>JAEEGL016620488.1_pt1 | contig 57563 bp, 60 predicted proteins | sample 9134231 | NCBI WGS metagenome assembly JAEEGL01 (sample SAMN16246548, study PRJNA631951) | gut metagenome | biome: gut microbiome; feature: rumen; material: fiber-attached | host: Bos | place: Iran: Karaj | collected 2018-10
ATTCAAAGAATTCGCTAGTGGCTAAGTGTGAGGAAACCACCCGTTCCCATCCCGAACACGGTCGTAAAGACTCATAACGGTGAAAATACTTGGCGGGCCACCGCCTGGGAAGATAGCTCGCTGCTAGCATCTAAATTAAACCAAAAAGCTAATTAACAGGATTGTTAATTAGCTTTTTTGCTTGGGAAACCACCCGCCTCTCACAAAATATGACATTTATTATTCCCATCCCGTTCTTGAATTATTGGCAGTTCACAACCTTTACACTACGTTTTTGTTTTTCTGACGAAAAACAGCACTCCGTCAGGTTGTTCACAGGGGCGAGTTTCGCTTACGCTTCACTCTTGCCAAAATCCGCAACACAGTCGTAAAGACCTACAGAGGTGACTTCTTGGTTGCTCGCGTTGAACGTGCCTACGCATTTTGCCTTCACATTTTAATGTTTGGCAAAATTGCTTCGCACTCCGCTCGCAATCCGCAATACTTGGCGGGCCAGGGGTAAATATATGGGCTTGTAGATAAAACTACTAATATGGAAGTAATCTACGTGCGTAGCACCCTGGGAAGATAGCTCGCTGCTAGCATCTAAATTTCAAAGACCTTAAACCAGAATGGATGTTCGATTTAAGGTCTTTTTTAATTTTTGTAACAATAATGGTATTAAATAACAAATAAATTTTTTATCGGTTTTAATTATAGATGAGAAAGGTGTCATTATGAAAATAAATCAAATTAACCTAAATTCTAATACGGCAACAAATTTTCAGGCAGCATGCAGAATTCATAGTGTGAATTTAAATGGAAGACATTACGATTCAAAGAATCAGGATACTGTGTATAGAGTGGCAAAGATACTATCTGCTGGGATGTTCAGTAATAGACTCTCTGCGAAAGTTGCAAGTAAAATGAATAATTTGTGCAAAGATTTTCAAGATATGCCATATGTAACAGTTGCTCGTACACCCGAAGCAATTTATAAACAAAAAATAATTTTATTGACCGCTGAAGATGCACGTAAATATAGAAATTTATGTGATGCTGACGAAACATATGAAGCTAAGGCGGCTTTTCTATATGGTGCATTAGAGCGTGATGGCAATAAAAAAATAACAGTTAATGCTGTAGGAAATGACAAAAACATCGTCATTACCGATATTAAAGAGCGGCAATAATTCGGCAAAATTAATACTCAAACAATTTCAATCAATTTATTGTATATATCAATTGTTGTTTTGCAAATTTTTAAGTTTCTGTCAGTAAGGCTTTTTATTGTATTTTTGTAGCAAATTAATAAGGCTTTATTTAAACCGTTTTCCTCTTCAAGCGCTTTTTTGATTGGTGCAATCCATTCTTTTGGGCGAGTTTCGGTTTCAATTTTATCGGCAAGAAAAATGATTTTTTCAAAATCGCTCATGTTTTCCTTTCCGAGAGTATGCCAGCGGATTGCAGAAAGTACTTCTTCATCTTCAACACAAAATTCTTTCCTTGCCATTATGGCGCCTGCGGGAGCGTGATAAGTTTTTGGATTTAAAAGCTCGCCTTCGCAAAGGTCTTTGCAGGTACAAATCATTGATTTTAGTTCTTCACTTGGGATGCATTTTGCACAATCGTGAATCAAACCGCAAAAATAAGCCTTGTCTTTGTCTAATCCGAATCGTTCTGCAAGCATTGACGCAGCCTCGGCTGTTCCAAGCGAATGCCTATATCTCTCATCATTTAAATTTTCTTTCAGCCATTTTTTGCAATTTTCAAGATTTGTATAATCCATGTTTTTTAATATAACCTTCTACTTTTTGACTCAATTCTTTATTTTTTAAATCTCTTATTAACGTTGATGAAACATCCATAAACAGGCAATTTACCAGTTCAAAATCCCATCCGTTTTGTTTAAAACTCTTATATATTTCTTCGTTACCATCTCCTCGCCTCGGGAAGACTATGAAATGAACCAATCCTTTTAACTCATCTGCCTTGTACCAACTGTCAAGTTTTACAAAAGCATCCGTTCCTATTATGAAATTTAGACGGCCTTTAATATTATACTGTTCAATAATTTTTTTTACAGTTATTAGTGAATATGATTTACCTTCAGACTGATATTCAATATCTGAAATCTCGAATTTTTTATTATTTGATATTGCCAGCTTGACCATATTGAATCTGTGTTGAGCCAAATTTTTATCAATTTCTTTATGTGGAGGCAAGTATGCAGGAATAAATATAATTTTATCAAAATTGAATTTTTCCAAAGCAAATTCGGCCATTTTTACGTGCGCATTATGGATTGGATTAAATGTTCCAGGAAAAATACAAATTTCCATTTTATTACCTTATAATTGACTATAGTCATCTTGTTTGTGAATGTTTGAGATATTTTCCAGGAAAATTCCTGTCAATTTATCGGCGTCACTTGCAAAGACATCACCATAGTTACCTACTACAAATTCAAATTCATTTGGATTTTTACAATTTGCTGCATCATATAATCCGCATGAATTCCCTATTGAGCGAGGAAATGCAAGTCTTATTTTACATTTTTTGCCTTCAAATGTAAATGTCCATAGTGTATTATCTGCTGATTTGCCTTGATATTTTCCTCCTGTGCATGCAGAGACATCAGTAAGATGTAACAATTGTTTCATTAGGTGGGAGTATTTACATTCTGCAGTCATACCTGTATAACTAAAACCTGTCTCAGCCTCTGTCTCGGTAGCAGGTATTTCCATGCTTTCAAGTCTGGCGCTTTCATACAGATAAGGATTATCCAACAATCTTTCATTTGCATCATTAATCATATTATAGCAGCGTATAACTTTAAATTTATACTGATCCGGCTTTGCTTTCAAATAAATAGGCGCCAGTGTCGCTGCAGCTACCGCAATAATGGCTATTGTCACAAGAACTTCTGCTAAAGTAAATCCGCGTTTTTTCATAAATTTCTCCACATCCGCTACAAAGATAATGTTAACACATTTTATGCACAGATTCAAATAAAATTGAATCCAAAAGTTTTAGTATATCCTTCAAATTATCCATAATGACAAGCTCACCTCTGCATTTTGATGCACCGGAAAAACCATTCACGTAATACGGATAAAATTTTCTGGTAAATTTTATACCAACTTCTTCACCCCGAAATTCAATCTCTCGTAAAAGATGTTTTTTCATTCCTTCAATTTTTTCCTCCAACGTTGGGGGAGGAGTATATTTACCACGATTAATATATTCTTCAATTCTGGAAATTAATGAAGGGTCTCCTAAAATTCCTCTTCCTATAGCGATTCCGTCTGCCTGTGATTCTTCAAGACATTTTTCTGCTGTTTCAACAGAAACAACATCTCCATTGGCAAAAACAGGAATATCGACATTTCGTTTCAGTTCTGCAATCTTTTTCCAATCAGCCTTCCCGCTATACATTTGTGAGCGTGTTCTGGCATGAATTGTTATAAAATCAGCTCCGGCATTTTGCATACGTTCTCCAAATTCAACATAATTCATCTCGTCTGCTGTATAGCCGAGTCTAAATTTAACACTCAGGGGAATATTTATTTGCGATTTTACGGTCCTGACAATTTCTTCGGCCAATTCGGGATTACGCATTAAAGCTACGCCATCTGTACCTTTTACAACCTTATTTACAGGGCAGCCCATATTTATATCAATCATATCAGCATACTTTTGAAGATATTCAGCGCAATTTGCTATCATTTGGGGTTTGTGACCGCTAAGTTGATACGATATCGGAGAGTGATTCTCATTTTTTGCTGTTATTGCGGTGTCTTTCACTTGAGTAAGTGCCTCGGAGCTAATCATCTCCGTAGTCAAAAGACAATTGGCAGAATATTCCCTGACTAAAGAACGCAAAACATAATCAGTTATTCCCGCCATTGGGGCAAGCGAAACTCTGCTTGAAATAAGAGTTTTTACAACTGACATTTACTATTCCTTTACCATTTTACCTATTTAGTTTCCAACATACGGTTTCAATTCTTCCGTTCTTGATTTTGCATATTTCAAAAACTCATCATCGGTTGTATAGCTCGTAATAAATTGCCGGTAATATTTATATGCTTCTTTGTAATTTTCCAATCCGTCATAATCAATTGCCAACATATAATTCACTATAGGAATGTCTTTTGAATACTTGAGAACATTAAGATAATCACTTATCGCAAGCTGAACCTTCTTTTGCTCATCATAAATTAGGCCTCTATAGTAATATGCAAATGCATTGGTTGACTCCTTTTTCAAGATTTCATTAAATTTTGCAAGCGCACCCTCAATATTTTTGTTTTCGTATTGTTGAATGCCTTCGCTCAACGATGACGCTGAAAGATTTTGTGTAACATATGATAACAAATTTTTTGCTTCAGAATCAGGGTTCAACTCAAGAGATTGCTTTAAATATTTATTTGCCTCACTCCAATTTTGCTGTTCGGAGTAAATATATCCGATATAGTATGGTATTAATGCATTTTTAGGATTAATTGCCAAAGCCTTTTTATAATACTCGATTGCTTTATCATAATTCCCCAAATTTTGATATGAAGCTGCAGCTCCAAGCACCGATTCTTCTGTCGCAGGAGTAACTGCCAAGTATAGATTCAAAGCTGCTTGATAATCTTTATTTTCATAACTGGAAGATGCCTTTGATATAGTTACTGAATCAGAGTCACTTTGGACATTTTTTAAGGTTTTGGCTACTAACTCATTGGAAGGAAATTTACTTTTCGCCGTATTTAAAACAGTCTTTGCGCTTTCATAATCGTCAATTGAAGCATAGCATATTCCCAAATTGACGTATGCGTCTGCATTTGACGGATTCGATGCAATAACAGCTTTGTACGCAGAAATTGCTTCTCTGATTTTATTCTCCTTATGAAGCTTGTATGCATAATCATAAAGAATATTCTGCAAGTTCTTATCATTCCCTGCATTTTTGCTTAGATATGCAATAAATTCTTCAGGTGACATAGTCGACTTCATAACATCAACAATCTCTATTTTTGCGGTTTGATTCGCAGGATCTAATGAAAGTACCTTTTTGTATAACGTAAGGGCATTGGCTTTATCACCCATTTCAGACAGTGCCTGTGCTTTATATAAATTTGCCTGAATATTATCCGGATAAAGGGTTAGTACTGAATCATAAGATTTTATAGCCCTTTGATAATCCTTCTTTTGCTGGAATAATGTCCCTACGTTTAATCTCGTATTTATATTTTCCGGATTTAGCTGCTCTGCTTTCCCATAGTAGCTTAAAGCCGCATCAAAATCTCCCTGTGCTTGTTTGATGGCGCCTATATTTGAATTTAGTTCTGCATCTGAAGGAGTTTGTGCAAGCTTCTTCAAATAGATTCTCTCCAAAGAATATAAAATTTCCATATCGCCCTTGCTGTTTGCCAGGGCAGTATTATATTGAGGAACTGCTTCATCATATTGACCGAGTTTATCCAAAGTTCTTGCGTATTTCATCCTTAAGAGCCCGTCATTCGGATTTAAGTCAAGCGCAATTTTGTAGTATTCTGCGGCCCGTGGTTCATTACCGAGAATTTTCATTAGCTCTGCAATCTGAGTGTATGCTTCTGGAGCTGTCTGCTGATTCTCGGCCGCTTTTGAAAATTCATATGCCGCTGCGGAAAGATTTCCAACTGCACGTAATTCTTCAGCTTTTTTATATCTGGATTGTGAACTTCTGTCAAACCCGGTGACTTTTAGGCATTGGTTCAGATTCTCGTTAGCAGAAGCTATCATGGCCGCTGAATTTTGAACTGTTTGGTCTTTGGAAGGGTACATTTTTAAATAAAAAATGGCACTTCTAAAATCATTTGCAGCGTTTTCATACTTTTTTTCCTGATTCGCATAATAAGTTGCACGTGATAGATACGAATTAATTAAACCTATTCTTGCAGAATTATCAAGATAATTAATTCTCAATGCTTTTCTGAATTCGACTATTGCAGAAGAATACTGCCCTTGAGCAAGATAATTTTGTGCAGCATCATAGTGCTGTGCAAAAATATTGGTTCCTGCACCAAAAACAGAGGGCTGAAACAAAACAACCGCCGTTGCAAAAATACAAAGCATCCCTGATAGTTTTTTCTTCATAAGAACATTTTACTACAAGATTAAAAAAATAAATACTTCCCCACAAAGCACAACATTGGAGTAATTAAAATACGTTACATAAAGAAATTGTGTTCTTTTTCCCATCCTACACTTGTCGATTTTCCGTGACCTGGGTAGATTAATGTGTCGTCAGGAAGGGAATAAATCTTATTTTTTATACTTTCTACGATTTGATTAAAATCACCGCCTTCAAGATCACAGCGCCCTACAGATTCTCTAAATATTGTGTCTCCTGAGAACAAATTGTTTTCAACATAATAGCAAACCCCTCCCTGCGTATGTCCTGGAGTATGAAGAACTTTTATTTCAAGACTTCCAAGTTTAATAATATCCCCGTCATTGATAAAAATATCTATGTGTGGAATCGCAATTTTGGGCATTCCCATCATAGGCATATATTCATTTACGTTATTTACCCAATCCAAATCTGCTTTATGCATATATACAATCGGACGTTCGGAAACATTAGACTTAGGCGCCGGCAAGTCTTTTGACCTTATCCCTGCAATATGGTCAAAATGTCCGTGTGTCAGCAGAATATATTTGAGATTAATGCCGTCAAGTTGGGCTCGATTTTCACCTGAAACGGTAGCTGCGGCGGAACCACTTCCATACGGTATTTTATCCCATATATCCGGGGCAGAACAATCTATCAATGCGGCATCTCCGGTATTTTCATCTACAATAAGGTAGTTATTATTGTCGATCGGCGGTTCAATAAAAGTCTTTATAATCATATTATGATTCTATCACAATAGCAAAAGGAGGGCATTATATATTTACAAACACCCTCTTATTTGTAATTTTATGCATTTGTATCCAGTGCAGTTTCATTATTCTGAGAAGATGCAGGTTTGTTTTTATTATTGCCTTTGAACAGATAATATCCAATTCCGGCAATTGCAGCGATGCACAGCCCTATAATTGCCCGTTTGCCATTTTTTGGACGTATACGAGTTGAATTTTCAACCCCGTTTTTTGTTATTTTTGACAGATCGAGTTTTAATTCTTCTCCCGGATTTAAATTTTTGCCATAAGAAGGATTAAAATGCATTTCTCTGGTTAATTGACCTGTGGACTTATTTCCCGGATTTAACAAACCGTTTTCTTCCCATGTTGTCTTAAGGTCAATTTGATTTTTCCAAATATTTTTGGCAATATCGGTATTTCTGTCTTTTATTGCCCGTTGCATTGAATCAGCTGTTTCATTTTCAATAATAGAATCACGCAAACGTCTTAAAGCTTTCTGATATTCATCTTTGCTCTGAAGTTTTTTAGTCAGATATTCTTCAGGCACAGAAGATTCACCGGTCTTCAATTTGTAGTCATTGGTAATTTCTTTTACAAGCTTAGATTTGGTTTTATTATAGGCTTTGACTGCTTCTTCATCTGCAAATTTTAATGATTCTGCTTCTGACATAAAGTACTCGTGTTGTCCCTTGTATCCATTGGCATATGCTGCATGCTCAGCCTCTTGCGGGTCGAATACTTTTTGCTCCATACCTTGTACTTTAGGTACAATCGGAACACAACCTTTCTTCATTGCCTCCAAATCGGTAAGTTCACAAGGAGCAAACCGTGAAGGTAGAACAGCGTAGTCACCTGCAGCCGCGAAAGCAGTACCCGGAGCCCAACCATCCAAACACACTACTCTCCCTTCGAGTAATCCGCCTTTATTAGTGTATTTTTCCAATAGCTTATCAATTTCCGGCCGTATACCGCCCATATCTCCACCAAATACGTATACTGAATTTTTATCACCTGTTTTCTTTACATATTTTGCAAATGCTTCCAATCCTGTATCAATACCTTTTTGAAAGTCACCTCTGCCCCAGCTTACAAACATTGGTACATCTTGACCTCTTTCCAGCATTTGCAGGTATCTTCTGTCGATGCCGCCCTTGATTACAAACTCTTTACCGGTCAAACCCGTAACTGCGGCAGAATATCCGGTGCCTTTATCTAGCCACTGCATAGCACCGTCCTTTCCTTTGCCATACAATTGAGCTCCCTCAAAGTTCTTATCCAGACGTTTAATCAGGCTGATTTTGTTATGCCTTTTTACTTCTCTCATATTTCTTAAATCATATTTATTTGTTTCATCGAATGGCTTGAACTGCGCCAAAGTTAGTTCTTTACCGTCTGCAAGCTTAATTTTACAATCTTCTTTGTAATATTGGGTTAAACCTTTTGTAGTAAATCCCGAGGTCAGAGGGTCCATAAGCACATTCAAAATCCCTCTGAAACGACCTTGTTCACTCAAGCTTTTGAGTCTTTCATGCAATGCGGGTGAAACTTCCGGATTTGAAATAATGCTTCTGTAATAACCGTCGGATACAGTTGTAAACATTGGCATATATCCTTTATCGCCGTATGCAATCGGGAACATTACAGCACTGGTCTGTTCTCTGGCATTCAAAAGTTCTTTTGGCAATAGAGTTTTAAGGAACTCTTCTTCCTTTCCCATTTTTAAGGCATTCAGATATTCCTTGCTGTTAACTATTTGTTCAACTTCGCCATCTTTTGCAAGGCAAATAATTGCATCTTTAACTGACATGTCGTACATATAACCATCGCAAAGGTTGTGACCGTATACACTGACCGATTTGTCCTTAAAATAATCAATTCCTGCTGCATTTTTATCTGCAATGAATTGAAGTAAAGGCATTGCCTGACCATCATGACATACCACAAATTTCGGATCAAAACCGCCCATTTTTTCTTTCATCACGGGCATAAGTTCCGCTGTAGCTTTTGCTTCTTTGGCGTATGGTTTGCCTTGCCAGTTCGTAGAAATGTTTCTGGCAGCCTCTTCACCCAAAGCGAATGAGTAGCTTCCGTCGGCATAAGGAGCAGCCATACTAGCTGTTGCATCGACATAGGTGAAAGTAATATCGATTTTATTAATCATTTCATCGGTCCAGCCTTTGCTGTCACGCAAATATTTTATCAATCGTTCATCTTTTTTTGCTTTGTACATTTGAATAGGAACTTCCTTCTCCAAACCCCAACTCATTTTGGATTGTCCGATTTCATCAAGAATAAATACCTTACCTGCATTTTGCGGTTTGGCTAATTCATCGGCAAGATTAGTACCTGCACCTATTTTCATGTTTGTTATAAAAGTACATCCTTCGTAGGCCTTAAAGGGATGATCAGCAGGTAATCCGGATGGAATTTTTCTAGGTTTTACTCCGTCAGCAATTACATCCTTCAGTTTGCCATCTTCGCCCAAAACTTTTTTGTAGACAACTTCTTGGTTGTATAATGGTATATTTTCAACAACTCTGTCAAAATCTTTAACATTAAAAAACAAATCGTTTCCTACTGTAGCAACCCCTCCAGAACCTTGCCCAAAGATATTCAATTCGGAAATTTGATGAAGCAGGTGTTTTGGATTCCCGCTTTTAAAAGCAATCGTAGTCGGTTTATTATCATTTGGGGTTTCTTTTATTGGGTTGGCAACACTCTTTAATGATTGCATGGGCCTAGCGACCAAATTTACGGTGTCAAATGCAGTAATTTTCATGAACACTCCTTACACACATAGTCTGTTAACTTATATAAAAAAGCCCCGGCATAAACTTTGTATACCATTAATGTTGCTAAATTATTATCAGTAAATGTTCAAGGGACTATTATATTAGTATGCTAGCAGAAACATGTAGCTTTTTCAAGTGGTGCATATACGATACGTTACAATATATAAAGGTTATACTTGTAATAGCATTGTTTATCATGTATACTCATAGTATAGGTGGGGTGAAGTGTGAAAAAATTATCACTTGCAATATATTGGCACATGCATCAGCCGGTCTATGAAATTGAGGGTACTTATTTAATGCCCTGGTCTCGTTTGCATGCCGTCAAAGATTACTTAGATATGGTTTTGTTTTTGGAAAGATTTCCGAAACTAAAACTAAACATTGATATTGTTCCGGCACTTCTTGATACAATTATTGATTATGTAAATGGCGCAAACGATATTCATTCTGAACTTACTGTTTCTGATGTTAAAAAAATGAAAAATGAAGAAAAATCATTTGTTCTTTTGAATTTTTTCAGTCCCAAATATGAAACGATGATTTTTAAAAGCAGTCGATACAAAGAACTTTTTCATAAAAGATTTTCAAAGGAATTTTGCAAACCGGATGATTTTACCTCTCAGGAAATTTCCGATTTAATGGCACTTTTTAATCTTGTTTGGATTGACCCTGTGCATTTTTCACGTTATCCGAAGCTTAAAAAACTGTGGGCAAAACAGAGCAATTATACTCAAGAAGATAGAATTGAAATTATTGACATTCACCGCAAAATAATGAGTGAAATTATTCCAACGTACAAAAAATTCATTGAGGCTGGTAGGCTCGAGGTTACTGCATGTACATATTACCATGCAATTTTGCCAATACTTGTTGATATGAAAGCTACATTAAAATCGGTGCCAACAACATCCGAGTTACCTGCTGCATTGAACATGAAAGATTCAGCCGTTTATCAAATTAAAATGGCAATTAGACGAATTGAAGAGATTTTTGGAACGAAACCCCAAGGTTTTTGGCCCGCAGAACTATGTGTATGCCCAAAAACCCTTGCCTTACTCGCCAAAGAAGGAATTAAGTGGACTATTTCGGATGAAAGAGTTTTATCTGATTCTACAGGGTTTGATTTTATAAGGGATTTTAAAGGCAATCTAAATGATCCATACCATTTGTTGAAGGTTTATACGTATCAGACAAAGTCTGCTCCTATTGATATTATATTCAGAGATCGCTCAATACCTAACTTAATAAACTTTGAATTTGCCGGGTTGAACCCAAAAATGGCAGCCGAAGATTTGTACGATAAGATTAAAACAATCCAGGGAAAACTTTTAATTTCTCCTGATAATTCACATCTCTTGACAATTGCATTGGATGGTGAAAATTGTTGGGAGAATTATGAAAATGATGGCAATGATTTCCTTGAAAATTTGTACCAATTGATCGAAAATGATGACTCTTTGGAAACTGTTTTAATTACAGATTATATAAACAAGGACGAACACAAGAAGGCCCTTCCTAAAATAACAGCAGGTTCAAGTATAGACAGATCGTTTAAATATTGGATTGGTGATGAAACAAAAAATAAAGCTTGGGCATACTTAAAAAAAGCTAAAGATACTTTTGATAAAGCATCCCCTAAACAGCAAAACCTTGAGACAGCAAGACGGGAATTTATGATAGCACAGGGAAGTGACTGGTTTTGGTGGTACGGTGAACCTAATAACTCAGGTCAGGATTTCGTTTTTGATTATATGTTTAGAGAACATGTAAAAAATGTTTATACTGCTTTGGAACAGCAAATTCCCGAGTCACTTAATAATTCATTAATAGATAAAATTGAAATACCTTTTAGGCGACCAACGAGAGAAATATCTCCAAGAATGGACGGATTACAGACAAGTGAAAATGATTGGCGTAATTCCGGTTTAATAAGTCTGCTTGATGGTCCGGTTCATCGCGAAAATAAAAATATTGATAAAATACTCTTTGGTTGTGACGACAAAAATATGTACTTCCGACTCCATATTAATAAAAATTCGAGTGATATGAACTTTATGGATCGGATTAATCAGTTCTATATCTATATAAGAAATGCGACACACGCAGGAACGCGTGCATATATCAGATTGATAAGTAAGACAGATAATCTGTATCCGATTCTGTCCGAAAAATTTGAAAATGAGATAATGTTTACTTTGATAAAAGACACTCTGTATCCTCCAAGATTGTCAACCTGTCTACATCAAAATATGTGGACGCTGGCAAATCCGGAGGGCGTTTCAATGGTATACAATGATGTAATAGACTTGGCTGTGCCATTTGATACATTAGGCATTCAACATGGCGAAAGAGCCGAGTTTTTCCTTGCAAATACCGATTCTGGAGTAAAGAATACTTATATCTCCCAAGAGATTTTGCTTTCTATGGAAAGAGAATAATTGTACTAAATAATCTCTCTTAGCCAACCTTCCGGGGCTTCAAGTCTGCCCATTTGAATTCCTGTCAGGGTATCATAAAGTTTCTGTGTGATTTCACCCATCTTTTCCATGCCGGAAGGAATGAGAATTTCTTTTCCGTGATCAACAATTTTACCAACAGGTGAAAGAACGGCTGCAGTTCCGCAAAGGGCACATTCTTTAAATTCAGGGACTTCTGTCATATAAATTTCACGTTCTTCGGCTTTTAAACCCAGATATTTTTCCGCAACATACATGAGAGAGCGTCTGGTAATTGAAGGCAAAATTGTACCGGATTTTGGGGTAACAACTTTATTGTCCTTGGTAACAAAAATTATATTTGCTCCGCCTGTTTCCTCAACTTTGGTTCTTGTTGCGGAATCCAAATACATATTTTCATTAAAACCTTGGTTATGTGCATCAACAATTGCATGAAGGCTCATAGCATAATTTAAACCAGCCTTAACGTGTCCTGTTCCTCTTGGAGCTGCTCTGTCAAAATCCGGGACTCTTAAAGAAATCGGTTTTGCACCTCCTTTAAAATAAGGACCTACAGGAGTTGCAAAAATTCTAAATTGAAATTCTGTAGCCGGTTTTACACCTATAACTGCATTGGAACCAAACATATATGGTCTTAAATACAATGTTGCACCTGAACCGTATGGAGGAACATAATCAAGGTTTGCCTTTACGACCTTTTCAACTGCATCAATGAACCTTTCTTCTGGAAATGGAGGCATTTCAAGCCTTTTTGCTGTATCATACATCCTCTTTGCATTCATATCAGGTCTGAAACATACAACTCGTCCGTCAATCGTTCTGTATGCTTTCAATCCCTCAAAACAAGTTTGAGCGTATTGCAAAACACCAGCACTTTCATTAAGAGTCACTGTTGCATCGGTCGTTAGCTCACCGTTATCCCATTTACCCTCTTTATAATTTGAAACATATCTGTAATCGGTTTTTATATACCCGAATCCTAATGAAGCCCAGTCAATATCTTTTGTCATACCCATCTCTCCCATAATTTGATAAGAACATTATATTACAAATATTACGAAAAATAACAATCATCATGATTTTATGCTTGTTTTAAAAATGTTTATAATATAATATTTTTATTCAGTAACAAGTTTACGAGGGAGTAAATTATGAATAACGAAAGTGTAGGGAAAAAAATAGTAGAAGCTTTGAAAAAACAAGCCGAGAATATGGATATGAATGAATCTGTAGACCAATCATTATTTGAAACACCGGTGAAAGAAGAGTTTTTAGGTAATCTTCCGGAATCAAACGAAGACGATTTATTCATAGAAACAAAAGCCGAAACAAAGACTACTGGTTTCTTTGATGATATAGAGGATGAAAAAGAAACCTCGTTTATGTCTGAGCCTGAAATGCAAAATGCAGCGATTGATATCTCAACGGATAATTTTGAAATGCCTTCTAATATAACAGTATTAAAGAAGCTTATTTCTCAATTGCCAAGCGGGGTTTCAAGACATACAGGCGCTCAAATTATTAAACAAACAATGGAAGCATTGGGTATTTCAATGAAAAGTGTCCTCCAGGACGCTCAACAGGTTCAAGAAGGCTTGAAAACATCTGCAAGAGAATGCCAAGGAACCATTCAAGAATATAAAAAGCAAATATTAAATCTTGAAAGACAGTCTCAGAATTATCAAAAACAGTATTCTGCTTTGAATGATTTGATAAGCTTGTTTATTCAGACTACAAAATAAAAGTAGTTGTTAGAAATAAAAAAAGTCCCTTTATCGGGACTTTTTTTTATAAATAATGAGTGAGTTTGAAACGGAAAAAGTAAAAGTTAAATTGTATGTTTCATATACATTGCATAGTCTTCCCTCCTCCATTCTATATTTGAACGGATTTTTTTTGCCGGAACACCTGCTATAAGTATATTTTCTTCATCAAACTTTTTATTTACCAGTGACATTGCACCGATTACAGAACCGGATTTTACCAATGAACCTTTCAAGATGACCGAACGCATACCTATCCACACATTATTTTCAATTACTATATCTTCAGGCTTGTTTAGAACTTCTCCTGTTTCTCTATCCAGTATTATGTGCCCGTCATTATTCCTTATCATAATTTCTCTGGCAAACATACATTCATCACCAATAAATATGTTTTTTCCATTTTTTGCAACAATATTTATATCCTTATATGACGATAAACCGGAACCTATATGTATTTGCGAACCGCCTTCCAATCCAAAAGTTGTATGCCTAATGATTCTATGCCTTGTTGGATTTAGGGTGAAACTGTTGTTATCCCCCTCAATGATTATAAAAGAATTTACGAAATTAGATGGTAAAAAAATCTTAACTCGATTATTGTTACCATTTATTGTTATATTCAATCCGCTAATTTCACAATTTTCAACAGGTTGCCCATCTTTAATAAAAATAATTTCATTATTAATTCCGTTTATTTTGTTTTTTGAGTTCATATTTATACGCTTTCTACCACGAATAATAACATGTTTCGGCTTATGTTGTAAACCTGAAATTTCAGCATGAGCAAAAAAAAGAAAGATATGCTTAAATTTGTAGTTAAATTTTTTTTACTCCTTTTAACTTTTTTGTGATAACATGTTTTGGAAGAAATAAGGGAATATAAATATGCTGTTTGAGTTTTTACACTCCAAAATTCACAGAGCTACAATAACCGATTCAAATCTGAATTACGTTGGTTCAATTACTATAGATGAAGAATTTTTAGAAAAAGCCAATATTAGAGAGTGGGAAAAAGTGGAAATTCTTGACATAAATAATGGCGAACGTTTCCAAACATATGCTCTTAGGGGTAAACGCGGTTCAAAGTGCTTTTGTGTGAACGGAGCCGCTGCAAGGAAAGTGCAGGCAGGTGATAAAATTATTGTTGTAACATACGCTCAAATGAGTGAAGATGAGATAAAAAACCATAAGCCGACTATCGTTCAAGTCGGTGAAAACAATGAGATAATAAGTTATGGAAAATAAATCTTCAAAACCGATTTTGCAGAAAAAGAAAAAATTTACCGTGAATACGAAAAACATGGGAGTAAATATTGATAAAAATGAGTATTATGAAATAATTCTTTCAAACTCAAATCACCCGGAAAATACTTACAAAAATTAAAATAAACACTGTATTAGGAGCAACAAAATGTTAGATATCAAACTTATAAGAGAAAATCCTGAAAAAATTAATGAGCTTTTAAAAAGAAGAAATCCAGAACTATCAATAGATAGAGTTCTAGAAATAGATGCTGAAAGGAGAAAAATCCAAGCACAGGCTGATGAGCTTCGTGCAAAACGTAAAAACGAATCTCAAAAAATCGGTATGATGAAAAAGAATGGTGAAAATACTGATGCTATTCAAGAAGAAGTACGTCAGATGGGAGATGAAATAAAAGCTCTTGAGGAAAAACAGGAAGAACTGGACAATGCTCAAAGAGATTTTTTACTCCATACACCTAATATCCCTGATGAAACAACTCCTATTGGAACTTCAGAAGAAGATAATCCGACAATAAAAACTTGGGGAGAACCTACAAAGTTTAACTTCACACCCAAGGCTCACTGGGATTTATGCGAAGAAAAAAATATTGTAGATTTTGAGCGCGGTGTAAAAATATCTCAATCCAGGTTCACTCTGTACAGAGGAAAAGGTGCGAAACTCGAACGTGCAATTATTCAGTTTTTCCTTGACTTGCATACGGAAGAACACGGATATGAAGAAATTCTGCCTCCGTTTATGGCAAATGCCGCTACTATGACAGGAACAGGACAATTGCCGAAATTCGCAGAAGATATGTATAAATGCGTTGATGAAGACTTATATCTGATTCCTACTGCCGAAGTTCCGGTTACAAATATTTACCAAAATGAAATCTTAAACGAAGAAGATTTACCGAAATATATGACCGCATACACTCCATGTTTCCGACGTGAAGCAGGTTCTGCGGGCAAAGATACAAGAGGGTTAATCAGAGTTCACCAGTTCAATAAAGTTGAAATGGTAAAACTTACAACTCCCGAAACGAGCAAGGATGAACACGAAAAACTTACAAGAAATGCAGAAAGATGTTTGGAATTGTTAGGACTTCCTTATCGCAGAGTCGCGCTCTGTACGGCAGACATAGGCTTTAGTGCAAATAAGTGCTTCGATTTAGAAGTATGGTTACCTTCATATAATACTTACAAAGAAATCTCAAGTTGTTCAAACTTTGGTGACTATCAGGCAAGAAGGGCAAACATAAGATACAGAAATAAAGAAGGCAAGGTGCAATTTGTACATACTCTTAATGGCTCGGGTCTTGCCGTTGGTCGTACTTTTGCTGCAATAATAGAAAATTTCCAACAGGAAGACGGAACAATTATCATTCCGGAGGTTCTGAGAAAATATACAGGGTTTGACAGAATATAAATTTATTACAAACGAAAAGCCGATGATTTTAATCATCGGCTTTTTTATATGTTCAAAATATCTTAATCCCAATTGCGCTTAATCTCATTAATTTTTTCTTCGCATTCTTCTTTATCATAGCCGTAATCTATTGCTCTCATAAAACACATATAAGCTTCATCATAATAATTTCCGCCCTCCATTAAACAGTTTCCCTTCGCATAATAAGCGTATGCCAAACCATCTTTAAAATCGTCGGAATCATATATATTATCCGCATAATCATTATCAGACAAAATTTCGTTAATAGCATTGTTATAACATTCAGAAGCTTTTTCATAATCTTTGTCATGCGAATAACAATCTCCGAGTAAAGAATATGTTCTTGATTTGCTTTCTATATTATTTTCCAGTGCTCTTTCCAAATATATTTTCGCCTGCCCGATATCATCTTTTCTTATACAACAATCAGCCTTATTAAGCATAGCTTCCGCATTGTTAGGTTCCAGTTCCAAGATTTTATTGCAATATTCCATTGCATCAAAATAATTATCTTCATACAAATAACAATATACAAGCGTTCTATACGCATCCACAATTTTTTCAAATCCAAAAGTCAGGCTTTCTTTAATAAGTTTTATCGCTTCATCATACTTTTGAAGTTCATATAAGCATGCACCTTTGTTAAACATTGCTACCGCATCTTCAGGTATAAGCTCTAAAACTTTGTCATAATAGCCTAATGCCAATTCATGCTGTTTCATTTCATCATAGCAAAGCGCAATATTGGTTAATATAATGATTTTTACATCTAAAATATCGGTGTCAGGCAAAGAAAAATATCTCTCAATTGCGGCATTATAGCATTTTTGCTTTCTGTACCATTCTGCTTTCGCAAATATTGCCTCGAAATTTTGCGGATTGAGTTCCAGCACATAGTCATAGTTTTTCATTGCAGTTTCATAATCATCATCCATGTAATAACAATTCGCAATCATCGTATAAGTCTTTTCAATTGCCTTTTGAAAATCAGCCGCAATTTCGTCATACATCCGGCTTGAATCTTCGTCTCCTGTTTCGGCATAATATTCTGCTTTTTCTTTATTTGCATCCGCTTCGGGTTCAACGTACTCCAAATACTGCTTATAATAGTCTATGGCACAGGAAAAATCTTTTGCTAAATAATAACAATAAGCTATTGAATCTAACAAACTTTTATCCCCGACTGTCGACAAAAGATTTTTGTATATTTCTGCCGCTTGAGTGTATTCCTGCAGATTGTAAAGGCAAATTGCTTTCGAATATTGATATCTTGTATCATCATGGTCAATATCGATAAGTTTATTAAAGTATTCAAGCGCATCGGAATAGTTTTCTTCCAAAGCCAAAATATTTGCCTTTAAATACATTGTCATTTCATCTGTCGGTTCGCAGGAAGTATAAAGTGTGCTTAATTTAAATTCTTTAGCTAATCTGGCGATTTTTTCATCAATCTCATTTTCTTCTAAAAGTTTATCAAGATTTTGTCCAAATATTTCATTCACAATATTTTCTGTTGTTCCAGATGCTTCTGCCATAATTTCATCGGACGAAGTATCATTTTCGATATATTTTTTTATTTGTTCAAATACAATGAATGCTACATTTTGAATCAAACTGTCCCAATGTTTTTTGGGGATTCCGCAATATACACATGACAAGCCTTTGTTAAGTGCAAACATGCTTATAAGCTGCAAATATAAACTAAATTTTTCTTCTTGGCATATGACATTTGAATCATTTTTGGCAATAGCTTCGCCGCACATCAACATTATTTTTTTGATAGTTGAAACCAGGTATTCTTTATCCTCAACACAGACAGAGTCCGGAATTATAGAAAAAATCCGTTCCGATATATTTTCCGAATATTTTATATAATCGAATTCTTCAGTCACCGGAGATATCCTTTCACCATTTTGAGCTTTTATATTTGACCTGACATTCCACCATATATTATAGCAGTTTACTTCGTCTATATAAATAAAAATTATACTAAAATAGACTATTTGAATGATATAGAATACAGATTATAAAGACTTTTTGAAAAATTTATGATAGAATTACGATAGAAAAAGAAAAGGAGAATTGCGATGACAGAATATTTAATCATAGCAGAGAATATTACATTCAAAAATGGTAAACTGAGTTGTATAAATATTTACGACAAGTTTACAACTGTTGCTATGCCTGCTGAATTTAAATTCGATTTGGCTGTTATATGCGGTCCAAAATGGACAATCGGAGAGCATAAACTTACTATCAAGGCTAAATCAAATGTCGGTAAAGAAGTCAATATAGGAGAATTGACCGTAAACATTCCTAATGAAGATTTTACTTACAATGCTTTTGCACAGGATTTAAAATTAATAATGGATTATAGCGTTGAGAATATAACTTTCTATGTTTATGACAACGAAAGAGAGATAATTTCACGCAAATATAACGTAACTTCTATGCTAATCCCTAAAGAGCAAGAGAACGCACCGGAAGAACAACCTGAACAAGTTTAGTTGAATGATATTATAAAAAAATAACAGAATCGCTTTTGGTTCTGTTATTTTTTTTGTGTCTTTTGGTGGAATACTTTTATTAAGGTATAAAAATTAAAAAACCCTCTTTACAAATAAAAATCAGCAGTTATTATAATATAGTAATCTCGCGTGGGGGATTAGCTCAATTGGTAGAGCACCTGCTTTGCACGCAGGGGGTTAGGAGTTCGAGTCTCCTATTCTCCACCATAAAAAGGACAATAACAAAAGTTATTGTCCTTTTTATTTTGCGGTGTTAGGTATGAGAACTCCAAACTGCGGAGCAGTTCAGGGTTCGAGCGGATTTGCGGACGGACGATACAAAGTTAGTCCGGATAGCGAGGGAATTGAGCTGACTTGAACCGAAGGTTCAAAAGCGAAACTTCCCGAGCGTGGAGCAAATCCAAGAAGTCTCCTATTCTCCAAAATTTCAAAAAGAGCCCGAAAGGGCTCTTTTTTATTGAGGTTTAGCGATTTAAAAAATGTATTTTTTTTTGAGTAGTTCGATTATTTTGGGAAAGTCACTTTTGAATTACTAAAATAATTCAATAAATGCTTCAAACATTTTTTCAATTTCATTTTCTTTGTTTTTTGCACCTTTTTCTAAAGGGTTTAAGTTGTATTCCATACAATATTCTTGTGCCAATTTGAATAGTTTAGGATTTGTTGTTCTTAAACTTCCGACTTCATCCAAATTAATATTACCCAAAACCATATCCGGTGATTTATAGTTTTCAATCGCCTTTAAGTACAGTTGAGCTTCTTTTGCTTCTTCAGCAGTTGTTTCTATATTGTTAATTCGAGCCTCTTTAAAGACATTACAAGATTCTTTGATTTTGGTATACAAATCAGATTTAAATTGACCAATTTCGGTTTCTGTCAAATCTGAATAAGATTTGCCAAATTTTGATTTACAAAATTCTTCATTAATTTTAAGTTTCTGTAAGTTAGGTTCTATTTTTGCATTTATATACATTTCTTCTCCAAATATTCTATACACCAATTCTTCCTGCCTAAAATGTTCCAATTCATGCCTTAGTGCCATAATTTGGTCTGTCTTGGTAGGGAATGCTGACGGTGAAATTTTTATAGTTTTAGGATTAAATGCAGAGGAACTATAAAAGTCAACAAAAGCTATTTCAGGATATTTTTTATATCCCATGGATTTTGCTAAATCATTGTAACAACACTCCATAAAACTAATACCTTCTTTGTTAATGTTGTTTTTAAATATATCTGCATATTCCTTCTTTAATACTCCTTTTGTAACCAAAGTTTCAATTTGTTGCAATATTTTAGGAGTAAGTTCAAGGTTTTTGCCGGCCAAAGCTTCCCCAAACATACTTTGCCATGCTAGTAAACTTTCATTTTTAATTTGTTCCTCAGAAACTTCTATGTTTATTCTTTTTTCTGAAATTTTGGGTTTCCCAAAACGTCTTTTACATCTGAATATACTAACCTCTTCACCAAGTTCATTGATTTTTGTGCCAATGCATTCTGATGATACAATAGGATTTGTGGCATTTTTTACTTTTATATATCCTATTTTTAGCAATGTTTTTATAGTTTTAATTTGTTTGATATTTAATAATCCCAAAATTATCCCCTCAGTGTGCTTACATATATATAAAGTTTTTTTCTTGCTTAAAATTGCCCGGTTATTTGTTGATATTAAGAAAACTTTACACCGGTGATTTATGAACACAAAATCAGTTTTTGAAACAATTGATATTTTTTGTTGTAAAATTGAACATAAGAGAGGTTTTGTGATGGGCAAGGGATTATTTATAACATTTGAAGGTGCTGATGGTTGTGGAAAAACAACCCAGATAGAGCTTTTGGATAAATACCTAAATGCGAACGGCTACAAAACTCTTTTAAGCAGAGAACCCGGAGCAAAAGGTTTGGGTGAAAAAATAAGAGAACTATTATTAGATTATGACGGCGAAGTTTCCTCAAAATGTGAATCATTTTTATTCCTTGCGGACAGAGCTCAACATGTAGATTGCATAATAAAACCCGCATTAGATAACGGAACAATCGTTCTTTGCGATCGCCACACCGATTCTACAATTGCTTATCAAGGTTACGGACGCGGAGTAAATATAGATGAGCTTAAGCATTTGAACGAAATCGCAGTTAGCGGTTTGAAACCGGATTTGACTCTGGTTTTCGATGTTGATATAAATACTTCTATGCAAAGAGTCGGACAGGATAAAGACCGCATGGAATCTGCAGGAGTGGAATTCTTTGAAAGGGTACGACAAGGCTATTTGGAAATCGCCAAGCAAGAACCGAAAAGAGTAAAAGTGATTGATTCAACCAAATCAATTGAAGAAATACACAAAGAAGTTTTGGAGTTGGTAAAAAATGCTATTGGATGATTTAAAAAAACGTGTGAATAAAAATAAGGAGTATCTTTGAATACAGCAAAGATACTTACGATAAAAAATTAGCCGAACTCGAATCTCGTTTGCAATCTCCTGAAGTATGGGCAGACCAAAAACTTGCATCCGAAATAGGTCAACAAGTGCGAGAGCTCAAGGATAAGCTTGAAATGATTGCTTATTGGGATTCTGTTATTTCTGATGCCGAAACAGCGTACGAAATAGGTGATGAAGAACTCATCAAAGAGAGTGAAATTACACTGACCGAATTAGAAAAAGCACTTGATAAGTTTGACATTCAGAAAATGCTTTCAGGAGAATATGATGACGCAGATGCGTTCTTGAGCATAAATGCCGGCGCCGGTGGCACCGACGCTCAAGATTGGGCGGAAATGCTCTTGAGGATGTATACACGCTGGGCAGAAATGAGAGGGTGGAAAGTTGATCTCGTCGACAAGTCCGAGGGCGAAGAAGCCGGAATAAAATCCGCAACAATAAAAATTACGGGAAAATATGCCTACGGTTACGCAAAAGCGGAAAAAGGTGTCCACAGACTGGTCAGGATTTCACCTTTTAATGCAAACGGAAAACGCCAAACCAGCTTTGCATCTTGTGAGGTTTCACCAATAATTCCTGACTACGAAAAAACTATAGTTATTCCGCCGGAAGATTTGGAAGTCGATACTATGCGTTCGGGCGGCGCCGGCGGACAAAATGTTAACAAGGTTGAAACTGCTGTCAGAATTCTGCATAAGCCGACAGGAATTGTTATTAAATGCCAGCAAGAACGTTCACAGCTGCAGAACAAAGAAATTGCGATGCAAATGCTAGCTTCAAAATTGCTCGAAATTCGCCAACAAGAACATGAAAAAAAGCTTGCGGAATTAAAAGGTGAAAATTTTGACATAAATTTCGGTTCTCAAATTCGCTCGTACGTTTTTCATCCGTATAAAATGGTCAAAGACCATCGTACAGGCTTTGAAGTCGGTAATGTTGATGCTGTCATGAACGGCGATTTAGATGGTTTCATTGAGGCATATTTGAAAGCTTAGCCGATTGTGTACAAAAATTCGCTGTTACAATCCGATACACTTTATTGAATTGAAAAAAAATTTGGGATATTCTTATCTTAGGTTAGTTTATTATGGGTGATTAAATGGAAAAAGGTTTTGTAGAAAACGGTTTCATTATCAACCTCAGTAACTCCAAAAACACAAATCAATTGGTATATGAACTGAGTAATATAATGGAACACCCTGATGTTAAGGGTAAGAGAGTATGTTTAAAGCTTGGAGGTATTGATTTAAAACAATCACAACTTCTGAGTATTAAAGCTTTAATAGAGGCAACTGACGCGGGGATTGCGTTTATTGATACAACTTCTGAACAAACGGAAGCGGCAGCAGTCAGCTTGGGAATAATGATTTCAAAAATGAGTGACGAAATGCAGCACGAACCGGTAACCCCGCAAACTCCGGAAGGTGAACCTGTTGTTGTGAAAGAAGAACTCATAACAGAAGAAGTTCCATTGGACGATTCCGAAGGGGAAAATGAAGATAAGGTAGTTGAAGTGGATGCAGGACTCGACATGGAATCGGATTCAAATCCTATAAATACTATTGAAGGAGTTGAAGATACATTTACTGAAATGTCAGAACATGAATTATCGGAAATTATTCCTTCGGAGCACTTTGAGAATGAGTTTGAGCGTTTGGCTGCAAGCGAGGGTTTGATTAGCAATGATGAAATAAGCAAATATATTTTACTCGATACGGGTGAAGTTCTTCCTCAGGGTGCAGAAGAGCATTCTTATGATACAAAGGAACTTCCTACTCTTTATTTGAATCAGACGCTTCGTTCGGGGCAAACAGTTACTTATGAGGGAAATATCCTAATCATAGGTGATGCACATCCCGGGAGTGAAATAATAGCTGACGGAGATATCACCGTTTGGGGTATCTTGGGCGGTATTGCACATGCCGGTGCAAAAGGTAATATAACTTCAAAAGTCAGAGCGCTAAAACTGAATGCGATACAATTGAGAATTGCAGGCTTGTACGCTAGACGTAATGATACTTTGAATGTACCTTATGTACAAAAAACAAATGAATTCACGCCTGAAGAGGCACAAATTGAAGAAGGTAAAATTGTTATTTATAAAAAGTTAAGGAGAGATTAATGGCCGGACGTGTTATAGTAATCACATCAGGAAAAGGCGGTGTAGGTAAAACTACAACGAGTGCAAATATAGGAACAGCCCTTGCGAAAGAGGGGTATAAGGTTGTTCTTATTGATACTGATTTGGGATTAAGAAATCTTGACCTCTTGCTCGGTTTGGAAAACCGTATTGTTTACACAATAGTTGATGTAATTGAAGAAAGATGCAAGCTAAAACAAGCATTGGTAAAGGATAAGAAGAATCCGAATTTATCATTGTTAGCTGCAGCACAAACCAGAGACAAGTCAGCAGTTAATGCAGAACAATTAAAAGGTATATGTGACAAGCTTAAAGAAAAGAATGATTTCGTTCTTGTTGATTGTCCGGCAGGTATTGAACAAGGATTCCAAAATGCAATAGCCGGCGCAAGTGAAGCAATTGTCGTTACAACTCCTGAAATGTCTGCTATCCGTGATGCTGACAGAATAATAGGTTTATTAAATACAAAAGAAGAAATCACAAGCACAAGACTTCTTCTCAACAGGGTTCGTCCGAAATTAATTAAAAATAATGAGATGATGAGCGTTGATGATGTTGTAGGCATTTTGGAAATCCCGCTTTTGGGTATAATTCCTGAAGATACCGGTATTATTACATCTACAAACAAAGGTGAGCCTATTGTAAATGATGAACATGCTCTCGCAGGACAAGCGTACAGAAATGTAGCAAAGAGGGTTTTAGGTGAAGAAGTTCCTTTCTTGGATTTGGATGAGCCAAAAGGGATAATGGCTAAGATTAAAGGCGTTTTTGAAAAATTGAAAGCGAAGGTGTAAGATGGGACTTTTAACTGATTTTTATAATACGGTTGCAAAGTTCTTCCGTCCGCAAGAAGAAGTTGGTGAGGACGCTTCGAAGTCAGTGGCAACAAACAGGTTGAAACTTGTGTTGATGCAGGACAGAACAAATCTTACTCCTAAGATTCTTGAGCAGATGCGCGGAGAGCTTGTCGACTTGCTTTCAAAATATCTTGAAATGGATAAAGAACTTCTTGAACTAAATTTTGAACAAGAAGGAGATCAGGTTGCTTTGATGCTTTCAATTCCGGTAATACGAGCTAAGGACGAGGAAGAAATTGAGAAAGCCATAGCTGAGACCAATGCAAAGAAATTGGAAGGTTGTGAGTCTGATGATGGAGATTTAGATGAAGACGTTATAGACTCTGAAGAAGAAGATAAAGAAGATGATTCTGCGGCCGAAACAGATGAAAATGAGGCGGATGAAGTTGAGTCTGCGATTGAAGAAGTGTCTGAAGAGGAGTATGAAGAGGACAGCAAAATAAAAACTGAAGCAAAAAAAGCTTCCAAAGTTTCTGAAAAAGAAAACACTCCGGAAGATGCAACAGTTTAAAATTCAGTTGAGAAAGGCGACTTTATAAAGTCGCCTTTTTATTTTGCAAATTTTATATTTTATGTTGACAAAGTTCTTGCAATCTTTGTATAGCTTGTTTTTCCAGTTTTTTAATCTTCTGTGTTGAAACTTTATACATAAACGCTATTTCGCCTACTGTTCTTTCACCTTTGCCATCAAGGCTATATCTTAAAGTTAACACTTCTCTTTCCATGAGACCGAGTTCTCCCAACAACCCTTTAATATAATCTAATTTTTCTTCTTGCGTTTCATCTAATCTTTTTGACACAATATCGGATTTAGATATAAGAAAATCCATCATTGTCTTTGAATCGTTGTCTGATTCAATAGGTTCATCTAAACTTAAGGCTGCTTTTGTTGATACAAGAAATTTTTTAAGCTTTGATTCAGAAATTCCAAGCTTATCAGCAAGTTCTGCCCGCGTCGGACTTCTTCCCAGTTCATTAGTTAATTCAGCAGTTGTCTTTTTAATATTATATATCTCTCTTTGTACATATATCGGAATTTTTACTGTATTGGAATTTTCAGCCAATGCAGTTTTTATTTGTGCTTCTATATACCAGACGGCGTATGATATTAATTTAAACCCCTTGGTATAATCAAATGTTTTTGCAGCCTTAATTAATCCGCGATTTCCCTCTTGGATTAAATCAAGCAGGGAAAGACCTTTTCCCATATATCTTTTTGCCACGGTTACGACAAATCTAAGATTAGAGTTTATTAAAAGCAGCAACGCATCTTCATCATGAAGATCGCGAGCTTTTTTAGCGGCTTCAAACTCTTCCTCAGAAGATAAAACGGGGAATTTTTTTATTTGTTTAAAATAGGCTTCCAGCGTATTGTCGGAAGTAATAAGATCATCAATATCTTTTTGTTTTATTTTTTCTAAATATAAGTGAACATCACCGTCACTGCCTCTTTCTTCTACAATTTCGCATTCACTTATCTTTGCTCCGTGTAGCTTTAGTGTTGTATCTGTATTCTTTTGAAGCTCTCCCTTGAGAAATTTTTCAAACGTATTTTGATTATCCGGAATTTTTTCAATTTCCAAATTCGCTGAAGCAGTATTGATCTCAGGCGGGACCGCCCGAAATACTGGTTTATGATTAATACACTTGAAACCATAACTTGAAATAATTGGATTGATACGCATATTTCCCCGATATGTTGTTAGATTATTCTATGACAAAAAAACAAATAAAAATATTTTTTTGCCAAATACATTCTATATTTTTTACAATTCTTAATAATGCTATCCCCTTGCGCAAATAGTTTGGGCAACGTAAACGCCGGAAGCCGAAGCCTGAATCAATCCTCTTGTTACACCAGCACCATCACCGATTGTAAATAAATTCTTTACACCTTCAGTTTCAAGCTCATTGGTTAATTTGACTCTTGCAGAATAGAATTTGACTTCTATTCCATAAAGTAATGTATACCTGGAGGCAGTCCCCGGGGCAATTTTATCCAGGGCAAAAATCATTTCAATTATACTTTTCATTTGTCTGTATGGTATAACAAGGCTCAAGTCGCCCGGAGTAGCACAAGTTAGAGTCGGCTCAATTATGCTTGATTTAATTCTTTCCGGTGTAGAGCGTCGTCCTTCAAGCAAATCACCAAATCGTTGTACAAGAATTCCCCCTGCAAGCATATTCGCAAGGCTTGCAATATGCTGACCATAGGCAATAGGTTCTTTAAACGGTTCAGTAAATTTTTTACTGACCAAAAGCGCAAAGTTTGTATTTTTGGTTTTAATGTTTGCATAACTGTGACCGTTTACGGTTGCAATCCCGTTATAATTTTCTTGTACAACTTCCCCGTTTGGGTTCATACAGAAGGTACGAACTTCATCGCCAAAGGTTGGAGAATAATATACGAGCTTTGATTCATATAATTTATCTGTCAAAGGTGCAAAAACCGGTGCAGGAAGTTCAACTCTAACCCCAATGTCAACGGCATTATTTACCATACCAATCTGATTTTTTGCGAATTCATGTGTCAACCAATCTGCCCCTTCTCTCCCCGGAGCGATGATTGTATACTCTGCTCTTATTGTTTCTCCATTATCAAGAACAATACCCTTTACCTGTTCGCATTCAACAATAAGACTTTGGGCTGAAACATTATTTAAAATAGTTATCTTTTCGTCCAAATAATCTTGCATGTGTTTTAAAACGTCAAGACTTCTTTCAGTTCCCAAATGCCTTACGGGTGAATGTACAAGTTTTAATTCTGCAAGTGCTGCCTGTCTTTCTATCTCACGAAAGACCTCCATATTTGTTCCAAAGACTTCATCCGTAGCACCATGCTCTAGGTACATATCATCTGCATATTTTATGTATTCTTCAACTTTTTCCCTTGGCATATAATCAACAAGATGACCGCCGACCTCAGGAGTAAGCGTCAATTTACCGTCAGAAAACGCGCCGGCTCCGCCCCATCCGCAAAGGAGTCCACATCTTCTGCATTTTACACACTTCGGAGAGCCCTCTCTTATCGGACATTTCCTTTTTTCAATCCTCTTCCCTTTTTCAATCAAAATGACCTTCCAATCAGGCCGAAGTTTTACAATCTCCAGGGCAGAAAAAATTCCGGCAGGACCTGCACCGATTATTGCTACATTATACATTCCCTATTCTCCTAAAGTGCTCTTACAGATTTACGTTACCGCAAACAAAAGGGTAAATCAAGTTAAAATATAATAAAAATAGGTAATTACAAATGATACTTAACTCCGATTTTGACTCATACTTAAGAGTTATATACAGTTAATCCTGGGGGATGATTTTTGTCAAATACCGCAATATTTCTTTACATATTAATTGCGGTGGATAAAATTACGTGATATAATCTCTGTGTGGTAGTGTAGTTTAAACGATGTGAAGTCAGCCGCAAGGCGTTAATTATATATAAAATGTATTACAAATCTAAAATAATAGGAGGAACTCCGAATGAATGTCACATCTATAGAAACTAAAAAAACAACTAAGTCTACTTTTAATGACGAGTTTGAAAACTATCTAAAAAAACAACAAGTTAAAACAACATTTAACGGAAGCGATATAGAATCATTCTCATGGTATAAAAAAGCCTTGGGTTTGAGCTAGTCCTAATTTAATTGAGGTTTTTAATATAAAAGATGTTCATACAAAAAGTATGAACATCTTTTTTAATAATGATTATCTAAAGGTTGTGGTTTCGGTATTTTCACAATAACATTCTTCGTTCTCCGGCAATGCCAGCATAACAATGGCGCTAATACCTACTAAAGAATAAATGATTCTGGATAATATCGTAGCATCACCAAACATGGCAGAAACTACATTGTAATTGAAAAACCCAACCAAGCCCCAGACAATTGCCCCGGTAATTACAAGAGCATAAGCGATGGTTCTTAATATATGCATAATTTCACCTCCTTTCGTTTTTATTATCAGATATTTAGTGCCAGTTACATTAGCCTAATGTTGGTTTCGCAGACTAATCATTTTGGGGGTTGTATAAGGATTGTAAAAGAACATCAAGTATAGTATTATTATGTTTGTAAGGGAGAGATTTGATGGAATATATTAGTATCGACTTTGTTATAAGAATAGTAGCTGCAGTAGTTTTTGGGTTTTTATTAGGTTTGGAGAGAGAACTGACGAACAAATATGCAGGATTGAGGACTCATATATTGGTTTGTTTAGGTGCGTGTATATTCACCATTATTTCTATATACGGATTTCCGACCTTTGCAGACGGCGATAACGTAATTGTTAATCAGGCAACAGGGATTAGAGATACAGGGCGTGTAGCTGCACAGATAGTAACAGGCATCGGTTTTATCGGTGCAGGAACGGTTTTAAGAAACGGCCCAATGATTATAGGCTTAACCACTGCGGCTACATTGTGGATAAGTGCAGCTATAGGGATGACTTGCGGGGTTGGAATGTTTGATGTTGCTGCTATTACAACAATCATATCTGTAGGAGTTTTAACAATAATAAGAGTATTTGAAAAGAAATTTATTCCTACAAGTATCAAACGCAGCAGAAGATATAAAATAGCTATTTATTGCTCGGAAGAACAGGTTAAAGCTATACACGATTATTTAGCTACTACAGTAGATAATGTTGAGAATTTTTCTTCTAAACGCTTAGTTGAAAACCCTGAAATAGCTAAGCTGTCTTCAACATTTGAATTAATAAACAAAAAAGCAGCGAAAGAAATATATGATCATGTTACAGAAATGTGTAAACCTGATTCTATAACTTTGCAGGAATTAAATGATTAAAGAAAAAAAGAAAATAACTGCATACAATTATAAGAAGCCGTTTAAACTGGTTCTTCAGGAATATTTTAGAACGGTATTGGTATCATTTCTGTTAGCTTGCGTTGTTACTACGATTCTATCAATTCACGCAAGAAATGAGATGATTAAAAATCTCTACGAAAATGTCGAAGAACAGAAAAAAATTGATAAACAAATGGCCGAACAATTTATTCAGTCAAACAGCAATCTGCTTACGGATATAAAAGATAAAAAATATTCTGTTTGCCTGCACATAGGTTCGTTGTACGAAACCATAGGCGATTATGAAAAAGCCCAAATTGCCTACGAATCCGCTATGGAAAAAGCAAAGCCTAACGATTACACCGCACATTACAAATTAATCTGCATTTTGGTTAATCAGGAAAAATTCAAAGAAGCAGATGAATTATTGAGTCAAATTGAGGATCATTCCAATAAAAAACTCATTAAATTTAAAACAAGAAGTAATATTGTAATTGGGGATAAATACTATTCGATAGGAAAGTTCCTATCTGCAGCAAAACACTATGAACAAGCAGAATTTTATTACAATAAATTTAAAAAACAAGATAAAGTAGTTGCTGAGTCTATACGCAATCGTATTATAAATTCGTATATGAAAGGTGCAGACGAAATTGTAAAAATGGGTTATAATACCGAAGCCGTGCGTTACCTTAAAAAGGTTCAGAAATACAGTCCGGATAATCTCAAAGTGCAATACAAACTTGGAATTATATTGTCCGATTCAGATCCTGAAAGGGCTATTGAATACTTTGAACCTCTTTTGAGCAAAATTCCTCAAGAAATAGACTATGGTGTTTACTGTACGGCACTAATGAAAGCTGCAAACATAGCAGATTTAGAGGGGCGCACTACAAAAGCAAAATATTACAGACACAAAATCCATACGATAGATTTGTTCATAAAAAGAAAGGTTATTTATAAAAATGATATTGATGTAATTCTGGATACATTTAAAATTAGGAAAATATTATTTACCTACCCGTTAAAAGCTGTTATTAAATTTGCAAATCTCTCAAACACGGATATAATCCATATGAAAGCAGATTTTGTACTTACTCACGCAGATGAACCTATTGAAACTATAACAATGACTATTGCAGACAGAAAACACCCTTTGAGCATAGGCGGTTATATGTCCGATGGTTTTACCGTAAAATTCAAAACAAAGGCGTTAACAAGAAAAGAACTTGAAAATTACACCATAAAAATATACGCATATAAAGACGACAAATTTAAGACACTTGTTTCCGAGATTAGAGTTCCCACCAGAACCTTTGAATTGTCGAAATAATTAATGACGTTGACTTAATGTCAAACAATCTCTTTCCATCTAACACGAACTCGCTAATAGACCGACTGTTGATGGTGACAAGTAAGTGTTATTCTGTGTGGAGACATAAGACCGATGTCACCCGAACTCTTTTCATTCAACGCAAACCCACTATTAGGCCAACCGTTGAGGGTGACAAGTAAGTGTTATTCTGTGTGGAGACATAAGACCGATGTCACCCGACCTCTTTTTATTCAACGCAAACCCACTATTAGGCCAACCGTTGAGGGTGACAAGTAAGTGTTATTTTGTGTGGAGACATAAGACCGATGTCACCCGACCTCTTTTCATTCAACGCAAACCCACTATTAGGCCAACCGTTGAGGGTGACAAGCGGGTGTTATTTTCTGCGTAGACCTAAGACCGATGTCACCCGACCCCCATCTACGTACGTAGTACAAAAAAAAGCTTCTCAAAGAGAAGCAGAATTTTAGGGAAATATTAAGGGAAAGGATTAGGATTTAATTTTTTTGTTTTACATCTTACATATATATAAAGTATATAAAATCTCCTCGATTTCAGTTTTAATATAAATTGTTACAAAACTTAACATTATATGAAAAAATGTTCACATATTAACTTTTCAAGAGTATTATAGACATATGATTGATTTATCGGAGTTGTATTCTGATGTTCCGCCGACAAAGCTAAGGAATAGAGATGAAAAGTTTTGTCCGGCAGCGACTTCAAGATTTTGGAAAATAGTTGGTGATTTTGTTTTCTTCAAGATGCTAAAGACCCGTTTTTATGCATTCAGGTATAGGGGTGCAGAAAATTTTCACAGCAAAGCTCCGGATATGCCAATAATAATGTATGCACCTCATTCAAACTGGTGGGACGGCATTGTAGCTTATGCTGTGTGTAACGGGATTTGTAATCAGGAGATGCGATTAATGGTGGAAGAATTAAAAAGATTTCCTCTGCTCAGGCATGCAGGTTGCTTTAGCATTAATAAGAAATCACCTCAAGCATCTATGACAGCTTTAAAATATGCTGTTGATGAGCTTTCAAACCAGAAATGTAATTTGTATATGTATCCGCAAGGAATAATCAAACCTCCAAATTTCAGACCAATTGAGTTTCAATCTGGGTTGGTTTATATGGTTGAAAAGGCCGTAAAAAAGTATGGAAAAGTTGGTTTGTTGCCGGTAGCAGTAAATTATTTCTTTTTGAGAGATAACCGTCCTGAAGTGTTTGTTGAATTTGGCAAGCGTATAGAAGTTTCTCAAGAAAAAAAACTTGACAGAAAAGAGTTTACCGTTTATCTCGCAAAAAATCTGGAAGAGCTGTGTGATAAACAATTTTATGACATTAGTCACGCAAATTTTGAGGGGTATGATACATTATTTCAACAGCGTTTGAAATGGTATCGTAGGATTGAGCAGAGGCTCAAGCGCACAGGGGAAACATTTATCATTCGTTAAACTTTTGCACCGACAGCTTTGTAGTAGTTAATATAATCTATCATACAGTCGAACGTGCTTGAATAAACCATTTTATCAACATTCATAAGGTTTTCTTTTTTCTGATTCAAATCAAGCTTAGAAATAATGCCTTCATTATATTTAAGTTCACTGAGGGAGAAATCCTTTTTTTCCAACTTTTGAATTTCTTTTTGTTTTGCTAATTTTTCTTTGTCCATATTTGCAGCGACGAGAGTATCATTAACTTCTTGCATGGAAGTTAAATTTACTTTTTCATAATTTTTCATACTTTTTTCATAGGCCAATTTTTTCAATTTTAGATTAGCTTTTATACGCCCACCTGCAAATATATTCTGCATTATACCGCCGCCCAAGCCCCAGGCAGCAGTTGAAGTTGTAAATAAGCTGCCAATATTTTGGGAGTTAAATAATACAAGACCTCCTAGGTTAAGCGTAGGCAAACATTCTTTCCTTGCGACTTTTACATCTAACCCTGCCTTTTCAAGCATTTTTTCCGCTTTTATATAGTCAGGCCGCTGCATTATTATTTCTGAATTTACGTATTCCGGAACGTTCCCTGAATATGTGAAATTGTGCCAATCCGTACGGTTAAATTCTTCAATATTATTAGGGCTGTCACCGGTCAAAACAGCAAAAGCATTTAGGAGCTGTGTTCTTTGTTTTTTAAGATCAGTTAACTCTGTAACTCCTGCTATGTAAGATTCATTTGCACGGACAAGATCTGAGGTTGAGGCAATACCTTCTTTATTAGATATATCCATCATTTCAAATATTTCTTTTCTCAATTCGACAATTTCTGTCTGTAAGTCAACCATAGCATCCAGTCTTATAATATTTATGTAGGCGCTTCCTACAGCAGAGGCAATGGATATATATGCAGCCTGTTCATCCAGAACGGATGCTTCATATAACTTTTTTTGTGAAGTTGTTTTGTTATGATTTTTCCCGAATAGATCCAGTTCGTAACTTGCGATCAACGGGAACGCAAAACTTTCATGGGTACGGTTTGCAAAATTCCCATATCCCGGCATAAACCCGGCCTGAATTGTCGGTAGTTCGCCTGATCTTTGCATAACAACCTGTTGGTAATATTCCTCGACAGAAAGAGTTGCCATTTTCAGGTCCTTGTTATTTTCTACAGCTTTTATTATGTACCCTTCTAAAAGTTCGTCATTGAATTCTTTCCACCACTCAATATTTATATATTCAAATTTGTTTTTAGCAGGCTTGATTGCTGTTTTTTTATTTTCGATTTTGTGCTTGTTATTTGTTTCCACATCTTCTATAGCGGCTGTTGGTGCCATATATGATAGTGCCAAAGAAAAAATAACAGCAAGCGAGATTAATTTTTTCATATTATAAGTTTTCTCCGTATACTTGATTTTTTATGACAACAATGATAACATAACTATGTTGCATTTGCAACATGTAGCATAAACAACATAAAGGGGAACGTAAATGATGGAATCTGCTGTAAGAGAACACTTCACTGATACAATCTTTTATCAGATAGAGCTCACTGCAAAATACTGCAAACTTCTCGGACAGCAAGTGTTTGAGAGGTTTAATCTGGGTATTTCGCTGGAGGAATACTCCGTTTTAGACGTTCTCACCGTAAACGATGCTATGTGCCAGAGGGATATTGCAAAATTAATATTGAAAGACAGAGCAAATACAGGAAAACTCTTAGACACGCTCGCATTAAAAGGTTATATTACAAGGGAACTTACAGTTAAAAACAATCGTCCGGTTAAACTTGTAAGAATTACAGATGCAGGAATAAAAAAATTAAATGAAGTATCCGAAAAAGCACATCCTGATTACAGTCTTGTTAAAGACAAAATTAATAAAAGGAACCTTTCAAAAGTCGGTGATTTGTTAAAAGAATTGAGAGAAGTTTTAAAAGAGACAATAGAAATACAGATATAGAGGTAATTATAATGGGTAATGAAAATAATACTGATAAAAATAAATTAAGTACAAAAAAACACTGGATAATATTTGGAGGAGTAATTGCACTCATTATTGTGACATTTTTAGTATTTGAAGCTACTAAATATCAGTCAACAGATGATGCGTACATAGACACTACCACAGTTACTGTATCGCCAAAGGTTTCAGGGCAAATTGTAAAAGTTTTAGTAAAAGACAACCAACAGGTAAAAGCAGGTGATGTTGTTGCGGTTATTGATAAAGTGGATTACGAGGTTAAACTTCAACAGGCAAAAGCATCTTATGATAGGGCACTGCTCAATCAGCAAAACGCTCATGCGAACCTGAACGCTGCGAATTCGGAAATAGAACTTGCAAAGAAAGATGTTGAAAGATATCAAAACTTATATGCTGCAGGAGCTGTTTCAAAACAGACTTTGGATAAAGCGATAACAAATCTCGAGGCTATTCAAGCAAGGCAGATTACTGCTGAACAGGCAATCTTTTCATCAAATCCTTCTCAAGCATCAAAAGTTGCAGATGCGGATTTAAATGTTTTGAAAGCCCAAAAACGAGCAGCAGAACTGGCACTTCAATATACTGATATTATTGCACCGATTGACGGAACTGTATCAAACAAAAAAGTCGAGGTCGGTATGATGGTTCAGCCAGGCTCACCACTATTTGTAATTGTTCCAAATCAGGTTTGGGTAGTAGCAAATTACAAAGAAACTCAAATTAGGGGAATGAAAAAGGGAATGCCTGTTGATATAAAAATCGATACCTACCCCAAGAAAGTATTTAAGGGTGAAATAGACTCAATTCAAAGAGCATCCGGTGCAAAATCAAGTTTATTTCCCCCGGAAAACGCAGTAGGTTCTTTTGTAAAAATAGTTCAAAGAATCCCAGTTAAAATTGTGTTTACAGAAAAAATTGATCCTAATGAATATCAAATTATTCCGGGGATGTCTGTTGTGCCCAAAATAAAAACAAAATAATTAATACTATTAAGTTTTGTAAATTATTTTCAAAATTTTTGAAATTTTTGGCAAATTTATATTATGTCCGAACTTAACATGCATGTGTAGCAGCATGGAGTGTCCAATTATGATATATTCAAATTCATTTCCCCTCTCATACGGTAACCAAAAACCGCTTAGTTATAATGATTTAGAAGGTTATGAATCACCTCAATACAATCAAGTTCAACAACAAGGAGATAATCAACCTACAGTTTATGAATTGCAGTCTTCTCACAATGAGGTTCACAATAACTATTACAACAATAACCAAGGCCAAAAAAAATCTTCTTCACAAGCTGCATTTACAGGTGCCGGAATAGGACTGTTAGGAGGAGCTATTGCAGGGGCTTGCAAGAAGAATCCTTATATGATAAACGGAATTCCAAGCAACACATTTGCTAAACACGCTTATGAAAGATATTTGAAACATGCTCCCGAAGTTGAACGTAACGGCTATGCACAATGTAATGAAGTTCTTAATACAATTGATAAGATGAAAAATACTGATGAACTAAAAACTCTTCTGAATAATAATCCTGAAGCATCTAAAGAAGTTTCGACCGCTCTTAATAAAACCACCGAAGAATATATTAGTGGAGTTTCCGATACAAATCTTGGTGCAAATAAAGATATGATTAAGAAAAAGCTGGGCGTTGCAAACGAAAGCAGATTCCAACATATGAAAAATGAGATAAGCCGAGCTTGGAACGGCGAAAAAAGAATTTTTGTAAAACCGGACAATATGGACCAAAATACATTTAGAGCAATAAAAAGAACTGCGGCATCTGTCCGTGCAAAATTTATAGCAACATATGCGGCTATTGCAGCTGTGGCTGCTGGTATAATAACTTTTGCGGTTCATAAAATTGTAACAAGCAGAAAACAGCATACACACCAATAAATTTAGTGGTATAATTCGGATATGAAGTATCCGGAATTAGAAAGATTGGTTGATATTGTTGCTGTTCTGAGAAGTGAGAACGGTTGTCAGTGGGACAGAGAGCAAACTCACAAGTCTTTGCGCCCAAATATGCTTGAAGAAGCTTATGAGGCTGTAGATGCAATAGACGATGGCGATATTAAGAATTTGAGAGAAGAACTTGGTGATGTTCTTTTACAGGTAGTCTTGCATTCTCAAATTGCAAAAGATGATGGTGAATTTGATATAGAAGATGTCGCAAAAGAACTTGCCGACAAACTTATACATCGACATCCGCACGTATTTGGAGATCAAAAAGTTAATTCTACGGACGAAATTTTAAATAACTGGGACAAGCTTAAAAAAGAAGAGAAAACAGACAGAAAATCTGTATTGGATGGAATAAGTAAATCCCAGTCTGCCTTAATGTCTGCGCAAAAAATCAGCAAAAGAGTTGTCAAAGTCGGTTTTGAATGGGATTCAATTGAGAGTCTTAATGAATGTATAAGATCCGAATATAATGAATTTGCTGAAGCTATTTTGTCAGGCGATAAAGATAAAATGGAAGATGAAATGGGTGATATCTTTTTTGCTACCGTAAACCTCGCTCGCTGGTATAAAATTGATGCAGAGCAGGCTTTGCTAAGGGCAAATAAGAAATTTTCAAAACGATTTAGAAAAATGGAAGAATTAGCCGAAAAACCACTGGAAGAATATACATACGCAGAATACGACAAACTCTGGAAACAGGCTAAAAAATTAGTTGATTAATTGGAGATAAGAAGATGAGAGATTTGTTTTTTGCAATGTACGGAAATGGAATTGAGTGGACTATATGGTGTTTGCTCTTTTTATTAATTGGTGTGATTTTACTTATTGTTTCACTTGTTAAATTAAAAAGGAAAGCAAAAATAACGGGAATTATTCTTTCAATATTACTAATCTGGCAAATGGTGCCGGTTGGATTTTATTATAAAGCCATCGTTGCAGGCTTTAATAATCAATCATACACTGAATTATATAAATCATATTATGGGCAAAAAAACGATTCTTTTAATTACCCGAATTATTTGAAATATATGAATATTGCCATAAATACTTCATTGATTCCTTGGCAGAAAGGGGTATATTATTGCGAAATTGCAAAAAGTAGTGCTATTCCGAAAAAAGGGACAGTATCTATTGAATATTATAACAAAGCTTATAAATACATAAAAAGCTACAAATATCAACTTTGTTGGTTATTAGCACCATTTGCATATGATGCTGCAGGTAATACTAACAAAGCAATTGAAATCGCTGATGAGTTAAAATTATATTCTCTCATTTCTATTTATTACATTGGTGAAGGGAAATATTCGGAAGCATTAGATGCCGCTAATAAAGGTGTTCAATTGTCACCAAATAATTACAGTTGCTATTTATACAGAGCTTATGCGAATATGGCTCTTGGTAATAAAACAGATGAATATAAAGATTATCAAATGGCATTGTCTTTGGCAAAAAACGATAAACAAAAACAAATGGTCTTTGAATATAAACAACTTAGAGACAAAGAACTCGCTAGAAAAAAACAAGCTGCCATAAACATGGGATTTATAAAGGAGTAGAAAATGCTAAATAGCTTTACATATATATTCAAAGATAATAAATGGTTAATAAAATTTATTACAGCCTTTATTTTTATAGGAATTTTTACATACGGAAGTCATTTTTATCTTATACAAAACAGGAATAGTGAATATGTTTTACCGTTAACATTTTGGCTGCCTATGGCTTTAGGATGTCTGATTTCATATATTATCGTATCCGGTTATAAAATCGTTTGTGTAAAAGCTTACCAAGCTACAAAAATAAATTATATAGCACCATTTTTAAGACTCAAAATGGATTTTAAAATTGGTTTCAAATACTTATGTGCATTTGTGCTATTTCATTTTTGCTGTAACTTTGTGCTTGCTATTTTGGGAATTATGGTAGGATTGTCATTTGCAATATACAATAAAATTCTCGTAAATATTTTATGCTCAGTATTACTTTTGATCTTTGTATTATACATTATTTATTGGACAATAGCAGAACTGGGTTATATTTATATGTATGCCGAAAATCCGAGTTTTTTGACGTTTTTTAGAATAAAAGAATTATTCTCAAATATTGGAAAAAATAAAAAACAATATTTTACGACATTGGGGTTAAATATACTGCTATGCTTTGCTGTAATTTTGTTTTATATACTAATAAATTACTTTTTTACATACAAACTTAATGGGATTGGTGCTTTGCTGATTAACACAAGCATAGTAACTCTTGCCGGCACATATAAATTTTTTGTATCAAACATGTTAGCTGCAAAGTCGCTTGAACCTAAACAGTCAGATGAGGAATAGAAAAATATTTAAATATATTTTATGAATAAAACGAGGTGTAAAATGAAAAAATTATTGAGTTTATTGAGTGTATTGATTGTACTTGGTGCAATTTGTTTGGTTGTTAATGCAAAAGAATCTAAAATGGTTTGTGCGAATCATATTTTGGTTCAGACAGAAGCTGATGCTATAAAACTTAGAAGCCAAATCAACAATTTTGAAGATTTTAAACATTATGCAAGGATGTATTCTGCATGTCCATCAGGACAACACGGCGGTGATTTAGGATGCTTCGGTAAAGGACAGATGGTAAAACCGTTTGAAGATGCAGCATTTAATGGTGAAATCGGCGAAGTATCAGAGCCTATCAAAACTCAATTTGGGTATCATTTAATTTGGGTAACCAGAAAATATTAATTAAAAAATGTATAGAGTGGGGCGGAGGGTTAACCCTCCGCCCCACTCTTGTCTTGATTTTCGGTTTTACAAACCTCGGTTTCAGGCTCTTCAACCCATACTATAACCATTCTCCTGGTGTCTGTAAACGGATTCGTTGCCATTTTATCGTACATATTTATTTTTCGATTCAGGATTTTAAAAAATTTGTTTACCTTCATAAACACATACTAACCCCTACTGTAATTGATAAATCGGTATAAAGTATAATATTAATATTCCTATGTTACACTTTTAGGTTAATCTGGGGACTTATTGGAGGGGTAAATATATCAGATTCGCAATTTTCACTACAAGTCTTATATAAAAATTGTTGAGGGTTCTCGTCCCTTACACATCTTTTTTGCAACAAAATAGCGGACGAAGGGACTCTCTTGCTGCGCCTCGCGTTGAACGGCAATTCCGCATTTTGTTTTTCAGAAATTTTCATTTCTTTCAAACAAAATTGCTCCAGCCTCCGCTCGGCTTGCGCTCGAACCTTGACAAGACTCTGTCTTGTTGAGGGTTCTCGTCCCTTGCACATCTTTCTGGCAACAAAATAGCGGACGAAGGGACTCGAACCCTCGACGTCAACCTTGGGAAGGTTGCATTCTACCACTGAATTACGTCCGCATGATGCGTTTATTATACTACAAATAAAATTTAATTTAAAATGGCATTGGATTTAAAAAGGTGAACAAACTTCGCTTTACCCACACTATAAACTAATTTAGCTTGGCATATATCAAATCTTGGAATTTTAAGAAAAATTCATCCCTTGTATATTCGTTTTCAGAATGAGTGTTTGGTTCTATCAGGATTATGCGGTCAGGGGTTATTTCTTTTACTGCGTACATATGCATAGTAATGTAGTGTTTTTGTACATTTTTTTCTTCCAACCATTCATCATTAATATTTTCTTCATCATTGCTTGAAGTAATAATTACATAGTCATGCTCTTTCATATCATTCATAAGGTCATCCAATGTTTCATTTACAAGTTTTTTATACCACCATAAACCGCCCAAATAGTGACATTTTATATCCGAAGGAAGAATGGATTCTAAAACTTTTTCGGGATTTCCTCCCTCTACGCAAGCATTGTTTTCTAATTTTAATTTTTCAATTCCTAATGCAATGTTAACATAATCGGGCTCATCATAACCTAGTCTTGTCATTGCATTACTTGTTTCTTCTTTTGTAAATTGATATTCTTTTCCTTCGCCCTGAAAAGTAACATAACCAATCCCTGTCTTTTTGTCGTAATCAACTGTATTATTGAGAATATTCAAACCTGAATTTGTAAGGGTAAGGGCTATTACTGGGGTCGCAATATAACAGGTTCCCAATGCACCCTGTCTGGGAGGAATATCAATTTCTCCGTTTAAAACTTCTTCATTGAAATCACTTGAGTTTTCTTGTAAATATTTGTCATAACAAATTATTTGTCCGTTTTCATCATATTCAATTGACATTTCGCTTGATTGCTTTATTGCATCCCCTCCGAACACGATATGGTCTCTATATTTTTTCATTGATTTGTCAAAATGTATAATAGACCAAATTTTACCCTTATCAAAACGATATTCTGTATAATCATCAGTATCACCATCGTAATTTATTTCTACTTTTGGCGTTGTACCATCGCTATTGTATTTTGTTTTTGAAATCAAAAAATTCAAATATTCATATCCTGCAAATGAATCTCTTCCCGTGTCATCGGAGGTCATTCTTCTGAGTTCCTCAGAAAATTTTGTTCCATCTTTACGGTATACAGTCTTTTTTACTAGGTCCTTTTCCACATATTCAAAACATTCTTTTATATTACCATTGGGCCAATTTGTAATTTGTTTTTTAAGTTCTGAACTTCCATCTTTCTTATATGCGAATATACGTATAGCATTTTCTTCGGTTTTTTCATCATAAAATTGTTCTACTTTAGAATTATTTGCATTATTAAAATCTTGTATTAACTGATTAAGTTCATTCATTATTTCTTTCGTATATTCCTTTCCCGAATATCTGTTTAAGAAATTTTGAATTGTTTTAGAATTGACATTATCTGAAGAATATAGGACATCATTCATATCAACAATTTTGTCAGTGTCATTGAAAGCAGCCCAAATTGAACCGTGACCACCATCTTTTTTACACGGAATTTTTACATCATTATTTTGTATATCAAAATTTATCGGATTGAACTTAACCATCAAGATCCTCTTGTATATATAACGACATATTGTTGAAAAACTTTAATAATTTTTAAAATATTGTTACACATGGAGGACAAATTGTTACAATTTTGTTCTGCTATGCAAATATTGCACTAATAATATTTACCCCTTTACCCCAAATTTTTCCAACATTTTCCAACATTTTTGCGTAAACAATATAAAAAATATAAAATTTATAAAAAAAATAAAATCGCTAAAATGCTCTTTCCGTAAAGAATATAAAAGATATAAAGTCTGTAAAACACGCGACTGGGATACTTGGGAAGGTTGCATTCTACCACTGAATTACGTCCGCATACCAGAATTATACTACAAATAAAATTTAATTTAAAATGACTATTTTATTTAAACAACCGCCGTTAAGGAACATTATTTTTGGGAATTATTGCTTAGTTTCGCTTATTATACGAGCTAAAAATGCCAATCACTAAAATATGTGTTTTAGTTTACTAATTCATCGGCAATTTCTCTTAAAGCACCTTCGCCCGATGGAGTTTCTGTAATCTGAATATTTGGGATTTCTTTTATTTTTTTGACCGCACCCGGTACAGTAACTGCATATTTGGCTCTGCATAGAGAATCTTTGTCATTGATATCGTCGCCGATATAAACCCACTCCTCATCGGACAAACCATGATTTTTTACAATTTGCTCAACTATTTCAAGTTTGTTTCTTATTCCCTGATAAGTTTCAATTTCAAATTTTTCTGCCAAAATATCAATTGCTTTATTTTTCTCGCCGGAAATAATTGCGATTTTATAGCCATTTTTATACAGAATTGATAATCCCATTACATCTTTAAAATTTATTCTGCGGCTCATTTTCCCGTCTTCATCGACATAAACACAATTATCCGTAAGAATACCGTCAAAATCAGTAATAACCATTTTTATTGTTTGGGGTAATTTTATCACTTAACTCTCCTTAACTTTTCTATTATAGGCAATTCTCTGTTATAAACCACCTTTTTGCCGTCACCCAATACCTGAGGCACTTGTCTTATATCTCGAATCATACGATGTAAACCTGTGATTTCAAGACTTGCTGCTTGATCCGAACCCCAGTTTGTCCTGTCTGTTGTAATATGACGTTCAACGGAGCAAGCCCCCAAAGCAACTGCCAATATTGATGGAGTAATTCCTCTTTCATGCCCAGAATACCCTATAGGGCAATTGAATTCTTCCTTAAGAGCCTTTATTACATTCAAATTCATTTCATCAGAATTTGAAGGATAAGTGGAAGTACAATGATAAATTATCAAATCTTTCTTACCCAATACTTTAACCGCGTGTCTGATTTCTTCCATTGTACTCATACCTGTTGATAAAAGAATCGGTTTACCTTTTGAACGGGTATATCTAAGCAGCTTGTCATCCGTAAGTGATGCAGAAGCTATTTTATAACACGGAATATTGAATTTTTCCATAAAGTCTACAGAACCTTCATCCCAACATGAAGCAAACCAAAGGATTCCTTTCTTTTTACAGTACTTGTCAATTTCCTTGTATTCTTTTACTCCAAACTCCAAACCGCGTTTTAGATCACCGTTTGTGTTTCCGAATACACTGATTCTTTCTTTTGCAAGTTCTTCTTTCGTATAAACAACATCAACAGTACGTTTTTGAAACTTCACGGCATCGCAGCCGGTAGTTACTGCTATATCAATCATTTTTTTTGCGAGTTCTACCGAGCCATTATGATTTATACCTATTTCGGCGATAATAAAACAAGGTTGTCCATCCCCAACAAGCCTGTCAGCTATTTTAACCGCTTTCACAATAATCTCCTATAAATTTAACACTTAGCCTAAATATTTTTTATACAAAGCATAGTCATCCGGATCAACCATATGTTCAGATGCGCTATTATCTTCAGTCTCTGTTCCATCCGCAGAAATCTGTTCAGGTTTTGTAAATAATGAATCTATAATTCCGTCCGGATTATCATCATCATCTTCTCCTTCAGCTTCGGAGCTAATTTCATTCGATTCATCCTCAGATTGCAGTTCATTATTTTTTACCAAATCTTTATGAATCTTAGTTGCAAGCTTTGAGAACCCTATTGAAGGGATTTCAATTTTTGGAATTTCAATCTTAGGAATTTTAATAGTTGGAATCTCAATACTTGAAAACTCTTCTTCTGCAGCACCGTCTTCGCTGACTGTTCCCAAATCTTTTATCAATTGAATAGTATTTGAAGACGCACCAATTAACATTCTTTTCCCATCGAGTTCAACAACATGCAGCGTTTTATTATTACCCAAAGCTGTTGTTGAAATCACTGAAGCTTGTGATTTTAAAGAACCTTGTTGTTTCCTCAGGGTATTTGAATTCATTCTGTTAAGTTTTGCATATAAAATCCCGGTCAAATATATAAGAAGAATGACTATTAATAGCGAAAAAACGACCGAAATTATGCTTGGCTCATGTCCTATTGTTTGACCACCGGTTAAAGCTGCAACACCAACATCACCGGAAACTGAAGATGCTTCTGCAGACTGAGCATAGGCAGCAAGCGGATCAGGTAAATCAGGGAGTACTTCAAATTTTTCTATGGCAGAACAAGTTATGGCATTCAGCCAGCAACAAATTCCTAATCCGTATTCCAGAATCTTCTTCATTTATTTATACCCTGATTTTTGATATAATTATATCATAAAAAAATAATTCAGGTCTACTTGGTATGTTTGTAAATTTCCTAAAGTCATTAATAGTCAATTATACGGGAGTTTGGGGATTAACTCTAAATTTGATATTGCTTTTAATTTCCATAAGGTTGTTTTATTCGGTTAAAAGTGAAAAAAAAAGGTGGAACAAAATTAACGATTATTTGGGCGATGTTACTAAAACAGTAGACTCTGTACGTTATGGTGATTTAACAAAAAAAATAAATAAATTTGACATTCCCGATTCCGAAAGTCTTACGGATAGTTTGAACAGAATGATTGAAACTCTTCACGACAGAGAGGTTATGGTTAGTGAGTACCAAATTGAACTCGTTAAGCAAAACAGAATATTGGAAGCAATAATAAATTCGCTGTCAGACGGATTAATTATAACTGATAAAGAAGGAACAATTTTAAGAACTACTGACACTATTGTAAAATGGTTTAATGTGGACGGGAAGAAGCTTATTGGGAAACATTTGTCTGAATATATTGAAGTTGTGAACAAGCGTCCGCTTGCTCTTTGGAAAGATAATGACATAATTTTATTAAATGATCGAGCTTCAAATTTTACGGCAAGTACGGTTGAATTAAAACTGGAGGACAAAAAACCGCGTTATATTGTGATTCTTAAAAATATTACCGACCAGAAGGAACTGGAAAATCTCAAAGAAGATTTTGTAGCAACATTAACCCATGATTTAAAAGTTCCTATAATTGCGGAAACAAATATGATTGAACTTTTGCTTAATGGAAATTTCGGGAAAATAAGCAACAAGCAGGAGCTTGCCCTTAAAAACATGCAGTCGTCAAACCGCGAGCTTCTTGATTTGGTTCAAACTGTCTTGGAAACATACAAAGTCGGTAAAATGACCCTCTACAAAGAAAACATTATGCTAAAATCCTTTATTGAGGAAATTATCACAGAAATGAAGCCGATTGCAAAAAAATCCGAAAATACAATCGAATTTATCCTCGAGCGGGATATAAGGGTTTTTGCAGACAGATTCCAGCTCACAAGAGTAATAAAGAATCTTATACAAAATGCGATATCATATGGAGTCCCAAAAACTCCTATAGAGATTGCAATAGGTGAGATTCCAAAATTTGTAACTATAAAAATTAAAGATCACGGAGCTGGTATTTCCAAAACAGATATAGACAGAATTTTTAACAAATACTATTCTGCGGCAAAAAAATTCAGGAAAATAGGTACGGGTTTGGGCTTGTATCTTGCTTTTCAAATTATTAAAGCACACGGAGGAGAACTCGCAGTTGAAAGCAAAGAAGGAGAGTATACGGAATTTTGTATTAAAATTCCGGTTTGATTATGAGTAAAATTTTATATGATACTGAATATTTACAACTAAAAAGCACTCAATCTAAAACGGGTAAACCTTGGATATATGCGCACCGCCCAAATGCAAAAGATGTTGTTGTAATTCTTCCTATCTATAATGATGAGATATTATTTTTGATAGAAGAGCGTCCTCCACTAAAGGCAGAAAACCGAGGCAAATACTGTATAGGGCTTCCGGCAGGGCTGGTTGGGGATGAGAGAAAGGATGAAACCACAGAAACAGCTATGAAAGCGGAGTTATTGGAAGAAGCTGGAATCGTTGCCGATAAGATTGAAATAAAAGTTAAAAAAGCGGCAGGCTCTGCCGGTTGTATTTCAGAAACTTGTGTTATTGCAATCGCTTATATTAAGGACAAAACAATTATATCAGAGCCGATTAGTGACGGAGGAATAATTGTTGACAGAGTATGGATAAAAAGAGAAAATGTTTTAAAATGGTTAAATAAAAAAGATGCTGAAGGGTACGTTATTTCAAGCAGTACTCTTGGAGCATTATTTTACTTATTTGCGGAGGAAAGATTATGATTACAAAAGGTATCAGAGGGGCAATTACGGTTGATGAAAATTCGCCGGAAGCAATAGGAAGTGCAGTTATTAAGCTTTTGCAGGAAATGGTTAAAAAAAATAACATAGATTTAGAAGATATTTCGCATGTAATATTTTCGGTCACTCCTGATTTAAATGCCGATTTTCCGGCTAAATATGCCAGAATAAATCTTAAATGGAAAGATGTTCCGATGATGTGTTTTAATGAAATAGACGTTCCCGGAGCACTCAAAAAATGTTTGCGGGTAATGATTGTTCTTAACTGCAGCGAGAGTTTTGAGCCGGAATTCGTTTATCTTGGAGGCGCAGAGGCACTTAGGAAATGAAAAAAATTCTGATAGTAGACGATATAAAAGGTTGGCGAGATTACCACAGCCAAAATATTAGAGCACTGTTCGAAAATAATTGTGAAATTACGACTGCAGAATCCGCAAAAGAGGGCTATAATAAGCTGTTGGAAAACAATGAGACGCCTTTCGATATAATTCTGACTGATCTCCAGATGGAGTCGGATTTTGAACCTAAATATGCGGGAGAATGGTTTGTCGAGCAGATTAAAACTTTTCCGAATTACAGTAAAACGAAAGTAGTGATGATTTCTGCAACTTATAGCATTAATATTATTGCGGATAATTTGGGCGTTTTATATATAAGAAAATCCACCGCAAAAACTATGCCCGACATATACAAAGAGGTTATCTTATAGTATATTAAAGAAGGAGTATGAAATGGCAATAAAATCTTGGACTGATTATTTTATAGATATGGCGAAAACCTGTTCTTCCCGTTCAAATTGTTTGCGAGCACAGGTGGGAGCTGTTATTGTCGGACAGGATAAGAAAATTAAAGCTACGGGATACAATGGGACTCCCTCAAAAGTTGAATCCTGCTATGAGAGAGGAAGCTGTTTCAGAATAGATAATAACATTCCATCGGGTACACGTTATGAAACTTGCCGTTCAATACATGCAGAACAAAATGCGATAATCCAAGCGGGGCAAGACCGTTGTATGGGCGCAACAATGTATATATATGGGCATAATTTTATCTGCATATTGTGTAAAAGATTTATTGTACAATCAGGAATCACGGATGTTTACCTCAAAAAAGACGATAATTCCGAAGTTATTCATGTGTCTGTCGATGACATAAGACGAGAATTAGAAAATCCTGTGATAAGTAAGTAAGGTTAATCAAAATGTTAAATTTGGCCACAGTGTGAGGTTTTGTTTTGCTGAATTTACTACCGGCGTAGTAGTTTTCAACAAAATAGTATTTTTAATATCCTCTATTTATTCGATTACAAATCTTAACAATTCTTTTAAACTGAAAGAGTGTTAAATGGGAATTACTATGGCAAAAACTAATTTAAAAGTAAAAGAAAAAAAGAACCAATCGACAGCCGGACTTAAAGTCGTTGACGACAGAGCGATTAAAACTACTTCATACAGTGATATCAATCTGAAACAATGGAAAAAATATGACCATGTAAAAACAGATACTTTATGGGAATTTCCTTCAAGATTAAAAGAAGGCGGCCATTCAAATGAATATCATGGAAATTATATCCCGCAAATAGCACAGCAAATCTATGAGCGCTTTACTAAAAAGGGCGATATTGTTCTAGATATGTTTTTTGGTTCAGGTACATCAGGCATTGAAGCCGTAAATATGGGCAGAAGATGTATCGGTGTTGAATTAAAAGAAGATTTAGCAGAATCTGTTTCAGAAAAATTTACTTCAAAACAATTAGTTACTGATGTAAATATAATATGCGCAGATTCAGCAAGCGAACTTGCAAAAGAAAAAATCAAAGCACGTTTAGATGTTATGGGAGAGAAAAAAGCACAGCTTTTAATGCTGCATCCGCCATATGACGATATTATTAAATTCTCTGATAAGAAAGAGGATTTATCAAATTGTGCAACTACAGAAGAATTTTATGACCTGTTTGAAAAAGTTGCAAAGAACGGTTATGATCTTTTGGAAAAAGGAAGATTCGCATGCCTTATAATTGGTGATAAATATGCAAATTCACAGCATATTCCTCTGGGTTTTGAATGTATGGCAAGAATGAATAAACTTGGTTTTATAACAAAAGCCATAATTATTAAGGATATGCAGGGTAACGAAAGAGCTAAAGGGAAGACGGCTAATTTGTGGAGATACAGAGCTTTAGCCGGTGGTTTTTATATTTTTAAACATGAATATGTAATGGTATTTCAAAAGAAGGGATAGAGATTTGACCGGTCAATCTCCTCAGACTCTGTTGATAAAAGTTAAAATTGTACCAAATTCTTCAAAAAATGATATAATTATTGAAGATGATTGCCTTAAGGTAAAAGTCACGGCTCAACCCGTAGAGAATAAAGCAAATAAGGCATTGGTTGAACTGTTGTCCAAAAAGATTAAGATTGCAAAATCAAATATTGAAATTGTTAAAGGCTTGACTTCTAAGGAAAAAACGATTGCGATAAAATTTTCTGACGAAGAAAAGAAAAAGGAAATCGAAAAATTACTAAAAATATAAAAGAAGGTGTGTAATGAATAAACGTTGGTATGATGTTGATCCTACAGTAAGTTTGGCGGTTAGTCTGATGAGAAATGTAAACATAATGACTCAGTACAAATGCGCAGATTTAATTGTTGAAAAATCAAAAGAAAACGGCATTGATTTATCCGAAAATATTTTAACTGATGCTTTCAATTACGTACTTAGAAGATGGTACGACACAGACCAAAAAATAGCGGAGTCATTCGAGTATTTAAAACTTATGCCCGAAGAACTCCAAAAAGAAACAGCTTTGGAAATTATAAATTTGCTACAGTTGGAAGAAGCTAAATAAGATGTCTGTAATTCTAAATCCGGCTGTCGTTTCTATTATTTTATTGTGTATCCTTTGTTTAAAAAGGGTTAATGTTTTATTGGCAATTATAATCTCAACCCTCGTAGCAGGACTATTTTCAGGACTTGATGTAAAGTCTGTTATGGACACTTTTATCTCCGGTATGGGCGGTAATTCGGAAACTGCATTGAGCTATATTTTGCTTGGTACATTTGCTGCAACAATGGCACATTCCGGGTTTACATCAATATTGTCAGAAAAAATAACCAACACTATTAAAGGTAAAAAATATTTATTGATACTAATTTTAACTCTGATAGCCATGGCGTCTCAAAACATAATACCTATTCATATAGCTTTTATCCCTATAATCATTCCGCCGCTTTTGAGTACAATGAACAAACTAAAGATAGACCGCCGAGCAATTGCTTCTGCTCTGGCATTTGGTTTAAAAATGCCTTATATAACAATCCCAATAGGTTTTGGTTTAATATTTCAAAATCTTATTGCTGATAATATGGTTCAAAATGGTGTAGATATTGCACGCGGCGATATATGGAAATCAACCCTAATCCTCGGTATTGGTATGATATTTGCGCTTCTGATTTCAGTGTTTGTTTCATACAGAAAACCGAGAATATATGAAGACAAACCATTGAGTTTAACAGTAAATGCCGGTAAAGAGTGTGATAAATATAGTATCTTTGTTATTATTATAGCCTCAATTGCAACTTTTGCCGTGCAATTAATAACGCATTCATTACCTCTGGGAGCTTTGGTTGGTTTGGGTATTATATTCTCGCTAAAAGTCATTCCAAAAAACAAAATGGATAGCATGATGAATGAGGGTATTTATTTAATGGGATATGTAGCTTTTGTAATGCTCGTTGCAGCAGGATTCGCCGCAGTGCTTAAGGAAAGCGGAGCGATAGAAACTTTTGTTAATTCAGTTCTCATTATTATGCCGGAAAATATACTCGCAGTATCATTTATAATTTTATTATTGGGATTGTTTATAACAATTGGGATTGGGACTTCTTTTGGTACGATCCCGATATTAGCGGTTTTATTTGTTCCTATTTGTGCGAAACTGGGATTCAATACATCCCAAATAGCTGTCCTAATTGCTGCCGCTGCCGCATTAGGTGATGCCGGCTCCCCAGCTTCTGATACAACACTTGGTCCTACTTCCGGCCTTAATGCTGATGGGCAGCATAACCACATCTATGATACCTGTATTCCTACCTTCCTTCACTATAACATTGCTTTAATATTATTTGCTTTAATAGGTGTATGGATTTTAGGCTAATAATTAACCACCAAGTCCGAATTTAAAGTCTTCTTGAATATTGCTTGAAAGCATTGTCTTAAATGATTCTTCGTATGCTTTAATTTCTTCTAATTCAGCACTGTCTGTTGTTATTTGCTGATCAACTTGTGTTTCCCAAGCTGCTATTTCTTCCAATTCATCATTGAATTGTGCAACAATTTTGTCTATTCTGTTTTCAAAATCTGGAATTTCTGTATAATCGCGATAGTTTGCTTGTAATTCTTCATCAGATGCATATAAATCTTGGAAATAATCTCTTAATTCAGCTTTCCCTGCTGCTAATAAAGAGTTTGTATTTTTTTGTTGAAGAAGCGCAAGAGCTTTTTCACTTTGTAAATTTGAAATTTCAAGATTAAGGCGGCTCTTCCTTAATTTAAAACTTAATAATGTTTCGTGTAAATTTGCTATTGCCATCTTTTTATACCATCTTTTTTTTACTTACATGTATATAAAGTAATTTTTGCCAGGCATATTTCAATATTATATCAATTTGTTACAAAACTTTACAAAAATATGGGATTTTGTGAAGTTTTGTAAATAAGAATACGTCAAGATATTGTTGAATCCTACGGATTTTACTTAAAAATACGAAAAAATTTAGGCAATTTTTTTAAATATGTAAACTTTATATATACATATAGTTTAAATAAGGAGAGAAAATATGGTTAATAGTCCAAATATTGCAAGTGTTAATGTTGTATACCAAAAAGATGGTAAACAAACTACCCGAACAATTAAATTTGACGGTAATTTTAAGTTTAATATTGATGATGGCAACAAAAAAAAGACACAAAATTATGAAGGAGAATATATAATTTTTAACGGACAGATATACAAAGGTGACGAAATCATTACGGAACTTGAATTACCTACTGTTCTTGCTCAGCAATTGATAGGCATGTCAAATGCACAAATTATTGACAATAATGGGAACAAAAAAGATGACAAGTTTACTAAAGGTGATTTTGAAGCAATAGAATTATTTTCAGAAGATAAACCATACCACACCGGCAGAGCTAGTAGTTGGAATCCCTCTGATGGTATTAATAACAGACTCAGAATAATGTGCGGCAGTGGTGATAATAATAAATTGAATATTACAGGTTACTATAATACAAGTAATGGCGGATATAAAACAGAATCACCAAGTGGTTCAATCAGTATTTGGATGCAGGAGTAAAAATAATATTTACCCCTGCATCAAAGTTGTCATCAAAACAGGTTCGTCTTCTGTAGCAAGAACAGTGTGTTCAAAGTGAGCGGAAGGCTTTCTGTCTTTGGTTATAACTCCCCAGTTATCATCTTCCACAAAGACATCATCCCCGCCTAAATTTAGCATAGGTTCAATTGCTATTACATAACCAGATTTAATTGGTGTTCTGTCGCCGACACGGTAGTTAAACAAAAACGGATCTTCGTGCATGGTATGTCCTACGCCGTGTCCGCCGTATTGTCGGACGATTCCCATTCCGTAACTTTTTGCAACGTCTTCTACAGCACCTGATATATCATCGAGGACATTTCCGGCTCTCATCTTTGCTATTCCTGCATACAGAGCTTCTTCCGTTGCTTTCATCAATTTTTGTTTTTCTTCGGAAATTTTACCCACCGCATAAGACCATGCGCTGTCTCCTACGAGTCCGCCATACGTTGCACCGACATCAATTGCTATGATATCGCCTTCTTTAAGAATTTCTTTTTCGTTAGGAATCCCGTGTACGACCTTTTCGTTAATAGAAGTACAGATACATGCCGGAAAACCGTTATAGCCCAAGAAAGTTGGAACTGCTTTGTTACTTTTAATAACGTCCATTGCTATCGCATCGAGTTCTTTTGTGGAAATTCCCGGTTCGACAACCTCTTTCATTTTTTTGTGTACAAGTGCAACAATGTGCCCCGCGTGGCGCATTCTTTTTATTTCATCTCTGGATTTTCTGTTAATCATATTATCCCCTTATATGCTAATATTTTATGGCGAAGATGAGCGGATTTCAATATGGTCAGAGGTAATAAAATTTGTATCAAACACCGCCTGTAATTAATTTATTGCTTGACATTATGCTTTGATTTGATACTATAGATTTTGTCGATAAGCCCCCATCGTCTAGAGGCCTAGGACAACACCCTTTCACGGTGTAGACAGCGATTCGAATTCGCTTGGGGGTACCATATTAAAAAGAACGCCTTCGAGGTGTTCTTTTTTTATACTCATATTTGCAAATTATCTTAAATAACAGTTAGGGCTTTGATAGGTGTTCAGTAATTCTTACAATCCACTTTCCTGTTATGCAAATACTTCCTGATTTTTAAACTGCATTTCATAAAGTTTTTTATATTCACCATTTTCTATTTGCATTAATTCTTCATGAGTACCCAATTCGACGAGATTACCTTCGTTAATAACAGCTATTCTGTCGGCATTTTGGATGGTGGAGAGTCTGTGAGCTATTACAAAAACAGTTTTATCTTGCATTAGATTTTCGATTGCTTTTTGAACAATAGCTTCTGACTGATTATCTAAAGCTGATGTTGCCTCATCCAATATAACAATCGGTGCGTCTTTAAGAAATGCTCTTGCGATTGCTACCCTTTGCTTTTGTCCGCCGGAGAGAAGGACGCCTTTTTCTCCTATATATGTATCAAGACCTTTTTCAAGACTATCAACAAACTCCTCTAAGCATGCATTTTTAACGGCTTGTCTAATCTCCTCTTCGTTTGCATCTAGCTTACCCATTAAAATATTTTCTCTTATTGTTCCGGCGAAAAGGAAATTGTCCTGTAAAACTATTGAAATATTATCTCTGAGGGAATTTATTTTATAATTTGAAATATCAACTCCATCAATTTTTATTGAACCTTTTTTAATTTTGTAAAAACGTGGGAGGAGGCTTACTATCGTACTTTTGCCACCGCCTGAATTGCCAACAAGGGCAAAAGTTTCTCCTTTATTAACTGCAAAATTGATATTCTTCAGCACAGGTTTATTTTTTGTATATTCAAAGTTAACACCTTCAAATTCAATACAGTTATTAAAGTTGCTAAGTTCAAGTGCATCCGGTTTATCAATTATGTAATCTTTTGCTTCAAGTTGTTTCGTAACACGCTCCAATGCGATCATAGATGTTTGTATATTCTTAAAACTACCCCCTAAACCCTTAATCGGGGTATAAAGCATAATTAGGGCAGTAATGAATGAAACAAAGTTACCGCTGGTAATTGTACCGGAAATAACAAGGCTGCTTCCGTACCATATTGCAATACCAATACCTAACGACACGATAATATGCATAATTGGAGAAATAATTCCTGTTTTTCGTGAAATTTGCATTCTTAAGTTAAAAATTGTATCCAAATGGGAATCAAAAATTTTGTTTTGCAAATTATATAAATTAAATGCTTTGATAATTTTACTTCCATTAAAAAGTTCATTATAATCCGTAATTACTGCAGAAACACTGTTTTCTGATTGATTTACTACAGATTTAATGCGGTCTTTCATTTTTGTTAAAGGGAAAATAGCGCAAAGTAATATCAGAATCGCAATAATTGCAAGCTGCCAAGAATTATATATAAGTACGCCTATCAACGATATAGATGAAAATACTCTCGAAATGATTAACTTCACCCCGCCAAATATGCCGCTGCAAACCCTGTCTGCGTCATTATTAAATCGTTTTTGAATATCACCTGATGTAGTTCTGTCAATAAAGTTTGCACTCTTATGCATCAATTTATCAAATAGTGCCTGTTTTATCTTAAGAGAGACTTTTCCTATTGTCCAATCATTGGCATATGAGGATGCGAAGTTCAAAATACCCTGTAATGAAGTGAAAGCAACAATTAAAAGCGGAATCTGCCAAGAAGGCTGAAGGCTTTTTTCAACCATAACAACATCCATATAGGGCTTCAAAGATAAAGCAATAACTGCATCCAAACACCCTATCGGAATTGCAAGCCCAAAAGCAAGAAGCGCACCCAACCAAAATGGCTTTACAAACCTTGAGGCAAAACACATGTTTTTATATGTTTGTGTGTTTTGAAATTTCCTTATTTCCTGAACTCTTGTCTTTTTTGAAGTGAAAAATAATATGAAATTTTCTAATTTTGTTTTTGGTGCAAAATATTTAATTTTTTCATAAATCGGTGTCTTTTTTGCATATTTCCACCAAAGTCCCAAATAACTGTTCTTGCACCCTCTTTGATTCGGTTTTTTGTTGTCATAAGAGATTATTGCAGGTTTCTGAAGGTGGGATAAATAAAGATTATATAGCGCTTTTGTTGCTTCATTTCCTTGTATCTCAACTTTCTTAAACCATATTTCTTCATAACCGTATTTAATAGGGATTTGTTTACAATTTTCCATTAAATTATTAATGATTACCATATCGGTTATTTTTTTGTCTTGAGAATTTTCTTGATAAAATTCATCTGACATCAATTTTTCAAAATACTTGTGTTCTCTTAGGTATTTGAAATTAAACAGCATTGTAACATTTGTCAATATAAAGCTGTTGTGTACAGGTGCTACTGTTTTTATAGGGACAACATATTCAAGAGCTGCACAAGGGCAATCTGAGATATCCGTATCATATAATTCTTTTAAATCCTCAATTACCAAATCTACGCTGTGGATAAATAGCATTTTATCAACATCGACACGTTCTGCGAGTTCAAAGCAATAAGTTACTTTATGTTCTATTGAAAAATTCTTATATTTATCCGAATCAATTGTTATTATATTAAAGCTTTTGACGTATTTATGTCCTTCAAAGTTTTTAAGCTCATCGAGTTTATCGGAGGGTAAGGTTTCATCATGAACAATATATAAATTTACATCCTTGTTATGTGTTAGAAAAGAAGATATTGCAACATAACCGATATAAAAATATTTTTCCGTAATGACAAAAGCAACGTTCATATTTGATTTGTTATTTTTTATACTCATTTTCAACTGCAACTATAACACAAAAATATTTAAAACTATATGTTTTGAGAAAATAACAAGTAACAAACAGCTTGGTTTTTTAGCCCAAGCTGTTTAAGTTTAACTTATGAAATTTTAATTATTTTTCTGCCACAATAGCGTAAAAATGAGTGTTATCCCATCTGTTTGCTTCAGGAGGGTAAATATCAAAAGTTTTGACATTCTTAAATCCCAGATTCTCAAGAAGATTAACTTCTTTATCTAAATGACGATACTCCGAAAAATATTCTGTCTTTTGTTCTTCTGAATAACCTGCAACTAAGACATCCTCCTTTACTCCAAATTGATTTTTGATAATAATTTTACTGTTTGGTTTCATCCATTTCAAACATTTTTTATAAATGTTTGCAGATTCTTCCCTGTTAAAATATTGGATTAAACCAAATACACCAACTAAATCATACTTTTTATCAGTATCAAAATCCAAAACACTTTGATTTATTACAGATACATTATCACTTTTAACAATATGATCAGAAAATTCTTTAAAGGGTTCAACGCAGTCTATTAATTTTACTTTGTCATAAATTTTGTTAACAGTAAGACCTGTCCCTGAACCCAAGTCCAAAATTTCAGAATTCTTATCTGCATATTTTAAGATAAATTCTGCATCAATATGCGTAAAGTCGGTATTTTTGGCCATTTTAACGCAATTTGGATTATCTTTTGCTTTGCTTGTCATTTTTTCAAAAAAATCCAATGCATTCTTATTGTTCATATTAGTCTCCTTCTACCATCCTTTTACAAATTCTAATGCTCTTTGATAATCTTCATATGTATCAATATCGCAAGCTCGTATCTTAATCCCTCTCATGGGAAGATATGGTTCAAGCTGGTTGAAAACATGTCCTGATGAGAACCTTAATTTATCTTTTTTTATGCAACAAGGTCCGGTCCACTCATAATCTCCCTGTTCTCTTGAAAAAGAAAGCACATCACCAACTTGATTAATTCTTGTCATAACCGCATCATCAGACATTTTATCAGCATACGCAATCCACTCGCCGTCTGTTTCCAATAACGTTTTCATATCATCAGGATGAACAAGCAAATCCCCATCCATTTCTATTGCATATTCATTCCCATCTTTTGCCCCAAGATAATAGCTTGCACCTGTTTTTGTCTCAAAATAGTTGTGATTATAAACAAAAATAACATCTTTACGGTATTTTTTTACTTCCTCAATAACATCATGTGCCTGGAAACCGACAACAACTCGAATATCTTCAACATCCTTCAATACATCCAATTGCCATCTGATTAAAGATTTTCCGTTTATATTTATAAGTGCTTTGGTGGTTGCAAGACCGAGTCTTGAACCTAAGCCTGCGCAACTTATAATAACTGATTTAGCTGACGACATAATGCCTCCTCATTAAATACTAAGTAATCCGCAATTGAAAGAACACTGTTTGCAGGCATGTGTGTTAAACCCGAAGCAATAGAAACATCAGCTAATCTCATAGCTTCCACATCGTTATTTCCGTCTCCGATAAACACAACTTTTTCACCTTCTGATTGATAACGTTCTACCAAGTTTTCTTTTTTTAATATTCTTGTTAATTTTTTAACCTGATTATTTTCAATTTCTCCATCCGAACAGTAACAGCAGCACCCAACTTTCTTTGATAATTTTTCAATCCAGCATTCAAGATTCCCTGTTGCAACAATGCAATCTTCTTTGTGCTCTTGTATAAATTTCAAAATGCCTTTATAAAGTTCTACTTTCTCCAACAAATCAGCAACCTCATTTATTGGAAGTTTGCCTAGTATGTACACTCTTCTGATAAATGATTCAATAAATGGTATATTGCCTTTCACTGTTTCCATCGTAAGATTATCAATCTCTTCCTGAATTTTAAAATGCTTTGAGATTAAAGGCAGCGTCTCCTGCTTTGTTACTGTTCCATCTAAGTCAAATATAAATTTAGTCATCTTCACCTCTAAGCCGTTCTAATATGTAGTTATATATCTTTGTAGCAGCAGGTTCTTTGTAGTCAAAAACCTCTTCTGCAAGTTTTTCACGGGCTTCTTTTTTAGGGTCATTCCTATCCATAACAAGCATATTAAAAGTTTTTTCAAGCTCTTCATTTGAATAAGTATAATAATATTCACTTATTATTTTTTCGCCATAATCGTTCATTTTAATACAATCATGTTTTGAAAGGCGTATTAAAGGTTTTTTTGATGGCAAATATTCGGTTAAAAATGAAGCACAATCGGTTATCATTAAATCACTTGTTTGAAATATATCAAAATAATCCCCTTCACTATATATGTTTCCTATTGATTCCCATTGCTTGCAATAATTATCATATTCTTCAGATGTCATATAATTATTTTTTATGGTCAAAACATATTTTAGAGTATTGTGAGGTTTATATATCCAAGTTGTTTCAGGATGAGCCTTTGCAAGATTTAAAATAAAGCTATAATTACTCAAAAAAGTCCCGATATTCGTTGTTACTTTTTGTCCAAAAGAATGATGAGGGGCATAAATTATCTTAAATTTATTAGGCTCTTTCCAATATTTATTTAAATCAATATTACAGTTTTTTGTATAAACATCGAGTTTTGGATAGCCCAAAGAAATACAATTTTTTGAATTAGCTATTCCATATTTTTCAAATCTTGAGATATTATAAATATTTTCTACAAAATATATAAACAGTAATCTATGAAATGTCTGTAAATAGTTGTTTTCATAATTAAATGTTTGATAACCATAAGGGCAATAC
>JAEEGL011568428.1_pt1 | contig 57560 bp, 47 predicted proteins | sample 9134231 | NCBI WGS metagenome assembly JAEEGL01 (sample SAMN16246548, study PRJNA631951) | gut metagenome | biome: gut microbiome; feature: rumen; material: fiber-attached | host: Bos | place: Iran: Karaj | collected 2018-10
AAGAAGGAGGATTCGCTGGATACGCGTCTTGGCTTCTTCATCCTTCAATTGCATCTCCTTTTCCTGTGTCTTCATCTGCTGGGCCCACATCAGGGTCTCGCTGCGACGTTCGCGCTGGGTGAGGCTGTCGGCGATGACGCGGCAGCGTTCCGATGTCTGGAAGGCTTCCCGGTAACGACCGATATTCCCCAGACCTGTGGCATAGATACTCAACAGGTCTGCATAATATTTGGAGACGGTGTCTTCCCTCTCGCGATAGAATGGTTCCAGAAGATTGTAGATCTGCTGGATACGCACGGCATTGCCAGCCAGGGCGTAGTAGTTCATGATATCTGCCAGGCAGCTCGGATTCCTGGCGGACTGCGTCTGCTCAAAAGCCTCTGCTGTCCGGCGTGCGCCCGCTTTATCGCCTGTCTTATGCTGACAATAGGCCAGGACACTGTAGGTATTGGCCCGCTGCTGGTCAATCCATCCGGCAGGGGCGGTGGTATATTCCTTCTCTATACGGTCAATGACCTGCAGGCGTTCCTCCAGCAGGGGGATGACGGCGGCATAGTTTTCCTGTCCTGCCAGGACCCGGGCCGTATTGCCCAGGTTGGGGGAAAGGACGGTCAGGGGCTGGATGCTGTCGCGGGCAGCTTCGCGCAGTATGTCCAGGGAACGGTTCATATAGTCGATACCGCTGCCCTGCTGCAGGCGTTCCATCACTTTGCCCGCCTGAAAGTAGAAGTCGGCCTCCTGCTGGATGTCACCGGCACGATGAGCCATCTCAGCCCCCCTGATGGCATAGTGTACGGCATCTTGATACGTGTCGGGATGGTTTCCACAGACCCCTGTCAACAGCGAAAGTGTCTTCAGCTTCCGCAGACTGTCAGCCTCGGGGTTCTTGTTTTCGAGAATTGCTATACAAAGTTCACGAGCCTTGTCATATGATGAACTGTAGTATATCACCGCCCGCATCCAGTTGGCGTAGTTCACGTCGGCCAGTCCTTTCATATAGGCCGTATCCACCATCGCCAGGGCCCGCTCCGGCTCACGAAGGAGGTACTGGCGGATGTTTTCCCATTGGTAGCGGCTGTTATCGGTCGTACTGTCCGCTTGTTTTTGGGGCGTGCAGCCCAGGATGACGGCTGAGAGAAGGAAAACGATTGTCTTTTTCATCGTGCTCATGAATTACCGGGGAGTTTTTTTTGTGCCCGGGAGAAACATATGTAAAACGGTATAATCAGTGCGGGCTTATTCCGCCAAAATACAGTTCGGTGATAACGGTATCGTCGTATTTGTCGCCGGGATAAACATCGAGGATTTCGAACTTCAGTGTCCATTCCGGAGCGGCTGCATCGAAGGGGCCTAATTTGCCGACGTTAAAAGACTGAAGGCTTCGGGTATCTTTCAATTCAAGGATTGCATAGGGTTTACCGTTATAGTACATTTTTAGTCTTTTGACACGTCCGTTATTCTTCCAGGCCTTTTTCGTCTTGGTATAACCGTTCAGTATTTCGACAATCGTGACAGGAGCGCTTTTCCCCGGGAAGGTATAGAGCAGATACTCGCCCACCCCGCCTCCGGGGACACCTTCGGCCCAGGCATTCAGGATGCTGAAATCGTGTGCATTCTCACCTGCATACTTGGCAGACAGTGCACTGGAAGAAGTAACTTCAGAGACAATTCCGCCACAATACCAACTGCAAGCAGCACTATAGAAGTGACCCAATGCACGGTCCTGCTCCCCCAGATCCACCAATGCTTTATCCTCCGGACTCATGTCCTCATAACTCACGTCATCCGTCAAACACAAATGCTCACACTTAAAGAGGTCTATCTCAGGTATGGGGATAATTTCAGTTGGCTTCAATACCTTCACCTGGGCAAAAGAGGAGGTAAAGATGAATAATAACAGTAAAAAGAATAGTTTCTTCATAAAGGTTCACTCGGTTAATCCACGTAAAGATAGCGTTTTCTCACATTATCTACAAGCCCACCTCAAACTCATTGAAGGGGCGCGGGGGGAGGTCTCGTCCCCTCCGAGATTCCGCCTTCGGCGGCATCTCGCCCGCCTGCGGCGGGCTTGCCATAATGAAAACGCAAAATCGCGCTCAAGCAAGCTTGGCGCGATTTTGTGTTTTCATTAGGCGGAGGGGACGAGATTCGAACTCGTGGTACAGAATAACCCGTACGGCAGTTTAGCAAACTGCTGGTTTCAGCCACTCACCCACCCCTCCGGGTTTGAAGTTTTGAAACCTTCCGGCGGTCGGGCCGGACCCGGCCGAAATTGGTCGGGACTGCAAAGATAAGTAAAATCTGCGGAATAGCAAGAATTTTATTTCAAGTTTTCTTTATGGGCGCGGCCGACGGGGATTTCGCGGGAGACGCCGATGAGCTTGACGCTTCCGGCTCCGTGGCTCTGGATGCGCCAGGATGGGATGAGGAAGGAGCGGTGGACGCGGAGGAACTTTCCTTCCGGGAGCATATCGGCGAGGGCTTTGAGCGTTATCTGGGTGATTACGTCGTCGCCGTGGTCGCGGTGGATGCAGGCATAGTTGCCTCTGGACTCGATGTACTGAATGTCGGAAACGGGCAGCTGGACGCTCTGGTAGCCGACTTTTACGCTCAGGTTTTCTCCGGCGACGGCTTCGTCCGAGCGGAATTCGATTTCTTCCGTGACGAGGTTTTTCTTCTGCCGGATGGCCCTGTCGGTTTCCAATTGCCTCAGCCTGACGTCCAGCACGCCTATGGCCAGTCCGCAGAAGGTCGTCACTATGTACAGGACCCACAGTGCCTGCTGGTGGGCGTCAAGGCGCGGTGCGGTCTCGAGGCCGGGCTCGCCGACCTGATGGAGGCTTATCAGGAAAGTGATTGCGGCGCTTATGAAGACCAGGGCGGCCGAGGTCCATCTCCATCTGCTGCCGGAGAGCATCAGGGGAGAACTGACCCTGCGGTGCAGGAAGTAATTGATATAGAGCCAGAAAACCAGGCCCAGGACGTACATTGAGTCCCAGCCGGCCCAGTCCTCGATCGGGAAGATCAGCAGGAGGGCCGGCAAGACGGCAATACACAGTGCCAGGTCTATCCAGAGCCCCGGCTTCATATTTTAGATTTCGTATCCGGCGAATTCGATATCCTTCGCGGCACGCTCCTTCAGGGAGGCGTCCTTCTCGAAAGCCTTGGAAAGGTTATCCTTGACGGCGGTAGCGTTGCCTTCGCGGGCGGCGATGATCGCCTTCAGATAGAGGCACTTGGCGCACTCGCAATGGATGGCCTTGGAGGCGGCGTCGAGCTGGTTGGTAAGGATATAGGCGAGGGCGAGATTGTGGCAGCAGCCCTTGACGTCGGCAAGGACCCTGGCCGCATCCTCATATTCGCCGTTGAGGATGAGGGCTATGCCCAGGTTGGCTTTTTCCTCATTGGTCTTGGCAAGGGCGAAGGCGGATTTGGCGGCCTCGACATCTCCCTTCTGGAGAGCCACTATGCCCTTGAGGGATTCGGCGTCGGCTTTGTCAAGCTTCTTGATCCATTTCTCGGCTTCTGCTGTCTTGCCTTCGTTGAGAAGGGTGGCGGCAAGGTTGTAGACGCACCTGGGGGCGTTCTCTTCCCCAAGTTTGCTGATACCTCTCTGATAGATGTCCTCCTTGTCGGCCGGCTTTTGGGCAAGCGAGGCGAGGCGGAGATATGAATCCTCGTCCAGCTGGTCGCCGTTCTCGTCAAGGACTTTCTGCAGCTCTTCGTTGGTAAGGTTCTGATACTCAACCTTTGCGATCAGGCGGGCGCGGCGAAGTTCCGGGAGAACCTCGCCCTTGAGAGAGGTGTAAACCTCGGACATATTCTTGATCTCATTCTCGCGCACTGCAGGGTCGCTGTACATCGAAAGGACGCGCAGGATCAGGTCCTTGTCTTCGAGATTGGATTCGGAAACCAGTTTCTGGAAACCTTCCCAGTCTTCACCGACGCTCTTCACTTCGGGGGCTGCGACTCCGCTGCCTTTGGTCACAGAATCCCAGGCCTTGGAAGCGGATGAGGAACGGTTGCCGGAGAGTTTGTTGTTGAGGTCTTCGGCGCCTTCCGGAGAAGCGTAGGCGATAATTTCGGTGCCGGTCACCTTTGCACGCTCGTCGGCGTTGATTTTGTCCAGCGCGGCCTTGAAGTCCTTCATTGACTGGCCCTTGAGCTCACTGCTCCGCACCTCTGAGCTGTTCACCAGATAAAGGATCTGGCCCTCGGCGGTACCGGTGGTCACGTCCTGGTAGGCATCGGCCTTGACCGGGGCGACACCATTGGCCTTGACCAGCATATAAGTGGTGTTGCAGCCGTCCGCCACCTTTACTACGGGGAGGTTGACACTCTTATTCTTGGCCTTTGCCACGCCGCGGAGTTCCAGATGGCTCTTCTCCATTCCCTCAACATAGTCGAAATGGATGGTCTCCGTGACGGTCTGTCCGTCGGAAGAAACGACCTTATGATTGTCTTTGACCTTCTCGCCCTGGTAGCAGAGCTTTTCGGCTGCGGCTTCACCGCCTTCATAGACAATGACCGGAGTCACTTCGAGGATGGCCTGCGGATTGAAATAATCCTTGGGGTAGGAGACGGAAACGGTCACGTCCACACTGCCTGCGACGGCCTCCAGAACCTCGGGGGTGCACTGAATCTTCACATTTTCCGCCATCTGCGCCATTTTCTCGACAGAGGCACAAGCCGCCACTCCAGAGACAAGAGCGAGTACGGCAAAGAGTTTCGCAAATTTTTTCATATAATTATACATTTAAATAATCGTCATCAGCCGATTAGGCAAAGATAAGCAAAACTTTTCAAATATTTTGAGTAAATTTGCAGGACTATGGACATACAGGCATTAAAGAACAAATACGATATAATAGGTAACGATCCGGCCTTGAACGATGCGCTGGAAACGGCGGTCAAGTTCGCTCCCACCGGACTCAGTGTCCTGATCGAGGGAGAGAGCGGCGTCGGAAAGGAGAGTTTCGCACGTATCATTCACCAGTATTCCGCCCGCCGGGGAAAGGAATTCTTCGTGGTCAATTGCGGAGCACTGGCCCGTGACCTTGTCAATTCCGAACTCTTCGGCCACGTCAGGGGGGCCTTCACCGGCTCCGTGGAGACCCGCAAGGGTTATTTCGAGGTGGCCAACGGCGGCACCCTCTTTATGGACGAGATCGCCGAACTTCCCCTTGAGTCCCAGGCCCTTCTGCTGAGGGTGCTGCAGAGCGGTGAGTACCGCAAGGTCGGCTCAAATACCATAGAACATACCGATGTAAGGCTTGTCGTCGCGACCAATGTCCATCTCTACGAGGCCGTGCGCCGTGGAAAGTTCCGCGAAGACCTGTATTTCCGCCTCAGCGCGGCGCAGGTAAGGATTCCGCCGCTGAGGGACCGCAAGCGCGACATCTACCTGCTTTTCCGTAAGTTCACCTCCGATTTTTCTGAAGACACGGGAATGTGCAAGCTGTCTCTCCGTCCGGACGCAATCCGTCTGCTCGAGGACTATCGCTGGCCGGGGAATATCCGTCAGCTCCAGGGCTTTACCCAGTCGCTGACGGCCCAGCTTTCGGAGAAAATCACCCCGATGGTCCAGAAAATCGAACTCGGAGCGGAGGAACTCCGGCCTTATATGCCCAAGGAAGTAGGCGAGCCGCTTCCCATATTATATGAAGGCGCCCAGCCGAATTCCGGGCTTAGCCAGGACGAACGCCAGGCCATTTACAAGGCCATTTTCGACCTCAAGCAGGAAATAGACAGCCTGAAGGCCCAGATCGGCCGTGCCCAGCTGCCGCCCGCCTCCCCGGTGGAAGACGCCGAATGGCAGGAACAGGACGAACCCGCTCCGGCCGCCGCTCCGACGCCTCTTTCCATCAAGGCCACGGAAGAAGAACTGATCCGCCAGGCGCTTGAGCGTCACCACGGCAACCGCAAACTGGCCGCCGAGGAGCTGGGTATGTCGGAGAGAACACTTTACCGGAGACTTCCGGAAGAATATAAAAAGAAATGATCCGCCGCCTTGCCATATTGCTTCTCTTCCTCGGGCTCACGTCCTGCGGGATTTACTCGTTCACCGGAACTTCTATCCAGGCGGACGTCAAGACAATCACCATTCCCTATGTCGAGTACAAGGCCCTCCGTGTCAATCCTTCCCTGTCGAACCTCCTCACGGAAGCCCTTCAGGACAAGTTCCGCAAACTTACGCGCCTGGAGCAGGTCGAAATGGACGGAGACCTCGAACTCGTCTGCGAAGTCACCGGCTATGACGTGAAGGCGACGGCCGTAACCGCCAACGAGCAGGCCGCGCAGAACCGCCTCACGGTCTCGGTAAAGGTCCAGTTTACCAACAAAAAATACCCCGAAGACGATGTGGACAAGTCCTTCTCGGCCTATGAGGACTTCGATGCCACCCAGAGTCTGGACGCCGTCGAGGCCGGACTCTGCGACACCATAGTCGAAAAACTGGTGGAAGACATCTTCAATGCAACCGTAGCGCAATGGTAGGAAATTTCATAGACCTTAAAACTCTTACCCTTGAGGAACTCAGCGGAGTCGTGAACCTCTATCCCTGGTTTGCCTCTGCGCGTAAGGAACTCTGCGTCAGGATGGCCCGCCAGGGTGCCTGGGACGAAAGCCAGTATGCACGCGAAGCCCTCTATGTCGCCGACAGGGGGAAGATAGCCGCCCTCCTTCGTTCCTCGAAGAGCGTGGACTGTTCCGACGAAGACGTCCACGAACTGCTGCGCTCCCTGCTGATATCCCCCGGGGGAGATATCCCCTCCGAAGAGCCGGAGGAGAAAGTCCGGGTCGTCGGTGGCGACTATTTCTCCCAGTCCCAGTACGCCGGGGTGCGTCAGGACGGGGACAACATATTCTCCCGTTTCGCGGCGAAGGGCCGTTCCGACGACGGCTCCGACAATGCCAACACGGACATCGCCGAGCGTTTTGCCACTGAAACCCTTGCGGAAATCTTCGCCGAGCAGGGCTGTATCGAGGAGGCAAGGCGAATTTATTCCCGTCTCATTTTGGATAATCCAGAAAAAAGTGCTTACTTTGCATCCCTTATTGACAAATTGAATTAAAAGATATGAACGTCGTATTCACAATCCTGGTCGTGCTGATCATCATCGCCGCCATCCTGCTCATCGCAGTCGTGCTGCTTCAGAACGGTAAAGACGGTGGCCTTGCAACGAACTTCACCTCTGCCAATCAGGCGCTTGGCGTGCGTCAGACAGCGACCATCCTTGAAAAAGCCACCTGGTATCTGGTCGCTTTCATCCTTGTGCTGTCCATCGTTACAGTGTTCACCCTTCGCGGAAACACCAGTTCCGCCGCCGGGGATGCCGTAAGCACCGAAATCCTCAATAATTCCGCAGCAACGGAAGGTGCTCCTGATTTCCAGCCGGTCGAACAGGCCGATCCCACCGCAGCTCAGGAGAATCCCGCCGAGTAATTGTCTGACAAATTGTCAGTAATCCTCTAACGGAACAGACTTTGACGGATAGCCGTTTGCCCATCGGGGCGGACGGCTATTGCTGCATATCTCCGATGGGAAAAAGGAGATATGATTATGGCAAACGAACAAACATTCCTGCAGCGTTTCGCGCTGAACCTCAACGAGAGGGCCGCCCAGGGCAAACTTGACCCCGTCATCGGCCGTGACGACGAGATCCGCCGTGTACTGCAGATACTGTCCAGAAGGACAAAGAACAACCCAATTCTGGTCGGCGAGCCGGGCGTGGGCAAGACCGCGATTTCGGAAGGAATCGCACAGAACATAGTGAACGGGAATGTCCCGGAAAACCTGAAGTCCAAGAAGGTCTATTCCCTGGATATGGGCGCTCTTATCGCGGGCGCCAAGTACCAAGGCGAGTTCGAGGAAAGGCTGAAGGGCGTGGTCAAGGAGGTGGTCGATTCCGCCGGGGAAATCATCCTCTTCATCGACGAAATCCATACCCTGGTCGGCGCGGGCCGGAGCTCGGGCGCGATGGACGCGTCCAATATCCTGAAGCCTGCCCTCGCAAGGGGAGAACTCAGGACCATAGGTTCCACGACCCTGGACGAGTACCAGAAATACTTTGAAACCGACAAGGCCCTGGAGCGAAGGTTCCAGATGGTGATGGTCGACGAGCCTTCCCCGGCCGAGTCCATCGCCATCCTGCGAGGTCTGAAAGAGCGCTATGAGAACCACCACAAGGTCCGCATCGAAGACGACGCCTTGATAGCGGCCGTGAATCTGAGCCACCGTTACATCACCTCACGTTTCCTCCCGGACAAGGCCATAGACCTCGTGGACGAGGCCGCGTCGAAACTTCGTCTGGAGATGAACTCCGTCCCGGAACCGATTGATACTCTGAACAGTGCAATCCGTCAGAAGGAGATTGAGAAAGAAGCGATAAAGCGTGAAGGAGCGTCCCTCAAACTCGAAAAGCTCGAGGCGGAACTCAAGGAACTGAACTCGCAGCGCGATGTGTTGATGAAACGCTGGAGCGAGGAGAAGGATATTCTCTCCGGCTTGCAGAACGCCCGCCAGCAAATAGAGGACCTGAAAATCCAGGCCCAGGCGGCCGAGCGTTCCGGCGACTACGGCAAGGTGGCTGAAATCCGCTACGGCAAGATGGCCGCGGCCCAGAAGACCATAGAAGAGCTGACCGCCAAGGCGGAAGCCATCAAGGATCCTATTGTCACAGAGGCGGTTACGCCGGAAGACATAGCTGAGGTCGTGGCTAAATGGACCGGTATCCCGGTGAAGAGGATGCTGGAAAGCGAGAAGGAAAAACTCCTTCGTATGGAGTCGGCCCTTCACAAGAGGGTGGTCGGCCAGGATGAGGCCATCAAGGCCGTCTCCGATGCCGTCCGCCGCAGCCGCGCCGGCCTGTCGAACGAAAAGCGCCCGATAGGTTCATTCCTCTTTATGGGCACGACCGGCGTCGGCAAGACCGAACTGGCCAAGGCCCTTGCAGAGTTCCTCTTCAATGACGAGAATATGATGACGCGTATCGATATGTCCGAGTACCAGGAGCGCCATACGGTGAGCCGTCTTGTCGGTGCGCCTCCGGGATATGTCGGCTATGACGAGGGCGGCCAGCTTACCGAGGCCGTCAGGCGCAAGCCTTATTCCGTCGTCCTGCTGGACGAGATTGAAAAGGCCCATCCTGACGTATTCAACGTGCTGCTGCAGGTTCTGGACGACGGCCGTCTGACCGACAACAAGGGCCGTACCGTGGATTTCAAGAATACTATCCTGATAATGACTTCCAACGCCGGGGCGGATATAATCCAGTCTTATATGGAGCGTCTCCCCGAGGTGAACGGGATAGATATGGAGGCCATCACGAAAAGGCGTACCCTGCTCAACGAGTGCTCCGAAAGGGTGCTCGAGGTGCTGAAGCAGACGGTCCGTCCTGAATTCCTGAACCGTATCGACGAGATCATAATGTTCGATCCTCTGACCAAGGCCGATATCCGCGAGATACTGCATATCCAGGAGGAGGAACTCTCCCGCAGGCTTTCCGAGAACGGCATCACTTTGCACTTCACGCCCGCCTTCGAGGACCATATGGTCGAAAACGGCTACGACCCGGCCTATGGTGCCCGTCCCGTCAAGCGACTGATGCAGAGGGAACTGACCAATCTCTTGGCGAAGTCCATCCTGGACGGAAGCGTCAGGCGTGACGAAACCATCACCGTCGATGTCTCCGGCGCTGAAGTCGTGCTGAAGAACGCGTAGAGAGGTATTAACCCACCAACACTTGCTCCGGACAGCCGAGGCTGCGTGCCAGGCGTGCTGCAGTAGCGGCCTCGGCCCGCGAGAGATCCTGCGTCCCTTGTTCATAGGCGCGGATCATCCGAAGGGAAACGCCGCTCCGGATGGACAGCTCTTCCTGAGTAAGGCCCATCCCTTTCCGAAGTGTTTTCAGCGAAGGGCGGGACTCCTTGTAATAGCTGTCAAAGCTGTCCATAACCTTACTTATATCGGCCTCGTGCAAAGGATGAAACAGGTCGTGGACCGTTTCAATGGGTAAGCCGTTCCTGTCGATGGACATAAAACTGACGCCCTTGTACCATTGGTACTGACAGATGGCCCAGCCTGTCCAGTAAGTTGATGAATCCTCCCAGGGGAATATGTAGCTGTCGTCCAATGGCAACGTCCCTCCGGTTTTTTCCACCACCCTCGCGGCCAGTTCAATCCCGCTCATCCCGAGGGAAAACATTGGATATCCCCTGCCCATCATCTCGGCAATTCCGCTTCCTAGGAAGCGGTTGTAATAGTCCCGAAGGCCCATTGAGCACCACCTGACTGCATAATCCATCATTACAGCGAAATGTTCCCTCGCCGACAGCATCACATCTTTATCGTAGGCGTACATCGTCGTTCCTCCATTTATTTCGCAAAATGTCCAGGGCAAATACCCCTTCTGTCACAGAAGATTTAATCTTCCAGAAGTTTTCCCGCGCCTCGCGGTCCCGGGCAATTCTGCGGGGCCCGTATATGCTTTTATCCACATATTCAGCCGTAGTGAAGACCAGTGTGTCAAAGGCCTTTTGGCTCTGCAGGAAAACCTGTTCCCCGAGATTTCCCAACCGCAGGGCTCTCTCAAGCATTTCCAATGAAATGTAGCCTGAGATAAATGATTCCGCAATGTCGAAATAAGAATCGTCAGCCCTGTATCCTCGTATGATGTCATAGGAAGACAGGTCCGGCAGGAATTCGTTGATTATGTAGGCTTTGATTTCGCGGGGGGCAGGGTGTCTTGTCTCAAAGACACGATTGCTCATAAGGACAGCGAGCCAGTTGAGGGTATGATATCCTGCTCCGCTCAGGTTGCAGACCTTCAGTTGTACGGACGGCTCGAAACTGTAATGGTTTACAAATGCGGTCTCCCTGTCCCTGCAAGCCCATTCCCGCGCGAGTTCCAAAGATGGTGTGCAGTAAAACCCCTGCCCGAAGTCATTGTGTACCCTCCCACCGTCCAGACTGGGGTGATCGATGATTTTGTCCGACCCGTGAAACAATACATTTTCCATAGCAAAACTGACGTTATAACGTTAGTTTTACAAAAATGCCAAATAAAAACTGAAACTACAAATAAATCTACTTCGTGGGCTGAATTTTATACTTCGGTTGCGGTGGCGAATTCGCTGAGGAAGCGCATATCGTTCTCGAAGTAGTGGCGCAGGTCGTTGACCTGCCACTTGAGCATCGCGATACGCTCCACTCCCATACCGAAGGCGAAGCCGGAATAGACCTCGGGATCTATTCCGCTGGCTTTCAGAACGTTCGGGTCCACCATTCCGCAGCCCATAATCTCGAGCCAGCCGGTGCCCTTGCAGATATTGCAGCCCTTGCCGTGGCAGATGTTGCAGCTCACGTCAACTTCGGCGGAAGGCTCGGTGAAGGGGAAGTATGACGGCCTCATACGGATTTCAGTCTCGGGACCGAACATCTCGCGGGCGAAAAGCAAAATCGCCTGCTTGAGGTCTGCGAAAGTGACATTCTTGTCGATATAGAGGCCTTCGACCTGGTGGAAAATGCAGTGGGCGCGGGCAGAGATGGCCTCGTTGCGGAATACGCGGCCGGGGCAGACCACACGGATCGGCAGCGGCTGGGATTCCATCGTGCGCACCTGAACCGAGGAAGTATGGGTACGGAGAAGAAGCGGGTTGAGGTGCCCGGTGGATACGAAGAAGGTGTCCTGCATTTCGCGTGCAGGGTGATTCGGAGGGAAGTTCAGGGCCTCGAAGACATGGTAGTCGTCCTCGATCTCGGGACCTTCCGCGACATCATAGCCGAATTTGCGGAAAATGTCCACAATCTGCTGGCGGACAATGGATACAGGGTGGCGGGAGCCAAGGGGGAAAGAGTCGCCCGGCATTGTCAGATCCTGGGCCGAGGCTTCGGTCTTTGTCTCGCCGGCGGCGCTTTTCAGGGCTTCTATCTTCTCCTGGGCAGTTTTCTTCAGCTCGTTGAGTTTCTGTCCGTATTCGCGTTTGAGTTCCGGAGCGATGGTGCGGAACTGCTCCATAAGGGCGGTGATTTCTCCTTTCTTTCCAAGGAAACGGATGCGGGCTTCCTCTGCCTCTTTCTGCGTCGTGGCTTTCAGCTGCTGAAGCTCCTGTGAAATCTTTTCGATTGCTTCTTTCATATCTTGCATTTAATCGTACAAAGATAGTCATTTTCCGTTATTCTTCAACGACGCGGCGGCCTTTTCGGCCTTTTCCCTGCGTTTGTCCCTTTCCCGCTGTGCCCTGGCTCCTCCGTTTTTCATGTATTTCGTCCATTGTTCCGCGGAGAAAAAACGCTGGTAACTGCGGGCGATTTTCTCCTCCCAGCGGTCCCATATTTCCTGATACAGGTCGGCATTGGCAACCCTCGAGCGCTGCAGCTCTTCCATCTCTTCGGCCCTGCCGTGCATATCGTGGGTAAGGGTGGAGTCCACATAGAACTCCTGCCAGTACTCCAGATCGAGCATCGAAGACAGTCTCTGGACTTCCTTGTCAATGTATTCCAGTAGTTGTTTTTCTTTCTGTTCGGGTGTCTGAGGGGCCTGGTTTTGAGCTGAAAGCAGGCTTATGGAAGATAAAAACGCGGCGCCAAGGGCGCAAAGGTATTTCATACGAAAGTATTTTTTTATAAATTTGCAGGTTACATTGTTTGCAAATTTCGTACTAAAAGTACTATATGAAGAGAAAAATACTGCTTGCCGCTCTCTTGTCACTGGCCCTGCCGGCGGCTTCCGACGCCTGCACCAACGTCATCGTAACGAGGGGCGCATCCAAGGACGGCTCCGTACTTGTGTCTTATGCCGCAGACTCCCATTATCTTTTCGGGGAGTTGTACTATCACCCCGCTGCGGACTGGGAAAATGGTTCAAAGCTCAAGGTAAATGAATGGGACACAGGACGTTATCTCTGTGACATCCCTCAGGTCCCGCATACTTTCCAGACTGTCGGGAATATGAATGAGCACCAGCTCATCATAACCGAAACGACCTGGGGAGGCCGGAGCGAGCTGGAGGACAAGAACGGTCAGATCGACTATGGCTCCCTGATCTATATCACCCTGCAGAGGGCGAAGACCGCCCGGGAGGCCATAGACATTATCGTGGAACTGGCAAATACCTGGGGTTATGCCTCTGAGGGAGAATCCTTCTCGATAGCCGACAAGAACGAGGTCTGGATAATGGAACTCATAGGCAAGGGGATGAACATCAGGAACAGGGTCAATACTCAGAAAGGAATAGTATGGGTGGCCGTCCGCATACCTGACGGGGCTATTTCCGGCCACGCCAACCAGGCCCGCATCGGCAAGTTCCCCCTGAATGACCCCGACAACTGCCTCTATGCTCCGGACGTTATTTCCTTCGCCCGCAAGAAGGGCTATTTCGACGGCCCGGACGAGGAATTCAGCTTCAAGAAGGCCTATGGTCCCGCCGATTTCGGCACGGTCAGGGGCTGCGACGCCCGCGTGTGGAGCGCCTTCAATATCCTCACCGACGGCTGGTTCTCCTATTATGACGAGAACGGCCGCGGAGTGACCAAGGACGCCTATACCTGGCTGGACTATGTGATGGGCAAGAATCTGGACAAGGACCTGCCGCTCTATGTCTATCCGCGCCGCAAGGTCGGGGTAAAGGACGTAGCGGACGTGATGCGCGACCACTTCGAGGGCTCGCCTATGGATATGACCCAGGATATCGGGGCCGGCGGGAATGCCCTGCCCTACCGCTGGAGGCCTATGGAATGGGAATTCGACGGCTCAAGCTATGTCAACGAAAGGGCCATAGCCACCCAGCAGACCGGCTTCTGGATGGTCGGCCAGGCGAGAGATTATGTACCGGACGTAGTGGGCGGCATCCTCTGGTTCGGCACGGACGATGCGGCGACTTCCTATCTTACACCCGTTTACACCGCTACGACCGCTGTCCCGGACTGCTTCCGCGAGGGCAACGGCGACCTGCTGCACTACTCCCCGACGGCGTCCTTCTGGATCAACAACCGTATCTCGAACGCCTGCTACAAGATGTACAATGTGATGGCTCCGCACGTCAGGGCCAGGATCGATGATTTCGAGCTGGACCAGATGGAGCGCAAGACTCACTCGGTGGACAGTATGGCGGTGGTGATGTACAATCAGGTCGTGGTCAAACTCCAGAAGAAACTTGCGTCCAAAGGCGACGTGATGGTTCAGAAGAAGCCCTTCAAGAAGATCGTTAAGTATGTGACCGACTATACGGTCAAGACCGCCCAGGACCAGTTCAAGGCCTGGACCGCGCTCGAAGAGGAATTGCTGGTCAAGTTTATGGACGGCAATGTCAAGCCTCAGGACGAGAGCGGAAAGTTTATCCATTCAGAGTATTCCGATGGAGTTCCAAAGAAGGTCGAATGGCCCGGATACACCGAACTCTGGAAGGAAACAGTGTCCCAGGAGCACGGCGATATCATCCGCATCCCGGAATAATTTCGTATTTTTGTACACTTATGGAAAAGAAAAAATATATGATTCCGCTGCTCAGGTTCCTGCCTGTAAGGAGCGAAGAATCCTTCCTCACCTCCACCGGAGGCAATATCGGAGACTGGGAAAAAGACCCGGATCCCATTGATTTTTAATTCTTGCCCTATGAGACGTATTTTTTATACCCTGAGTCTGGCCGTCGCGGCCATCTCTCTCAGCCAGTGCGCCTTCAGGGAGCAGGAAGCCCCTGAAGCCGAAGGAGGCGTCGCCTTTGAACTTTTTGCCAGGTCGGCGGAAACAAAGACTGTCAATGACGGCTTTTCGACCAAATGGGAGGTCGGCGACGAAATATCGGTCTATCACTGTGTTCCCGGCGCGAAAACGCCCACCTTTGACGGCGTCTTCGAAATAGACGATGCTGAAAAGGGCCACGCCAAAGGTACTGTCAAGGAACTTTCTTCCGGAAGTTATGACTGGTTCCTTTTCTATCCCGGAAGTACCGAGGCCCCGTCCCAGCCGGGCGGCTATGTAACCATAGAGCCGAATCCTTCCCAGTCGGGCAATGACAGCCGCGCCCATCTTGCCGGCCCCGGCTTCCCTCTCGGCGGCAAGGCCGACAAGGTCCTCTATACGGCCACTCCTTCCGTCACTCTCCATCCCCTTCTGAACGTCGTCGAGGTCCACGTGACCAACGCCCAGGCCCTTGCGGCCAGGGTCAAGTCCGTGTCCTTCACCGCTCCGGAAGCGGTCAGCGGTAAGTTCGAGGCACTCTGGGACGGTAGTTTCACCGCCAGGGGCGACAATTCCGAAACGCTCAGCCTGTCGGTAGAGGGCGGAGCTTTGCTGGACCAGGGCGCTTCGGCGAGTTTCTATATGGGTATGAAGCCTTTCCAGGCCGCAGCCGGATCGCTTTTGACGCTTTCCGTAACTATGGTCACGGAGGACGGGCGCGAGGCCGTGCAGGAAAAGAGCGTCAGTCTGCCTGCCGCGACGGCCTTCAAGTCCGGCTCCATAAAGACTCTGAACTTTAGCTTCAGCGAGGCTTTTCCCGAGCCGCAGACCTATACTTTCCGCAAAGTGAGCGCGCTCAAGGGCGGGCACCATTATCTGTTTGTGGCCGAGTACAACGGCGTTTATTATGCTGGACGTTATTTTGACCCGTCCGTTTCCTCAGGCCGTATGGAGGTGAGGGAAGTGACTCCAGTCCAGGATGTCATAACGCTCAACGACTATGACGGCGCTTTCCGCTTCTCTCCGTACGACGACAGCTGGCAGATCACGCAGCCTGACGGACGATATCTCTACAACAACAATGCAGACAACATCGGCGTCAGCGCGACTCCTGTGGCCGGAGGAATGTTGTGGACGGTGTCATTTGTGACCGGCGGAGGCGCTGAAATATCCAACCGTACCCGTCAGATCAAATTCAATACGGCCTCCACCGTGCTGAAATTCCAGTCGCGCCAGAAAACAGCCTCCGGGCTGGTTCCATACCTCTATGAACTGGAAAACGACATCCTCTATGAGGAGGAATTCAAGTCCCTGGAGACTCCGGGCGTATATGGCGTCAACGGTCATAACTGGCTGTACAACGAGGCCGGCGACCAGACAAGTGTGCTGAAACAGGGCTCGGTACTCTCGTTCCGCATCCTTACTCCTGCCACTTATACTGCGCTGCAGCTTACCGGTCTCCCTCAGAATCCGGCCGTAGGAGATTATTGCTCCGTAGAAATCAAACGTTTTGTCAAACTCAACCCGACATACTCGGAGACGCTGTCTTTCAAGGCCCTCAAGCACGAGGGAAACAAGCTCTGGCTGCTTTCCGACAATGGTATAGGTATAATCGCTCTAACAGACTAAGCCATGAAAAAAATGCTATTGATTTTGGCCCTTGCAGCGGCCTCGGCTGTTTCTCTCGTGGCTAATCCGGCCTATCCCGGGAAAATTCCCTACCGCCAGCCCGACGGCAGCGTAGTATATGTCACCGCGCACGGTGACGAATGGTTCAGCTACACTACCGACGAGATGGGACGCTGTGTGAAACTTGGAACGGACGGTTACCTCAAGGAGGTGGCGATGCCAACCCGTGCCCAGCTGGACGCAGCTTCAGTCAGTCGCAACAAGGCTTATGGTCCCGCCAGGGCGTGGACGCCCAAGACAGAGCTTACCATCGGAGACCACAAGGTACTCGCCATCCTGGTCGAATTCCAGGACAAACAGTTCACCTCTGCCGACCCCAAGACTGATTTTTATAATCTCCTGAACCAGAAAGGCTATTCTTACAATGGCGCAACCGGTTCAGTACGGGATTATTACGAGGAGAATTCCGGCGGACTGTACAGGCCTGTCTTCGATGTTTACGGGCCGGTCAAAATCTCCGGGAATGTGGCCGATTACGGCGGAAGGACCGCGGACGGAAATATCAATCCCGCCTGTGCTACGGGCTTTTTCGAAGCTGTCAAGGCTGTTTACAATGAAGGAAACATTGATTTCTCCGACTACGATACGGACAACGACGGCTATGTGGATATGATCCTTTTCTATTTCGCCGGCTACAATATGGCCGACGGAGGCAATGTTTACAATACCAATACGATATGGCCGCATCAGAGCAACCTCAGGGGCAAGGTTGCGGAGGCAAGGACGACAAGGTTCAACGGGAAGTATGTAAACCGCTATTTCTGCACTTCCGAGATACAGGGCTATACCGGATCGGTAAGGTGCGGAATAGGTACGACCTGCCACGAATATGGCCATTCACTCGGCCTGCCGGATTTCTATGACACCGATTATGAGGAAAATGGTTCCGCGGGAGCGCTTTACAGCTTTTCCCTGATGTGCGGCGGATCCCGTCTGAACAACGAGAACACTCCTCCTTATATGAATCTGGAGGAAAGGCGTATGCTGGGCTGGCTTGCCGAAGAGCCTGCGGCGATAACGGATAAGGGCGAGTATTCGCTCTCACATCTGGACGCCAGGGTGCTTCCTACCGATACGGAGGGCGAGTATTTCCTTCTAGAAAGCCGTTCCCAGACAGGCTGGGACCGTTTCATCCCTTATCCGGGACTGCTGATCTACCACGTGGACAAGGCTGCGGGCCATACGGTCTATTTCGCCACGAGCGGCCGTTCCTACACTGCCCAAAAGCTGTGGGACGAGTGGGAGTACAGCAATGCCATCAATGCTTCCGGCACCCATCCTTGTTTCTATCTTGTCCCGTCCGCTTTGCCTTCATCCCTGAATTATTCGACAAATACCAAGATACCCTTCCCGGGAGCCGGTTCTGTAAGCAGCTATATGCCGGTGGACTGGGACGGGGGACAGGGACGCCTGATGCTTCAGAATATCAAGTATTCCGGAAGCGTCTCCACTTTCTCTGTCACTCCAGGCGCCGTCCCCGGTGTATACGGAAAGGTTTTGAATTCTTCCGCAAAGCCTGTCCGCAATGCTAGCGTGGCCCTTTACACGGCCAGCCCGAAGACCCTTGTAGGGAGCTGCGTGACCGGAATAGACGGAATGTTCTCTCTCCCTGTTGAAGACGGGGAACCGGGAGACTATATCCTGGAGACCAGCTGCAGCGGGTATATTTCCATTTCTGAGAATCTCAGTATTGCCCGCAAGATGACGGAGCACAATGTCTATCTCCTCGCCGAGGGAGAATCCCTGTCCGGCGACCTGCAGCGCTATAATCCCAAAGCAAGCAGCGGCCTTACGGGTTACCCCGACCAGCCCAACTGCGCGGCAGCAATGCATTTCTCTGCCGACGAAATGGGACTTTTCCCGGGGAAACAGCTCAAGAGCATTTCCTTCCGCACGGCTGCGAGCAGCGGCGGGACACCGCAGACAGGTGAATTCTATGTCTTCGTCGAAGTGGACGGAGTCCGTAAGTTCACCCAGAAAGTTGACAATCCCGACTTGAGTGACGTGGTGACGGTAAACGTCGTCAGTCAGGAGTTTATAATTGACACTCCTGGCGACACATACATCGGCTACGGTATCATCGGGTCGTCTTTCTCCAATGCATTCCTGGTGTATCGCAGCGATGAGGAGAATATGGGCTACCTTTCTTCTTCATTCTCATTGACGGATCCCTGCAACTGGTCGTCTTTGTATTTCTCCTCGAGCGGCGTCTACTACACGCCGGCGATTTCCGCCTCCCTCGGCACTCCGATCCAGCCTGAACTCGGATTCAATTACATCGCCGATCCTGGCAACGGAGTCTATGCCTCCGGCTCCCGCTTCGATCTGGAGCTGGTCCTCAGCGATTATGACCCGGCGCCGTCCTCTGTCCAGTGGTATTTCGACGGAGTCCCGACATCGGCATCCTCGGTCAACCTTAGCGCCGGAAGACACGAAATCAAGGCCGTGCTGCAGCTTGCCGACGGTACCAACACGCTTAATCTGGTCATTCAAGCCGAGTGATTGTGAGAGTGTACTTAAAACCATACCTGATCCTAATTCTTCTTCTCGCAGTCTCCTGTATCAGGGTCCGCGAAAATGAGGCTCCCGAGGCCGAAGCCAAGACGGTGCTGTTCCACGCCGCCCCTATCCCGACCAAAACCCATTTCGGGGATCCTTCGGAAGGGGTTTATCCGAGCCTGTGGTCTTCGGAAGGGGACAAGGTAGCACTGTCGCTCAATTATTCCGAAGCCGTTGAGGCGGCGGTTACCGCATCCTCTGACGGCAGGACGGCGGATTTCGAAGCGAAGCTGCCCGCCTCGCCCTCGCCCTATGTGTTCCGTGCATTCAGCCCCTCATCGGCCGTCAAGGCCGTTTCGCCTTCCAGGAAAGCCTGGTCCATAACAATTCCCTCGGTACAGACTCCGCTTCCCGGCTCTCCGGACCAGGCTGCGCAGCTCCTTGCCGCCGAAAGTGAGTCTTATCCCGTCCTTCCGGACGAAGTGTCCCTGCGTTTCTCCCACGTGAGCGCATACGGCCGCCTCAGCTTTGCGAATCTCAAGCTCGGAGACGCCGCACTGCGCAAGATAGAACTGACGGCTTCCGTACCCCTCTGCGGGGACTGGTACTTCGACGGGGAAAGCCTCTCCCCCTCGGGGTCGTCTTCCACTCTGACCATAATAACTTCATCCACAAAGGACATCTGGTTCGCCTCGGCCCCTGCCGCCCTCGGCGGAGGGACTCTGTCTATAACGATATTTACCGACAAAGGCAATATGTTCAAGGAGGTCCGGGTTCCGGACACCTACAATCTGCTCGCCGGGAGGGTAGCGAAAATCAGCGTCGATATGGCCGGGACGGCTTTCCAGGGGGAGGACGCCTTCTATCTTGTCAAGGACGCTTCCACTCTTGCCGCCGGAGATGAAGTCATCCTTGTCCACGAAGGCAGTTCCGTGGCTATGGCCGCGCAGAAAGACACTTACCGCGAAAAGGTGGATGTAAGCATCAGCGACCACAGCATCACTACCCTGCCGGACGGGACGGCTGTATTCACCCTGGAGAGTGGCAGTTCAAGCGGCACTTGGGCCTTTAAGTCGGCCGACGGCTATCTGGCCGCCGCGTCGAGCAATTACAACCAGCTTGTCAGCATCTCTTCCAGGAACCTCAATTCCTCCTGGAGCATCAGCATTTCTGCGGAAGGGGAGGCGAAGATCCTTGCCGACAAAAGCACCTATACCCGCAACAGGCTGCTCTACAATGTCAGCAGTTCTCGTTTCTCTTGTTATGCATCCACATCCAACCAGGCGAAGGCGATACAGATCTACCGTCGAGGCGCATCCGGGGAGGCTACGGCGGAAGATCCGCTTACCGCCTTGAGCCAGTACGGCCTCTATCTTGGGGATAAGGAGAGGGTATATGTGCCTGGCAGGGACCAGTACAGCCGGGAATATGGGGAAAGCCTGACCTTTGCCATACTGGATCCCGAGAGCGGGGAGCAGCTGGAAATCAGCGGATACCGTCCGTCGCTCCGTAAAGGCGACAGACTGAGCGTCAAGGTCGTATGGCGCAAGGGCGTCACTTCCATAATGAATTCGACCTATGATATGGCCGTGGTCAGGGAGGAAGCTTCCAAGGTATGGCTCGCCGACGGCACGGGCCGGGGTTTCATAATAAGAAAGTAAGGGAAGATGAAAAGGATACTCACACTCGCTTCCGCCTTACTTTGCTGCCTGACTCTGCTTGCAGTACCTGCGCGTCCGGGCTTTTTCCGCTATGTCCAGCCCGACGGAAGCGCGATAATGCTGCAGAAGGTAGGCGACGAATTCGGCCATATGATTCTTAACGAGGCGGGAGAGGCCGTAGAACTTGGAGATGACGGTTTTTACCATAGACTCGACAGCGGCACGGCCGGGCTGAGGCGTTCCGCAATGCGCATCCGCAGGGCCGCCGCGAGACGTCTCCGCCAGAGCCGCGCTCCTGCAAAGGGGATCGCTTTTGGCCAGAAGCATTTCCTCGTAATCCTTGTGGAATTCTCGGACCTTCATTTTACGGTCGACAATCCGAATGACGCTTTTACCCGTCTTTTGAACCAGCCCGGCTATTCCGGCAACGGGGCGGTGGGTTCTGCCAGGGATTACTATTATGAGAATTCCCACGGCTTTTTCGAGCCGGTTTTCGACGTTTACGGCCCTGTCGAGGTTGGCAGCGGCTACGCATATTACGGAGCCAACGACAGCCGGGGGAATGACCTCCGGCCGCATCAGGCCGTTATAGACGCCTGCAAGAAAATGGATCCGGAGATTGATTTTTCCCGCTACGACCTTTCCGGCGACGGCTATGTGGATATGGTTTTTATGTACTATGCCGGCTATGGCGAAGCGGACTATCAGGGCGACCGCAATGTCATCTGGCCCCATCAGTGGTATATCGAGGGCGGAGCCGGAGTCAGCTTCGAAGTGGACGGGGTCAAGCTGGATTCCTATGCCTGCACCAACGAGCTGAATCCTGACGATACGATGTGCGGAATAGGAACGGCCTGCCACGAGTTCGGCCACGCGATGGGCTTGCCTGATTTCTACGACACCGACTATGCCAAAAACGGTGAGGCAAGCGCTCTTTTCGAGTACTCTCTTATGTGCAGCGGCTCTTATAACAATGAAGGACGCACGCCGCCTTACTTCAATATGGTGGAGCGCATAATGCTCGGCTGGCTTCCTGAGGATTCGATCCTGGATTTCAAGTCCTCCGGGACCGTGACCATCCCTCCTGTCAACGAGAATGTGGCCTACCGCACCCTGACGGATATGGCCGGAGAATCCTTTGTCTATGAGTGCAGGGGAGAGTCGGGCTGGGACGCCGCCCTTCCGGGACACGGGCTTCTGGTCTATCATATGGACCGGTCCTCACGTCCGGTCAAAGTCATTGTCCCCGACGATTCCGGAACAAGCTATGTCAATAAGGAAATACCGGCTTCGGAACTTTGGAGCGATTGGGAAGAGTACAATTCAATCAATGAGAACGGCTCCCATCCCTGCTTTTACCTTGTCCCGTCCAAAGCCCAGGACAATACCTCTTATTCGAAATATTTCTCCGACAGGGTTCCTTTCCCCGGCAGCGGCACTTCTGCGGTGACGTCTTACATTCCCCTTAGCTGGAACGGCATCAGTTCGCTCATAACATTCTCCGACATCAGCTATGGCTCCGGACAGGTCAGTCTCAATGTGACGGTCCCGCTGGAGGGCCTGGACTATAATGTTATAGCCAATCCCAAGGCCGGATCGTACAGCGTGGGCGACAGGTTCAGTTTCGCCCTCACGGAAAGCGCGGCCAGGCCGGTATCTTCGGCAGAATGGTTCTATGACGACGAACCCGTCTCCTCCGACTCTGTCACCTTGACCTCCGGCGCCCATACCGTCGAAGCCAGACTCTTGTTGAAAAACGGAAAAACCAAGATAGTAACTCTGGAAATTACTGTTAACTAACCATATATGAATTATTTATTTTACTTAGTTCCGGCTGCGGCCGTGATTGCACTGGTCTTCGCCTGGATTTTCTTCTCCCAGATGATGAAGGAAAGCGAGGGCACTGTGACAATGAAAGAAATTGCGCAGTATGTGCGCGAGGGCGCAATGGCGTACCTCAGGCAACAGTACAAAGTTGTGATTATTGTTTTTGCCGTCCTGGCGGTGCTCTTTGCCGTCCTGGCTTACGGCTTCGGCGTCCAGAACCCCTGGGTCCCGTTCGCCTTCCTTACGGGCGGTTTCTTCTCGGGACTGGCCGGTTATGTGGGTATGAGGACTGCCACATACGCCTCGGCCCGTACGGCCAACGCTACTATGCGCAGCCTTAATTCCGGCCTGAAGATCGCCTTCCGCAGCGGCGCCGTTATGGGCCTTACCGTGGTCGGTCTCGGTCTTCTCGACATCTCGATCTGGTGGATCGTCCTCCACGCTTTCGTGCAGGAAGCGACTGCAGCACAGAGCCTTGTGGTCATTACCACGACTATGCTGACCTTCGGTATGGGTGCTTCTACCCAGGCTCTCTTCGCCCGTGTCGGCGGCGGTATCTACACCAAGGCGGCTGACGTAGGCGCCGATATCGTGGGCAAGGTCGAACAGGACATTCCGGAGGATGACCCCCGCAATCCCGCCACCATCGCAGACAACGTTGGAGACAATGTGGGCGACGTCGCGGGTATGGGCGCAGACCTTTATGAGAGCTACTGTGGTTCCATCCTCGCCACTATGGCCCTTGGCGCCTCGGCTTTCTTCTCCGAGGGCGAGGCCATCCAGATGAAGGCCATCCTCGCTCCTATGGTCATCGCTGCCATCGGCGTGGTCCTTTCAATCATAGGCATTTTCGTGGTGCGCACCAAGGAAGGGGCTTCCCTGAAGGATTTGCTCGGCTCGCTCAGCCGAGGCACCAATCTGAGCGCCATCCTTATCGCCGTCCTCACTTTCGGCGTGTTCTATGTCCTCGGTTTTGACGGCACCCACGGCCTTCCCCAGTGGTGGCAGCTTTCGCTTTCCGTGGTCAGCGGCCTGCTTGCCGGCGTTATTATCGGAAAGATTACCGAGTACTACACCTCGCATTCTTACAAACCTACCCAGAAACTCGCCGAGAGCGCCCAGACCGGTCCCGCGACCGTCATTATCAACGGCGTCGGCCTCGGTATGATTTCCACGGCCGTCCCTGTAGTGACCATAGCCGTCGCCATCCTCCTGGCCTATGGCTGCGCCACCGGCTTCGTCTTCTCGACATCTACCCTTTCGCTGGGGTTGTACGGCATTTCCATAGCCGCTGTCGGTATGCTCTCCACCCTCGGAATCACCTTGGCCACAGACGCTTACGGCCCCATCGCCGACAATGCGGGTGGCAATGCCCAGATGTCCGAGCTCGATCCTTCCGTCCGTGAAAAGACCGATATCCTCGACTCTCTCGGGAATACCACCGCAGCGACCGGCAAGGGCTTTGCGATCGGTTCCGCGGCCCTTACTGCTCTGGCCCTCCTGGCTTCCTATATCGAGGAAATCAAGATTGGCTTCCAGCATATCGGAAAAACTGTCCTCGAGGTCGGCGGCCGCACGGTCGATACGATGAGTGCGTCCATCACCGACATCGTCGAGTACTATGATATCACTCTGATGAATCCTATGGTCCTGGTGGGCATTTTCATCGGTTCAATGATGGCCTTCCTCTTCTGCGGACTTACTATGAATGCCGTCGGCCGCGCCGCCCAGAAGATGGTCGTCGAGGTCCGTCGCCAGTTCCGCGAGATAGCCGGCATCCTTGAGGGCAAGCAGCGCCCGGACTACACTTCCTGCGTGCGCATCTCCACCAAGGCCGCCCAGCACGAGATGATCTTCCCTTCGCTTCTGGCGATTGTGGTTCCTATGCTCGTGGGTATCATCCTGGGGCCTGCCGGTGTGATCGGCCTGCTCGCAGGCGGTCTGGGTGCAGGCTTCGTCCTGGCCGTGTTCCTCGCCAATTCAGGCGGTGCCTGGGACAATGCCAAGAAGTTTGTCGAGGAGGGTAATTTCGGCGGCAAGAACTCCGCCAGCCACCACGCCACTGTCGTCGGCGACACCGTCGGCGATCCTTTCAAGGATACCTCCGGTCCTTCGCTGAACATCCTCATCAAGCTGATGTCGATGGTCTCCATCGTTATGGCCGGCCTCACCGTGATGCTGCACTAGTCTCTAGCTGCCCCTGCTTTTGCTTGCAGCGGCGGTCGGTCTTCGGGCATTGTTTGCGGCGCCTGCTTTCGCTTTCGGCGCCCTCGGCTTCCCTGGCTTTTTGCCATCGCAGCTCCGGGGCGCTGATTTTTGTCGTGGTGCCTCCGCCCCAGTTTATGTTTCACCCGCATTTTTGACCCTTTTTGCGGGTGAAACATTAACCAAAACACATTTCACCCGCATTTTTGCTGTTTTTTGCGGGTGAAAACGTTGCGAGGTGTTCAGCAAAGCCCCTTGCGCCTTAGGGCCGCCGGTCTTGCCGACCGAAAAATGGCCGGCTTCGCCCGAGCCCTCGGCTCCACCATCCTGCCCGCTTGTTGTCCTCGCCGATGTGCGGGGAAGTGCTGCAGGTGTGCCAAAGTCTGTTACATCTGCGACGCTTTTCGGCGTTGCAGACCACTCTGGTGCTGCAGGTGTGCCAGAAGTTGTTACATCTGCTACGCATTTCGGCGTTGCAGGCCACTCTGGTGCTGCAGGTGTGCCAGAAATTGTTACACCTGCGACGCATTTGTTACAGCTGTGACTCTTGTCGTTACGTGGTGTTCAGCAAGGGCCATCGCGCCATCGGGCTTCCGGCCTCGCCTGCGTCATAATCATTTACCACGTAAGTCCCTCAAAACCACGGGATTAAATGAAAGTCTTTGTCCCGGGCAGGACAAAGACTAAAGGTTAAAGAGCTGAGCGTCAAAGCGTTCTGCAACGGTCTGACTGAATGGCCATCACTGCGTCCGCCGCTACGTCCATCGCTGCGTCCACCGCTATGCCACCACTGCGTCCACCGCTACGTCCATCACTGCGTCCACCGCTATGCCGCCACTGAGTCCACCGCTACGCTCCGGCTATCTCCAGGGATCTTCGGAAGCGGGTTTGCGGATGTCGGCGAGGAAGGTGATTTCGTTATAGAACCACTCTCCGGTGCTTTCCTTTTTGCGAAGCTTTATCGGGCGCGGATTGTCAGCTCCGCCTGAGGTCAGGTAAAGCGTCGCATAGCCGCCGGTCTGGAAAGAATAGGGGTTGGAGCTGACCGTGACCTTGTAGGGCTTGGTGGGGGTGTAGTTGTTGGCGGGAGTGGCTCCGGCAAAGAATGAGCGGACCTTGTAGAATTTCCCCTTCAGCCTGTCGCGGAGGAACTGGGTCTCATACTGTGAGATGCTGTTCGGTCCGTTGAGGTATTCGAGCATCTCCATACAGGCGGCGTTGTTGGATTCATACTGCATCAGGGCGGCGACGGTCAGCGCTGCGGTCACATACGGATCAGTAATGTCGGCTCCGGAAAGGTCGCTGGCGCTTGTCGGCAGATTGGTAATGGTTACGTTTTCAGTGTTGCCGGACTTGGCTACGCGTATTCCGAGAGCTCCGGAAGCCGAAGAAGAATAAGACCTTGAGGAGGAAGAACTGCCGGAAGAGGCGAGGGTGCCGCAGCTGCAGGCTGCCAGGGCGGCGATTGCGAAGATGACGAACTTTTTCATAAGCACAAGATAATTGCCTCAAAGATATTGATTTTCCTTCAGAAAGTCAAGTCTTGCGAAGGAGAGGGAAAATGCGTAAATTTGCAGGATATTTCGCAAAGATGAAAGCTTGGCAAGTTGTAATATTCCTTTTCGGCGTTTTCGCCCTGCTCGGACTGGGCTGGGTGCTGACTCCGGCGGAAGGCGTGACCGTGGCCGGCAAGAACCTCCGTTTCGCGTCCCTTGAAAAGATGCTTCAGGAGGCCTCGGAGGCCAAAGTCGATGTGGATTCGGTCCTCAACGCAGTGGAAGGCCGCTTCGGTGTCAAGGGCGACACCCTCGCCTATTACCGCGACTTTTTCTATGAGAATCCGGACCGTATCTATCTGCCGGACAACGATTATACTTACCTGGATCCTGTTTTCAAAGAGTTTGAGAATGCCCGCCGCGAAGCCCGCACGGTCCGTGTGGCCCATTACGGGGATTCCCAGATAGAGATGGACCGCATATCTTCGGAACTCAGGGAGGCCCTGCAGCTGCGTTTCGGCGGCCGCGGCACGGGAATGTTCCCGGCCCTCAGCAACGTCCCCTCGGCCTCGATATCCAGAACCTCGGAAGGCAATCTGGCCCATTACACAATGTACGGCGACTCCACGACTTCCCGTGCCGGCCATAACCGTTACGGCGTAATGGCCCAGGTGGTCCAGCTCTATGGCGGAGCCAACATTAACCTTCGCGCCACGAAGCAGAAGGCCGCCAAGGACCATTGCCGCAGCTTTTCTTCCGTAAGCCTTCTGGTCGGAAAAACCTCGGCCAAATTCAGCGCGAAAGTGGTCTCCGACACCCTGAAGCCGGAGCCGGTCGTACTTGACAGCGCCGGAGTCCGTTATTACCGTTGGACCTTCCCCCGCAATGTCCAGAAAGCCACGCTGCGGCTTGCCGGCAACGCCGAGATCTATGGCGTCACGACAGACGGAGGCGGCGGAGTCGCAGTGGACAATATCCCCCTCAGAGGCTGTTCAGGGACTATTTTCACACGTATTTCGAAGGAACTGATGGCCAATTCATACGCCCTCGACGACACCCGCCTGATCATCCTTCAGTTCGGAGGAAACTATATGCCCGTGACGAAGTCCCAGAAGAATATAGAGCAGTATCAGGAGCGTATCGCCGAGCAGATCCGTTTCTTCAAGGAGGCGGCTCCACAGGCGAGAATAATCTTTATCGGGCCCTCGGATATGGGCAAGAGCCGCGGAGGCAGGATGCTGACCTGGCCGCTGCTTCCCGAGATGGTGGACGCCCTGAAGCAGACCGCCCTGTCGAACGGCATCGCCTACTGGGACCTCTACCGTATGATGGGCGGAGAAAACTCTATGGCCCAGTGGGTCAAGCATTCTCCCGCCTATGCCGGGCCGGACTATATCCATTTCACTCCGGCCGGCGCGAATAAAGTCGGAGAGGCTTTCGCCCGCTCCATCCTCACATATTACGATTTCTACGATCTGAGGAAAACGACGCCCGCCTCGGAGGTCAAAGCTGCGATGAAAAGATGAAACGCTGCCTGCTGCTTCTGACCTTGCTTATTGCCACAGCCGCTTCCGCACAGTCCCGTTTCCACAGGAGGGTGCAGCGTCTGGACTACGCGAATTTCGATCAGAACAGCATTATTTTCCCCGCCGACAGCGCCCGTTTCGACGAGTTTCTCCGGAAACTGGATGAGGTCGTCGTGAGCGGACAGGGAAGACTGAACATAGTCCACGTGGGCGGCTCGCACGTGCAGGGAGGCGTTTGGACGGACAGGCTGCGCCAGAACCTGCTTGCGTTGAGATACGGTCTGGACGCTGGCCGGGGTTTCGTCTTTCCCTATGCCGCCGCCGGGACCAATACTCCGGCGAGCTACCGCAGCAAGGCTTTCGGAACCTGGACCTCGGACCGTTGCCTGAAGCCGGAAGGCCGTCTCGGGTTGAGCGGAATGTCCGTGACCACGGCCGACACATCTTCCGTCCTTATTGACCTCGTCCCTTCGAACCGCCGTTTCGCTACACCCGGCTATGTTTTCCGCAGCGTGGATGTGCTTGGCTACGGCGGGAAGGAACCGGTGCTCATACTTGGCCGGGACAGTCTCCGAGGACGGGAGACAGGGGGCCATTGGCACTTTGATCTTCCGCACTATTACGAGTATGTTCGCATAGGTTTCAGGGGAGAGGGAACTTTCACTCTCACAGGCGTTTACCTTGACAAAGGGACGGACGGAATCAGCGTCAGCGAAGTAGGGGTGAACGGAGCGTCCACCCTGTCCTGGCTCCACTGCGAGGACTGGGAGAACGACCTCCGCCTGATAAAGCCGGACCTTGTCATTTTCTCCATAGGAATCAATGACATCCAGAACACGGAGTTCAGCGCCGAAGCCTTCGAGCAGCGCTACAACAAGCTTGTCCGCCAGGTCCTGCGCGTGAATCCTGAGTGCGCCCTGCTTTTCACCACGGTGACCGACAGCTACTACCACCGCCGCCAGCCGAACCGTTTCGGAGTCGAGGCCTCCTCGGCTATTTTCAGCCTGGCGAGGAAGTACAACGCCGCCGTCTGGGACCAGTTTAGCCTGATGGGCGGCCTCGGGAGCGTGGAACAATGGGCACAGAGCGGCCTTGCGACCTGGGACCTTGTCCATTTTACTTCCGAGGGCTACAATCTTTTCGGGAACCTCCTCTTTAACGCTATGATGGACAGATATTCGGAGCTATGCCGACGGTAATGGATATCATACGGGAATTCTTCGTGGACCTGTTTTCTTTCGACCAGGCCCATCCCCTTCTGTTCACCCAGTTTTATTTCTGGGCCTTCTTCGCCCTGGTTTTCGCCGTCTTTTCCTTCTTCCATTCGAAGGTCCTGCTGCGCAATGCCTATCTCTTCGCCGCCAGCCTCTTCTTCTATTACAAGACCAGCGGAGTTTTCCTCATCCTGCTGCTCTTCGTGATAGTCTACAACTTCTTCGCGGCAAGGGCAGTCAAGAGCGCTAGAGAGCGATGGAAGCGTTTCTGGGTCATTCTTTCCGTGATCATAGACCTCGGTGTCCTGGCCTATTTCAAATATGCCTATTTCATCGTCGATTTCGTCAACAATCTTCTCGGGACTGCCTTCCAGGTCCACGACGTCGTCGGCGAATGGGGCAATATCCTGACCGGGACCGAGCTTTTCCGGGTGGACGCGATCATACTTCCCGTCGGCATCTCCTTCTTCACTTTCCAGGCCATAAGTTATGTCGTGGACGTGCGCCGGGGCAAGGTCGATCCCATACGCAACTTCCTGGATTTCGGCTTCTTCCTCAGTTTCTTCCCTCAGCTGGTGGCCGGGCCAATTGTCAGGGCTACGGAATTCTTCCCGCAGCTCCACAAGCCTTACAACCTCAGCCGCCGCTGGTTCGGGATAGCCGTATTCTGGATAATGAACGGACTGGTAAAGAAACTGGTCCTGGCCGATTACCTGGCCGTCAATTTCTGCGACCGTGTCTTCGGCAACCCGCTGATGTACAGTGGTTTCGAGAACCTCTCGGCCCTCTTCTGCTATTCCCTCCAGGTCTATGCCGACTTCTCCGGCTATACGGACATCGCGACCGGCGTGGCTATGCTGATGGGCTTCTACCTGCCGCAGAACTTCAACTCTCCCTACAAGGCAGAAAACGCCCAGCAGTTCTGGCGCCGCTGGCATATGTCCCTTAGCCGCTGGCTGAAAGACTATCTCTACATCCCTCTCGGCGGCAACCGAAACGCTACTGCAGGTACCTGGATAATTATTTTCCTGATTGCCGCCATAGGCTCTTTCCTCAGCGGCAGTTGGTGGGTTGCCCTCGGGGTGGCGGTGGTAAGCGCAGTGGTCTTCATCTACGGCTGGAGGCGTCCTGACAAGCGTAAGCTGCTGATAGCCAACGTGAACTCTATGAACACGATGCTCCTTGGCGGCCTTTGGCACGGGGCCAGCTGGAATTTTATGATATGGGGCGGCCTGAACGGCATCGGAATGGTCATCTACAAGTTCTGGGCGCAGTGGAGCATACGCTGGAAAACCCTGGTCATCTGCACTCTCTGCCTGCTGCTGTTCGGTCTGACGAAATGGGCCCCGGCCCCGGTGTGGAACCTCTTTTTCGTCTGGGTGCTGGTGCTTGCGGCCGGAACGATGGTCCGTTTTGTCTGGAACGCCCTGCGCAAAGACCGCCCGGACGGGAAGGTCGTAAGCTGGCTCGGCACGGCCTGGGCGGTATTCCAGACCTTTGTGTTCATCACTTTCACCCGCCTTTTCTTCCGCAGCGGCTCCAATCTGGATCCGGCCCTGGCGAATGAAGAGGCCTGGGAGACGGCGACCAATATGGTCCGTCAGATTGGTTCGGCCTGGGATCTCGCGCTTGTGCCCGCGATGATAAAAGAACACGCTCCGGTGCTGATAATCTTTATTTTAGGTATGGTCATCCACCTTCTCCCCGAGCGCTTCAAACGCCGTTACCGCATCGTCTTTGCGCGCCTGCCCCTCCCCGTTATGGCCCTTGCCGTCGTCGCGATAATCTTCTTCTTCTACCAGTTCATCACCGCCGACCTCCAGAGTTTCATTTATTTCCAATTTTAACTATATTTGTAGTTCCGAAAAACTAAAGATATGGCAAAACATTTCACTCTGCCCTACGAAGGAGGGCTTATCGAAAAGAACTTGCCCAAGGGCATCCTGCACTCTTACGAAAGTATCTGGACTGAAATTTATCCTGAATCCCGCCCTGCGTCGCTGGCCGTCGCCGACATCATAACCGAGGCTGTCAATTCCTGCGAAGGACGTCTTTTCCGCCTCGGCCTGACCACCGGTTCCACCCCGGTTTCCCTCTACAACGAGCTTGCACGCCGCTGCAGCAGCGGAAAACTCTCGTTCAAGAATGTCGAGGTCGTGACCATAGATGAGTATTATCCCTCCAGCGCCGACGAGCGCCAGAGCCGCAACCACCTCATCCACGAGGCCCTTCTCGACAAAGTCGACATACTGGAAGAGAATGTCCATATCCCCGACGGAACGGTTCCTCAGGAGGAGGTCTCCGACTACTGCGCCGAGTTCGACAAATTTGCCCGCGGCCTCGACCTGCTGGTCATAGGCATCGGAGAGCAGGGCCAGGTCGGTTTCAACGAAGCCGGCAGTACGCGCAAGAGCCGTACCCGCACCGTGCGTCTGTCCTACCAGTCAAGAAAACGCCAGGCTAAGGGCTTCAACCGGGACATCAACGCGACGCCGAAGGCGGCAATTACCCTCGGCATCGACACTATGCTTACCGCTTCCAGAATAATCCTGATGGCCTGGGGCGAGGGTAAGGCAGAAGCCGTCAAGGCGATCGCCGAGGGAAAACCGACTCCGGAATGCCCCGCCTCGCTTTTTCAGCGCCACGACAATGTTTCGTTCTATGTGGACGACACCGCGGCGTCTCTGCTCACCAGGACCGTCGCGCCCTGGCTGGTCGGCCCCTGCGACTGGACTCCGAAATTCGTCCGCAAGGCGGTCGTATGGCTCTGCCAGACTGTAGGGAAGCCTATCCTGAAACTCTCCGAGAAGGACTATCTGGACAATTCCCTGAGCGAGCTTCTGGAAAAATTCGGTCCCTATGACAAGATCAATATAGAGGTATTCAACGACCTCCAGCATACTATCACTGGCTGGCCCGGCGGCAAGCCCAATGCCGACGACAGCACCCGTCCGGTGAGCGCCAAGCCTTATCCGAAGACCGTCCTTATCTTCTCGCCGCACCCCGACGACGATGTCATCTCAATGGGCGGAACCTTCATCCGTCTGGCCAGTCAGGGCCACGATGTCCACGTCGCCTATGAGACTTCCGGCAATGTCGCGGTCCACGACGATGTGGTCCTGCAGCATATGGACTGCGCCTTCCAGCTTGGCTTTGCCGACAAGTTCGACGAGGTCAAAGCCCTGGTGGACAGCAAGATTCCCGGAGAACCTGAGCCGCGCGAACTTCTCGATATCAAGGGAGCCATCCGCCGCAGCGAGGCCCGGGGCGCCGTCCGGAGTTTCGGCCTGAACGACAATACCAACGCCCATTTCCTGAATCTGCCCTTCTACGAGTCCGGCGGCATCAAGAAGAATCCCCGCACCCAGGCCGACGTGGACATAATCAAAGATCTGATTTCCAGGCTGAAACCGCATATGATCTTTATGGCGGGCGACCTGGCGGATCCTCACGGTACTCACCGGGTCTGCACGGAGGCCGCCCTGGAGGCCGTCGAGCAGCTCAGGGCCGAAGGCAATGTCTGGCTTACCCAGACGCATATCTGGCTCTACAGGGGAGCTTGGATGGAGTGGGAGCTGGGCCGTGTCGATATGGCTGTGCCTCTGTCTCCGGACGAAGTGGTCAAGAAACGCCACGCTATTTTCCGTCACCTTTCGCAGAAGGACATCGTTCCCTTCCCGGGCGAAGATCCGCGTGAATTCTGGCAGAGGGCCGAGGAGCGCACCTCCAATACCGCGAAGCTCTATGACCAGCTTGGAATGGCGGAATACCAGGCCATTGAAGTTTTCTTGAAATTATGTTAGGAAATTAAGTTTTTTTCATACCTTTGTACTCCGGAATTTCAGCCGCCGTTGCTGGAATTCCGGTTTTAATTTTTAACTTAATTTTCTAAAGTATGAAAGTTATTATCCGCAAGAACTCCGCCGAGAGTTCTCTCTGGACCGCCCGTTACATTGCGGCCAGAATCAAAGAAAAAGCTGCTCGCACCGACGAGCCGTTCGTAATCGGTCTCTGCACCGGCAGTACCCCGATTGAAACCTATGCCGAGCTTATCCGTATGGTCAAAGCCGGAGAACTGTCCTTCAAGAATGTGATCTCATTCAATATGGACGAGTATGTCGGCCTTCCCGTGGAGCATCCCGAGAGCTATCACTCCTTTATGCACAAGTATCTCTTCGACCAGATTGACGAGCCCGCCGAGAATATCCATATCCTTGACGGCAATGCTCCGGATCCGGTAAAGGAATGCGCTGATTATGAGGCGGCTATCGTAAAGGCCGGAGGTTTCGACCTCTTCCTCGGCGGTATCGGTGAGGACGGCCATATCGCTTTCAACGAGCCCTTCTCCTCGCTTCAGAGCCGCACCCGCGTCGTGACTCTCACCCAGGACACCCGCGAGGTCAATTCCCGCTTCTTCGACAACGATCCTTCAAAGGTTCCCGCCCAGGCGATGTCCGTCGGTGTAGCCACCGTACTCGGCGCCAAGGAGGTCGTCATAATGGCCTATGGCTCAAAGAAGGCCCGCGCAATCGCTGCCGCAATCGAAGGTCCTCTGTCGCATTACTGCACGGTAAGTGCGCTTCAGAACCATCCCGCCGGCATCATTGTCTGCGACGAAGCTGCCGCCGGAGAACTGAAAGTCAATTCCTACCGTTATTTCAAGGCCGTTGAGGCTGCTGAGAACGCATAGTGGCGACGTCGGCGCTTTTGCCGTCCTGCCATACCACAATCCGGGCTTCGGTGAATCCGAGGGCCCGGACTTTGTTTAACTGGCTCATCGCCGCCGCATAGGAGCGGAATACTCCAGCATAGCAGGTGTATTTCAGATTGGAAGAGAGTCTTTCATAGACGGGTGAAAGGCCGTGGATGTCGTCCAGGGTGGCGTGCCGCACATTTGACATCAGGCGGATCTGCCAGACTGTTCCCAGAGGAAAGTCCGCGACGTCGGCAAAATGGCCTATGGGACTGATGGAGAATGCTTCCGACGAGTCGGACTCCCTTTGTTTCAGCTTGATTTTCAAAGCGGTTCCGGCCGAGTTGCGCCTGAAACTGTAGCGCGGCCGGGACTCGCCTCTCGGAATGGCCTCTGTCGGTCTGCTGCCGACCACTCCGCCTTTGAGGAAGTTCTGCTCAATGCTGCGGATTTCCGCAGAGACGGTCTCCAGCTCTTTCCTTATCGGAATCAGCGCTTCCTCCTTTTCCCGGATAAGCCTTGTCACCAGCTCCCGCGTTTCGCCCTCGGCCTGGGAAAACAGGCCCCTGAGCGCGTCCAGGTCGTTTTCATAGCGATATATGCTGTCTCTGAGGGCTCTGGACTGTTCCGTCCTGGCACGGTAAAGTTTTGTGTTGTCGGTCTCCGTGACGATACGTCCTGCGGAAGCGATATTGACCGTCGCGGCACTGTTTTGAGGAGGACGGAGCGAGGATAGTTCTTTGAGCTCTTCTGCCGAGTGGACAGGCGTCATTACGGGAAGCGGGTCATACTCAAGCACATAGATGTAGACACTGTCCTTGGAACAGTCTCTGTTCGAGGCGAACATTGTGTATTCTCCGTCGTCGGTGTTCAGCAGAAGAAAATCGTCTCCGGGGGAAGAAAAGGGAATGCCGAGATTGGCGGGTTCGCTCCAGCTTCCGCTTGCAGGATCCCTGCGTGACACATAGAGATCATAACCTCCCATCCCGGGAAGTCCGTCGGAGGCAAACCACAGGGTGTTGCCGTCGGATGAGAGTACAGGGAATACTTCGTTTCCGCTGCTTGTGAGGCGTTCGTCCAGAGGTTCCAGGGCGCTCCAGCAAGTGTCAAGATTCTCAGCGAGATAAAGATTTCTCGCTCCTGTAGCATCGGCGGCGGAGAAGATTACGCTCCGCGCCTTGTCGGGAAAATAGAGGGGAATTTCTGTAGACAGGGAGTCGAGAGGATTGGGGTCTATTCTCCAGGAACGGTTCTCCATCGGATAGTACAGGAAGAAATCTTTTACGGAATATCTGTCCCTGGCGACGACTTCCGGACGGGCGCAGAAATCAGTCATACTGAGGGCATTCTGGGACTGGTCTATCTTCCTGTCAACCAGGCTTTTCTGCTCCAGGTTCCCCGCCCTGCGGAATGCGCCCATATACTGCGCCAGGGCATCTTCGAAGCGGTAAAGGCAGTGCAGGGAATCGCCTTTGTGGAGGTAGGATTCGAAGCTCTGGGCGGAAAGGTAAGGCGCCCCCAGGCAGAAAACCGCCGGGAGAAGGATCAGAAGGACTTTTTTCCGAAACCTGTACACCAGAATCTGACTGTTGGGACTGCAAAAATACGAAATAGTTGGCAGAAACTTCGTTTATAGAAAAAAAAATCGTAAATTTGTCGCCTATTTTGCGGTCGCGTGTGCGCGAAGCGCTTAATTGGAAAAATTAAACTATTAAAAATACAGTTGAAATGCAAAGTAAAGGTGCAATCAGATTTGTAGCGATTCTGCTGGCCATTGCGTGCATCTGGCAGCTCTCCTTCACCGCGGTGACGCGTATCCAGGAGAACAAGGCCGCCAAGGCCGCCAAGGAGCAGGCCGAGCAGTATGTCTCGGAAAACAATGTCGACGCCGAGGTCCGTGAATTCGTCCTCGACTCAGTGGCGTCCGTCAGGAACAGGGCTTACGTTGATTCAATCAGCGCCGAAAAGGTCTATCTCGGATACACCTACAAGAGTGTCAAGGAAAAGGAGATCAATCTCGGCCTCGACCTCAAGGGCGGTATGAACGTAATGCTTCAGGTTCAGCTCGAAGACCTTGTGAAGGCTCTTTCCGAGAACAGCAATGATCCGGACTTCCTCAAGGCTCTCGACCAGGCCAGGAAGAACAATGTGAACTCTTCGCAGGATTTCATTTCCCTCTTCGAGCAGGCTTGGGCTGAAAACGCCAACGGCCGCCGTCTCGCCGAGATTTTCGGAACTTACGAGCTCCGCGAGAAGGTCCGCAACGAGTCTACTGACAAGGAGGTCATCGAGGTTATCCGCGGCGAAGCCAAGAGCGCTATCGACAATTCCTTCAATGTCCTGCGTAACCGTATCGACCGTTTCGGCGTCACCCAGCCGAACATCCAGCAGGTCGGAAACTCCGGAAAGATCCTCATCGAACTTCCCGGTGTCAAGGATCCCGAGCGTGTCCGCAAGCTCCTCCAGGGAACCGCTTCCCTCGAGTTCTGGCCCACATTCCAGGCCAGCGAGGTGGACATCTATGCTGCTGACGCCCGCGTTGCCGAGGTCCTCGGCAATCTTGGCGACACCCTCGCCAGGCAGAACCCCCTGCTCAGCGTCCTCCAGCCTTACGGCAATCCCAACTACGCCTGTGTCGGTCTTGCCAACGGTGCCGATACCGCCAAGGTCAATTCCTACCTGAAGATCGCCGAGGACGTCCTTCCCCAGGGCTTCCGCGGAATGTGGAGCGTAAAGCCGAGCGAGCTCGCCGGTGGCGCCAACATCTATGAACTGGTCGCCATCAAGGTTGCCTCCAACGACGGCAAGGCTCCTCTCGACGGCGGTGTCGTGACCGACGCCCGCGTATCCTTCGACGGCCAGCAGCGCGGCGGTACTCCTTCCGTGTCTATGACAATGAACGCCGAAGGCGCTCAGAAATGGGCCAACCTCACCCGCGACAACATCCAGAAGCAGGTCGCCATCGTCCTGGACGGTCTGGTATATTCCTATCCTACCGTACAGAACGAGATTTCCGGCGGTAACTCCCAGATTACCGGCAACTTCGACGTCCAGGAGGCTGAAGACCTTGCCAACGTCCTCAAGTCCGGTAAACTGCCCGCTCCTGCTACCATCATCCAGGAGCAGGTCGTCGGCCCGTCCCTTGGTAGCGCGTCCATCCGTGCCGGTCTGATTTCCTTCCTCATCGCCTTCTGCCTCGTGCTGATCTATATGGTCTTCTTCTATCAGGGAGCAGGCCTTATCGCAGACGTGGCTCTTCTGTGCAACGTTCTCTTCCTCTTCGGCACCCTCGTCAGCTTCGGCGCCGTCCTTACCCTGCCGGGTATCGCCGGTCTGGTCCTGACCCTCGGTATGGCCGTGGATGCGAACGTCATCATCTATGAGCGTATCAAGGAGGAACTCGCCGCAGGCAAGGGCTTCTCGCTGGCCGTGGCCGATGGTTACAAGAATGCCTATTCCGCAATCATCGACGGCCAGGTGACCACCCTGCTCACCGGTTTCATCCTCTATGCCTTCGGTTCGGGTCCCGTCCAGGGCTTCGCCACCACGCTGATTATCGGTATCATCACTTCGGTTCTGACCTCCATCTTCATTACCCGTCTGATCTTCGACGACCGTATCAAGAGGGGCAAGAGCGTCACCCTGTCGAACAACTTTACCCGTAACTTCCTGAAGAACACGAAGCTTGACTTCATCGGTGCCAAGAAATGGTCCTATATGATCTCCGGTGCGCTGATCGTCATCAGCATCGCTTCCATCGCCTTCAAGGGCTTCAGCTATGGTGTCGACTTCACCGGCGGCCGTACCTATATCGTCCGCTTCGACCAGGCCGTCACCGCTGAAAAGGTCCGTGCCGCAGTCGAGTCCACCTTCGAGGCTGCCGCCGTAGAGGCAGGCGAGAGCCAGTACTCCGTCGAGGTCAAGCAGTTCGGTGGTGATTCCCAGATGAAGATCACTACCCAGTACAAGAACAAGAGCGAGAGCACGGCTGTCGATGCTGAAATCGAAGGCCTCCTGTTCAACGCCCTGAAGCCTTTCTATGCTGACGACATCCAGCTCAGCGACTTCACTTCTACCCTGGAGAATCCGAACGGTATCATCTCCTCCGACAAGGTCGGTCCGACCATCGCCCGTGACATTACCCGCAGTGCGTTCATCGCCGTTTTCCTCGCCCTCCTGGTGATCTTCGGCTATATCGCCATCCGCTTCAAGGGCTGGACCTGGGGTCTCGGCGGTGTCGTCTCCCTGGCCCATACCGCACTGATCGTCATCGGTTTCTTCTCCCTGTTCAACGGTATCCTGCCGTTCAACCTGGATGTGGACCAGACCTTCATCGCGGCTATCCTGACCATCATCGGTTACGCCATCAACGATAACGTGGTTATCTTCGACCGTATCCGTGAGCAGAAAGCCCTGCACCCGAAGGATGACTTCCGTAATACGGTGAACACCGCTCTGAACGCCACCCTCACCCGTACCGTGAACACCTCCGTGTCCACCCTCCTCCCGATGATCGCAATCGCAATCTGGGGCGGTGAGAGCATCCGCGGTCTTGCCGTCGCCCTCTGCATCGGTATCATCATCGGTACCTACGCTTCAATTATGATTGGTACCCCGGTTATGTTCGACGCCACCAAGAAGGCGGAGAAGAAATAGGTTTCCGTTTCTCGGAATTCCGCTCTAAAAAGGGGCTGACTTATAGTCTATTGACTTGAGTCAGCCTCTTTTTTTTGCGTGTGTTTCGCCGTGAAATGCAAGTTGCAGAGTGTCAGCGACTTGTGTAAAATCGTCTATGTTCAAATGCATAGACGATTTTCTGTAAGTATCTGACGGTTAGATGTTTGCATTTTACGGGCGGCCGAGTGTGCACCAGAGTCATACCGTGGACATCGAAACTCTGGTGCAGAACCATATTGGCTGCCAGCTCTCTAATAGCCACTTCTGGATAAGGATACCGGTTCTCACGCTGGGGATGCCGGCTGCCTTCCCTTTATATTGAATCAATGCTTTACTCATCTTAACGAATGTAATTTTTGAAAAAATAGGCTATTTGCATCCGAAAAAGACCTACTCAGAGCGAAGGCCATGGTTCCACCAAGGCGGTTTATGTAGCTCGAGCGGGGCTTTTTTATTGTCGTCCCTGAACACCGGCGTGGTGAACATTCGTGGCCGGTGGGTGACGTGCGTCACCGTTGTTCCATTACTACCTTGATGAAATCTCGTATGTCCTCGGCCGACACATCATAAATGGGAGACATACGAAGAAAGTCATCATCTTTTCGGAATATTTGCGGAGACAAAAGCCTAGTGTACATAGCCTTGGAGTGGATGGTATGGCGAGACAAATAGCTAGCGTAACTCACGGCCTCATCCAGATTGCAATCTGCCTTGAGCAGGCAATAAATATCATAATAATCCCTGAATACGGTCTGCAAGCAGATAGTGTATAGTTTCATCCCTAACAGTTCCTGAAGGGTGGGCGTTTTTAGATTGTTGTGCTGCCAGCCCACAGTCATTTTCTTAACCGGGTTCTCCGGCCGATAAAAGGATAGCTTAACCTTCCCCTTATTGATGAATACGAGGAAATGGTCATCTCCAAGTATTTCTTCCCGAGCATCGGGGAACGTTGCCTTTATTTCGCCAAGAATTGCTAAGTTCAAAGTCCAGATCTTCACTCAAACGATGGTTCACCTGGAGAGATTGCCCCGTGCCGCCACAGAGAAAAAGCCCCTTGATGCATTCTAATTGGGACACTTGTTCAAACACCTCTTCTGTCGCTGCTGTCAATCCGGTGATTTTATCTGGCATAACGAGAAAGATATTTATCGGGATGTTTCACTCCGAACAGTTTTACTGATAGTATATAATTGAGAATGTTCATTCTCTTCCCCTGGCTTACCAAGCGCTCCTTCCAAACCCTCTTTAAGTGTGATTTACTCCATAATTTGAGCAACATCGGCAAATCTTCCAACTCCATATGGACTAGAGCCGCTTCTATTATAGAGTCATCGTCCAGATGTTCAGGAATGCCTTGATATGACCAAAAGCCACCTGCGGCTTTAATCTTTTCAAGGATGTTATTCTTGACTCCATGAAGATTCTGGTCTTTCTGACGCTGTAGTTCAACAGCAACTTGATACCGAGCTTGAGCATAGGCCAGAGAGCCGGGTTCCAGACCAAGCGCCGCATCCATTTTGACCGATAAAGAGATAGATAATTCCCTTTGTCCATTTAGGATAGCCGATATGGTTTGGGCATGCTCATTACAACGGCTGGCCAGCTCCACTTGGCTGATACCAAGAATGGCTGACCTTTCCCGAATGAGCTTTCCAACAGGCTCGGCGATATTATCTCCTTGCACTTTCATCAATGCAAAAATAAACAAAACAGAAATAATAAACAAATATGTTGATAAAAATTGCAGAAAGAATTCATTATCCGGAGGTCGTGGGATCTATTCAATTCCATCCCCACCTCCTATAAACAAAAAACCATCACAAGTGGTTGTGACGGGTATATCTGGAGTTTGGGTGCAGGGTACGTACTAATCTGCACGCCTATGTTGGTGTGGTAGCGGGAGTGGGTCACGATCCCACGACCTCCGGATTATGAATCCGACGCTCTAACCAGCTGAGCTACCCCGCCGTCATTGTCATAAAAAAATCAGCTTGACGAAGGCTGATTTTGTTGAGATAGAAGGACTCGAACCCTCACTGACAGAGCCAGAATCTGTAGTGCTACCATTACACCATATCTCAATCTGTCCCGAATGGGACTGCAAATGTACAACTTTTTTCTTAATGTACAAGGAATACTGCAAAAAAAAGTTATATTTGTGAGCCATAAAAACTTGACTTATGTTCATTCTTAAAGAATCAGATACTGTCGGGAAGTACCGTGTAAGCTTGTTTATCAAGGAAGGAGTCTACAATTCCACCTATCGTGTGGAGACGGAGGACGGGAAGTCTTATTTTATGAAATTGTATGACTCTGAAATGATTCCGCCGAAGCTGAAGACCGAGGAGGGGGTGCTGGAGATTGTCGGATGCCGCAAGATCAATCACGAAAACGTCGTCTCATACGTGGATGACGGCGTCTATGAAAGCGGCGGCAGGGAATATCCATACCTTATCACGGAATTTTTCCACGGGCGGCTTCTTTCCGAATATCTCCGGGAAGGGGTTTCGTTCGGGGTGGAAACATCCAAACAGATCATCTCCGGTGTGCTCAAGGGGCTTGACCATATCCACAGCCTCGAAATGAACCACAACGATATCACTCCGAGAAACATCATTCTGGACGAGATAGAAAAGGACAAGTATATCCCGAGGATAATTGACCTTGGCCATCTGTGCGGCTATGTCGGCGGCGCACCTCCTTTCCCCGTGAGGGACCTCAACCTGCTGTACTGCTCACCCGAGCAGTTCGTCGGGGAATTCGGGAGCCGTGGAGACGTGTTCGCGGCGGCCGCCCTGCTTTATACCTTAATAACAGGCAAGGCTCCCTGGGAAGTGGAAATTGACGAGAGCCTGCCTTATGTCCAGAAAAAGGCCATCGTCCGCGAGGCTCGCAAAAATCCTCTCGACACCGACGCCCTGTTGAAAGCCGGAGCCGACCAGGCCCTGGTCGACCTCATCCTCTGCGCCCTGGAAGACGTGCCGCGCAAGCGCCTCAATCTTCAGGATTTCATTGCCGGAATCTCAGGAGAGGCCAGTTTCACCCCGCCTGAAAAGGAAGAGTCAGAGCCGAAGAAGGAGACTCCGGAGGGAGGCCGCGCTAAAAAGGAGGAGTCCACGGTTTCCGTGAGTTTCAAAAAGAGCAGCGGGGGCGGCGGCTTTGCGGATGTCGCCGGAATGGAGGCGCTCAAGGAGGACCTCACCCGCCGCGTAATATGGGTGCTCAAGGACAAGGAGAAGGCCGAGAGATACCGCCTGCTCCCGCCCAACGGGATGGTCCTTTATGGTCCTCCGGGCTGCGGCAAGACCTTTTTCGCGCAGAAATTCGCCGAAGAGGCCGGATTCAATTTCACTATGGTGAACGGCTCCGACCTCGGCAGCATCTATGTCCACGGTACCCAGGGCAAGATCGCCGACCTGTTCAAGAAGGCCCGTGAAAACACCCCGGCAATCCTCTGTTTCGACGAATTCGACGCCTTCGTCCCCTCCAGGGGCAGTTCCAATGCCGACCATAAGGCCGACGAGGTCAATGAATTCCTGTCCCAGCTGAACAATTGCGCGAAGGATGGACTCTTTGTCATCGGCACGACCAACCGTCTGGATATGATAGACCCTGCGGTACTTCGCAAGGGACGTATGGACCTTCACGTCGAAATCCCGGCCCCGGACAAGGAGACCCGCAGGAAAATTTTCGACATCCATCTCAAAGGACGCCCGCTTGCCGCCGACATAGATACGGACCTGCTTGCCGAAAAGACTCCGAACTATGCCTCTTCCGACATCGCCTTCATCGTCAACGAGGCGGCGATGATGGCCGCTCTGGCGGACCAGGACATTTCCCAGTCGCATCTGCTGCATTCCGTGGAGAGCAACCCTTCCTCCCTCGTTCCCGTAAAATCAAGACCCAAAATAGGCTTTTAACACAACCCCAAAACACAAAATATTATGAAACTAAGCAAAGACGACATTCGCCAGTATCTGGCCTCCGAAGGTCTTCAGCCCGAGGAAAAATCCTACGGATTCTATTTCCGCTACCAGATGCGCAATTTCTTCATCGAGTACGATGAGGACGACGACCAGTATCTTCGCATCATTATGCCCGGCATCTACGAGGCCAACGAGGACAATTTGCTGGAAGTCCTGCAGGCCTGCAATGAAGTGGACCAAAGCCGCAAGGTAATCAAATGCTATGTCTCCGACGAAGATGTGGATCTCGCGGCAGAGCTCCTCGTGGACGAGACTCCCATACTCGGAGACATCGTTCCCCGCGCCCTCGGTATGCTTCTCGGCGGCCAGGAGACTTTCTACAAGGCACTTAAGGGCTGATAGCCTATGTTGTATGTATTTGCGCTGGCCTTGTTGCCAGCGCTCATTTTATTGTATTATGTCTATTCGCAGGATCGGCTTCAGCCGGAGCCTTTCAAAATGCTTGCGAAAGGCTTTGGCTGGGGTTGTCTTTCGGTCCTCGTGTCCCTGTGCATCTCCGGCCCGCTTCTCGTCGTCGGCCTGATACCTCCGGAAGTGGATTCTTTCGCTTCGGCACTGACCACGGCGTTCGTGGGCGCAGCCATTCCGGAAGAGTGCGCGAAACTTTTGTGCCTGCATCTTTTTCTCCGCCGGAATCCCTGGTTCGACGAGAGAATGGATGGTATAGTCTATGCCGTGTGCGTGGGAATGGGCTTTGCCGCCTTTGAAAATCTGGAATACCTGATCGTCGCCGATACGGAGTGGGTCACAGTGGGCATAGGACGGTCCCTGACGGCCATTCCGGGGCATTTCGGTTTTGCTGTCATTATGGGCTATTATTATTCGCTGTACCGTTTTGGCGGAACCGCTTCGGCCGGGGCGGGATGGAAGATGATTGTCTTCCCGATATTGGCCCACGGCTGTTATGACGCGATAGCGATGACGGCCAATGTCACCCCGGAACTTTCCGGAGTCATCACCGTCGCCGTCCTCATCTTTGTGTTCCAGATGGTCAAATGGGCCAGGAAAAAGATATCAGTCCTGCAGGAGGAGAGTAAGGGCGACGAAATCCTCCACTGACAGTTTTTCGGGACGGAGGCTGAATATTTCCTTCGACAGGAAGGCGGCGGTCTGCTCTCCGCTCCAGCCGCATCTTCGAGCCTTGGCCTCGACGAGGGGTTTCAGGGGATTGCGGAGCATCTTCCGCCTCTGCCCGAAACTGGTCTTGACAATAGTCTTGAAAAGGCCCTCGTCACAGCCGAGGGAGGTGCGGGAATTGCGCCTCAAGCGTATTACGGCCGATTCTACCTTCGGCGGGGGAGCGAAGCAGCCGCTTCCGACCGTGAACAGGTATTCTATCTCATACCAGGCTTGCAGGAGCACGGAAAGTATTCCGTAGGTCTTTGAACCGGGAGCCTCGGCAATGCGTTCGGCCACTTCTTTCTGTATCATACAGACAACTTCGGGGATGCGGTCCTTATGGTCCAGTATCTTGAAGAAAATCTGCGAGGAGATGTTGTATGGGAAGTTTCCGATTACGGCAAAGCTTTCCGGAAAAATCTTTTCCAGCCTCAGAGTCAGGAAATCGGCCTGCATCAAGCGGCCCTGCATCCCCTGGAAATGCCTCAGGAGATACTCCACCGACTCCCCGTCGATCTCCACAAGCTTCAGGTCCACGTCTTCACGCTGAAGCAGATACTGTGTCAGTACGCCCATTCCGGGGCCGACCTCCAGGGTCGGGAGGCCGCCGCCGAGGGCGTCCACGATTGCCTTTGCCACTTTCTGGTCGGTCAGGAAATGCTGGCCGAGTGATTTTTTCGCTCTTACTTCCATAGACGCAAAGATAAGGTTTTTCATATAAAATGACTATCTTTGTATGATAATCATTTGACTCTAATGTACAGGACACACACTTGCGGAGAACTCCGCATTGAAAACAAAGGACAGAAAGTAACTCTCGCCGGATGGGTCCAGAAGGCCCGCAAGCTCGGCGGAATGACATTTATTGACCTCAGGGACCGCTATGGGATAACCCAGCTGGTGGTGGAAGCCGACGCCCCGGCCGCTCTCGTAGATACGGCGACCTCCCTCGGCCGTGAATTCGTAATTCAGGCGGTCGGCGAGGTGGTGGAGCGCCAGGCGAAGAACCCCAAGATGCCGACAGGCGACATCGAGATCCGTCTCAGCGACATCACCGTGCTGAACAAGTCGGTCACCCCGCCTTTCACTATTGAGGAAGAATCCGACGGAGGCGAGGACCTGAGGATGAAATACCGCTACCTGGATCTTCGCCGCGGCCCGCTGCAGAGGGCGCTCGCCCTTCGTCACAGAGTGGCCCACGAGGTCCGCAACTATCTGGATTCCAAGGGTTTTATGGAGATAGAGACTCCATATCTTATCAAGTCCACTCCCGAAGGCGCCCGCGATTTCGTGGTGCCGTCCAGGATGAATCCCGGAGAGTTCTACGCGCTTCCGCAGAGCCCGCAGACCTTCAAGCAGCTGCTGATGGTCGCCGGCTATGACCGTTATTTCCAGATTGTCCGCTGTTTCCGTGACGAAGACCTCCGTGCCGACCGTCAGCCTGAATTCACGCAGATCGACTGCGAGATGTCTTTCGTCGAGCAGGAAGATGTGCTGGAGACCTTCGAGGGAATGATGCGCACCCTCTTCAAGAACGTTCTCGGAGTTGACGTCCCCAATCCTCTTCCGCGAATGAGCTGGTACGACGCGATGGACCGCTATGGTTCCGACAAGCCGGATGTGCGTTTCGGAATGGAAATCCACGAACTGACGCAGCTCGTCAAAGGTAAGGGGTTCAGCGTACTCGACGAGGCTGCATATGTCGGCGGCATCGCTGTCCCGGGCGCCGCGGAATATACCCGCAAGCAGCTGGACGAGCTCACCGAATGGGTTAAACGCCCGCAGGTCGGCGCCAAGGGCCTGATCTACATCAAGGCCAATGCCGACGGTTCCTTCAAGTCGTCCATCGACAAGTTCTATGCTCCGGAGGACCTCAAGCTTATCGCCGAGGCGGCCGGAGCCAAGGCCGGAGACCTGGTCCTGGTGATGAGCGGCCCGGCCAAACGTAAAGTCCAGACAATGCTCGGCGTGCTCCGCCTCGAACTTGGCGGCAGACTCGGCCTTCGCAACCCTAAGGTCTTCGCCCCGCTGTGGATCGTGGACTTCCCGCTTCTCGAATGGGACGACGAGACCCAGCGTTTCTACGCGATGCACCATCCCTTCACCGCCCCGAAGCCGGAGCACGAGAAATGGTTCTATTCCAATGAGAAAGAGGACCTGGAGAAGGTCTGCGCCAATGCCTATGACTTTGTCCTCAACGGCAATGAACTTGGCGGCGGATCCATCCGTATCCATAATGCCGATATGCAGAAGCGTATGTTCGAAGTCCTCGGCATCGGACCGGAAGAGGCCGAGTACAAGTTCGGCTTCATCATCAACGCCTTCAAATTCGGCGCCCCGCCTCACGGCGGCCTCGCCTTCGGTTTCGACCGCGTCTGCGCCCTCTTCGGCGGCCAGGACACCATCCGTGACTACATCGCTTTCCCGAAGAACAATCAGGGCCGCGACGTGATGATCGATTCCCCGTCCAGAATCGACCAGTCCCAGCTCGATGAATTGCAGCTTGACCTTCGCAGCGCCTCATTATAAGTGAGTTGCGCATCGCAAAAATGATTCGGAAAATGGAGAATATGGACCTCGGCTCCCGGAACACTTTCGGGATGAAGGTCCATTGCCGTCTTTTTGTGGAAATCACCGAGGAGTCGGACCTTCCGGAGCTGGATTTTGATTCTCTTCCTCAGCCCGTTTTCGTGATGGGCGGCGGCAGCAATCTCCTCTTCACCGGCGACTTCCCCGGCACCGTCCTCCACGTCGCAATCGGCGGTTTTCCGGCCGAATCCGCGGCGGGACTGTCCCCGAAGGACGTGTCCACCCCCGGACACGTACAGGGGGAGGGGCCCGCTGGAGACAAGGGGTCTCAGACCCCGCAGGAAACAGTGGGAGGGGCCGGAGTGAGCGAAGCGAACGGAGTTCCAGAGGGGACAGTCCCGGCAGCGGATGGCAGCCTGAAACTTCGTCTCGGCGCCGGGGTGGTGTTCGACGACTTCTGCGCCTGGGCTTCGGCGGAAGATCTCTGGGGACCGGAAAACCTGTCGCTTATTCCGGGGGAGGTAGGAGCCTCCGCCGTCCAGAATATCGGCGCCTATGGTGTTGAGGCAAAGGACATTATAGAGACTGTCCACGCCTGGGACCGGCAGGAGCGCCGCTTCGTGGACATCCCTGCGGCCGACTGTGGATATGGCTACAGGACTTCCCGCTTCAAAACGGAATGGAAGGGGCGTTTCATAATTACTGCAGTGACTTTCCGTCTCAGCCGCACGCCTCGGCCGAAACTGGACTATGGCGGCGTCCGCAAGGCCCTGGAGGCCAGATTGGCGGCATTTGGCACTGAAATCTCCGACGACAGCTTGACTCCGAGAGCGATTCGGGGTACGATAATCGGGATAAGGCGGCAGAAATTGCCCGATCCCGATGAAATAGGCAGCGCGGGGTCATTCTTCAAGAACCCGGTGATTTCAAAGGAGCATTTCGAGAAGATTGTGGCGACGGCCCGCCAGGACAATGGCCCCGGATATGAAGTCCCTCATTACGAAGTCGGCGATGAGATAAAGGTCCCGGCTGCCTGGATGATAGAACAGTGCGGCTTCAAGGGCGAAAGGCTCGGCGGCGCGCAGGTATATCCGCAACAGCCTCTGGTACTCGTGAATGCGACTGGAAGGGCTGTCCCGGATGATGTGCTGGCTCTCAGGGACCGCATAATCAGGAAAATTGAAAGGAAATATGGTATAACTCTTCACTGCGAAGTCGAAACAGTGTAGTCTATGGCAAAATTCATAATTGAAGGCGGACACCGGCTCTCCGGAGAAATCGTCCCGCAAGGTGCGAAGAACGAGGCGCTTGAAGTGATCAGCGCCGTGCTTCTGAGCGCCGAACCCGTGACCATATCTAACATTCCGGAAATACTTGACGTCAAGAACCTTATAGAACTTCTCAAGGGTATGGGCGTCAAGGTTGTCCGCCACGAAAAAGGCACTTACACCTTCCAGGCCGACGAGGTGGACACGGATTATATCGAGACCGAGGAGTTCGTGCAGAAATGCGCCAGGCTCCGTGGCTCGGTGATGGTCGTCGGACCGCTTCTGGGGCGTTTCGGCCACGCCTGGTTCGCCAAGCCGGGCGGTGACAAGATCGGCCGCCGCAGGGTGGACACACATCTGGACGGAATGGTCAATCTCGGCGCGAAAATGGACTATGACGGGACCAGGAGGGCCTTTCACCTGACCAGCGACGGCCGCCTGACAGGCCGCTATATGCTCCTGGACGAAGCCTCGGTGACCGGTACTGCCAACATCGTGATGGCCGCAGTCCTCGCCAGAGGCACGACGACCATCTACAACGCCGCCTGCGAGCCCTATGTCCAGCAGCTTTGCCGTATGCTCAACAAGATGGGCGCATTCATCGACGGCGTAGGCTCCAACCTTCTCCGTGTCCACGGAGTCGAGGCCCTGCACGGGACTTCGCACCGCATCCTGCCGGATATGATCGAGGTCGGATCCTTCATCGGAATGGCCGCCCTGAACCAGTCGGAAATCACGATCAAGGACGTCAATTACAGAGAGTTGGGAATAATCCCGGACCAGTTCCGCCGCCTCGGAGTCCGGCTCGAGCAGCGCGGCGACGACATCTATGTCCCTGCCCAGGACTGCTACGAAATCGACTCCTTCCTGGACGGGTCCATAATGACCATAGCCGACGCCCCCTGGCCTGGGCTGACCCCTGACCTGCTGAGTGTTATGCTCGTAGTCGCGACCCAGTGCAAGGGCAGCGTGCTTATCCATCAGAAGATGTTCGAATCCAGGCTCTTCTTCGTGGACAAACTGATAGATATGGGTGCGCAGATCATTCTTTGCGACCCTCACCGCGCAGTAGTCATCGGCCACGACCACCGCATCACGCTCAAGGCCTCCCGTATGGTTTCGCCGGATATCCGCGCCGGTATCGCGATGCTGATTGCAGCGATGAGCGCCCGCGGCACCTCGACCATCGAGAATATCGAGCAGATCGACCGCGGCTATGAGAACATCGAGGGCCGTCTCAACGCCCTTGGGGCTAAAATCACTCGCGAATGATGGATTACGGGAAGTTCTTTTCGGCGGATGTGCCTTCGTTTATGCGGAGTCCCGTGAGGGAGATTTTCCGCAAGGTGGACCTTTCGGCCATCTGCTCCTTTGCCGGAGGCTATCCCGCCGCAGACACTTTCCCGACCGAGGACATCAAGCGTCTGTCGGCCCTCGTGCTTGACAAATATGGCACCAAGGCGCTACAGTACGGTGCCACCCAGGGCGTCACTGAGCTTCGCGAAGTGATTGCCCGGCGCTATGGCGTGCCGCTTTCGCAGGTGCAGATAACGACTTCCTCCCAGCAGGGCATAGACGTCTGCAGCCGCATTCTGCTTGATCCCGGCGACATAGTCCTGTCCAAGGACCCGACTTATCTTGGCGCCCTGCAGAGTTTTGCCGCATACCGCGCCAAGGTTATGCCGCTGGAGGCGTACTTGGCCGGCTCATCCTCTGAGGGTACAGGTATGTCAACCGTCGCTTCGCGACCCCTCCCACTGACTGCGTCGGCGGGCCCCTCCGAAGCGATAGGTCTTCGGGGCCCCCGCAAATCTGCTGATTTGTGGGGTGATTCACGGGGGTGGCCACAGGTTTCCACACCTGTACCCTCGACGGATTGTTCCGGCAATATCGCTAAGTTTATCTACGTCATCCCGGACTTCAACAACCCTTCGGGAGAGACTATGACTCTTGCCGAGAGGGAAGAACTGGTGCGAAAGGCGAGGGCGCTTGACCTAATAATAGTGGAAGACAGCCCCTACAGGGAAGTCCGATACAGCGGAGAGCCGCTTCCGACAATCCGCGAATTGGCTCCGGAAAGGACCCTGCACCTCGGCAGTTTCTCTAAAATCTTTGCCCCGGGCTTCCGCCTCGGCTGGATAATCGGCCCGGAAGAACTGCTGGAACAAATCTATGTCTGCAAGCAGTCCCTCGACCTCTGCCCGCCCGTCTTCGACCAGTATCTGGCCGCCGAATTTATGGGCTCGGGTGCGTTGGACTGCAATCTTGAAAAGACCATTTCCATCTACCGCCGCCGCCGCGACAGGATGCTTTCTCTTTTGGAAAAATATATGCCGGAAGGAACGTCGTGGACTCGTCCGGACGGTGGGCTCTTCCTCTTCCTGACGCTTCCGGAAGGTATGGATACGGTAGAAATGTACGACGAGGCCCTGTCAAAGGGAGTAGCGTACGTCGCCGGCTCCTTCTTTTTCGTAGACGGCAGCCACCGCAACACAATGCGTCTCAACTACACTTTCATCGCAGAGGAAAAGATGGAGCCCGGAGTGAAGATTCTCTCGGAAATAATCAAAGGGCGCCTATGAATCTGTATAAATTCAGCGGGGCGGGCAATGATTTCGTGCTCATAGACGGCCGCGAGGGAGATATTTCGGCCTTCCGTGAAGCCGGAAGGATAGGGGAGCTCTGCCGCGAGTACCATACCGACGGATTGATGCTGCTTCTGGACAGTCAGGATGTCGATTTTACGATGGAATTCTATAATCCGGACGGCTCCGGCGGGATGATGTGCGGCAACGGCGGGAGGTGCATAGTGGCTTTTGCCGATTATCTCGGACTGAAGCCGAAGGGCCGGGAGTGGCTATTCAAAGCGCCGGACGGTCTGCACTCCGCCAGTATCCTTTCGCGTGAAGGGACGCTATGGACCGTAAGGCTGAAAATGATTGATGTCCACGGAGTTACACCCGTTCTTGGCGGATTCTTCCTCAATACCGGAACCCGGCATTTCGTGAAATTCGTCCGAAATGTTGATGCCTTGGACGTGGAAGAAGAAGGGAAGGCGTTGCGCTGGGATCCGGCATTCGCTCCAGAAGGTGCGAATGTCAATTTCGTGGAACGTTTCGGGGATATTCTGAAGGTACGAACCTTCGAAAAAGGCGTCGAGGGTGAAACTCTCGCCTGCGGCACGGGCATAACTGCCAGCGCCATAGCGGCATATCTCCTTGACTATAACTCCTCGATGGCATCCTCCGTCAGTGGAAAAGCGGACGGAAGCCCTAAACGGGAGCTGACCCTGCAGTGCCGCCGCGGGGACCTGCTGAAAGTTGATTTCTGCGCCTGTGGAGAGGACTTTACCGAGGTCCATCTCACCGGTCCCGCAGAACTTTGCGGACGCTAACTAAATATATATTATGGACAAAAGAATGTTTTCAGGCTGCGGAACGGCACTTGTGACTCCGTTCAAATCGGACAATGGTCCTGCCGCACAGGTGGACTACGAGGCTTTCGCCGCAACGGTGGACTGGCAGGTGGATACCGGGATGGATTTCCTGGTGCCGCTGGGAACTACCGGCGAGACCCCCACTCTCTCCGAGAGCGAAAAACTCCAGGTCCTGGAGCTGTGCCGTCAGAGAGCCTCCTCCCTCCCGGTTATAGCCGGCGTGGGCTCGAATTCCCTTGCCGGGACGGCCGCCAACATACGCCTCCTGCAGGATGCCGACGCCTTCCTGGTAGTGGTTCCGTTCTACAATAAACCCCCGCAGAGAGGCCTCTACGAGTATTTCAAAGCAGTAGCCGCCCTTACTCCAAAGCCCATAATCCTCTACAATGTGCCGGGACGTACCGGTACCAACCTGGAAGCCGACACCACCCTTGCCCTTGCCCGAGATGTCCCCAATATCGTGGGAATCAAGGAGGCCAGCGGCAAGTTCGAGCAGATAAAGGCCATCCTGGACGGCCGCCCTGAGGGTTTCATCGTCCTGAGCGGCAATGACGAGGATACCCTCGCACTTATGGAAGCCGGGGCAGACGGAGTCATCTCCGTAGCCTCCAATGTTTTCCCTTCCGCTATGGCCGACTTCGTCCACGCCCTGCGTGACGGGCGCTTCTCCGAAGCTGAAGGGATGGACCGGCAGCTTCAGCCCCTGTTCAAGGCCCTTTTCGTGGAGCCCAATCCCATTCCAGCCAAGGCCGCTATGGCTCAGCTCGGCCTTATGGAGAACAGCCTCCGCCTGCCTCTGGTGAAAGCGAGTGAGCAGACGGAAGCGCTTATTAGTCAAACCATTAAAGAGCTGTTTTAGTCCTATGGAAATAACTCTGGAACGTTTCAACGAGGTAATCGAAGGCCTGGAAAAGGGCGAGATAAGGGTCGCCGAAAAAATTGACGGCGAGTGGGTTGTCAACAAATGGGTCAAGGAAGTGATACTCGCAGGCTTCCGCCTCGGCGCAGTCACCGATATGTCCCAGGGTCAGTTTTCCTTCTTCGACAAGGCTACTTTCCCCGTCCGTCAGTTCGCTAAAGAGGACGGAGTCCGTATAGTCCCGGGCGGCTCGAGCATCCGCCGCGGCGCCTATCTTGCCCCCGGAGCCATCGTAATGCCCCCTGCCTATGTCAATGTGGGTGCGTATGTCGGGGAAGGGACTATGGTCGACAGCCACGTGACCATAGGTTCCTGCGCCCAGGTCGGGGCCCATATCCATATCTCCGCCTCCACACAGATCGGCGGGGTCCTCGAGCCTGCCGGCGCCCTCCCGACCATAATCGAAGACGGAGCCTTCATCGGCGGCAACTGCGGAATCTACGAAGGAACCATAGTCCAGGAAGGCGCCGTGATAGCTTCCGGCGTCATAATCACTTCATCTACGGCGCTTTTCGATGCTACGAAGGGCGAGTTTGTCCAAAGAAATGAGGACGGCCGAGTGGTCGTCCCCAAAGGCGCTGTAGTCGTGTCCGGCTCGAAGCCGATCATCCGCGGAGGAAAGGCCCTCGAAAGCGGGGTCCATCTCTACTGCCCGGTCATCGTCAAATACCGAGACGAGAAGACCTCCGGCAGCATCACCCTCGAGGATTTGCTGCGCTAGCTATTCCGTCTTTACGCAACGGACGGGCAGACCGTTAGCGTTCGCAAGGCTTTCAAAACCTAAATCGACAGCCTTGAAGTATCCGTCTGTACGATTATAGTAAAAAAAGCGTCCGCCGTGCCTGTCGTCACGGGTTCCGTTTTCCCAGGTACAGGACCACAGATAGCCGGATTCTCCTACAACTTCAAAGGTGTTTCCGTTGTTGTTGCTGCCGCTGATACAGCCTGTCGCAGGATACCAGTTGTCCTTCCCGCCAAAGATATTGGAGAAATCCAAACCTCTTACATAGTGTTCCAATGTCGGAGCATATCCTTGTTTTTTCCCGTAAGCCACATGCCAGACGCCTTCTTCTCCCCCTTTCGGGACCTGCCAGCCAGCCGGACAGGGATCATACTTAGTTTTGACATAGAGCCAGCGGGTGACATCCATATTCAGGCACCAGTCGTAAATGGTAGTCGCTTTATCCTTGTACCACTCGTGCAGGATGAAGGTCGTAGGATAATTGATGGAAAACTCTATGGTTCCGCACTTTGCTCCACTCTCTCCGGCAATGTTAAGGACAGCGTCTGGCCATACAATGGTTGAGGCGGCAGGAGCCTGTTCGCTTGCGGAGGCATAACTGACAGCCACAGGACCCAGGAATGGGTCTTTGCGGCCCCATTGATACATCAGACCCAGGGACTGCACGGCATTCTGAGTCGTGGAAGTGGCGCCAAGGTTGCGGTCCATCATGGTCCCGGCGTTGTTATTGTACACATGGGCCGTGGCCACGGGATCATAATCTTTGCAGACCCAGATATGCCAGGACCAGAGGATAGTCCCGTACTCGTTTTTGGCCGCAATCAGGGCGTTGCCGTTTTTCAGCTCTACGGGCGTCTCAAAACGGATGGCGTCACCGTCAACAGACACGCTCTTGATGATGCTCCCGACCTCGGGCACTGTTTTGTCGCCGAAACTCTCCCAAAGGACTTCAGCGGATGCCACTCCGCTAAGCTGTGGACCATTCCCCTGTGTCATCTTGAAGGAATATGTCCCCGCAGCCGGTACGATGTAGCAGTTTGCCGTTCCTGCAGCAGACAAGTCGACAACTCCGGGCTTGTTGTCCGTATCATTCTTGTCGCCGCAGCTGGCAATTATGCAAGCGGAACACAGGACCAGCGCCGCCATCTTACTGAAGCGGAAGGGGGTTAAAAAAGCTTTATTCATAGCTGCTATTTTGCTTGGGTTTGCTCGGGAACGGGGCCGTTGACGTCTTTGATTTCAGTTCTCGTGCCGAAACTGAAGGGGGTTTCAATCACGCTCTGAGTGCCGTCTTTAGACTTGATGGTGGTCTTGGCTACGAAGGGTGAATCCTCGTCGGGAATATTGTTGATCTTGAAGGTCTGGAGGATTTCCGCGCCATTCACGAATCGCTCATAGTTGATGCTTTCGGCCACCAGGCGGTTTACGGTGCGGCCGGGTTCCTCGAAGCGGTTGTAAATCCTGGTCTGAATCTGGCCTATTTTGCCGTCTCCCTTGCAGGAGAGGATGGCCGTAAGGCGGACTTCCCCGTAATAATCGGAAGTACGGGTTGCCGTGATGGTGATTTCCTTCAGTGTCGGCTGGGCGAAAGCGCTGATGCAGAGCAGTACGCCTGCGAGGATGCTGATAAGTTGTTTCATATTTCAAGTAATTTTGAGAATTCGTGTACTCCGCTGAGGCCCTCGGTCATAAGGGCGGCGGTGACTGCGCCTGCGGCGAAGCCCCTGCGGGAAAACGCTTCGTGACGGAGAGTGAGCTTGTCGGCCTCCGAGGTGAGCGTAAGCGTGTGGATCCCAGGCACTTCGCCTTCGCGTATGGATGAAATTTCAGCTTTCACGCCCAGACATTCTTCAACTATGGTGCCAAGGTTTTTTGCGGTACCGCTCGGGGCGTCCAGTTTATGGATATGGTGGATTTCCTCGATTTCGGGAGTGTATCCTGCGCCTTTCAGCAGGCTGGACGCTTTCCGTACTGCGGCGAAAAGGGCATTCACTCCGAGGGAGAAGTTCGAGGCGTAGATCATTGGCGTTCCGGCATCCTCGAAAGCCTTGAACACTTCGGGGGCTATGTCGTTCCATCCGGTGGTCCCGACAACCGCCGCCTTGAAGTTCCTGGCAATTACGGGATAGTTCCTGCGGAAAGCTTCCGGAGTGGTGAAGTCTATGCAGACGCACTGTCTGGCCACTTCCGGGGCGACCGCGCAGATATCCTCGCTGGCCTCGACGAGTTCAATACCCCGCCGCTTCAGTTCCTCTTCTACCATATGGCCCATACGGCCGTATCCGCTGATGATTACTTTCATATCTTAAAGCCCCGTGGGGGATAACTTATTTAAAATCAATTACTTATCGTTTTTGCCCTAGGGATTTTTGACTAGGGCATTTTGCTTAAATGCCTGACGGTCAAGCACTTGTCCCCCACGGGTATAGGTGCTTAAACAGCCGTACATACAGTTTGACAGCCTCTTCCAGCTCCGGAAGGCTTATCTGCTCGTCGCTGCGGTGGGCGTGGCGTATGCTGCCGGGCCCGCAGATTATTTTATGCTCAAAGTTCGAAAGGTGAGGGGCGTCGCTGCCGAAGGCGACGGGGGCGCTTTCGAAACCTTCCGGCACCAGGTAGTGCTGCGGGGCATCACCTCCGCGGGACGTGACCGAAATCCGGCCCTGAAGGCCTGCCGTCACGATGCCTTTCCGCCCAATTCCAACGCCTTCCATATAATTCACAACAGCCTCGTCCGAAACGAAAGTCGTACGGAAATACAGCCTGCATTTCAGTTCGGGGGAAAGTATGTTCTGAGGGTTGTCGCTCTCCAGAAGTCCTATGTTCCACGTAGTCTTCCCCAGCACGGGATCGTCGCCGAAATCCTTGGCGCTCAGAGCGTTGCAAAAATCGTTGAACAGCGTTACCGCGCTTACCCCGTACTCGGGATAGCCCGAATGGAAGGCCTCTCCCTTGAAGCGGAGATCATAGGATTTGGTCCCCTTTGCGGCCGAGACCACTTTGTTTTCCGTGGGTTCTCCTACGATGAGATAAGGGGCGCGGAAGTTGGTTTTCGCAAAAGCCTTGGCGCCCCAGGAGCCGGTCTCCTCGCCGCTCAGAAGCAGCAGGCCGAAACCGTCGAGGCCTTCGGAGGCCAGATAACGGCAGGCCGAGAGCATTGCGAAAATCTGCCCCTTGGCATCGCAGGCCCCCCTGCCGAATATAACATCGTCAGGAGATTGTGGCGATGGCTTGGTGGAGCCGACGGGCCCAATATTTCCGACGGCCTTTTTTCGGCCGGCGGAAGTATGGCCCTGAGGCGCGACGGCACAGCCTCCGGCCGATTGTTCCGGCAGGGCAGTGTTGCCGCCAACGACCTGCGGAGCGATATACGGCGGCACGGTGTCCATATGGGTGCAGAAAACGACCTCCGGCTTGCCCCAGCTAAGAAGCAGATTTTCCGTGCCGTCCCCGACCTCGAAGCGCTCAAGCTTTCCAAAACCGGCAAGCCGGGAAACCAGCCAGTCGGAAAAAAACCTCTCTTTCCCTGAAGTGGAATCCCACTCCAGCATTTGCATAAATAATCCTAAATCCATCCTTTTTCCAGCAGTACTTCAGCTATTTGTATGGCATTGGTCGCGGCTCCCTTGCGCAGGTTGTCGCTCACGCACCAGAAATTCAGCCCGTTTTCAACTGAACTGTCCCTGCGGATGCGTCCCACGAAGACCTCGTCCCTGCCCTCCGAATATATGGGCATAGGATAGAGATTATTGGCGGGATCGTCCTGGACGAGCACTCCCGGCATTTCCGACAGGAGACGGCGGACTTCTGAAAGTTCGAAAGGCCTCAGGAATTCCACATTGACACTTTCGCTGTGGCCGCCCTTTACCGGCACTCGGACCGTGGTGGCGCTTATGGCTATGGACGGGTCACGGAGAATCTTTCGCGTCTCGTTGACCATCTTGGCCTCCTCCTTGGTATAGCCGTCCTCGAGGAAGGAGTCGATATGGGGCAGGACATTAAGGTCTATGGGGTGAGGAAAATGGCTCCCCTGACCTCCGGCACGCTCCGTCATCAAGTGCGAGAGCCCTTTCTGGCCGGCGCCGGTCACACTCTGGTAGGTCGAGACCACTATTCTCTTGATTCCGAATGCTTTATGGAGAGGGGCGAGGGCCATAACCATCTGTATGGTCGAACAGTTGGGGTTGGCTATGATATGGTCCTTTGGCGTAAGGACGTCAGCATTGATTTCGGGGACTATGAGCGGTACTTCGGGATACATTCTCCAGAAGGAGGAATTGTCCACGACATAGCAGCCCGCGGCGGCGAAACGGGGCGCAAGTTCTCCTGAGGCGGCTCCGCCAGCGCTGAAAATGGCCAGCGACGGCTTCCTTGAAATGGCTTCGTCGGCGGAGATGACGGTCCATTCCCGCCCGTTGAAACTTACTTTCTTCCCCCAGGAACGGGAGGATGCGACAGGGAGGAGTTCCGTCACGGGGAAATGCCTTTCCTGCAGCACTTCCAGCATTTTCGAGCCCACAAGACCTGTGGCTCCAACTACGGCAACTATCATAGTATCAGCGTAATATATCGTTAAGTATGCTTGATGCGGCCTGGAGCGCGCCTTCTCCGGAACCCTGGATGACCAGGGGATAGGGGTGGAAGGTGCTCTGGACGATTATTGCATTTTCAGTACCTTGGAGGAAGTAGGCGGGGTGGGAGAGGCCAACTTCCCGGATGCGGATGGATGCGCGGTATCCGAGCCTTGTGCCGGGAGCCTTGTCCACCGAGGCGACGAAGCGGAGGCGGCAGCCCTTGGAGGCTGCGGCCCTGGCCTTTGCCGCAAAGTCTTTCCCGGCCTCCTGAAGTGAAGTGTAAAACTCCTCCAGCGGACCGTCTTTGAGAGGCACGGCAGGCTCGATCTCAACATCGCTTTCTTCCAGCGGAATGCCGGCTACGCGCGAAAGGATCAGCAGTTTTCGCAGCGCGTCCTTTCCCCCAAGGTCTGTCCTCGGATCCGGCTCGGTGAGTCCGGCTTCCTGGGCCCTGCGGATGAGCGAAGCGAGGCTGGCGCCCTCTCCGCTATAATCTCCGAGAATCTGGTTCAGCGTACAGGAGACGACGGCTTCGATGCTCTGCACATCGTCGCAGCCCGTGGCGCTTGCGAGCATAGTGGACAGTATGGGCAGGGCGGCTCCGACCGTGGTCTCATAGCGGAGGAAAACGCCGTGTTCTCTTGCCGAAGTGTGCATTGCGGCAAAGTCGGTGTACGGAATCGCGAAGGAACGGCGGTTGGAGGAAACTATGCTTATCCCGGCCTCGAAGAGTTCGCCATAGCGTTTCCACAGCGTCTCGCTGTCGGTGCAGTCCACGAAGACCGAGCCTTCCGGGGCGGCCTCTATGACGGCTTTGACATAG
>JAEEGL015011649.1_pt1 | contig 57554 bp, 48 predicted proteins | sample 9134231 | NCBI WGS metagenome assembly JAEEGL01 (sample SAMN16246548, study PRJNA631951) | gut metagenome | biome: gut microbiome; feature: rumen; material: fiber-attached | host: Bos | place: Iran: Karaj | collected 2018-10
CACACCTTCTTTGTGGCTCCCTCCGCAGTCACGATCTTAGGCACCGAGGAGAGACAAAAGGGTATCGCATCCTTCAGAGTTCAGGTCTACGGAGACTGTTCCCATCTTCTGATGGGAGGCGAACCAATATCAAGATCCGGCTACTATACCGATCCTTTTCAGGGATAAAAAAGAGCAGGGAAGCTGTTTGCTCCCTGCTCAGTATTTTTTATGAAGTACCGGTTCCTCGATGTTATTATCATAGACCACCAGATCTACATAACTGCCTACATTTGAATAGTCTTCCGTGTTTATCATGACGTTTTCTTTACTGCCGTCGGCAATGAATTTAACCGATAAAGTATCGTGAGGACTAAGCTCATAAATATACGCGGCACCCGGATCGTTCCCGTGTACTTTGGTAAGTCCGCCGTTTTTAAAGATCCATTTTCCGCCCTTAATATATTCGTCCCGAATCATACCCAGTTTTTCAAAAGCAACCAAGAAATCTTCGTCGGATTCTTCAAGGATATTAACATATTCAAGGCTAATCACAAGGGTATAGTCTTCTGGAAGTGCATTCTCTTTAAATAAATCCACAAATTCCGCCAAAGTGCCTGCTTTTTCAAGGGCATTGATATTCTCCGCCCTTTTATAAAAAGCAAGATCTTCGTCCCATTGTGTATAACGGCTGTCGCCCCTACGGTCCGGAAGGTCGTAAAACTCCTTAAGATAGCTCCCGATATATTCTGTTATCTTCTTTGCCCCGTAAGCATTGGTATGGCTGCTGTCAGCAAAATCAGTTGAATAATCAAGTCCCACATCCGAATACTTTCTGTTGATATCCACAAAACCTATATCGTGCTTACCCGCAAAAGAAGCTGCAGCATCCATTAAAGGCTGGGTCTGATAATCCGCATAAAATGGAAGCGCTGTAAATACCAAAGAGAAACCTTCTTTTTGAGAAAGATCGTAAAGACGCTCTAGCCATTTTTGATTCTTTTGGGACAATTCACAGGGTGCAAAAGCATCATCCGAGGCAGGAGCCGCATAAGCCTCTCCGACGTTAAAATGTATCCACTCTCCCCTTAAATATCTGTTGGGAATGTATTCAGCAAAATCATATCTTTTAAGTTCCCTGTATCTTGTATGAACGATGGGCCAGCGAAAATAAAAATCGCCTTTGTCGGTGTCGGTATCTCCTTCAAAATAGTCATTCACAAGTCTTACGGAATCCGGTGAAGTCTTAAGGGCCAGCATGTTCCTGTATAGATTTCCTTCTACAGCATGCTTGTCAAAGGTAAGTCCGAAAACATCGACGCAAACCACTTTAGGTTTCTGGGTCTTCAAAAGATTCTTAAGCTGATAGTATGAAGAATCCTTGTCCTGACCGGAAACAGACATGTCAAAGGCTGCTATTCCGTACTTTTCCCATAAATAACAGGGGTAAATATCGCAAAATACATGGGAACTTCCCACAAAGACAACGTCAATGCTGTTCTTCGGGGTATTCTTAAGCTGTTCCAATGAAGAAAGATAATCTCCCGTTGTGTCCTTCCACCGAAGGACATTATAGGTATAAAGGACCGCACAGAACAAAACAGCCGCAAAGACGGTAACGGACACTATTCTTTTTATATATTTGGTACTGTTCTTCAAGATAGGAGCCTTTCGTTAAAAATCAAAATATATGAATTTAGCGGAATCGAAATTAATACCGTATTCGCCGTAAACAAGGATAACGATCACAAGAAGGATCATCACGAGCCACTTAAACCACAGATTCTGCCCAAGGATAAAACCGCCTAGATCCGTGTTCTTTTTATATCTTAATAAAGAAACCGCAAGCAAAAGCAAAAGGGCAAAGGCAAGGATCCCAAACTCCCTCCGGTCAAGGCCCAGAGCGTAAAGATCGTCACCGAACAATACCCAGGGATTTATGTGAAGGAACATTCTTTTTATATAGTTAAGCGCAAGATTCAATGACCTTGCCCTGAAGAATATCCAGGCAAAAACCACCAGAAGGAAGGTTACGATCCTCTTAAGAAGATTGAAACTGAAAACATCTCTTTTCACTTTAAGCCTGTCATAAAGACGGTTCTTAAAGGGCGCGGTGATCTCTCCCACAACTCTGTAGAAGCCGTGCAGAAAACCCCAGGCCACAAAATTCCAGGAAGCACCGTGCCAGAGTCCGCTCACGATAAAAGTAACGAAAAGATTGAAATATTTACGGAGCTTACCCTTGCGATTTCCGCCTAAAGGGATATATACATAATCCTTGAACCAGGTACTTAAGGAAATATGCCAGCGATTCCAGAAATCCGTGATGCTTGTGGCAAAATAAGGAGTATTGAAGTTTTCCATGAGTTTTATGCCCATCACTCTGGCAGAACCTATGGCTATGGAGGAATATCCCGCAAAATCGGCATAGATCTGAAGAGTAAAGAGCAAAGCTCCAAGGAAAAGCTCAAAAAAGCCAAAAGTATAATAGTTTGTAAATACCCTGTCAACCACTATGGCCGCCCTGTCGGCAATGACGGTCTTCATAAAGAGACCCCAAAGCATGATAACAAAACCGGAAACCGCGGATTCATAATCAAAAAGTCTTTTATTTCTGATCTCTTTGATCTGGGAAAGAAGATTTTTGCTCCTTTCAATGGGTCCCGCTACAAGCTGAGGGAAAAAGCTTACGAAAAGGGCATAATTTATGATATTTCTTTCGGCGGGAGTATCTTTCCTGTAAACATCAACAACATAGCCAATGGCCTGGAAGGTGTAGAAGGATATTCCCACGGGAAGCAACAGATCAAAGGGATTTACCACTCCGCCGTGACCTGCAAGTCCAAGAAGTTTGTTCAGATTATCAAGAAAGAAATCAAAGTATTTAAATACAAAGAGTATCAGGAGGTTGACTCCGATACCGCCGATGAGTACAGCCTTTTTGGCACTTTTCTTTTCAAACCTTTCGATGAGGATGGCCGAAGCAAAGGTTATGAGCGTTGTAAACAGGATCAAAGAAAGGTAATAAACATTCCAGCACATATAGAAAAAATAGCTGGACAAAAGAAGCCATACAGGCTTTATACGCTTCGGCAATATGAAATACATTCCCGCCACAACAGGAAAGAAAATCACAAATTCAAAGGAATTAAAAAGCATCTTGGATCAACCCTCAAAAATTATATATGTACCGTTCCCAGTCGGAAATATAGACCTTATCCTCTCCTTCTCTTGTAAGAAGGCCCTCCGACACAAGCTCATTTACCAGTCTCTTTGTATTATCGGTTCCGTACGCCACGTCCATCTGGTAGGTGGCCGAATCGGGGAAAAGAACTTTCTCGGCGGAATTTTGCTGAAGTGAGATCATCTCTCCAAGTATCCGCTGTTTCCGGTAATGATCCACCAAAGGCATGTTTACGGCCTCAAGACCGTGACTCACACAAAACTCTTCCATGAGTCTGACCTGGATACGCTGTTCCTCCAGTCCCCAGAGTCCGGTAACAACATTATATTCGCAAACGGGCTTGAAGAAAGACTCTATAAACAGAGACAATTCCTCTTTGCTTTTACCTGTCTCAGCCATTTCGGTAAGTTTACCGTAATTCAGCCTGAATTCGGCATACTCTGAGATCTGATGAACATTCGGAACCATCATCTTAAGTATATCCGAAACGGAAACGGAAAGGGGAAGGGTGTTTGAATGAATATCAGCATCTATCATATTTTGAAGCTTTATTAAAGCCGCATCGCACTCTTCAATGATCTTTGAAGGATCCATTGCCCCGTTAAGAAAAATATAGTTTTCATCCGTCTCATAAAAGGTTCCGTGATCTTCTCCCACTCTCGCATCCTGGATAAGAGAAAGAACATCATAAAGATCCTTTGCATGATCCCTGCCCACTACAGCCTCAGCCGCTTCATAAAGCAGCACGTCGGGGTCAAGCTCGGGGTCCTGCAGCAATTTAGAAGCAACATAAAGTGAAAAGATGTTGCCGTTATGGTAGGCTTCCATTTCACTCCAGTATTCCGGCTTTTTGATATGGTCAAGAGAGGAGGTGTTTTTATATACAGACTTAATCTCCCTGGCATTTACGGTCATCTCGGCAGTCTGATCGATCTCACGCTCAATAACTCCCCAGGACCAGATACCGTAATCAAGATCGTTAAGCATGGTAACGGTACGAAGATTGACAAATTCCTCTTCCGCTCCTGCCATGGCCAGAGTATAGAAGGTAAAGTTTTTGTTTTCTTCTCCCAGCTCGTCGCTTAACTGACTGAGATCGAAATATCTTGAATATACATTGATGCCGGTGTTTATTTCCGGATTGATGCGTATGAATTTATCACGGATAAGAAGGGAAAGCTTTGCAACCTGATCCATACCCCCCACATGACCGGGCTCATAGAAATGAACAATGAGTCTGTCGGAACAATCTGCAAGTTCGGAATAGATATCATAGTACTTTTCATAGGTATCCACCGCAGGCTTGTAACCGAACAGTTCTCCGTCCGCAGGATCGTAATATTCAACGGAAGTATCTATCCAGCCGTATCCGTTAAACTCAGACCCCCATACCCAAAGGGTAAAATCCATTCCAAGGGAATGAGCCGCATCAGCCATGAATCTGAGCCTTTGATGAACGAACTCGTAATTACCGTACTCCGCCCAGGCGGCACAGATATCCGTAGCCTGGATCCCGGTAAATCCCATGGCTTTCATCATTTTGACATAATCATATAAACGATCGTCGGAAAAAGAAAGAATATCGCTTTTCTTTACTGTATTCTGGTTAAAATACGCCCCTCTTGCAAAGGAAGGGTTCCAAAGAACGATGATGGGTTCTCTCTTTTCGATGTAAGGTCCGTCACCGTTGTAATAAACCGTGTCCGGTACAAAGATCTCACGGTCCGTAAAAAGCAAATGCTCCCGATCTTCTCCCGCAAAAGAAAAGCCAAGATACAGGTTTGCAAAAACATCAACCTGTTTTAACAGTTCAGAATCGGTTCCGCCGTAAATGTTTATGTTACCGTTTTCAAAGGTAATGGCAGGAAGGTCCCCGCTTCTTTTTTTATCGGCAATGAGATATATGGCTTTACCGGAGGGTTTCTTTTCAACGACGGACAAGCTTTCGCCGGTGGAAACTTTTATGTAAGAATAAAGCCTTGCGGAGGCATCCTTTAAGGAAATGGGTGCACAGATGACATAATCCTTAAGTTCAGTGTCTCCCACAAAGATCCTGTTGGAAAAGCTGACAAGTCCATCCGCTTCGGAAAGTTCGGCTTTAAGATCATCCTTTTTTGAAACAGTCAGGAACAAAAATATGCCCGCAGCCGTTATTACCGCTCCGAGCATAAATGTAATGCAATATTTAATGATATCCTTTATGTTTCTTCCCATGCGGAAAAAATCTCCGTTACCTGTTTTTTATGTAATTAACAAGGCCCTCGGCTTTAACGATCTTCTGCATGAATTCGGGAAATGCCTGACCTTTAAAGGTCTGTCCCGTGGTGATATCCGTAATGATGCCCTCGTCAAAATCAACGCTTACCTCATCGCCTGCGTTGATGGCTTTGGAGGCTTCGGCACACTCCATGATGGGAAGTCCGATATTTATGGCATTACGATAAAAGATCCTTGCAAAGGTTTCGGCTATCACACAGCTGATACCGGATTCTTTAATGGCAATGGGTGCATGCTCTCTTGAAGATCCGCAGCCGAAATTCTTGCGGGCAACGATTATATCACCTTTATTAACCTTGTTAACAAAGTCTTTGTCGATATCCTCCATGCAATGAGCCGCAAGTTCCCTGGGATCCGAAGAATTAAGGTATCTTGCGGGAATGATCACGTCGGTATCGACATTGTCGGCATACTTAAAAACTTTTCCTTGTGCTTTCATTTATGCTCCTTAGATATAATAAATCATTTTACACAGTTTTTCTACTTAAGACTTTTTTAAGTCACAGGGAGAAGCAAGAAATCCTTTGATCGCACTGGCTGCGGCTACAGCAGGGCTTGCAAGGTAGATCTCGCTGGAAATATGTCCCATTCTTCCCACAAAATTTCTGTTGGTGGTGGATACACACCGCTCTCCTTCCGCAAGGACACCCATATAACCTCCGAGACAGGGGCCGCAGGTGGGTGTGCTCACGATTCCGCCGGCTTCGATAAAGGTCCTTATAAGGCCCTCTTCCATAGCCTGAAGATAAATGGACTGGGTGGCGGGAATGACTATAAGTCTCATGCCATTTGCGACTTTATTTCCCTTTAAGATCTCTGCCGCGATCCTTAAGTCATCGATACGGCCGTTGGTGCAGGATCCGATAACAACCTGATCGATCTTTATTTCTTCTTTGATCTCATCAAAAGTCCTGGTATTTTCAGGCAAGTGGGGAAAAGCTACGGTGGGCTTCAACTCAGAAAGATCGATGGTGTAAACTTCATCGTAAACCGCATCCTCATCGGCGGAATATACTGTGTAAGGACGCTTGCTGTGTTCTTTAAGATAACTTTCGGTAAGTTCGTCCACAGGGAAGATACCGTTCTTTGCTCCGGCCTCGATAGCCATGTTTGCAATGGTAAAACGGTCGTCCATCGTAAGGTTCCTGATTCCCTCTCCCGTGAATTCCATGGATCTGTAGAGGGCGCCGTCAACACCAATCTTTCCGATTATATGCAGGATAACATCCTTGCCGCTTACATACTTTGAAGGCTTTCCGATGATATTGAATTTTATGGCGGAGGGAACTTTAAACCATGCTTTGCCGGTGGCCATACCCGCTGCCATATCCGTACTTCCCACACCGGTGGAAAAAGCACCGAGAGCACCGTAGGTACAGGTATGAGAATCCGCACCTATGATCACATCCCCCGCAACAGTAAGGCCCTGCTCGGGTAAAAGCGCATGCTCTATACCCATCTTTCCCACTTCAAAGTAGTTTGTAATATTGTTCTTAAGGGCAAATTCACGTACACACTTGCAGTGTTCGGCGGATTTTATGTCCTTATTGGGTACAAAATGATCGGGTACAAGCGCGATCTTATCCTTGTCAAAAACACCTTTTACGTCCATTTTGGCCATTTCCTTAATGGCTACGGGGCTTGTGATATCATTGCCGAGTACCAGATCAAGATCCGCCTCGATAAGCTGACCGGCAGAAACACTTTCAAGACCTGCATGCTTCGCCAGGATTTTCTGGGTCATTGTCATTCCCATGAGATGATCTCCTTTTAGAAAAAGGGAAGCAGGTTCGCTTCCCTTTTAATCTTTTAACGCTTAGTTGTTGATAAGCTTGTCTTCTTCGTTGTTCCAGCTGTAAAGCTTTCTTACCTCTTCACCGACCTTCTCGGCGGGATGTTCGGCAGCAAGCTTTCTCATTGCTTTGAAGTGTACCTGCTTACCTGCGGGAGACATGTCAAGAAGGAATTCCTTGGCAAAAGAACCGTCCTGGATATCGGAAAGGATCTTCTTCATGGTCTTCTTGGTCTCTTCGGTAATGATCTTGGGACCGGTGATATAATCGCCATATTCAGCAGTATTTGAAATGGAATAACGCATTCCTGCGAAACCGGACTGATAGATAAGGTCAACGATAAGCTTCATTTCGTGGATGCATTCAAAATATGCATTTCTGGGATCGTAGCCTGCTTCAACAAGGGTCTCGAAACCTGCCTGCATAAGTGCGCAAACACCGCCGCAAAGAACTGCCTGCTCACCGAAAAGGTCAGTTTCGGTCTCGGTCCTGAAGGTAGTCTCAAGGACACCGGCTCTAGCACCGCCGATACCAAGTGCATATGCCAAAGCAAGATCAAGTGCCTTGCCGGTAGCATCCTGATGTACAGCTACGAGACAGGGAACACCCTTGCCTGCCTGATACTCGCTGCGAACGGTATGGCCGGGTCCCTTGGGCGCGATCATGGTAACGTCAACATCCTTGGGAGGTGTGATACATCCGAAATGAATGTTGAAACCGTGTGCGAACATGAGCATGTTGCCTGCTTCAAGGTTGGGTTCGATATCTTTCTTATAAAGATCGGCCTGCTTCTCATCATTGATGAGGATCATAATAATGTCAGCCTTCTTTGCAGCCTCTGCTGCGGTAAATACTTCAAAGCCCTGCTTAACAGCCTTGTCCCAGGACTTGGAGCCTTCATAAAGACCGATAATGACGTTGCATCCGGACTCCTTAAGGTTAAGGGCATGTGCATGACCCTGGCTTCCGTAACCGATAATGGCAATTGTCTTACCGTCGAGAAGCGACAAATTACAATCCTGTTGATAAAAAATCTTAGCCATTTTTAAATCTCCTTTATTTAAAATTATTAATTTAAATACGTAACATTGTCAGATCCCCTGCAAAGTCCCGCGATACCGGTCCTTGCAAGTTCAAGGATCTCATAGCCTTCAAGAAGACCGAGAAATGCGTTGATCTTGTCCTGATCGCCCGTAAGTTCGATTATAAGACTGTCTTTGCTCACATCGATGATGTTGGCACGGAATATATCCGCAATGGATATGACTCCCTGACGATCCTTGGCCGTTGCTTTGACCTTGATAAGAGCAAGCTCCCTGTATACGCTCTCGGAGGGAGGAAGGACCTTCACATCTCTTACATCTATAAGCTTGGCAACCTGCTTTTCGATCTGGTTCAGGATATCTTCATCGCCGCTTGTAACGATGGTGATCCTGGTGTATCTGGGATCTGCCGTAACACCCGCCGTAATGCTCTCGATGTTGTAGCCACGCCTTGAAAACAGGCCGGAAATACGGCTCAAAACGCCGGATGTGTTGTCTACCAGAAGCTGGATTACTCTGATATTCATAGGATTACCTTTCAGATTTGCTTTTAATTAGTCTATACGCCAAAAGAACAAATGTCAACAAAAATCGCTTTAGTTCTCTAAAACGTTACATTTGGGAAGTGCTAAAGTGCCGGTACGGGCAACTTCCACCACGCTGATACCGTTCATCATTGAAACAAAAAGAGCAATTTTGTCAGGTGACTGGCATATCTGGATTATCATATGGGTCTTGGACATATCCACGATCTCGGCATGCATGATATCGCAGATCTCCATGATATCCTTGCGGTTAGTCTTGTTGTATTTAACCTTGACAAGCATAAGCTCCCTTGAAACGGACTGCTGTTCATCAAAGGTCTTGACCTTTATGACATCAAGTTTTTTGTTCAACTGCTTTTCAATCTGCTCAAGTGTACGCTCATCGCCGGAGCTTACAATGGTCATGTTGGAGATCTCGGAGTCGAAGGTCTCGCCTACGGCAAGGGAATCGATGTTGAAACACCTTCTGGCAAAGAGCCCCGCAACCTTACTGAGCACACCGGAACGGTTTTCTACAAGTACGGAATATATTTTCTTCATGCTTCACCTATCCTTTCACCAGATCCATGGGGTCGATCATGACCTCCACGATACAGGAATTGGAATCATTAAGCATCTTTTCGATACATCCATCGATCTCCGAATCACGGGAAACCTTCAGATAATCCATGGAATAGGCTCCGGCCAGGAGTTCGTAATTGGGATAATCGTTAAGTTCGACAACGGAATAATTGTCCTTGTAGGTAAAGTGCTGGTACTCTCTTACCATTCCAAGGTAATTGTTCTTAAAGACAACGATCTTAAGGTTAACATTCTGCTGTTTTGCGGTGGCAAGTTCCATAAAGGACATCTGGAAGGATCCGTCTCCGCATACGGCAATGACCTGCCTGTCGGGAAGTCCGAGTTTTGCTCCGAGAGCCGCAGGAATAGAATATCCCATGGTGCCCATACCGCCTGAGGTCAAAAAGAAACCGTCTTTAACAACATGGTAGGCGCAGGACCAGATCTGATTCTGTCCTACATCCGCAACATAGATGCCGTTATCCTCCATTTTGTCGGAAAGTATCCCGATAAACTTTTCGGGATCCACAAAATTCGGATTTGTCTTTCTTTGAACCGTAAGGTCTTTCTTGACTTCCCTGAGTTTATCAAGCCAGTCTGCGGTATCGATATCAAAATCAAAATCAAGGAGCTGACCGAATATATTGTCCGCATCACCGACAATAGGAATTGTGGGACCGCAGTTTTTTCCGATCTCCGCAGGATCAACATCGATATGTATCATTACTTTGTTTTCGGTGATTATATCCGGCTGATTGACGGCCCTGTCTGCCACTCTGGCACCGACCATTATCAGAAGATCGGAATCGTTCATGGCCTTATTGGCCCAGGGTTTTCCGTTATTTCCCACCATACCGAAATACAAAGGATGCATCGTAGGCATGGAACCGATACCCATCATGGTGGATACTACGGGAATCCCGTGTTTTTCGGCAAAAGCACGAAGTGAACCCTTGGCTCCGGAAAGGAGCACACCGCCTCCTGCACAGATAACGGGTTTCTTTGACTTTTCAAGGGCCTTGACGGTTTTCTTTATCTGAGCGAAATTACCCACAAATGTAGGCTTGTAGGTCCGCATGTTGACTTCTTCGGGATATTTGTATTTCTTGATCTCGGAATTCTGAACGTCAATGGGAATATCCACAAGAACGGGACCCTTACGGCCTGTTCTTGCAATATGAAAAGCCTCTTTCATGACCCTGGGGATGTCGGCGGCATCCTTCACAAGATAACTGTATTTAACAAAGGATTCGGCCGCGCCGGTGATATCCGCTTCCTGGAACACATCGGATCCCAAAAGTGCGGAATTAACCTGACCGGTTATACAAACAAGGGGAATACTGTCAGCAAATGCGGTGGCTATACCGGTAATCAGATTGGTGGCACCGGGGCCGCTGGTAACGGCACAGACTCCCACACCTCCGGTTACTCTGGCAAGACCGCTTGCCATATGAGCTGCATTCTGTTCGGTCCTGACCAGCACTGTCTTGATGGGGCTTTCAAGGATGGCATTGTAAAAAGGACAGATCGCCACACCGGGATAGCCGAAAACATATTCAACACCCTCTTCGGTCAAGGCTTTAACCAAAGCTTCTGCGCCTAACATAGGATTCTCCTTTTTGATCTTATTTTACTTCAGAACATTTTAGCACACTAAAGTGTGAATATGCAATACTTATGCATAAAGTTGATTTTATATGTCAAATGTGGTATCTTATGTGTTGTTGTTTACTTAATAATACAGGAAGGCATTACAATGAAAAAGACAATCATAATACTGCTTGCGGGTGTGCTCCTTCTCATGGGTTGCGGCAAGCCCAAGCAGGACACCAAAGCACTCAAAGAATATGAACAGAGCATGACAACCTTCTTTAACGACCTTGTGAAGATCGATCAGGAAATCAATTCCATCGATCCCGAAAGCGACACTTCCATAAGCGAGCTTTTTAAAGAATTCGATGCTCTTCAGACAAAATTCGAATATCTTGCCGAAGTTCCCGTTCCCAAGGATCTTATCTACTGGGAATCCATCACCTCTCTTGCTGCCGAGGGCAAGGATTATATGGTCCAGGCCAATGACTATTTCAAACAGTCCTTTACCGAAACCTCATACAATCCCAATTATCTCGAGGCTGCCATGGAGAGTTATCGAAGAGCCAACAAACGTGTACAGTACATAATCAGTCTTATACACGGCGTTGTACCTCAGGATGCCTGATATTCCTTTCAAGACAAAGAAAAACTCCGCATTGCGGAGTTTTTTTGTTACAGATAATCTTATGAAAAAGGTCCTCAGCCCTCGTAGGCAAGTATCTCCTTAATATCCCGGTCTTCCAGCACGATCTCCGATAGATTTCTGAATACAAAGACTTTGAGCATATCATTGTAGTCCACGTGCTTTACGGGACACATGATAGCCTTTAAGGTGGCCGAATGTGAAACCACGAGGATATCTTCGGCATCAGGATTTTCTTCCACGATCTCCTTAAGATCCTTCAATACCAGCAAAGACTTATGGTAATAGGATTCTCCTTCCGGCGGAGCCGCCTTTTTTCTGTGAGTGTTCCAGTAATGATATTCCGAAGGGAAACGCTCTTCCACCTCAGCCCAGCTCAAGCCTTCAAATTTTCCGAAACAAAGTTCGGAAAGATTTTCTTTTACCTTAATGGGAATATTAAGTTCCCGGGCCAATATCTCACCGGTCTCGTAAGCTCGTTTCAAAGGGCTTGAATATACTACGGAAAAAGAATAATCGCTGTTTTTGAGCCTGTCCGCCAGTTCCCCCGCACTTTTCATCCCGTTTTCGTTAAGGGAAATATCAGTAACGCCCTGGATCTTGCCTCGTCTGTTCCAGTCCGTTTCTCCGTGTCTTATAAGTACAAGTCTCATCGATCTTCTTTTTTCCTGACCACTTCACCGTTATTTTTATGGATACTGTTTTCGGGAATGACTCCGCGAACACAGGAGGTGGGATAAACATTGGAGCACTTGCCGATAACGGTTCCGGGATTCAAAACACTGTTACAGCCGACTTCCACATTGTCTCCCAGCATTGCGCCGAACTTCTTAAGGCCGGTCTCAATGTCGGTACCTTCATTGTGGACAACAACGAGACGCTTGTCGCTCTTTACATTGGAGGTAATGGAGCCTGCGCCCATATGAGACTTAAATCCAAGGATGGAATCACCTACATAGTTGTAATGAGGTACCTGCACCTTGTTAAAAAGAATGACATTCTTAAGCTCGGTGGAGTTACCCACAACGCAGCCGGCACCGACCAAAGCGGAACCTCTGACAAAAGCACATTGTCTGACTTCCGTATCGGGACCGATAATGCAGGGACCGCCGATATAAGCGGAATCAAATACCTTGGCGGTCTTATGGATCCAGACATCCTCTCCTCTTTTGATGTATTCATCCTCCGAAAGGGTCTTTCCAAGTTCAAGGATAAACTCCTTAATATGAGGAAGCACCTCCCAGGGATATTCATACTTTGAAAGAAGGGGCGCAGCCGCTGTTTCTTCCAAAGTGTAGAGATCTTTGATCTTAATGTCTGCCATCAGTTTTTCTCCTTATAAAATTTTGCCACATAGGCATAGTCGTTACGCAGATTGGAAAGCCGGTTCGTATCTCTCACTTCATTGGTGTTTTTCGATACAAATGCATCCAGTTTTTCCATGTATACATCCGGAGATATCTCTCCGTTGGCTACCTGAGTAAGCCCCAGTTCCCAGCTTGCGGTAAGTTTGGGGCGAAGAAGCTGGGGAATGCTTCTTTTGACAACACAGTATATCATCTCTCCCATGAGAGTGGGGGTCAGGATCTGTGTCTTTTTGTTTAATTTGATATATTCGATGGTAATGAGCTTTTTAAGTATCTCGGCCCTGGTGGCACTTGTGCCGATACCGCTTGACTTAATCTGTGCTCTGAGATCCTCATCATCGATAAGCTGTCCCGCATTTTCCATGGCAAGGATGATGGAACCGGAATTATAGCGCTTGGGCGGCGATGTCTTTCCTTCCTTGATCTCAAAGCCGGAAAGCTTAAGGACATTCCCTTTTTTGAGCATACATAGTTTTTCAAGAGTCTCTTTGGAAAGTTTTGCATCCTCGGAGTCCTTGTCATCCTTTTCTTCCGTATCCTTTTTACCCGCAAAAGAATAATTCATTGCGGAAAGATAACCTTCTTTTTCCAAAGCCCTGAAAGAATAAAAGAATCTCTCTCCCTCGGTCTCAAGCACCAAAGACAGCTTAACATACTGGGCGGGAGGAAGAAAAATTGCTATGAACCTTCTGGCAATAACCTCATATACTCTGGCTGCCACATCCTTAAGTCCGTTAAGATTATTAAGGCCCTGGCCGGTGGGGATTATGGCATAGTGGTCCGTGATCTGCTTATCATTCACATATTTGGACTTTTCAAGGCCTTTGTAGGCTTCTTTCTCAATTAAAAACTTTGCAAAGCCCCCCAAGGGACCATAATCCTTAAGTCCGCGGATGTTCTTGTGGATCTCCTTGGCCACTGCGGTAGAAAGAACACGGGCATCGGTACGGGGATAAGTAACAAGCTTCTTTTCGTAGAGTTCCTGCACAATGGCAAGAGTCTCATCGGGACTTATCTTGAAGAGTTTTGAACATTCATTCTGAAGTTCCGCTAGGTTAAAAAGAAGGGGCGGATTCTTGGTCTCTTTTTTCTTTTCCACCGATACCACGGTGGCGCTTGTATCATCGCCTTTGTCAACAAGGGCAATGAGTTCTTTGGCGTCCTCTTCTTTGTTAAAGCCGTTTTCTTTGTAAAGTTTGGGAGAATTGTAATAACGGCTGCCTTCACATACACGCCACTCGCCGGTGACCTTGGAATCATCGGCTACGAAGGAAGAAAGGACACGATAAAAGGGAGTTTCCGTGAAATTCCGGATCTCAAATTCCCTGTCCACGATCATACCGAGAACACAGGTCATCACGCGGCCCACGGAAATAACGGCCTTGTCCTTCTTAAGGAAATCCTTTACGGAATAAGCATATTTAAGGGTAAGGGCTCTGGAAAAGTTGATTCCCATAAGGTAATCCTCTTTGGCCCTTAAATAGGCGGAAGCACAAAGGTTGTCATACTCCGACAGATCCTTTGCTTCCCTGATGCCGCGGTTGATCTCTTCAACGGTCTGGGAATCTATCCAGACACGTTTCTTGACCTTTTTGTCTCCCACTCCCGCCTGTGTATCCACTAAACGATATATGTATTCTCCTTCACGCCCGGAGTCTGTGCAGACATATATGGTGTCCACATCGTCTCTGGTAAGAAGCTTTTTTACGATCTCAAACTGTTTCTTTACGGAAGGGATAACCTCGTATTTAAACTCCGAGGGGATAAAAGGCAGGGTATCAAAGGACCACCGCTTGTATTTCTCATCGTATACTTCAGGATAGCTCATGGTTATCAGATGCCCTACGCACCAGGTAACGACAGCTGTGTCACATTCCATGTAGCCGTCCATCGATTTCATATTCAGTTGCAAAGCGTTGGCAAATTCTCTGGCAACGCTGGGCTTTTCGGCTATAAACAGGTTTTTACCCATATTCTATATTCTGTCCAATAATACAAGTTTTAAATTTTTCCCGACTTTGGCTTCAAGGGTTATCTTTTCGTCAAAACGCATGCCCGCAAAAAGATAAACGTTGTCGGGGGATATCTTTGCTTTGGATGCAAGCATCAAAAGTCTCTCATAGTCATCGTAGGTGACCATGGGTTTATCGTAGATGCACATTGCTATCAGGTTCTTACCGGAATTGTCGGAAGCCACCACATCGATGGTGCCAAGTTTCCCGTACCAGACGCCGTATTTTTCGGCACGGATGGGAAGCCTGTTTCGATCGTTAAGACCCTTTAGATAATCGGAGCAGATCTCCTTGAAATACTTGCCCGCATACTGCTTAAGCCCCGGAAGTATCCGCAAAGCATAGAATTCCTCGGGGGATTCAGTATCCATCAGACTCGAATTCTTAAAAAGAAAAGTAAACCAGAAATCAAGAAAATGTACGGAAATATCGTAAAGTCCCTTCTGGGCGTTGTCCCGCCCTTCCGAATCAACGGAAAAGACCTTGTTTACAAAATCAAGCTCCATAAGGTTCTTGATATATACGCTGATCTTAGCTCTGGAAAAGCCGGTGTGCTCATGAAGATCGTTAAGTTTGTTCTTCCCTTCGGACAATGCGGAAAGAATGGTGTTATAGACTCCCGTCTCACGAAGTTCGCCCTCTATCAGGGAATTTGCAACGTTATGAAGGGGACCGCTCTTATCAAGGATGTTCTTTACGATATTGTCCTTAACAGACTGCTTTTCATCAAACATCCTCCAAAGGCCGGGATATCCGCCAAGCACCGAATAACAAAGGGCACAGTCCTCATTGGTATAAAGAGAAAAATACTCCCTTAAATGCCTGAAGTTCAAGGGCTTGATCTTTAAAAAGCCGGAAAGTTCAAAGGCCGCTTCGCCGATCTTTTCTACCATGGAATTTTCCACGAAGCTTACGGAAGAAGAACAAAGTATCACAAAGACATCCTGGCGGTTCAAGCCGGAATGTACATAAGAAACCAGTTTGTCCATAAAATCGGGACAATTCTTGATTATATTCTGAAATTCATCGATGACTATGACCTTTTTCTGGGTGTGCTTCTGACTGAAGCAGGCAAAGATATCGGAATACTCCGGGTATTTCAAAGTCTTGATCCCGAGGGACGCAAAGAAAAGTCCGAAACGATATCGTTGTTCTTTTTCCGAAACAGGCTCGGCTCTGTAATAAAAGCCCGGTTTATCGGACATAAATTCATTGAGCAGAGCAGTCTTACCCACATATTTCTGGCCGTAAAGCACAACAATCTGACTCTTGTCACGCTCGTAATAGGTGGCAAGCTGATTTAATTCGTTATTTCTGCCGATAAGCATATATAACCCCGCAGTTTAAATTGTCCTTAAAAGTATCTCCTGAATTCCCGATTCATCCATGGGCTTTCCAAGATAAAAGCCCTGGATCAGATCGCAGGATATTTCCTTGAGATAATCAAGCTGTTCTTCGCTCTCAACACCTTCGGCCACAGTGGAAAAACCAAGGCGCTTAGACATATTAACGATAGATTCCGTAATGACCCTGGCGGCCTCATCGGTGGAGATATTGTCTATAAAAGACTTGTCGATCTTTAAGGTATCGATGGGAAGGCCTCTTAAATAGGACAAAGAAGAAAAGCCGGTGCCGAAATCGTCCAAAGACACCTTGATGCCGTAATCTCTCAGTTCATACATTTTCTGGATGACCATCTTGAAATCTTCGATGAGAACGGATTCGGTTATCTCAAGTTCCAGTTCCTCGGGATCCATTCCGTAACGCTTTACGGTATCAAGGATCTTGGGAACAAAGTCCGCGCGATTGTACTGAATGGAAGAAATATTTATGGAAAGGATGATATTGCAGTCAAATCTCTTCTTCCATGCCGCATGGGTCTTTATACTCTCTTCCAGCACAAAATCGCCGATGGAGATTATGGTGCCGTTCTTTTCCGAAAGAGGGATGAACACCGAAGGACTTATCATGGACCCATCCCGGTCACGCCACCTGACAAGGGCTTCCACACCTCTTAAGCGCTTGGAATCAGCATAGTACTGAGGCTGATAATTTAAAAAGAAATTGCTTTCGTGAACCGCTTCTTTCAGTTTGTTTTCAATCTCGACATCACGAAGGAAACTGTCAAGCATTCCGGAATTGAAATACTTGATATTGTTCTTGCCCGCATCCTTAGCCTTAAGCATTGCGATCTCGGCACAATTGATCAGGGAAAGTGCGTTGTCATTGGCTTCAGGATACTCCGCAACGCCTGCAGATACACTGACAGATACCTCGGTCCTGTCGGAAAGTTTTATGGGAACTGAAAGAAAACCGCGTACCGAACCGTAGATCTCATCCACACTTCTGGAGCCTACGGGGTCGTAAACGGCTATACAGAAAATATCACTGTCAAATCTGGCAGCGATGACATTGTTGTTTTCAAGCGTTTTGATATAAAGACCGATATTCTGGATAACCTCATCCCCGACAACAATGCCCCTGGCATCGCTTATCTTATGAAAGTCGTCAACATCCAGAAGGATCACGCTGACAACGGCTCTCTCAACATCGGCTCTTTCAACAAATTCTTTGAGTTTGGAGATAAAATGATTCCTGTTATGAAGGCCTGTAAGAAGGTCAAAATAAGCCATGTACTTAAGGTCTTCCTGACGGTTCTTTATAGCAGTCACATCATTTAAGCAAATGAGTTTTTCGGATAAAAGACCCGTTTCGTCCATGTGTACCAGGACTTCGACCCCGATCCATGTCTTTTTGTCAGAGAATAACAGGTCTGCCCTGTCGGAAAAATGATTTTCTTTTTCAGGGAAAAGAAGGGTTCTTAACTCACTCTCTCCCGATTCGTCAAATATTTCCGAAAGGCGCGAAAGATCGGAGGCGTCAGTTAACCTGAAGTCTCCGAAATTCTCCCACTTGCCGATCTGTTTTATTGAATTGGTAACGTAATTAATGTACAAAAATGCTCTTTGGGATCCTTCGCAGATCATATTGTACATCTTTTCGTTACCAGTAAGTTTTTGGTTCATTGCCGTAAGCAAATCAACCTGATAACGCAAATCATCCATAAAAGAAATATGCCCTTCTTAAGCCTTGGCTGTAATATATCCTTTGGCTTTTAAAAGTTCGGCGCAAAGAACCGCACCCCCTGCGGCACCCCTGACCGTATTGTGGGAAAGTCCCACAAACTTGAAGTCGTAAACGCTGTCTTCGCGAAGACGACCGATAGATACGCCCATACCCTTCTCATAGTCCACATCAAGCTTTACCTGGGGACGGTTATCCTCGGTAAGATACTGAATGAACTGCTTGGGAGCGCTGGGAAGAGAAAGCTCCTGAGGAGCACCCTTGGCAGTAACCAGTTTTTCGATAAGCTGTTCCTTAGTGGGCTTCTTGCGGAACTTAACGAATACGGATGCGGTATGACCGTTCAATACGGGAACTCTGATGCACTGAGAGGTGATCAGGAGATCTTTCTTAAGCTCGATCTCGCCATCCTTAAGGGTTCCGAGAACACGCAAAGGTTCTTTTTCACTCTTTTCTTCTTCGCCGCCGATGTAAGGGATTATATTTTCAACCATCTCGGGCCAGTCTTTGAAAGTCTTGCCGGCGCCTGAGATCGCCTGATAGGTGGAAGCAACGACTTCGTAGGGCTCAAACTCGCTCCATGCCCAGAGACAGGGAGTATAGCTCTGAATGCTGCAGTTGGGCTTAACGGCGATAAAGCCTCTCTTTGTTCCGAGTCTCTTCTTCTGGGTCTCGATAAGTTCTGCGTGATCCGCATTGATCTCGGGAACGATCATGGGAACATCCTTGGTCCATCTGTGTGCGGAGTTGTTGGAAACCACGGGAGTCTCAGTCTTTGCATAAGCTTCCTCGATGGCCTTGATCTCTTCTTTGGTCATATCAACTGCGCTGAAGCAGAAATCTACTTCGGAAGCTACCTTTTCAACTTCGGTAACGTCTTTGACAACAATCTTCTTAACGGCTTCGGGCATGGGAGTGTCCATCTTCCATCTTCCGCCGACTGCCTCCTCATAGGTCTTTCCTGCGGATCTGGGGCTTGCCGCAATGGTAGTCACTTCAAACCAGGGATGGTTTTCAAGGAGAGAGATAAACCTCTGACCAACCATTCCCGTTCCGCCCAAAATGCCGACTCTTAACTTCTTTTCCATCTCTTTACACCTCGCTGTTTTGTTCTTCCAAATATTTTTTATATTCCACAAGGACAGATTTCATGGCCTCGATCCCGGGAGCTCCGACTGTAAGTCTTCGTTCCACACAGGTCTTTAACGAAATTGCCTCGTAAACATCTTCATCAAATAATTCGCTGAATTCCTTGAGTTTGCCGATATCGACTTCATCAATGGAAATTCCCTGATCGATACAGTACAAAACCAGTCTTCCGATGACGGAATGGGCATCTCTGAAGGGCATTCCCTTCTTTACCAGATAATCTGCAGCATCCGTTGCATTGGTGAAGCCCTTTACCGCACTCTCTTCCATTTTCTTTTTGTTGAACTTGGTGGTGGAGAGCATGCCTGTAAACAGTTCAAGGCAGCTGTTTACGGTGTCCATGGAGTCAAAAGAAACTTCCTTGTCTTCCTGCATATCTTTGTTATATGCAAGGGGAAGACCCTTCATAGTGGTAAGGAGTGACATGAGCGCTCCGTAGACTCTTCCGGTCTTGCCGCGGACAAGTTCGGCAATGTCCGGGTTTTTCTTCTGCGGCATGATGGATGATCCGGTTGAATAAGCATCGTCCAGTTCTATAAAACCGTATTCATTGGAATTCCAAAGGATGATCTCCTCGGAAAAGCGGCTTAAATGCATGGCTATGATGGACAGATCCGAAAGAAATTCCAAAAGGTAATCCCTGTCGGAAACGGAATCCATACTGTTTGAGGTGGGACCGTAAAAATCAAGGAGAGATGCGGTGAAATCCCTGTCCAGAGGATATGTGGTCCCGGCCAAAGCTCCCGCTCCCAGAGGGCAATAATTCATACGCTTGAAAAGATCATATAACCTGCCCTGGTCCCTTTTGAACATTTCGAAATAAGCTCCGAGATGATGCGCAAGAGTAACGGGCTGCGCCTTCTGAAGGTGAGTAAATCCCGGCATATAGGTGTCAAGATTGCTCTCCATAAGATCGTATATAACAAAAAGCAGATTTTTTAATCTTTCATGAATGGTGATGACATAAGTCCTGGTATATAGTCTCATGTCAAGAGCAACCTGATCGTTCCTGGATCGGCCGGTGTGGAGTTTCTTTCCGGCATCTCCTATCCTTTCGATGAGTTTTGCTTCCACAAAACTGTGAATGTCTTCAAAGGATTCGTCGATAAAAAGATCGCCCTTCAAAAGATCGTCCCGAATGGACATAAGACCGTCGATGATGGCCGTGGCATCTTCGGCGGAAATGATACCCGCACGCTTAAGCATGGTGGCATGACTGACGGAACCTGTAATATCCATCTCTGCCAGACGCTTGTCAAAGCGTATGGATGCATTGAAATCAAATACCTTTTGGTCGGTTTCCTTGGTAAACCGTCCACCCCAAAGTGTAGCCATTTACATTTCCTCGTCAATAATTGTTAAATCTAATTTTAGCATAGGGATTTTATCAATTCAACAAAAGGAAACTTCAAAAAGTGCCAAAAATAAATTCAAAAAATGCCGTTTTCTTTGCAATATATACATTTGTACGTCGTACGCGGACATAATAAGTGATTTGTCTGCTTCGCAGCCGCTTGGTTTCCTTCCGAGCTAATAAAAAAAGGGACCGGATAAAATCCGATCCCTTTAAGCTCCCGGCCGGATTCGAACCGGCGACCTACGCATTACGAATGCGTTGCTCTACCAGCTGAGCCACGGAAGCCTGTTGCGGTTTGCAACAATGGATATTATAACGATAATCAAATGTTTTGGCAAGGAGATTTTTCAAAGACATGAATGCAGAAAGGCGCCAGCTTAACGCTTAAGGAATCCTCTTTTCCGTCACATCTGACCTTTGATGTCTGCTTTGCTTTACCCGAGAGTTTGTATTCACCTCCGAAGCGGATCTGTTCCGAAGCAAATATCTCTTTATAGGTTCCGGCTTCCAAACCGACCCTGAAATTAAGAGGCTCACCGGAGAAATTAGCAATGGCAAGAAGTTTCTTTTCCCTGTTCTTACGTAAAAATGCGATAACGGAATGCTCCGAATCTATGGCATTGACCCACTCAAAGCCATCTCCCGCCGTATCCTCCGAAAGTTCATCCCTTTCGTTGTAGAGTTCGTTGAGGGCGGTGACCAGCACATCCAGCTTTTCATCCTCACTCTTTAATTCCGTAAGACACTTGCGACCGGGATGAAGATACATATAACTTAAAAGAAGCCGTAAGTTTTTCTTTTTATCGGTATCGGAATAAGGCATATTTTTGTATATGCCCTCCGCATAATCCGAATAATTGTCGCTAAGCAGCGATAAAATGAATCTTTCGCAGAAAATATATACGGGGCTGTAGGTAAGCTCAAAATGATTGTTCCTGCGGCCCGAAGCATCCCTGTTTAAGTAGTTCAAAAGATCCGTGTCAAACTGAGTGTGGAATTTGTAATCAAAGCCCATGCCGCCTTCGTCCAGAGGAAGGGTCAGGGTATTGGAAACAAGGGAATCCTTTGCAACGGTAATAAGCCCCGGATACTTTTTGTGGAGTATGGAATTCAGGTGCTTTAAAAACTCGATCCCATTAAGATTTTCATTGCCTCCGTAGATATTGGGCATCCATTCGCCGTCAAACTTTCCGTAGTCAAGGTAAAGGATCCTGTCCATTCCGCCTATGCAAAGTCCGTCTACACAGAATACATCCGTAAAATAGTCGCAGGCACTGATAAGATAGTTTCTGACAAACGGTTTGGAAAAATCGAAGGAAAGCCTTCCTGCGATCTCTTTTTCGTTGCCTTCAAAAAGCCTGGTACCGTCAAAGCCCCGAAGTCCGCCGTTGTCGGCAATGAACCCTGCGGGCTCCACAGTCAGAAGAACCTTTACGCCTTCCTTATGCAGCCGGTCGATAAGTTCCTTTAACTCCGAAGATCCGATCAATGAAGGATTTGTCGCAAAGAAAGAAACGGTACCGTAATCCGTCACTATCTTGTAATCGCACTTTGTGAGATCCGGAAAAAGAACGGCATCGAAGCCTTTCTTTTTGGTATTGTCAAGTATCCGGGTAAAGAGATCCTCAGAAGTAGCGGCTTTAAATTCCTCGATTGAAATATTCAGGATAGAAAAACGATCCTTAAGACCCGTTCTTTTGTATGCCCTGTTGTTATACTCGGGTTCAGAAGCCACCACGCAGGCGTCGCCCTCGCCCTTTTCAAGAGCTCTTGCGAAGGGATCCCGTTTTAAATAGGTGAGTCCGCTGTTAAGCTTTATCTCCAACTTGTAAAGAGACCCCAGCGGAAGGCCGGGAATGAAGATCCCGAAGATACCGCGCTCATCGATGCAGCACATCTGATGGACACGGCCGTCCCAGGAATTGAAGTCACCCACTACACTTACACGCTCGGCTCCGGGAGCATAGGTAATGAACTCGGTTCCCAGCTCTCCCTTTCTTTCGCAGAAATGGGCCCCGAAATAGCGATAAGAATCATAAAGGATACCTGCATCCAGTTTTTCGGTAAGATCCCCCCAGAACGAAGGGATATACTTATAAACCTCGGGGCAGGTCTTTGTGACTCCGTCGCAGGTGATCAGATATTCATAGGAAAAACCGGTCTTAACAGGGACAAATACGGCAAAAAAGCCTTCTTCATCCACACATTCCATGGTATAAACATTTTCATTCCTGAGATTTTTGACCCTGACTTCTTCGGCACCGGGATAAAAGGCCTGAATGAGCACGCCTCCCGAAACCTGATAAGCTCCAAGAATCCTTTCGGGATTCCTGCATTCGGAATAGACAACGCTTTCGATCTCCGGCCAGTTCATCATTTTGTAAAGCTTATTATCCATAGTTCCTCCTTCTTTTGTGAAAAAGAAAAAATACAGCCTTCACAAATATATGGATCAAAACTCATTTATAAAGAGTCCGCTTCGAAGCTTCGGCTCAAACCAGGTGGACTTGGGAGGCATAAGCAGTCCTGCATCAGCCACGGAAAACAGTTCGGACATGGCGGTTGGATACATGGCAAATGCAGCAAAAGCACCTTCATCCACACGCCTGATAAGTTCCTCAACACCTCTGATACCGCCCACAAAATCAATGGTCTTATCGGTCTTGGGATCCTTTATGCCAAACACGGGCTCCAAAAGAAAATCCTGTAACACGGATACATCCAGTGATTCGACGGCACCCTTTGGAATGAACTCCTTCTTTAAAGAGATCGCAAATTCCCTGTCTTTAAGGATCATGAAGATCTCGCCTTTTTTCGAAGGCTTCGAAACGCTGCGAAGGATCTCTTTGACTTCAAACTTATCTTTTACCTTCGAGATGAGATCTTCTTCCGTAAGGCCCTTATCATCCAGGATAACTCTGTTGTAGTCCATGATCATAAGATCCGAGTCCGGAAATACAACACTTAAAAAGCCTTCAAAGGAGCCGGGTTTTATACGACCTTCTTCTCTTCTCTGTAGACAAACCTTGGCAGCACTGGCACATCTGTGGTGACCGTCTGCAATATAGAGATTGGGAACCTTTTTAAAGGAATCCGTAAGGTATGCAATGTCCGAAGGCTCCCCGACCTTAAAGCCTCTGTGACGGATCCCGTCGGAACTTACAAAATCAAATTCGGGAGCATTGTTTTTCTTATATGCATCAATGAACTCAAGGAGTTCTTTCTTTGCTCTGTATGCAAGGAAAATGGGGCCGGTCTGGGCGCTCAGGGCATCCACATGGCGGATCCTGTCAACTTCCTTGTCCGCTCTGGTATTCTCGTGTTTTTTGATGGTTCCGTCAAGATACTCATCAACACTTGCAAGACACACAAGACCGGTCTGAACACGCCCCTTCATGGTAAGCTCGTAAAGGTAATAACAGGGCTTTGATTCCTTGACAAACTCTTTATCCGCCTTCTTCTTTTCGTAGAGTTCACGGGCTTTGGCGTAAGCTTCGTCGGAATACATATCAAAGTCATCGGGAAAGACCGTTTCGGGTCTGTCTATCATCAAAAAAGAATCGGGATTTTTTGAAACAAAAGCCTTGGCTTCGGCTCTGTTATAAACATCGTAGGGAAGCGCCGCGATCTTATCTTCGAGACCGTGAGCAGGTCTTACGGCGCAAAATGGAGAAATTGTTGACATGTTTCGCTCCTTGTTTATACTATAATCTGATAATATCATAAAGAACGGATCTGTGCTATTATAATGGTACCGAAAATTTATTATTCTCTAACCGGAGGTAACAAAAAATGGAAAAAGAAGATCAATACATATACGAGAAAGTCAGTGAATATGCAGACAAGGTCCTTGACGGCATCGATCCCCAGAAGGTTCAGGTGTCCTTCCAGCTGGATAAATTAAAGCCCATTATGTCTTCTCTTGCTCTTGAGTTAAAAAGCACACCGGAAGATATCTTCATCCGCTATATGGATGCGGCAAGCTTTATGTCTGCGGAATCCGAGAAGAAATTCCAGAGTACTCTCGGACATATGGATAAATACGGGGACTATATGGAGTTTGAGCAGTTTTAAATCTGAAATCACTAATGCAAATTAAACAAGTATTTTCTCGACACGCTCTCGCTAATGTCCTCGCTGTAACGGACGCTAAGCTCGATAGAACCTCGCTAAGCGCCGACGCTGCGTATTGTCTCGAAAACACTTTTTAATTTGCATTTTATGTTTCGGATGTAACAAATAATTGCAGCAAGAGTTTCATAAGCGAACAGTTAGGCGGGAACCGAAGCGAAAATCCATCACTTACAAAAAACTTAGCGGCATACACGAGAGGCCTTTAGGCGAACGTGTAATGCCGCTTAGTTGTTGTTAGTGATTAGTTGAGCGTAGTGGAGCCGGGTGAGCGATGAAACTACTTTACTGTAATCCTTAACTCCACAAACGCCAAGTATCGTCGCTTAAATTATTTAACCACGCGAACGCGGAATACTCCCTCAATGCTCTCAAGCCTCTTGACTATAGCGTCGGTAGCGGGCTCTTCGATGTCAAGCATGGTATATGCAACTTCACCCCGGGATTTGTTCATCATATCGCTGATGTTGATGCCGACTTCACCGAAAGCAGCCGTAAACTGTGTGATCATATTTGCAATGTTCTTGTGGAAGATAGCTACTCTTCCCTTCTGATTGCAGAATCCCATATCTACGGTGGGATAGTTTACGGAGTTTACGATGTTACCGTTCTCAAGATAGTTCATCATCTCGTTAACGGCCATCTTAGCACAGTTATCTTCTGATTCTTCGGTGGAAGCTCCCAGGTGAGGGATAGCGATAACATTGTCCATTCCCGCAGTCTTTGCATTGGGGAAATCGGTCACATACTTGCGGACCTTACCGCTGTCGATAGCCTCCTTCAAAGCATCGTCATCAACAAGAAGATCTCGTGCAAAGTTAAGAATGATAACTCCGTCCTTCATCATGGCGAGAGTTTCTTTGTTGATCATTTTCTTGGTATTTACCTTAGGATCGTCACTCTCGATAAGAGGAACATGTACAGAGATATAATCACAGTTCTGGAAGATCTCTTCTCTTGTCTTAACGTGATGGATATCCTTTGAAAGGTTCCATGCGGCATCGATGGAGATATAAGGATCGCAGCCGTATACGTCCATGCCAAGATGTCTTGCAGCATTGGCAAGAGGTCCGCCTATGGCGCCAAGACCGATGATACCAAGCTTCTTGCCGCGAACTTCCGTGCCGGCATATTTTCCTTTGCCTTTTTCAACAAGTTTGGCAACGTTTTCATCGTTCTTTATATCCTGAACAAAATTGATACCGCCGATAACGTCACGGGAAGCAAGGAGCATTCCGCAGATAACAAGTTCCTTAACACCGTTTGCGTTGGCACCGGGAGTGTTGAATACAACAACGCCCTTCTTTGCAAGTGTATCAAGGGGGATATTGTTTACGCCGGCACCGGCTCTTGCAACGCAAAGAAGCTTATCGGAAAACTCCATTTCATGCATAACGGCACTTCTTACAAGAATACCTTCAGCATCATTTACTTCGTCTGTCTTAACATAATTATCCGAAAAATTATCGATACCCACTTTGGAAATGGGATTTAAGCAGCTGTACTTAAACATTACCTGTGCTCCTCCTCGTATTTCTTAAGAAAATCAACCAAAGCTTCCACGCCTTCGATGGGCATTGCATTGTAGATGGAAGCACGAAGACCCCCGACACTCTTATGTCCTTTAAGGTTGTCAAAGCCTGCAGCCTTGGTGGCGGCAACGACTTCAGCATCCTTTTCGGCGCTTTCGGTAACAAACGGAACGTTCATCAAAGATCTGAATTCCTTTTCAACCGTACCCTTGAAATACTTGCTGTTATCAAGGAAATCATAAAGGATGGCAGCTTTCTTTTTATTGATCTCGTTCATCTTTTCAAGACCGCCGAGACTCTTTAAATATTTGAATACCTTACCGCAGACATATATAGCCCAGCAGTTGGGAGTATTGTACATGCTGCCGTTGGAAGCATGGGTGGAATATCTTAAATATACGGGAACATCGGGCTTAAGATCTTCACGGATAAGATCTTCTCTGATGATCACGATGGAAAGACCAGCAGGTCCCACATTCTTCTGTACTCCGCCGTAGATGATGCCGTAATCGGAAACGTTACAGGGCTTGCTTAAAAACATGGAGGACTGATCGGATACAAGGATCTTGCCCTTTGTGTTGGGAAGTTTCTGGAAAGTGGTTCCGTGAATGGTCTCATTCTCGCAGATATAAACATAATCCGCATCGTCATCCACGGGAAGATCTGAACAGTCGGGGATATAGCTGTAGTTTTTGTCTTCGCTTGAGGCGATCACATTGACCTTGCCGAATTTCTTTGCTTCGGTCATGGCTTTCTTTGACCAGGCACCGGTAACGATGTAATCAAAAACACCGTTTTTGCAAAGGTTCATGGGGATCATGGAAAACTGTAAAGTAGCTCCGCCCTGAATAAAAAGAACCTTGTAATTGTCAGGAATACCCATAAGATCGCGAAGGTCGGCCTCTGCCTCATCGATGATCGTCTGATAAACCTTGGAACGGTGAGACATCTCCATAACGCTCATTCCGCTTCCCTTGTAATCAAGAAGTTCCTCCTGGATCTCCTTAAGTACAGGCAACGGCATCATTGCCGGACCTGCCGAAAAGTTGTACACTCTTCCCACTTTTTCATCCTCCTGAATATATAAATTTATATTGGTTACTTTTTTATCAAAACGATAATTTAAGGGTAATGATAATTTAAAATGTATATTCTGTCAACACAAATGAATAATTATGCATCACTTATAAACAAGCACCGGAACACCGACGGTAACCATATCAAAAAGCTCTTCGGCTTCTTTCAGTTTCATATTGATACAGCCGTGGGAACCGTGATTTAAATACCGTTCTCCCCCGAACTTTCTCTGCCATGTGGCATCGTGAATTCCGATGGAGGTTTTGTATATCGGCATCCAGTAGTTGACAAAGGACCTGTAGTCTTCACCCTTAAGGTAGGTGTCCCTGGTCTTCTTTATAACGTAACAGACCATTTCGGGAGTCGCATGTCCGTTGTTCGGATTACCGGTCACCACATCGCATTCCATTACCACGGACCCTTTTTCGATATAATAAAGCTTCTGTCTGGTAATATCTATCTCGATCCTGGTGGGTCCAATATCGTCAAGGCCGCGAACGAAAGCTTTGTGCGTATACTGCGGGGTATGTGTTTCACCGGTCCCTTCCCTGACCGCAGAAAGAAAATATTCTTTCTCCGCTTTTCTGTCAATGAGAGTCCCGTAAGTGGACCTTTCAATATGCTTTTGCTCACCGTTTACGGAAACAAAATCCCTGGGAAGCTTGTAGGTATCGTATCTGTCGCAAAGATCGTCTATAAATCCCTCAACCTTGTTAACATCAAAGTACAAAGAACCGTCTTCGAAACGTTTAAAATCATCACCGTTTCTTTCAAGGATGCTGCTAAGAAACAGGCTGTCGGCATGAACCTTCTCCGCACCCATATCAAAGACAAAATCTCTTTGAACAAAGTCTTTGATCTCATCCCAAAGGACCATCTCCCGCTCCATCGCAGGAGTTCTTTCGGGATAATCGATCCATTGGTCCGGAATAGCAACATCGGACTCAAGTTTCTTCACGGAATCGTAAACAAGTGCGTAAACTTTGGAGGCATCAAGGACTCTTTTTTCGGTGTCGTAAAGGTAAAAACCCTTATCTCCGAACAGAATCTTTATCTCTCCCACATGATCTTCTCTGAATTCCCTGATGACATTGAGTTTCCCGATACAGGACAATAGCTTATCTTCATCAAAGGTTATGACGGGAGAAATGCTTATGCCGTCAATGCCGTAAAACAGATTCTTTCCCCATAAAAGGGAATTCTGATTAAAAAGCAGTCCCTTGAGATCCTCTGTGTAATCCGCCTTGAATCCGAAATCATTCGGAGCGATCTTTTCCGTATCGGTAAAAGAAGAAGTGATCCTTACACCTTCAAACACGGTATCGGCCAAAAGAAGGTCATTAACCTCCGAAACACTCAGTCCGGCACATTTCACGCCGTTAATGACCGTTCCGTAAGAAAAACCGCTCTTATACCTGTTTGCCGCAAGAAAATACAAAGCAGTCGCCGATAAAAGCACAAATGCAAACAGGACAGAAAGAAAGACCGTGATCCTAGTTCTCATTACTTACCTGTTTTTCCCAAATCCTTTTCGTCAAAGACATCGCTTAAAGGAGCACCGCTTGGAACCATGGGGAACACCTTGTCATCTTCGTTGATCACGCACTCGATGACCGCAGGTCGCTTGTTTTTGATGGCCTTTTCAAGAGCCGGAGCAAATTCTTCTTTTTTGGTGACTCTGTAAGCATCACAGCCGAGGCCTTCGGATACTTTGCAATAATCAACTTTATCATTTAAAACGGTCTGAGAATAACGGCCTTCGTAGAAAAGGGTCTGCCACTGTCTTACCATTCCGAGAACATGGTTATTGATGATGATCTGGATAATGGGAATATTGAATCTGCTTGCGGTGGCAAGTTCGTTCATGTTCATGCGGAAACAGCCGTCGCCGCCGAAGTTAATGCAGATCTTATCGGGATTTCCAACCTTGGCTCCGATGCAGGCACCGAGACCGTAGCCCATGGTGCCAAGTCCGCCGGAAGAAAGGAAGGTCCTGGGTCTTGTATATTTATAGAACTGGGAAGCCCAGATCTGATGCTGTCCCACATCGGTGGTAATTATAGCCTGACCCTTGGTTATACGGTCGGTCTCTTCCACCACATAAGGACAGGTCAGTTTTGTCCTGTCGTAACCGAGAGGATACTTTTCCTTAAGTTCTTTGATCTTCTCCATCCACTCGGAATGATCCTGCTTTGTAAGCATGGAATTAAGCTTATCGAGAGCCGACTTAAGATCACCCACCAAAGAAGCCTTGGTCTTTATGTTCTTGTCGATCTCCGCAGCATCAATATCTATATGGATAACCTTGGCCTTGGAAGCAAAGGTCTTTACATTACCCACAACACGATCGGAAAATCTTGCGCCGAGAGCTATCAAAAGGTCACAGTCACTGACACCAAGGTTGGAAGCCTTGGTACCGTGCATGCCGATCATACCGGTATATCTGTCGCTGTAGGCATCAAAAGCACCCTTTGCCATTAAAGTATCGCAAACGGGAGCATCAATGAGCTCTGCAAACTTTTTAACGCTGTCACAGGCATCACTGGCAATGGCACCGCCTCCGAGATATATAAAGGGTTTCTTGGAAGCCTGTATCAGCTTGCAAACCTTGTTAAGATCCTCTTCCGTGAACTTATCGATACGTTCGATCTCACGAGGCTTCTTGGGAGTATATTCACACTTGGCGGCAGTAACATCCTTTGTGATATCCACAAGGACGGGACCGGGGCGTCCGCTCTTTGCGATAAAGAAAGCTTTTCTCAGGGTATTGGCAAGATCAGCAACATTCTTAACGATATAACCGTGCTTTGTTATGGGCATGGTCACGCCTGCAATGTCAACCTCCTGAAATGTATCCTTGCCAAGCCAGGGAAGTACCACATTGGCGGTTATGGCTACCATGGGAACGGAATCCATGTATGCCGTAGCGATACCGGTGACAAGATTGGTGGCACCGGGTCCGGAGGTAGCCATACATACTCCAACCTTGCCCGTAGACCTTGCATAACCGTCTGCGGCATGGCTTGCGCCCTGTTCATGGGATGTAAGTATGTGTTTTATCTCGCTGTGGGAATAAAGAGCATCGTATATGTTAAGTATAGTGCCCCCGGGATAGCCGAATACGGTATCCACACCCTGTTCTTTTAAACATTCGATAACGATCTCTGCGCCTGTAAGAAGCATTCTGCACCACCTTTATCAGTTTCTGCCGGGAACCTTTAAAACGGCTCCTTCGGATGCACTTGATACAAGTTCCCTGTATCTTAACAAATAACCGGATTTAATGTCGGTCTTTTTGGGAGTAAAGTCTTTCTTTCGTTCATTAAGAACAGAATCCTCCACAAGAAGCTCCAGCTTGTTTCCGGGAATGTCTATATGGATCATATCACCTTCTTTAACAAAGGCGATGGGGCCGCCGAGAGCCGCCTCGGGAGAAACGTGTCCGATGGAAGCTCCTCTGGACGCACCGGAGAATCTGCCGTCGGTAATAAGAGCTACCGTACTTCCAAGCCCCATTCCGGCAATGGCCGATGTGGGATTTAACATTTCTCTCATGCCGGGGCCGCCTTTGGGTCCTTCGTATCTGATGACAACAACGTCACCTGCCACGATCTTTCCGCCCTTTATGGCAGCGATGGCATCTTCCTCACAGTCAAAGACTCTTGCGGGACCGGTGTGCTCCATCATTTCGGGTACGACTGCGGAACGCTTTACCACTGAGCCTTCGGGAGCCAGATTTCCTTTAAGAACGGCAATTCCGCCGGTCTCACTGTAAGGGTTCTCAACAGGTCTTATGACATTAGGATCAAGGTTATAAGCATTGGCTATATTCTCACCGACGGTCTTGCCCGTAACCGTAATAAGATCGGTATAGAGCAGGTTCTTTTTGGTAAGTTCCTTCATTACCGCATAAACACCGCCAGCTTCGTTAAGATCCTCCATATATGTGGGACCTGCGGGAGCAAGGTGGCAAAGGTTGGGTGTCTTTGAAGACAGTTCGTTGGCAATCTCAAGATTTAACTTAACTCCCGCCTCATGAGCTATGGCAGGAAGATGAAGCATGGAGTTTGTGGAACATCCGAGAGCCATATCCACGGTAAGAGCGTTCATAAAGGCCTTCTCAGTCATGATGTCTCTGGGGCGGATGTTCTTTTTAACAAGTTCCATTACCTGCATGCCGGCATGCTTTGCAAGTCTGATCCTCTCACTGTAGACAGCAGGGATGGTACCGTTGCCGCGAAGTCCCATACCAAGGGCTTCGGTAAGGCAGTTCATGGAGTTTGCCGTATACATACCGGAACAGGAACCGCAGGTAGGGCAGACCTTTTCTTCGAATTCGCAAAGGTCCTCCTCAGTGATCTTGCCCGCAGCCAGTTCTCCTACAGCTTCAAACATGGAAGAAAGACTTCTCTTCTTTCCTTTGACATGGCCGGCCAGCATGGGGCCGCCGGATACGAATACGGTAGGGATATTAACTCTTGCGGCAGCCATTAAAAGACCCGGAACGTTCTTGTCACAGTTTGGTACCATAACAAGTCCGTCAAACTGATGGGCTATGGCCATACACTCTGTTGAGTCCGCAATAAGATCTCTGGTAACAAGGGAATATTTCATGCCGATATGGCCCATGGCGATACCGTCGCAAACGGCAATGGCGGGAAATACCACCGGAGTTCCGCCTGCCATGGCAACACCCATTTTAACGGCTTCCACTATCTTATCAAGATTCATGTGGCCGGGTACGATCTCATTGTAAGAAGAAACGATACCGATCATGGGGCGCTTTCTTTCTTCTTCCGTAAAGCCCAGTGCATTGAACAGGCTTCTGTGAGGTGCCTGAGCCGAACCTGTTTTAACATTGTCTGAATTCATAGTTTTCTCCTTTAGCCGATCTCTTCGGCGATCAGTTCTCCCATGGCCTTACAGCCAACGGTCTCAAAGCCTTCTGAAGCTATATCCTTTGTCCTGATACCTTTGCGGATCACGCTTCTGACGGCATTTTCCACAGCATCCGCTTCTTTGTTAAGATCGAAACTGTACCGTAACATCATGGCAGCAGAAAGGATCGTCGCTATAGGGTTTGCAATATCCTTTCCCGCTATATCGGGAGCGGATCCGTGACTGGGTTCGTAAAGACCGAACTTTGTCTCATTGAGGCTGGCACTGGAAAGCATTCCAATGGAACCTGTGATCATGCTGGCTTCGTCGGAAAGGATATCTCCGAACATATTCTCCGTCAGTATCACATCAAACTGGGAAGGATCCTTTACAAGCTGCATCGCACAATTGTCTACCAGCATATGTTCAAGGGTGACTTCCGGATAGTCAGCGGATACTTCATTGACCACCGCTCTCCAGAGTCTGGAAGAATCAAGGACGTTAGCCTTATCAACGCTGGTGACTTTGTTGCGGCGCTTCTTTGCGATCTCAAAAGCCTTGACGGCTATCCTTTTAATCTCTTTTTCATCGTATTTAAGGGTATCTACGGCTGTTCTTACACCGTTGTCCGTATATGTCTTTCTTTCGCCGAAATACAGACCACCTGTAAGTTCTCTTACGATTACAAGATCGAAGCCTTTTTCGCAGATCTCCTTTTTCAAAACACAGGCATCCGCCAGATCGTCAAAAAGAACGGCGGGACGAAGGTTCGCAAAAAGATTGAGTGCCTTACGGATCTTTAAAAGCCCGGCCTCGGGACGCTTTGAGGGTTCAAGTTTATACCAGGGGGAGGTATTGGTATCTCCGCCGATGGAACCCATAAGAACCGCATCCGCAGCCTTGGCGGTGGCAATGGCTTCGTCTGTTAAGGGAACTCCGTGAACATCGATGGAAGCTCCGCCCATCAAAATATCGGTGTATTTGAAAGAATGTCCGAATTTCCGGGCAACCGCATCCAAAACCTTTTTGGCTGCGGCCACGATCTCCGGGCCGATACCGTCACCGGGAATACAGGTAATATAATAATCCATGACCTCTCACCTCTTTAACGCATTACAGTATGAAATTAATGATATTACATGTCGTCTAAAATTTCAACCTCTATTTTGCTAAGCTGTGAAAGGTAATGAAACCGATGCTCCGTAAGAGCATTAATAACAAAAAAAGACGCACAGCACCAACGGCACTGTACGTCCTGTTTTTGATTACTGGTTGGTCTTCTCAACCTGAGCGATGGAAGTTTTCTTCATGGGGATACGGCAGTTCTTATTGTTACCGAATTCAACAATAACAGTGTCATCGGTAATATCAATGATGATGCCGTAAAAACCGCTGCTGGTGAGCACATAGTCACCGATCTCCATGGATGTGAGCATTGCGTTCATACGCTTCTGTTCTTTTTTCTGAGGTAAGATGATGATGAACACAAAAAATACACCCAGAATAACAAAAGAGATCAGCATACTTACAAGGCTGGCCGCAGTGGAGCCGGTTTCGGCCGCAGTTAAAAATACGTTCATGTTTCTCCTCCTAAGATATATTAGATTTATAATACATAACTTTGCCTTTTAAGGCAACAGTCATTTATCATCCCCGGAATTCAAGGATTCCAGCATTTCTTCCCTGTAGGTTGAAAATCTGCCTTCATCCAGAGCCTGTCTTATCTCCGCCATGAGATTATTGTAAAAGTACAGGTTATGAAGGACGCAAAGCCTCATACCCAGCATTTCTTTTGCTTTAAGCAGGTGCCTTATGTAGGCTCTTGAATAATTCCTGCAGGCAGGACAGCCGCAGCCCTCTTCTATGGGGCGAAGATCCCTCTCATATTTAACATTGAAAAGATTGATCTTTCCGTGATGCGTATATAGATGACCGTGACGGCCGTTTCTGGAGGGATATACACAGTCAAAGAAATCAATGCCTCTGTATACGCCCTCGATTATATTGGCAGGAGTTCCGACACCCATTAAATAGACGGGTTTATTATCCGGCAAATAAGGAACGGTACTCTCGATTATCCTGTACATCTCTTCATGGGATTCACCCACCGCAAGTCCGCCTATGGCATAACCGGGAAGATCGAATTCCGAAATGGTCTTCGCATGCTCGATCCTTATGTCCTCGTAGACACCGCCCTGATTGATGCCAAAGAGCATCTGCTGTCTGTTGATGGTATCGGGAAGGGAATTGAGCCTGTCCATTTCCTTTTTACAGCGTTCAAGCCATCTGGTGGTCCTTGCAACGCTGTCCCTTACATAGGACTTTTCGGCCACGCTTGAAGGGCATTCGTCAAAGGCCATGGCAATGGTGGATGCAAGATTAGACTGGATCTGCATGCTCTCCTCGGGCCCCATAAAGATAATGCGACCGTCCACATGAGAATGAAAAGTAACACCCTCTTCTTTGATCTTTCGAAGTCCCGCAAGGGAAAAGACCTGAAAACCGCCTGAATCCGTAAGGATGGGACGGGTCCAGTTCATGAATTTATGAAGTCCGCCCAGTTCTTTTATAAGCTTGTCACCGGGACGGACATGCAGATGGTAGGTGTTGCTGAGTTCCACCTGTGTTCCGATATCATAAAGGTCCGTTGTGGCCACAGCACCTTTAATAGCCGCCACGGTACCAACGTTCATAAAGACCGGAGTCTGTATATCTCCGTGAACTGTATGAAAAACTCCTCGTTTGGCGCTTCCTTCGCGCTTCAAAATGTCAAAACCCATAATATGCAAAGGATCAAAGATCCTCCAAAAACTCCTCCAAAGTGATTCCGTGTTCCGTTATGTATTTGGCAGCTTCGATACCCACATATCTGAAATGCCAGGGTTCAAAATCGATGCCTGTGATCTTTTCTTTACCCCGCGGATAACGAAGGATAAATCCGTACTCGGCAGAATGTTTCTTTAACCACTTGCCACCTTCGGTATTTCCGAATTCATGATCCAGAGTCGTATGTCCGGGAGTAACTATGTCAAAGCACATTCCCAGCTGATGCTCACTGGTGCCGGGAACGATGACTTTCTTAGAAACGGATTTATAAGCTTCCGTATAAGAAAATCCCTTTTCATTCATAAGAACAACGATGCGGCGATCGAAAAGATCCTGCTGAAGTTCCCCGCTTCGATAGGGAGATGTGACAAAAAGGCTCACTCCGTCTTTCTTGGCGGCATCCAGCATGTCAAGCAGGGGACCAAGCACTCTCTCATCGCATTGCATACGACCTGTAATGGTCGCAAGAGGTACCTTGTAATCCTCCGGTATGGGATGAGTCTTGTTTACAAGTATGAGATACCAGGCATTCTTGTCAAAAGAAGCGGTATCATCCCCTTCTACGGTCTTTATGTCACGCTTTACGTCTTCAATGGAAAAAGCATCGTTTTCTTCGTATTCGGCATCAACATCCACAAGATATCCGTCGTCACCGGGCTCTTCCGTCTGTGTGTCAAGGATCTCGGTCTGTTCCGTCATTACCGGTTCTTCGTTGACCACCGTAAGCTCCGCTTCGGATCCGCTGTTCTCAATGGAAACGGAATCAAGATAGATGTTTCTGTCGGCGGATTTATCAGACGAAGTAAAACTGGAACTCATGAAAAAGAAAACAAGGACAACGGCCACCGATATATATTTCTTGCCGTTAAGGAAAAAATGACGCAATACACCGTAAACCCCCAAAACGATACCCAGGATAAGGTATGCTGCGGGTAAAAGATACTTATGTTTGCTTGTGACTCTTGCTGCCGCAAATACGGCTTTTTCCTTAAATGTCTTTTTCATTGCACCAAAATAAAAAGCACCAAAATCTGCTCCGATAATATAATATATCACAACCTAATGATTTGTACACAAAAATATGGTATAATATCTCCACATTCGTAAGGGAGGTTTCTTATGCCGGCTAAAAAATATGTTGCATATGTATCCAGTTATACTCAGGGCGACAAATTCGGAATTTCAATATATGACGTAGACCTTTCAAAAGGGCGTTTCACAGAGAAAGATCGGGTCGTTGTTTCCAATTCCTCCTACATAACCATCTCGCACAATCAAAAATTCTTATATTCCATCACCGACCTTGGCGTTGAGAGCTACAAGATCAAAAAAGGCGGCCTTCTGGAGAAGCTTAACATGCAGTCCATCAACGGTATGCGCGGCTGCTATCTTTCCACTTCTTACGACGACAAGTTTCTTTTTGTGGCAGGCTACCACGACGGCAAGATCACGGCACTCAAGCTTGAAAGGAACGGAAGTGTCGGTCCCATCACCGATGAGATCTATCTTAAGGGCATGGGCATAGTTGCCGAGCGTAACTTCCATCCCCATGTAAACTGCGTAAAGATGACCCGTGACGATAAATATCTTTTGGCTGCTGACCTTGGCATGGATCATGTCAATGTTTATGCCCTGGATCACTCCACCGGCAAATTAAAGCTTTGCGACATCATCCGCAGTGAGCAGGAATCCGCACCCAGACACATCAAATTCTCCCAGGACGGTCATTACCTCTACATCGTCCATGAGTTAAAATGCTATATTGACGTTTACACCTACGAAAACAAAGGCGCATGCAATCCCGAATTTGAGAAGATACAGACCGTATCCACCTTAAACAGCTATCATGCTTCGGGTTCCGCAGCCAGTGCCCTCAATATCTCCGCCGACTATAAATACATCGTTTCCACCAATGCCGGTGACAACAGCGCCACGGTATTTGAGATTGAAAAAGAAGGAACACTCAAAAAGCTCCTATGCCTTCCCGTCAGCGGCGAATATCCCAAGGATGCCACTCTTTTCCCCAACAATAAGTTCCTGGTATCCTTAAACCACGAATCAAACACCATGACCTTCTTTGCAGCTGATCTTAAGAAAGGCACCCTGGTCATGAACGGACCGGAAATGAAGGTCGAAAAACCCAATTGCATCATCTTCAGGGAACTCTCCGAGGATGAATGATCCCATCGATCATATACAGATCCATAAATTAAGGCCGTCGACTTTATCTCGACGGCCTTTGTTATATTAGTACCAAACTGTCTTACTTGCTGGCTTTAACCTTGATCCAAAGCTCGGAAAGCTTCTTTCTTAAAAACTCATTGTCGGTGAAGACTTCGTCCTTGTCATAACCCGTACGGGGAACATAAGCCTCGTTACCGTCATAAAGTCCGCCTTCTTTGGTAACCTCATTTAGAACATCGGAGTTAACGGAAGCATATCCAACCGCTTCGGTGTTACCCATTGCGGCATCGTAACTGATGACATAGTCGATGAACTTATATGCAAGTTCGGGATTGGACGCATTCTTGGGAATGACCATGGCATCAACCCACACGTTGGTTCCGTAAGAAGGTGTGTAATATCTCATATCTTCATTCTCGGAAAGGATGTATGCCGCATCACCGCTGTAAACGATGGCAAGATCTTTTCGGCCCTGAGCCATACCGTCTATGACCTCATCGGTAACGGTAGTGGGGTCCATGGTGGTGTTCAATTCAACAAGCCAGTCATAGGCTGCATTGATCTCATCCTCATTATTGGTGTTCATGGAGTATCCAAGATCCTTAAAGGCGATCATGAAGCTGTCGCGCTCGCTGTCGTACATATAGATCTTTCCGGCGTACTTTGTATCCTTCATGATACCGAAGCCCTTCTCTTCCACTTCCGAAGAAGGAACATTCTTTTCATTGTAAACGATACCCACGGTACCCCAGAAATAAGGCACGGAATATTCACCTGCGGGATCGTAACCGTTGTATGGCGCCTTTCTTATGTCGGATACGATCTTTCCGTAATTGGAGATCTTGGAAGTATCCAGTTTCTGAAGATAATCTTCTTTGATAAGCCTTTCGATCATGTAATCCGAAGGGATCAACACATCATAATTGTCTCCGGCCATTACCTTGGTATACATCATCTCGTTGGAATCAAAGAGTTCCACATCAACCTTGACACCGTACTTCTTCTCAAAATCGGGTACAAGATCATCGCTCATGTATTCGCCGGGAAGATAGATCTTAAGTTTTTCCTTGGCACCGCATCCCGCAAGCCCCAGGGTCATCAATATTCCCGCAAAAAGAACAAGCAAACCTTTCTTTTTCATTTCTTCAAAAAATCCTCCTGAAAATTATTCTGCAACACCTGCTGTCTTGCGGTTCTTTCTGGCCGCAAGAGCCGGTATAACATTCACAAGTATCAAAGAAACGGTGATAATCACGACTATCAGCGTGGAAAGGGCGTTGATGGAAGGATTTACACGTCTCGATTCGGTGTAGACAAGGATGGAGATATTGCTCACACCGTTTCCCGTGACGAAATACGAAATAACGAAATCATCAAAGGACATGGTAAAGGCTATAAGGGCTCCGGAAATGATACCCGGCATGCACTGAGGTACAATGACCTTGGTTAGAGCCTGTACCGGAGTTGCCCCAAGATCCATGGCAGCTTCCGCGAGATTGGGATTAAGGGTGCGAAGCTTTGGCATAACGCTCAGGATCACATAGGGAATACAGAACATGATATGAGCCAGCACCATGGTAAAAAATCCTTTTTCGATATGTGCCGCACTGAAAAGCATCAATAACCCGATAGCGGTAACTATCTCGGGATTCATTATGGGAAGCTGATTAACCTGTTCCACCACATTCTTAAGGACTTTCTTTGACTTTGAAAGACCAATGGCGGTAACGGTTCCCACCAGAGTGGAAATGGCTGTGGCAAGGAGCGCGCAGGCGATGGTATAAAACAAAGCTTCCATCATGGTGTTGTTGGCAAACATCTTGCCGTACCACTTAAGGGAAAATCCCGAAAACTTTGTAAGGGACTTACCTTCGTTAAAGGAAAAAACAATGGTATAGACTATGGGCGCATATAAGAATATCATTATGAGCCCTAAGAATATGTAGGAGCCGGTTCTGTTTTTCTTTTTCATACTTGAGCTCCTTCCAGTTTTTCACCCTTGTCGACCTTCTTGGTGATATACATGGAGATCATGATGATGATGGCCATGATAAGGGATATTGCACTGCCGAAGTTCCAGTCGCCGGCAGTCAGGAACTGGGATTCAATTATGGTTCCCACCATTACGTAGGAACCGCCGCCAAGCATCCTGGGAATACAGAAGCTGGATACCGAAGGCAGGAACACCAGTGTGATACCGCTGATAACTCCGGGCATTGAAAGTGGTAAAGTAACCTTTGTGAAGCATTTGCGGGGATTAGCACCCAGATCGCAGGCAGCTTCGATAAGGCTGTAATCCATCTTGGTAAGGGAGGTGTATATCTGTATCACCATAAAGGGAAGGAAGTTATACACCATACCGAGGATGACCGCAAAATCCGTATACATAAAGGTTATGGGACCCGCTCCGAAAAAAGAAAGAATGCTGTTTATGACACCGTCATCCTGAAGGATACCGGTCCAGGCATAGGTGCGGACCAGCATATTTATCCAGGTGGGAAGGGTGATCAAAAGGACCCAGCGCATTTTAACTTTCTCGGTAAATTTTGCGATTATATAGGCTGTGGGGTAACCTAAGAGCACACAGACTACGGTGGTCTCAACGGCTATCCTCAAGGATCTGTACAAAACCACAAGGAAAGTTTTATCAGTCAGGAAACGCTTGAAGTTTGCAAAACTGAACATAAACTTGGAAACCGAGTTTCCCCCTACGGTAAAGGCATAAAGCAGTATCAAAAGCATGGGAACTGCTATCATAACGGTGCTCCATATAAGATACGGATACACCATCTTGCGAAACTGTTTCATCTCGTATCTCCTAATAGAGTTCTTTTTCCATTATGTGAATGGCTTCCTTGTCAAACTTAAGTCCCACGGAATCTCCCACTTTGGTCTCCTTGGTGGTATCGACCTTGTATTCGTAACCTTCGGTCTTAAAGGTCACGTTGTACACGCCGGGAGTAACGGCGGCGGGATCAAAGTCATATACAACTTCGGTGATGGTAACGGGAGAACCGTCCTCTAAACTCCAGGCGGAAGCATTGGCCCAGGTCTTAAGGTCTGTCTCAAGAGCGATACTCTCCTGGATCTCATCGGAATTCTTAAAGAAATTAACCGCGAAGATCTCTTCCTCGTACTCTTTGTTGACGATACGGTTTTCTTCTTCGATGATCATGTTGACCGTAACGCTGGTACCCGCCTGAGTGGTGAAGACCACGGGGTAGCTGCCGTATTCGGGTTTGGCATCGTATTCAACGGAATGAATGGATATACGCTCTTCCGTTTCGGAATTCCAGGCCTGAGCATCGGCACGGGCGATGATAAAATCATTGTTTATCTCTTCAAGGTCGGAAAGATCGATATAAAAGTCATTGGCAGACATCATCTCTCCCGCCTCTTCGTTGACTACGGGCTTGTCCTCGGACACGTTCATCTTAACGGTGATCTCGGTACCGGATTTTGTTTCCACAATGGTCTCGTAATGCACACCCTTAAAAAGAACGGATTTGACAATACCCTTAAGGTTTCCGGACCTGGGTGCGACGATCTCAAGATCCTCGGGACGGATGACCACATCAACAGGCTGGGATGTACCAAAGCCGGCATCAACACATTCAAAGACCTTGTCCTCAAACATGACCTTGTAGTCTTCCATCATGATACCGTCCACAATGTTACTCTCTCCGATGAAGTTGGCAACATATCTGTTGACGGGCTCATTATATATGTCTGTAGGGGTACCGATCTGCTGGATCTCGCCCGCCTTCATGACCACGATCTTATCGGACATGGTAAGAGCTTCTTCCTGATCGTGTGTAACATAAATAAAGGTGATACCCACCTCTCGCTGGATCTTTTTAAGTTCGTGCTGCATTTCTTTTCTGAGTTTAAGATCCAAAGCTCCCAGAGGCTCGTCTAGCAAAAGGACCTTGGGCTCATTGACCAGGGCTCTTGCTATGGCAACACGCTGCTGCTGACCGCCGGACATTTCATTGACGCCGCGCTTTCCGTATTCTTCAAGGCCCACAAGCTTTAACATACGGGCAACCTTCTGGGCAATGATGTCCTCAGGTTCCTTCTTGATCCTGAGACCGAAGGCAATGTTATCATAAACGTTCATGTGGGGGAAAAGAGCGTACTTCTGGAATACGGTATTAAGATCCCTTTTGTAAGGGGGAATATCCGTAATATCCACATCGTCAAATATAACTCTTCCCTGGTTGGGTTCAAGGAATCCGCCAAGGATACGAAGGAGCGTTGTCTTGCCGCAGCCGGAAGGACCCAGCAAAGTAACGAACTCATTCTCATAGATATCAAGATTGATACCCTTTAAAACAAGCTGACCGTCAAATTCCTTGATTATATTCTGAAACTGAATTAATTTGCGCATGATACCCCTCTCGTTTCGGAAAAATTATCTGATCCTTTCGGGAAAACCTACTTTCTTCTGAACCTTGCGAAGTGTTTTGTTTGCAAAATAACCTGCTTTTTCGGCATTCTCCTTGATGATTCCGTCGATATATGCCTTATCCTTTTCAAGCTGGTGGAAACGCTCCTGCAAAGGCATAAGAATATCGGCAACAGACTCACCCACTGCAAGTTTGAAATCTCCGTAGCCTTTACCGTCAAACTCCTTAACGATCTCTTCGGGAGTCTTGCCGGTGCAGGCACTGTAGATATCGATAAGATTGTGGATACCGATCTGGGTGTCATTGTAGGCAACACAGCCATCGGAATCCGTTACGGCACGCTTGAACTTGCGGATTATGGTGTCCTTGTCGTCCATAAGATAAATGCTTGCATTAACGTTTTCATCGGACTTGCTCATCTTTTTGGTGGGATCCTGAAGGCTCATGATCTTGGCACCGGACTTTCCGAGATAAGGCTCCGGAATGGTAAACACATCACCGTAGATGGCATTGAATCTCTGGGCTATGTCTCTGGTGATCTCCAGGTGCTGAAGCTGATCCTTGCCAACAGGAACAACATCCGCCTGATAAAGCAGGATATCCGCAGCCATGAGCACGGGATAGGTAAAGAGTCCCGCATTGATGTTATCGGCATGCTTTGCCGATTTATCCTTAAACTGGGTCATACGGTTAAGTTCGCCCATATAGGTAAAGCAGTTTAATATCCAGGAAAGTTCAGCGTGAGCGCTTACGTGTGACTGGTAATAAATGCAGTTCTTCTTGGGATCCAGACCCGCTGCTATATAAAGGGTCAGAAGCTTTCTCGCGCGGCTTCTTAATTCTGCGGGATCCTGTCTTACAGTAATGGAATGAAGATCCACAACGGAATAAAAGCATTCATACTCGTCGGAAAGAGTAAGCCAGTTCTTAAGAGCTCCCAGATAATTTCCCAATGTCAGATTACCCGTGGCCTGCATGCCGCTGAATAATACCTTTTTATCGTCTATCATATAAACCTCCAAACTCAAAATTAATTTATATTATCATTGTTTTACCGTTAATTCAATTGTTTAGTCCCGAAAGGAGCAAAATAGATATGCTCCGCTCCGACGCCCTGTAATCTCCGCCGGTCAGAGGAATCGCTTTCTTTTCGTCAAAAGAATCGTCCGTTGAGCCGTCGGTGGAATAAAGAAGGCTCCATTTTGCCTTGGGATCCTGAACGGGAAGGACAAAATCCGCTTTTTCCCAATGCATGTTGTAGATCACATATATTGAATCCTCTGCCCTGCCGGTATACTGTCTTGCATACTGTCCGCAGTAAAGCACCGCAAATTCCCTGGAAGCGGGATTCTGATCGATCTTCCAGGCTTCCTCGCTGTGGAAGGAAATGTCCGGTAACTTGCAGGAAAGATAATCAAAAAGCTTAAGCTCACCGGGTTGATGCAGAACCGCATGTCTCTTTCTGAAAGAAGAAAGATTCTTAACAAACTCCCTGAATTCCCTGTTAGCCTTTTTACTTTCCCAGCTTACCCAGCCGATGGTGTTATCCTGGCAGTAGGGATTATTGTTTCCTTCGGCGGAATTAAGGACTTCGTCCCCGGATACCATCAGGGGAGTTCCCTGGGAAAGAAACATTAAAAGATATGCGTTCTTGTATAGCTTCATGCGAAGGCTCTGCACGCTTCGCCTGTTTGTATCCCCCTCAACACCGCAGTTCCAGCTGTAGTTATAGTCGGTTCCGTCGGTATTTTCTTCGTTGTTCGCTTCGTTGTGTTTCCTGTTGTAGGAAAACAGATCCTTTAAGGTAAAGCCGGAAAAATCCGTAATGTTCCTTATGGGGGACCAGTACCTTGAATTGTCCCTGACCGCATAACTCATATAAGACACCGTATCCTCGTCGGACTTTAGGAACCTGCGGGAATTGCGAAGAAAAGCCTCATTGATCACGGAAACATTACGATAAGGGGCAAGACCCTCGCCCTGAAGCAGGGAGGTATCAGCATCTTCAAATATCAGTTTGCTCCGCTTAAGGAAAGGATCCTTTACAAGTTCTTCGAAATAAGACCTGCTTCCCACGATCCGGAAGCCGTCAACATGGAAGTTTTCGGTATAAAAATGCAACAGTTCGCACATTGTATCGAAAGTCCCTGCAACATCGGAATGGATCGTAAGCAGGCATTCGATACCGTTTGCGTGCAGTTTCTTTACAAGGTGCTTAAACTCATACTCCGCATCCCCGGAAGAAGAAAAGCTTCTTTTGACCGCAAAGGGATAAGCCTTGCAAAAGCCCCAGTAATTAACCTTGGTACTCTTGACCGGTTCCCTGAAGTCAGCCCTGGCACGCTTTAAACTTAAATTTATGTCTTTGCTCATCTCCCGCTCTATGAACTCATAAACGGGCATAAGCAAAAGAGCCGTCACGTTGAGACTCTTTAAATAAGGGATCCTGCTCTCGATCCCTAAAAAGGTTCCTTTGTTTTTCTTTAAAGAAGGGTCCCCCATGGTAAGGCCTCTGACATGAGCCTCGTAAATAAGGGAATCTTCGTAGGGAATCTCCAAAAGCACATCCTCATTCCAGCCGGCAGGGGATCTGTCGGAACCGAGGGCGCTCTTTAATTCGCTTTCTTTTACCTGCTCTCCGAAAACCTCATTACCGATGATCTTCTTTGAATATGCATCGGGAAAGTCCCTGTCGTCACAGAAAAACCTGTAGGCTTTGCCCTTAAGGTCAAGGCCCTTTACCACACAGGAATATACATTACCCATAGAAAAACGCCTGTCAAAGGTGATCTTAAGGGGTTTATCTTTATTGTCAATATCATAGATCAAGACTCCGCATTCACGGATACAGGGAAGATTTGCGGCAAAATATGTGCCTTCTTTATGGTTTTTGACCCCGTATCCCGCAAAGGGAGTCCGTTTTATCAAGTGATCCATCATAACCTCTCGCCCGGAAATTCAAAAAACTATGGATATTGTAACACAAATAAAGTATTATTATTACATAATTTTTTATAATGTATCATTGATAATGACAATGATCCCAGGAGGTCTTCATGAGCGAATTTAAACCCGAAGATTTTGAGCAGGAAATGGACGAGGAAATGACCGTCTCTCTCGAACTCGACGAAGGAACCGTCGTATGTTCCATACTTACTATCTTAGAAGTGGACGGCAGGGATTATATAGCACTCCAGCCCATGGACGATGAAGGCAACGCCGCATCCGACGAAGTCTGGTTTTACGGATATTCCGAGAATCCCGACGATCCCAATGAAGAGCCGGAGCTTCGCAACATCGAAAGCGATGAGGAATATGAAAAGGTTTTTGATAAGTTTGACGAATATCTGGACAATCTTGAATTTGAAGATATGTGATCTACAATAGCGGCTTTAAGAATTCCGAGGGAAGCACCGAGTTGTTTCCCTCGCTTTTTATCGTATAAAGAAACAGTTTTTCTTTGGCTCTGGTCATGGCAACATACAGAAGCCTTTTTTCTTCTTCCTCATTGGTCTCTGAAAAAGCCGATCTTCTTGGAATGTGCCCCTCCGTTACATCCGGGATAAATACATGATCGAATTCAAGACCCTTCGAAGCATGGAAGGTCAGGAATGCAGGATTTTCAATGACCGGCCCTTTTCTTTCTTCTTTAAGAGAACTCTCACTTAAACTGTCTTGAAGAAAAGAATACAGTTCCGAAAGGCTTTTTGATCTGCAGGCTGCACTTAAAATTATTATAAAGGACGCTTCCATTTCTTCAGACTTCCAAAGACCCTTTTCTTTAAAAAGAACGTTTTTAAGATATAATACAAAGCTTTCCGGCTCTCTTGCGGAAAGGATCCGCAGGTGTCTTGAAAGATCCCTTATCCTTTGTTTGATTCCGTTATCCCCGACCTTTTCGCTAACCTTTGTAAGGTCGATATCTTCTTCGGTAAAATATGTTCTTGGAATATAGGGATCCAAAAAGGGAAGTATCTTTAAAAGCGCACTTCGTTTGTTACCGCTTATAAAATCGATTATATCCGCCGTCAATGCGATAATATCAATGTAGCGCCCCGATTTTGTTCCCGGATCCTCTTTCTTACCCATGGTTTTTTCATACAGAGCTTTATATATCTCCAAGTCTTTGTTGGTCCTGGAAAGAACACAGGTGCTTTTTCCCTCCGCCACTGATCTTACGATCATTTCAGCAAGTTCAGTCTGTTCTTCATGCTTGCTCTTAAAGATCCTCATGTCGAAGCCGGTACCTGTGACAAGACGGCATTCATTGTTCTCACAGATCCCCATTACCTTGTCTGCGGCCCTTAAAATGGATTCTTCATTACGATAGTTTATATTGAGTCTGTACACGCCGGTTTTTTCAAAGTCATTCAGAAAATCATTGAAAATACCGAATCTGGCTCCTCTGAAATTATATACAGACTGATTTTCGTCACCAACGGCAAAAATATTTTTAATATCCATCCCGGAACTTATGAGCTTTAAGATCTCATATTGTATCGTGGAAGAATCCTGGAATTCATCCACCAGTATATGGGTAAACCTTGAAGATACCGTTCTTTTTACGGATGGTTCCTTAAGCAAAAGATCCCTGCATTCCATCAGTATATCGTCAAAATCCAAAAGATCGTTCTGCCGCAACATTGCATTATAAAGGTCCAGTTTCCTTATAAACTCCGGGCGGTTTTCCTCCTTTGGTTCCACAAGTTCAAGGCCAGTTCCGGATTTATACCTTGAGATCCTGTCGGAAAGATCCTTTGCTTCGCCCCTGTCTTTGGATATAAGTCCAAGGATCTTTTCTTTTTCCCTTTCCGAAGCGATACGGTATTTTTTCCCGAAAGCACGGACTATTTTGTAAAACACCGAATGGAAAGTGCCGAAATGCACCTTTGAACCCTTTTCCGGACACAGTTTTATAAACCTGTCCCGCATCTGGCAGGCAGCTTCTTTTGTAAATGTGATAACGAGGATTTTGTCGGGAGAGACCGACAGATTTTCAAGAAGAAAAAGAATGTGATGTGTGATGGTCTGTGTTTTGCCTGTCCCCGGACCCGCATAAACAAGTGCGGGCCCAAGGCTGTGGCTTGCGGCCCTTAACTGGCCGTCATTTAATACATCGGTTATTTTAGAAGATCCAATCCCTTTTTTAGACGCTTTAAGGACTCTTCTTTGCCGAGGACCTCCATTATCTCGGTGGCACCGGCGGGAGTCATCTGCTTGCCCGAAAGAGCCGTTCTGATGGGCCACATCACAAACCCGGTCTTATACTCTTTCTTTGAAGCATAATCTGAAAGCAAAGCGAAAAGCGCATCGTTACTGTAATCCGTCTGAGCCTCCAAAAGAGGGATAACATCGCTCAAAACCTGCCTGGAGGTCTCAAGGTTTGTTTTCATCTTCTTGTGCTCATACATGGAAATATCGTAGTCGGGAAGCTCCTCGAAGAAATCGATGTGATCCTTTATGTCGGGGAAAACTTCGATACGGGTCTTCACCATGGCTGCGATCTTCTTCTTGTCGAGGGGCTTTTTGATAACCTCATCGATATAGGGAAGAGCCATTTCAAAGAACTTATCGTCATCCATCTTCTTGATGTATTCGCCGTTCATCCACTTTAATTTCTGAATGTCGAACACTGAAGGGGACTTGTTGATCTTGTGATAATCAAAGGCTTTGACAAGTTCCGGAAGGGTAAAGAACTCATTGTTGTCTTCGGGTGACCATCCAAGAAGCGCCACATAATTGATTATGGCCTCCGTAACAAAACCCTGGTCCAAAAGATCCTCAAAGGAGGAATGACCGCTTCGCTTTGAAAGCTTCTTATGGTTTTCATCGGTAACCAGAGCAAGGTGGATATACTTGGGGCTCTCCCATCCGAAAGCATCGTAAAGTCTCTGATACTTGGGGGAAGAAGAAATATATTCGTTACCCCGGACCACATGAGTGATCCCCATGGTATGATCGTCTATAACATTGGCAAAGTTGTAAGTGGGATATCCGTCGGATTTAATGAGGATCATGTCATCCAGTTCGGAATTGTCCACGGTGATATCACCGTAAAGCTCGTCATGAAAAGTGGTGGTTCCCTCGTTGGGCACGTTCTGCCTGATCACGTAGGGCTTGCCGGCTGCAAGATTAGCCTCTATCTCCTCTTTGGAAAGGTGAAGGCAGTGCTTGTCGTAAACAACGATCTCCTTGCCGTCGATGACCTGCTTTAATCCGTCCAGTCTTTCTTTGTCACAGAAACAATAATAGGCATCACCCTGATCGATGAGCTGCTTTGCGTATTTAAGGTAAATACCGGTCTTCATACGCTCCGACTGAACATAGGGGCCGTAGCCTTTGTCGATATCGGGACCTTCGTCGTGCTTAAGCCCGGTCTTTTCAAGAGTCTTATAGATTATGTCAATGGCACCATCCACAAAACGTTCCTGGTCGGTATCCTCAATCCTTAAGATAAAGTCACCGCCCTCGTGTTTGGCAACAAGGTACTCATAAAGAGCCGTGCGAAGATTTCCCACATGCATTCTACCCGTGGGACTGGGTGCAAAACGTGTACGTATTTTAGTCATTGTATCTCTCCAAGTAATAATTATCTTTGCTTATCCTGAGGTAAGTATTTTCTAAGTATACCGTTAAGCCATACCATGTCAATAGGTTTGGCCACATAATCGTTGAAGCCTTCGGAAATGAACATCTCTCTGATACCGCTGACAACATTGGCGGTAAGGGCTATAAGAGGCACCTTCTGCATGTATTCGTCGGAATCGGCGCGGATCATGTTCAGGGTATCGATACCGTCCAGTTCGGGCATCATATGATCGATAAAGATTATATCGTAATCCTTGTGTTCTCTTAAGATCTCAAGGCATTCCCTTCCGCTCATACAGGTATCGACTTCGATACCGTAAGTACGGATAAGTCCCTGGGCAACCTTTAAGTTGACAGCGTTATCGTCAACAACCAATACCTTGGCGTTATTGCCCACAACTCTGGGAGCCTCGGCCTTCTCGATATTTTCTGTCTTAAGTCCCTGGTCCGGAGACGAGATCTTCTGAGACAGGGTAAAAGTAAATTTGGAACCAACACCGTAGGTGGACTCCACATTTATGGAACCGCCCATAAGGGTGACAAGCTGTTTGCAGATGGCAAGACCAAGTCCCGTACCTTCACGGTTTCTGGTCTTTCTGGTATCAACCTGCTGAAAACTTGAGAAAAGTTTGGGCAGATCTTCTTTCTTGATACCGATACCGCTGTCCGTAACGCTTACGGAAAGATCCAGAAAACCGCCTTCCACGGTACCCTTCACATCAAGGATAACATAGCCCTTATCCGTGTATTTGATGGCGTTGGAAAGAAGGTTAAAGAGGATCTGGCGGATACGGATCTCATCGCCTATGAGCATATCGGGAAGATCTTCCTGAATGTTGGAGCGAAGTTCCACTTCCTTGTCTTCAAGACGGATACGCATCATATTAAGGACATCGCCGATCATCTGATGGAAGGAATAAGTAACCGGAATGACTTCCATCTTGCCGCTTTCAAGCTTTGAATAATCCAGGATATCATTAACGATGGATATAAGGACCTTGCCCGCAGTCTGGATGCTTTCAACATTGTCCTTGATCTCCGGTGAAAGGTCTTCACGAAGTGTAAGCTCCGCCATACCACAGATGGCATTCATGGGAGTACGTATCTCGTGAGACATATTGGCCAGGAAACGCATCTTGGATTCGTTGGCCCTGTCGGCTTCTTCTGCTTTTTCCTTCATGCCGTCCATGTATTTTCTTGCGAAATATACCACCACATAAAGGTTTGCCGAGGAACAAGCATAAATAAAGATATAAAAAGCAAACATCAGCATGGAAGGCACATTCTTTAAAATGATCTCCGGGAAAAAGATGGAATAGGAAATAAAGGCCATGACGGAAAAGATACCGGCATAGACTATATATTCCGCCTTCATGAATATGGTGATGCAGGATGTCATTACGGCAAATATCAGGACCGAAAAAGCAAGGGTCTCAAGAAGATAACCAATCACCGTGGTGGATAAAAGGACAGACACAAATATCATGGCAACCACGATCTTCTCGCTGGGCACCAGTACCGTAAGGATAAAGGTAATGGTGATCATAACAGCCGAAAACATAAGGATAAGGCGGCCCATCTCCATTCCGCCGGAGCGGAACGCATAGATGATGTGGGCTACCAGAGCCAAAAGATATTCAACAAGACAAAGTCTGACGGAATTTTTGTATCCGAACATTGATCCACCTTCTCAGTTGTCAATCAAGATTATCTGTTATCTCCGAGGAAGAAAAGTGCAACGGTTCCGGGGCCCGCATGAGCACCGATGGTAAATCCTAAGGGATTGATGAGGCAGTTCTTGATACCGAAACGCTTCTGAACTTCTTCCTTGACAAAAAACGCATCTTCTTCACAGTCGCCGTGACTGATAAAGAACACTTCATTTTGGTCCTTAAAGGATCCCATATGCTCACCCATGTAGTTTACAAGTTCGAGAAGAGATTTTTTTCTGCCTCTCTCCTTGCCAAGGGGGATCAGGTGTCCGTCATTGTCAACATGAAGAACGGGCTTGATATTGAGCATGGTACCGATGAAAGCGGCACTTCTGGAAACGCGGCCGCCGCGATATAAGTGATTCAGATCGTCAACGGTAAATATATGAACAAGGTTAAGCTTGTGTTCTTCAACCCAGGCAGCCACTTCGTCAATGGATTTGCCTGCTTTGCGCATCTCTACGGCATAGTAGACCAAAAGGCCTTCGCCCAAAGAAGCTGCAAGTGTATCGATAACGATCAGTTTAACATCGGGATGAGATTCTTTGATATCCTCCGCTGCAATACGTGCACTGTTATAGGTGCCGCTGAGTCCGGAAGAAAAAGCGATATAAAGGATTTCCTTACAGCCGGCATCAATGAGTTTAAGAAGGCCTTCCTTGGCTTCGTCGGGGTTAACCTGGGAAGTCTGGGTACGCTCTCCGCTTCTCATCATGTCATAAAAGTCCTTGAGAGGAAGCTCCGTAAGGCTCCGATAGGTACTTCCAGCGATGGTGGCAGGCAGGAAAAATTCGGTTATGTCATTCTCTTTGAGGTATTCTGCGGGAAGGTCCGCAGTGGAATCTGTTACGATTTTAAAAAAACTCAATGCAGTGTCCTCCTAACGTTTCTACCGTTAAATGATAACACTACATTGAGTTAAACGCAAACAAAAAACTTATTGGATCACTTGCCTGTGGTACTTCCGAAGCCGCCGTTTCTCACATCGGTACATTCGTCATCCTCGGTGATGCCAAACTGCATAAAGATACCCTGAGCAAATCCGGTGGCTTCTTCCATCACAAGAGTCCTGTTTTCATTGGTATCGTTGGTAACCTTGATGAAAATATGGCCCTCATTGTCGGATCCGTAATAATCCGAATCTATAATGCCCACGGTATTGTTTAACTGAAGGCGATACTTAAACCCGAGTCCGCTCCTGGGATAGATCATGAGCACATAATCTTCCCTCATCTTTGCCCGTATTCCCGTAGGGATCTTGGCTGTTTCACCGGGGCTTAAGGTAACCTGCAGGGGCATAAAGAAATCATAGCCGGCGCTTCCGGAAGTGGCACGCCTGGGAAGCTTTATCTTATCATAGATCTTCTTTGCTTCTTCAGCAGATACCTTAGGAAAAGTATCTGTAAAATCATTTATAAAACGGTCTGTCGAGACCTTCTCAAAATGTGCAACTCGTTCCATTGTAATCTCCGCATGTAAGTGGTGTTGATACCACGGGATTTCCGAAATGATCCCCGCAGTGTAAAAGTGGTGTGGAAGGATCCGTGAGGGCAAGACTCTTTTGAACGTCAATGACTCTTTGATTGCTGCTTCCCTTCCACATAAGGGTAACATCCAGCTTATCGATCTGGAATTCACCGTCTACCAGCACATCCACATATTTCATTATGGGGTAATGACAGATATTCTCCCACAGGTCTCCGGTATAGAGCCATATGGTCTTTTCGGGATACTTTTCCTTGATCCTGGCCGCAAGTTCCTGCACGCCCTGCCTGTTTGCAGGATGCAGGGGATCTCCGCCGGAAAAGGTGATACCGGCTATATAGGGTTTATCCAGTTGTTCATATATTTCCGCTTCGGCGGATTCATCAAAAGGAAGTCCGCCTTCCGGGTCCCAGGTTATGGGGTTCTGGCACCCCTTGCAGCAGTGGTTGCAGCCTGCGACCCAAAGCACAACACGAAGGCCGTCGCCGTTCTTCATGTCGTCCTTGGTTATATTGTGATATCTCATGATTACATGGACTTCCTTTCTGCGATTTCTGCCATCTTGGCATCATTCAGTCTGGTGTCCCCGTGAACCCTGGAATAAGAAAGATATCCGTTCATGCGGTCTATCTTTGTAAGGTTTCTGCTTCCGCATTTGGGGCAGACATCCATTTCAAGCTCCTGATGACCGCAATCATCGCAATAAGCAAGGGACAGGTTTACACCTTCGTAGAAGCCCATGTCCATGGCCCTGTGTATCAAAGCCTTAACAGCATCGATGTTGTAATCGATGGGATATTTAACGTATTGGATCTTACCGCCGTTAGAAAGATCCCAGAATCTTGCTTCCAGATCCTGTTTCTGTATGGGAGTGATATCCTCCGATACATGGCAGTGGAAGGAATTGGAAACATATTCCCTGTCGCTGACGCCTTCGATGATGCCGTATTTCTTGCGGAACTGCTGAACCTGAAGTCCGCAAAGGCTCTCTGCGGGAGTTCCGTAAATGGCATAGAGGTTTCCGTCTTCTTCCTTGAACTCGGTGATCTTTTTGTTTATGTATTCAAGGACCTCAAGGGCAAATGCACCGTCCTCCACAAGGGACTTTCCGTTATAGAGTTCCTGAAGCTCATTGAGAGCCGTGATACCGAAGCTTGCGGTTGCAGATTTGAGCAAAGGCTTGATCTTATCGGTGAGTTTAAGGTGTCCGCCCAGGAATCCGCCTTCACAATAAGCAAGGGGATTGGTGGAGGCTCTCATCTCTCCGAGGTATGCATAAGTCCTTATATGGAGCTGTCTTATAAGGTTAAGATAATAATCCAGTACTTCATAGAAATCTCTGCTTTCCTTACGAGCCTTGGCAAGTATCATGGGAAGATGCAGAGAAACCGCACCTATATTGAAACGTCCAACGAATACAGGCTTGTCATCGGCGTCTGCAGGATGCATACCGCCCCTCTCATACCAGGGAGAAAGAAAGGCACGGCAGCCCATGGGAGAAATGATACGTCCGTACTGCTTGTATATGCTTGCAACATATCCCTGACCGGTAAGGGACAGCCAGTCGGGATACATGGTCTTGGCGGAACATCTTACGCCGGCCTCGAATACATCCTCAAGCTCCTTGCCGGGTCCGTGAAGGTTTTCATCGTACAGAAATACGATCTTAGGGAAAAGAACGGGTTTCTTGCATTCCTTCTTGCCCTGTCCGCGACGACGTACATTGAGCATGGAAATGGTGGCAAGTTTTGCGAATCTGCCTGTTCCTGTACCGGCGGTAACGGTGATGAAAGGATAATCACCCCTTGAAGAAGCAACGGTATTGAACTTATACTCCCATCCCTGGAAGCCCTGTTCAAATTCTCTGGTAACGTCGCTCAAAGCCTCGGCAGCAGCCATATCATCGTCGATACCGAGTCTTCTGTATTTGTCTATATATTTGTCATAGGATTTCTGGGCATAGGGTTCAAGGATAAGATCGACGCTGGGTACGGTAAATCCGCCGTACTGCTGGCTGGCAGCACTAAGTACGATATCACCGATAACATCAAAAGCAACATCAAGGGTCTTGGGCTCGTTGTACCAGATATTACCCATCTCAAAACCGCCGGTAAGAACGCTCTGAACGTCAAAAAGGCAGCAGTTCATGGTATCTCTGCGGGCAGACATGTCGTGAACGTAAATATATCCGTCTCTGCAGGCCTGGATCTCCTCGGTGGTCATGAAAAACTTCTGGTACAGTTCCTTATTGAGCTGATTGAAGATAAGACTTCTCTTGGTGGAAACCAGGGCCGAATCGGTATTGGCATTTTCCTTGTCACCGATGTACATGATGGACTGGCTCTTTTTGTAAACATCATCCAGCATGCGTACAAAATCCTGCTTGTAGTTGCGGTAATCCCTGTAGCTCTTTGCAACAATGGGCTTAACCTCTTCAAGGGCGGATTCAACGATATTATGCATAACGGGGATGGGTACCTCATCAAGACCCATCTCGCTCACGCGCTGGATAACATATTTACAGATCTTTTCATTCTCAGCGGGAGTAAACTTTGTAAGAGCACGATATGCGCTCTTCGCAATGGCATTGATGACCTTCTGAACGTTGAAGATCTCCTTGCTGCCGTCCTTTTTGATAACGTAGATCTCTTTGTCGGGTTTGTACAATTCCCCGTAATTTACGTTTTTATCCTCCGTATTTGCGCTCACCTTTCAAAAACCTCCCAGAAAATAAAGTACTAAATTTGGAATAAAAGAAAATAAGAAGCACAACATCTTGTGCTTCTTAAGTATAAAACAACTGAATCTAGAAAACAATAGGTTATATAAAAATTTTTATCTCAAACTATGCTTTGCCGGCCTCTTCGGCACTGCCGGAAGCAAGATGATCGCAGCGTTCGTTTTCGGGATGTCCCGCATGGCCCTTCACCCACTCAAAGGTAACGGAATGAGGCTCCATTGCTTTTAAAAGTCTTTCCCACAGTTCGATATTCTTGACCGTGCCCTTCTTCCATCCCGTTTTCTTCCAGGAGTCTATCCAGTGCTGATTAAAGGCATCCACAACATATTTGGAATCCGAAATGACTTTCACACTGCAGGGTCTGTTTAAGGCTTCAAGGCCCACGATCACGCCCATGAGCTCCATCCGGTTGTTTGTGGTCTCCTTAAAGCCCTCGGTAAGCTCAAGTTCGTGAACTTCACCCTTTGAATCGGTAAAAGAAACTATTGTACCGTATCCTCCTGGGCCGGGATTACCCTTTGAAGCGCCGTCCGAATATATGGTCACACTTGTCATACAGTCCTCCACTTGCCGGTCTTTTCAAAATCAGCAGCCATATTGCCGGCCTTGTCTGTGATCTCTTCGGAAAAGCCCATAAGAGTCAAAAGCTTAATGGCGTTTCTCGTGGCCGCGCTGCCCTGCTTTAACTTATAGCTGAAGGAAATATCATTGTCCGTGACAGTCTCGTCAAAATAATAGTTATCGTATTTATCCGCCACAAGTCCCGTAAGCTCTATGTCATGGGTCGCAACAAAGCAAAGCACCTTCTTTTCCCTAAGGCTTTCAAGGATACTGGTGCAGGCTGCGATACGCTCGATGGTGTTGGTGCCGCGAAGCACTTCGTCAAGGAAGCAAAGCACGGGACGGGGATCGCCGTCCTCGGCTTTGTCGATTATCCTCTTGATGGCCTTGATCTCGACCATGAAATAACTGTCATCGTTTTGAAGGTCGTCTCTTAAGGACATGGATGAAAAGATCCTGTAATCATCCATGGAAAAAGCATCGGCCGTGCAGGTATGTACCGACTTCGCCATAATGGCGTTAATGAGCACGGTCTTTAAAAAAGTGGATTTACCCGATGCGTTGGAGCCTGTTATAAGGACTCCCCTGTCGGATGTCTCGATACTGTTCTTGACGGGATCGGAAATAAGGGGATGATACATGTTAAGTCCCCTGATACCGTGGCCTTCTTCAGGAATGCAGTGATCGGTAAGAGCCTCTCTCAAAGAAGCAATAACGATGTAAGTATCCAGTTTTCCCAGGTTTTCGTATACTCTTTCGATGTTTTCCCTGTTCTTTTTCAGTTCATCAAGACTTCTGTAAAAGCTGATGATATCCACATGGAAGAACATCCTGAGATAATCGCCCAAAAGTTCCAGAGGATTTCCCACACCCGTGAATTTATTGCCGGAATTAACCGCGTGACGTCCGTTCCTTCTGAAGGTCTCAAGCTTTTTGAGAGTATCTTTGATATCGGATATCTCATCAAAGACCGAACCGTCGCGGTGCCTTGTCATCCGCTCCGAAACCTTTAAGAAGTTTATGATAAATCCAAGGCAGACCACATAGATCTCGATATCTCCCCTGGCCTTGTAGTAGGTGATAATATTGTAGATAAGCCCTGCCACAAGCGCCATTACACCTATGGACCCATCGATAAAGATGATACCCACTGCCGCGATCAAAAAGATAATGGGTATAAATTCGGTGATCAGGTTCTTTCCTTTGACGTCAAGAAAAAGGTCGAGACAATCCCAGAAGCTGACGCCCCTCATGGAACCCACCGACATAAGATCTGCCTGGAGTTTTTCCCTTTCTTCCCTGTTTCCGGAAAGATAAGAGACCTTTTTCTCAAGATCCGAAATTTTATCTTTGTTATATATGGGGGTCCTGAGCCGATGATAAAAATATTCGCTGCCGGGAGCCGATACAGCCGTGTTAAAAGCAACAAACAGCCTGTCGAATTCAATATCCGAAGCGGTAATATCATCGATGGAATCAGGGTTTTTCTTTCTTGCATTGTAAAGGGCTATCCTTGCAAGTTCATCCCCGCTGTATTCCCGGTCGGAGAACTTTCCGTACCCCGCCGTGATCTTTTGAAGCCTCTGTTTATCCTTCTTTGAGGCATCGTAATATTCCTTGAAAAAGAAAACAAGGAACAACCCCACTGCCACAATGGCCATTATCAAATATTGCATCACAGATTATCCGGCCCGAATCCCTTCGGGAACAACTCCTTTAAAGTAAATATACTGAAATCATCAACAGATTTCGCAACAATGATCTCAAAAGTATCGGGATTGCAGAATTCCATCATCACCTGTCTGCAGACTCCGCAGGGATAAGCATAACCGTCCACGGGCTTAGAAACATCGCCCCCGACTATGGCTATCCTTGAAAATTCAGTATCTCCTTCGCTGACAGCCTTGAAAATCGCTGTCCTTTCCGCACAGTTTGTAGGAGAAAAGGCTGCGTTCTCAATATTACAGCCAAGATACACCCTTCCGTTCTTACAAAGAAGTGCCGCTCCAACGGCAAATCCGGAATAGGGGCAATAGGACCTTTCTCTGGCTCTGAAAGCTTCCCGTATGAGTTCTTCGTCAGTCATCGATCTGTCTCCTTGAATCAAAAGTCCCAAAAAGGGAACCCAAAGGTAAGAGGATCTAAAAAAGCACCCACAGTCATTATAATCTGCGGGTGCTCTTTAGAAAAGTCAAATTGTATTATTTTACTATGAACTTTCTGAAATTTTTCTTACCCCTGCGAACAACGGGTTCCAGCGCTTTAAGTTCATCAAGGGTGTATGCGGTCTTGATATCGGTGACCTTTTCATCGTTGACCGTAACGCCGCCCTGTTCTATGGCGCGTCTGCCTTCACTTCTGGAAGCAACGAGGCCGCCCTTTACAAGAAGGCCGATCACGTCTACGGTTCCGTTGAAAAGATCCGCTTCCGTCACTTCTGTAGTGGGGATATCTCCGCCGGCACCGTTTGAGAACAGAGCCTTGGCACTCTCCAGGCACTTATTTGCTTCTTCCTCACCGTGGATCATCTTGGTAAGTTCAAATGCAAGGATCTCCTTGGCCTTGTTAAGCTCACTGCCTTCCCACTTTTCCATTTCATGGATCTCATCAAGGGAAATGAAGGTAAGGAGCTTCATGCATTTGATGACATCGGCATCATCCACATTTCTCCAGTACTGGAAAAATTCAAAGGGCGAAGTCTTCTCGGGATCAAGCCATACCGCACCCTTCTGGGTCTTGCCCATCTTCTTGCCTTCGGAGTTAAGAAGAAGGGTGATGGTCATTGCATATGCGTCTTTACCCAGCTTTCTTCTGATAAGTTCGGTGCCGCCCAGCATGTTGGAC
>JAEEGL017100419.1_pt1 | contig 57536 bp, 54 predicted proteins | sample 9134231 | NCBI WGS metagenome assembly JAEEGL01 (sample SAMN16246548, study PRJNA631951) | gut metagenome | biome: gut microbiome; feature: rumen; material: fiber-attached | host: Bos | place: Iran: Karaj | collected 2018-10
ATTTAGGTTCCGGTGCCATAGGCGTATGAGTTCAAGTCTCTTCGTCCGCACCACGGGCAGGTATAGTGTAGTGGTAACACATTAGCCTTCCAAGCTGAGGTCACGGGTTCGAGTCCCGTTACCTGCTCCAAAAAAACAGCACCCAAAAAGGGTGCTGTTTTTTTGCATGGAAAACGAGGGACTCGACTGAGCGAAAGCAAAAGCGTCCTGTGGGGAAATTCAACTGCTGCGCGAGTTGCCTCCCGTAAGAGGCGCTGGATTTCTATTCGCAATTCTGATATGATAAAGCCACAAAAGCAAGGAGGACACCGTAATGGAAATGGGAAAGGAAATCCGCAGGCTGAGGAACAACCGCGGACTGACGCAGGAGGCACTGGCGGATGCGCTGAACGTGAGCGCGCAGACTGTCAGCAAATGGGAGTGCGGAACGAGCGTGCCGGATGTTCAGCTGCTTCCGGAGATCGCCGTGTATTTCGGAGTGACGATCGATCAGCTCTTCGCCATGACGCCGGATCAGGAGCTTGAACGCATCGAAAACCGGATCTATGACCGCGGACTGTTTCCCGAAGCGGAACAGCGACAGATCGAACAGCAGCTAAAGACGATTGCGGAGCAGCCGAAGTATATCGGAAAAACGGAGCTGCTGCTTACAAAGCTCTACAACAATCAGGCTGAGCAGTTTCGGCTGCTCGCGACGGAGCATGGAAAGATGGCTGTGGAACGGATGGAAGGGGACCACGACGCGATCAGCGAGCTTGCCAACGCGTGGGGCAGCTACATCCCCGATTGGAATATCCGCAACCATCATGCGCTGATCGAATGGTTCGAAGCGTACTGCCGCCGCAATCCGAATAACCGGGCAGCTTTGATGTGGCTGATCGATAACCTGATTGACGATCGCCGGCTTACCGAGGCGCGGGAATGGCTGCAAAGACTTGAAGGGATCGACCATACGTTCCGCGTTCCGATGTATCGCTTCCTGATCGCGGCTGCGGCCGGCAAGCCCGACGAAGCTGATGCGATCCTTGCCGAATTGGAGCAGATGCAGGATCAGGAATGGTGCTGGGCGACCATGCTCGGCGATTTCTATACGCAGCGTCAGGAATACGACAAGGCCATTGAATGGTACCGCAAGGGGCAGGAAATGCAGCCTTCGCCCAAGTTCACCGACAGCGCAATGAGCATTGCGCATATCTGCGAGATCCGGGGCGACAAGGCGGGCGCGATCGCTGCCTACCGTGAGCAGCTGCGGCTGCTGCGCGAGGATTGGGGCATCGTCAGCGGTGAGGAGCGCGACGCCGTAGACCGCGCGATCCAAAAACTGCAGGAAGAATAAAGAAAAGATAACCGTCCGCAAGGACGGTTTTTTGTCAATCGGCTTTTTTGTAGATTGCGCCGACGCGGAATCCCTCGTCGGAACAGTTCAACAATTCGGAGACGGTCACGAGCTGATAGCCCTGCTCCAGCAGAACCGGCACTGCGCGGCGGAACGCACCGATCGTCTTTTGCGTTTTATCGTGGCACAGGACGATCGATTTGTGCAGACCGTAGCCGGATTCGTCCTTTTCGGCGATCATGCGCTCATAGATCATGTCTTCGGTGTAGTTGTCATAGGTATCATGCGTGCTGCGCGTATGGTTGATGACGGCCATACCGTGCTTTTGCATCAGTTCGATCAACGCGTTGCGCGTGTCCGACCCCTTTTGACCGTAGCTGATGTACGGCGGGCGGAACAGCTTCGTTCGAACGCCGAGCACGTTGTACAGCGTATCGTCCACCTGTTCGATCTGATAGCGCATCTCCTCGGTCGTCAGTTTTTCGATGTCCAGGTGATCCCAGGTGTGATTGCCGATCTCGCAGCCGAGCGCGAGCATGCGCTTGAGCTGCGGCTCATGCCCCGCGATGTACGCGCCCTTAATGAAGAACGTCACGCGGACGTTGTACTGCTCACAGACGTCGAGCACGCCGTCGGTCAATTCGTCCCGCGGGCCGTCGTCAAACGTGAACGCCACCATCTTCTGATCCGGATCGATCGCCATCCCCTCGACGCGCTTTTGAATCGCTTCCTCATCGGTTAACCCGCTGAAAGCCCGAACATGCTGCGTCAGCGCCTCATTGCGCTCCGCGTACCACGCATCGGTAATTTTGGGGACCGGTGTAACATACGGCGTCGGCGTAGCGGCGGGGGGATCGGTCGGAAGCAGCGTGGCAGCCGCGGTCGGCACGGCGGAAGCGGCGGAGAGGTCAACGCTTGCCTCCTTTGCGCCGCAGGAGAACAGACGAATCAACAGCACCGTAAGCAACACAAGCAGCGCAAGCAGCAGAACGCCGCAGGCGCCGATCAGAATCTTACGGATTCGCTTTTTTCTTTTGCGGGATTTTTTCGACATGCCGCACCTCAACGGAGAACAGTATACCGTTTTTTCGACCGAAATGCAATCGATTTTGACATGATTTGACGTTTTTTCTCATACAATGGCGTATGAAACGAATCCGAAAGAAACTGATTGCTTCGATGCTCCTGCTGCTTGTGCTGTTTACCGGAGCGTTCATCTATGTCAATCGATCGCTGCGTCCGGTGCTCGAAGGGCTTTCAAAGGCACGCGTCGAATCGGTCGCCGCTGCGGCGATGAACGATGCGGTGCTTCAGATTCTCAGCCGCGAGGACAACACGGGCAATCTGATCACAATCCATGAAGCCAACGGCGCCGTGTACTATCTGGAGGCCGACAGCAGCAAGCTGAACACGCTTGCGGCGGACTGCGCGATCTGCGCGCAGGAGAAGATTGCTTCACTCGGCGAGCAGGGCGTTTCGATCCCGATCGGAACGGTTTCGGGGATCCCGCTGTTCACGGGGATGGGGCCGAACCTGGTGATGAAATTCACGCCTGCCGGAGCGGTTCAATCGACGTTCTCAAGCAAGTTTACAAGCGCCGGGATCAACCAGACACTGCATCGCATTACGCTGACGCTGAAGGCGACCGTGCGGATCATTTTGCCGGGCGACGCGTACATCGTTTCGATCGAAACGCAGGCGCCGATTTCGGAGAGCATTTTGGTCGGAAGCGTTCCGTCGACGTATACCGACGTCACGCAGGAGGATATGCTCGATCTGATCCCGGATTGACAAAATCTTTTCTTTCAAACGGTTGTACTTTCCGTACGGCTGTGCTATACTCACGGTGTAAGGCGAGAGCCGAAAAATTGCATATGTGAGGTTGTTATGTACGAGGGTTCGGGTAGAATCAAGATTTTTGCCGGCAGGACGGGGCGTCCCTTTGCAAAACGTATGTGTGACTTTTTGGGAACGGAATTGGGCGATTCGGAAACGATCATGTTCTCCGAAGGCAATATTTTCGTTCGAATCAATGAGTGCATCCGGGAGAACGATGTGTATCTCGTTCAGCCGATTGCGCGTGACCCCAATGCGGAATTTACCGAGCTGCTATTTTGGATCGACGCGTTCAAGCGTTCCAGCGCCAACTCCGTAACCGCCATCATTCCGTACTTCTCCTATGCCAAGGGCGATAAGAAGGACGAGCCGCGCGTTTCCATCCGCGCCCGCGTGTGTGCCGATTGTATCGAAACGGCCGGCGTGGACCGCGTGCTGTTTATGGACCTGCATGCGGCGCAGATTCAGGGCTTTTTCAAGAAGCCGGTCGATCACCTGTACGCAATGCCGCTGCTGACCGAATATGTGCGCCGGCAGGGACTTGCAACCGAAAACCTGGTTGTCGTGGGTCCGGATGCGGGCAGCGCAAAGCGCGCGCATTCGTTTGCCAAGGAACTGAATGCCGATGTCGCGATTGGGGACAAGACCCGCGTGGACCACAGCGAAAACGCCAAGATTCTGAACATCATCGGCGACGTCAAAGACAAGGACTGTCTCGTGGTGGATGACTTCTCGATCTCCGGCGGTACGATGGTGGATATCGCAAAAGCACTGCAGGCGAACGGCGCAAGACGCATCTTCGGCGCGCTTTCACACAACGCGATGAACGAGAAAGCACTGAAACGGATCGAGGAGAGCCCCTATGAATGGGTGGTGACGACCGATACCGTCGAATGCCCCGAAGCCGCGAACTACAAGAAGATCCGCATCATCTCTGCCGCGCCGTTGTTTGCGATGGCGGTCAAGACGATCCATGACCGTACGTCGATGGGCAACATGCTCGAGACCACCGCTTCCACACTGATTCAGGACATTCATTTCGACGAGCAGCCGAAAAACCTGTAATGGTGCATGACTTTGCTCCCCGTTTCGGGGAGCTTTTTTTGTAAAAATATCGCTTGACAAAGGTAAAAGCCTGTGATATATTTATAAATTTTTGTTTGACAAAACGAACGTTTTTCCGTTATAATATCAATATCAGAACAGGAGGACGGAAAGATGTTCGCAATCGGGGAACTTGTCTGCTATCCGATGCATGGCGTCGGGAGCGTGGAAGCGATCGAAGAGCAAACCGTTCTGGGCGAAACGTCGCAGTATTACCGGCTGCGCTTCTTCACCGGTCGTATGACGGCGATGGTTCCGGTGGCCACGGTGGAGCGCGTGGGGCTGCGTCGGCTTGCCGAGCCGGACGTGTGCGAAACCGTCATCCGTTCGCTGGCTGAGGAGCCGAGCGTTCAGGAAAGCGACAACTGGAATCAGCGCTATCGGGACAATCTGGATAAGCTGCGCATCGGAAAGGTGGGCGACGTGGCCGAGGTTGTCAAGTGCCTGGTTCGACGTGATCGGGAGAAAGGGCTTTCGGCCGGAGAGCGCAAAATGTATCTGACGGCGCGGCAGGTGCTGATCGGGGAACTGGCCGCCGCGACCGGGCGAACCGAGGAGGAGCTGCTGCCTTTGGTGGGCGGCGCATAAGCATCCGCTGTTTCCGAAAATTTTTCTTGACAAACTGTCGCAGGTGTCACTATAATATGAAATGTTATTGTGTCGCACTGCGGCAATTAGTTTACATGAAGGAGAGTGTTCGGATATGGTACGGACTTATCAACCCAAGAAAAGACAGCGCAGCAAGGTTCACGGTTTCCGCAAGCGTATGGCAACCGCCAACGGCCGCAACGTTCTGAAGCGCAGACGTGCAAAGGGTCGCAAGAAACTGAGCGCATAAAGGTCTTTTGTGACAGATAAGGAACAAAATGGAAGCGCATGCGGCAAGTTTTCGCTTGCCGTAGTTGCTGTATATACGGAAAGTATCTGTGAATCGTTCCTATTCGTTGAAACGGCATAAAGAATTCCGCTACACCTACCGTGTCGGTCGATCGGTCGGCTCGCATCTGTTCTCCCTGATCTGGGCAAAAAGCCGGTCCGATTCCGTCAAGGTCGGGTTTTCGGTTTCCAAAAAAGTCGGCAACAGCGTCAAGCGGAACCGCGCCAAAAGGCGGCTTCGCGCCTGCATTACGCCGATGCTCGATTCGCTGAGAAAGGGAACGAACCTGATTTTCATCGCGCGGAAAGAAGTGTTGGACGTTCCGTTTGCGGAAATGCAGCGTCAGATGCATGACGTGATTTCCCGCGCGGGGCTGTGGGAGAAGCGGGAATGAAACGTGTTCTTCTCGCAATGCTTCGCTTTTATAAGCGTTCGATCTCGCCCCTTTTGCCGCCTGCCTGCAAGTATACGCCGACCTGTTCGGAGTATGCGATGGAGGCGATCGAGGTACACGGCGCCTTCAAGGGAACGCTTCTTGCCATCTGGCGCGTGCTTCGATGCAATCCGTTTTCCCGTGGCGGGTATGATCCCGTTCCAAAGCCGCATCATAAGTAAGGAGTCACCGTTATGACAACATCCTTCTTTTTGACCCGTTGGCTGTATCTTGCCATGTCGTGGGTCTACGAGCAGATTTCCCGTCTGTTCGGGTCTTCCGCCGCCTCCATGGGACACGGCGGTGTGGTCGTCGTTCTGACGATCTTCATTTTCACGCTTGCGATCCGCGCCGCGACTTCGGTGGGGGATATTTCGTCGCGCAAATCCTCGATGAAGATGCAGGAGATTCAGCCGGAGCTCAATCGCCTGCAGAAAAAGTATAAGGACGATCCCCAGAAGCTCAACATCGAGCAGCGCAAGATCATGAAGGAGCACGGCGTCAGCACCTTCGGCGGCTGCTTGCCGATGCTTCTGATGTTCCCGCTTCTGATCATGTTCTTCAACGCGTTCCGCGCCTGGGCAAACGAGCAGATGCTCTCCTTGGTCATCGCGCTCGAGAACGGACAGGGCCTTGAGATGTTTCAGGGATTCCGGTTCCTTTGGATCACCAACATCTGGCGGCCGGACAATCTGAGTCCCGGCGGCGCGCTGATGAGCGCACAGGAGTTCTGGACGAATTTCTCGACCACGAACCAGATCAAGAATTTCATTTTCTACAACAACAACAGCGAGACGCTGAACGAGATTCTCTACAAGCTGCATTTCTTTACCGTGCAGTTCAATGAGACCGGCGCGATGGAGTACGTCTACGCGGCGGACAACGGCGCGGCCTTCAAGGTTGCGTACGAGGCGTTCGTGCGGCCGATTACCGATTCGATGCCGAAGTTCTATTCGATGACGAACGGCTATGCGGTGCTGCCGCTGCTCGCGGGCGCTACGGGATTCTTGCAGTCGTTCCTGCAGCAGAAGATGCAGCCGCAGACCGCGCAGAACAACCAACAGGCGAATTCCTCGATGAAGGTGATGATGTACCTGATGCCGCTCATCTCGGTGTTCTTCTGCTACCAATATGACGCAACGTTCGCGTTCTATTGGACGTTCTCGAACATCTTCGCGCTGCTCGTCAACGTGATTCTCAATTTCACCATGTTCAAAAAACCGAAGACCGAGCAAGTGGAGGCAAAAGCAAAGGCATGAGAAGTATGGAGTTTACCGGCCGGAACGTCGATGAAGCGATTTTCCATGGGCTGGAAGAAATGCAACTCACGATCGATCAGGTCGTGATTGAAACCGTGCAGAAGGAGAGCAAGGGCATTTTCGGCATCGGCGCAAAGAACGCGATCGTTCGCCTGACCGAACGGGAAGTTCCCGTGATGCCGGTGTTTGAGACGGTTCCCAAAGCCGAGCCGCGCCCGAAAAAGAACGATCGTCCCCGCTCGCAGGAGCGCAAGGGCGGTTCGAAGAAGCAGGAGCCGCGCAAAAAGGACGAGACGCCCGCTTTCGCGTATGACGAGGATCTCGCCGCTACGAACGATGCCGCGCTGTTCCTTGCGGATCTGATGCAGGCAATGAAGATCAATGCGACCGTGCAGGCCGCCGAGACCGATGACGGGCTGCGGCTCAACATCGTCTCCGATACGGATGGATTGCTGATCGGCCGTCGCGGGGAAACGCTCGATGCGATTCAGTATCTCGTTTCGCTGTACTGGAACAAGGACCGCAAGGACAATGCCTACCGCAGAGTCACGGTCGACACGGAAGGCTATCGCGCACGCCGCGAGGAAACGCTCCGGAAGCTCGCCCGCCGCACCGCCGTTCGTGTTGCCAAGACCGGTCGCGCCGTTACGATGGAGCCGATGAATCCGTATGAGCGCCGCATCCTGCATTCCGCGCTGCAATCGTTCCGCGGGGTGACGACGTACAGCGAGGGCGAAGAGCCGAACCGCGCCGTCGTCATTGCGCCGGAGAAATAAGCATTCGGGCCGCTTCCGCGGCCTTTTTTCATAGGGACAGAATATGGAACACAACGATACAATCTTTGCGCCGTCCACCGCTGTCGGCGGGGCGATTGCGGTATTGCGCGTCTCCGGACCCGGGGCGTGCGGCGTGATGCATGCGCTCACAGGCAAAGCGCTGACGCCGCGGATGCTGACCTATGCGCCGCTGCGCTATTCGGGGGAGCATCTGGACGACAGTATGGCGGTCTGGTTTCCCGCGCCGAACAGCTATTCGGGGGAGGATATGCTTGAGCTGCATTGTCATGGCGGGATCGGGACGGTGCGCCGTGTCTCCGAAGCGCTCTTAGACCTTGGGGCACGCCCTGCGGAGGGCGGGGAGTTTACAAAACGCGCTTTTTTGAACGGAAAAATGGATCTGACCCAGGCAGAGGCGGTCATGGATCTGATCAACGCGCAGGCGGATTCGTCGCTGCGCGCAGCGCTGCATCAGCTCGGTGGCAGCATCGGACGGATGCTCCGCGCCACCGAAGAAACGATTCTCGATGCGCGTTCCGCTGTGGAAGCCGCAATCGATTATCCGGACGAAACCGAGGAGGACGTGTATGCCGCGCTCCCGCAGCAGATCGAGGACGCGATCCGCGAGATCGACGGTCTGCTTTCCCACTCACAGCAGGGGCGGTTTCTGCGGGAAGGGGTACGGACGGTCATTCTCGGCCGGCCGAACGTCGGCAAAAGTTCACTGTTCAATGCGCTTCTCGGCGAGGACCGCGCGATCGTGACCTCCGTCGCCGGAACCACGCGCGATGTCCTCGATGAACGCACGGCATGGAACGGCGTTTCCGTGCGGCTCATGGACACGGCAGGCTTAAGGGAAGCCTCCGATGAAGCGGAAAGCATCGGAATTGACCGCGCCCGCCGCGCGCTGCACTATGCGGATCTGCTGCTCATCGTGCTCGATGGGTCCGTTCCGCTCACGCCCGAGGATGACGCGCTCCTCGAAGAGACACGCGCGTTCCGGCGCATCGTCATCTCGAACAAGTCGGATCTCGGGACCGTCGCAGCCGATCTTGCGGTCAGCTGCAAAACGGGGGAGGGGCTTGAGACGCTGAAAACACGCATCACCTCGGTTGCGGGAACCGGAGAACTTGACACGACGTGCATTACGAATCTGCGGCATATCCGCGCGCTCGAGGCCGCCCGACAGGCGCTGATGCACGCCTCTTCGCAAACCGAGCCGGACTGTATCGCTACCGATCTGAGGGAAGCGTCGCACCATCTCGGCACCATCACCGGCACCGATGTGGATGAAAAGCTGCTTGACCGGATCTTTGAGAATTTCTGCGTCGGCAAATAGTTCTTTTTCTTCCGCGGAGAAGAAAAAGAACCAAAAAGAAGCCTTATTCTGAGGCTTCTTTTTTTCGTTTTGGGGAGATTACATGGCCTGCTTCTCTTTGACCGCGCCGAGCAGGTTGCCGAGCAGCAGGTACGAAAGCAGTCCGACGGCGAGCAAAACTCCGCCGAGGATCCAGTACACGTTCGTCAGGGGATTGGTCGTTCCGTAGATTTCAAGTGCGCCGGTGACCAGACTGCCGACGGTGAGCGTCGCAATCCCGGCGTGGGTACAGCCGGCGGAAATCCCGGAGGGGTACGGGCGTTTGTACTTCATGAGGAGGAAGAACGGAAGCACACCGCCCGCCAGCGGAAACGCGAACGCTTCGAGCATATAGAAACTGTAGACGCCTCGGCCGAAGACCTCATAGACGGCGCCGAACAATGCGGTAAACAGGGTAACGATCAGGTAGATCAGGAGGGTTTTTTCGTACCGCTGTCGGTTTTTCTTAGTATCCGATGTAAACAATGTCGCTCACGCTCCTTTCCTTCGTGGATTTTCCGCTCGACGTCGGAACATTGACGATCGTTCCGTTGAACACCATCGTCGAGGAACCGCCGCCGTCGAGATTGTATGCCGTTTTTGCGCCGAGCGTTTTCAAAAAGGTCGCAAGCTCATAGAGCGTCAGGCCTTCGCTCTGCGACGTCCGCCCGTCCGAAACGACGAACAGGTAATGCAGATCGTCGACCACCGCAATGGCGGTGCGCGGGTTGCTCGCCATGGCTCTGCCGACCTCATCGTTGACCGAAACGGAGATCTCCCCGTCCTCGATCAGCGCCGGACCGAAGTTCAGAACGTTCCATGCGCCGCTTTCGAGCAGAGCCTCTGCCGTGATCTCGGATTCCCGGATGATGCCGAAGCTGCCGTCGCCGTAGATGACGAGGTCGACCGCGTTCTTGACCGCCTTGTCACGGTAGAGCACGCCCTCACGGATCACATAGCCGGATTGCCGCGCGCCGTAATAGTCCCCGTTGATCGCCAGAACGGCATTGACCGCATCGGCGGTTTCCGAGACCTTTGCGGTGACATTGCGCCCATACGTGCCTTGGGCGAACGCGGTTTTGAGGTACTCGGGCGAGGACACCTGCACATCGGCTACATAGACGGTTGTATCGCTGATGCGGTACTCGGTCAGCTGCACGGAGATGTTCTCATCGCGATAGGTCGTATCGGTGGAGACGACGTGCGCCGCGCTGGTGGATACGGTGACTGCCTCCGCCGTCGGAGCGGCGGTGGGGATAGCGGTGGCGGCTGAGGTCGGCTCGACCTCGACCGTTTCAGACTGCGCCATAGCTTCGGAGACGACGGTAATGACGGGCTGCGCAGCGGTCTCTACGGTTTCATATCGGCGGACGATGACGAACGTATCGAGCAGCAGATAGGAGGTAAAGGCAAACAGCAGACCGCCGAACAGAAAGCCCCATAGGTACTTTTTCAAATGCATAAGGCTCACCTCACTTCTTTTGTTTTGTTGAGTACAGTTTACGCAGCGAACCCTAAAACTACCTTAAAAGCCAAAAGTTTTTTTGCAATCTTGGGATAGGTATGGTATAGTATCGGTAAGAATCCGATCAGGGAGGAGAAACTCCATGCGCTTGCTGTTTGCAGAGGATGAGCGTTCGCTTTCGAAAGCGGTTACGGCGATCCTTGTTAAGAATCATTATTCGGTCGATGCGGTTTACGACGGCGAGGAAGCGCTCGACTATCTGGAAACCGGTAATTACGACGGCGTGATTCTCGACGTGATGATGCCCAAAGCGGACGGGTTCACGGTGCTGAAACGGATGCGAGCGGCGGGGAACCGCACGCCGGTGCTGATGCTGACGGCCCGTTCGCAGATCGAGGACCGCGTGCTCGGGCTCGACAGCGGCGCAAACGACTATCTGACAAAGCCGTTCGCAATGCAGGAGCTGTTGGCGCGGATCCGCGCGATGACGCGTACCCCGGGTGTGCAGCCGGATACGCGGCTCATGGTCGGGAACGTTACGCTCGATGCGGCGACCTATGAGCTCAGCGCGCCGGGAGGGAGCTATAAGCTTGCCAACAAGGAATACCAGATGCTCGAAATGCTGATGCGCAACCCGAAAAAACTGATCTCGGCGGAGAGCTTCATGGACCGCATCTGGGGATATGACAGCGAGGCGGAACTGAACGTCGTCTGGGTGTATATCTCGTATTTAAGAAAGAAGCTTTCGGCGATCGGCGCGAATGTCCAGATCAAGGCGCAGCGCGGCGTCGGATACTTTCTGGAGGTGCAGGGATGATTCGCAAACTGCAATGGCGGTTTATCGGCATCGCGATCCTGTCGGTTTTCCTCGTGCTCGTCATACTGATCGGCGCGATCAACGTTCTCAATTACAGCAGCGTCGTTACGGATGCGGACGGCACGCTGACCATGCTGGCGGAAAACGGCGGGCGGTTTCCGGGCTTTTCGGGCAAGAACTACACGCCGCCGCGGGAGGGCGACGCGCGCAATTCCTCCGACGATTCCAGTCGGCGATTGTACGGAAACCGGGATCGGCGAGAGCTCTCGGCGGAACTGCCGTTCCAGTCGCGCTACTTTACGGCGATCATCGACGAAGACGGGACGGTCGGATCGCTGAACGTCGAAAACATTGCGGCACTGGATGAATCGGAAGCGAGCGCGCTTGCGCTGTCCGTTTTCGCCAAGGGCCGGGGGCGAGGCTTTGCGGACGGGTATCGATACCGTCGAACCGAAATGGACGGCGGAACGATGCTGATCTTTTTGAGCTGTCACCGCGAGCTTGCGACGGTGCAGACGTTCCTGCTCGTCAGCGGCATCATCTCCGCAGCCGGACTTACGGCGGTCTTTCTGCTGATCGTGTTGTTCTCGCGTCGGATTGTCCGTCCGATCGCCGAGAGCTATGAAAAGCAGAAGCGATTCATCACGGACGCCGGGCATGAGCTCAAGACGCCGCTCACGATCATCAATGCCGATGCGGACGTTCTGGAGATGGATCTGGAGCAGCCGAGCGAATGGCTCGACGATATTCGTACGCAGACGCAGCGGCTGACGGTATTGACGAACGACCTGATCTACCTGTCCCGCATGGAGGAGGACGTTCCGGTTCAGATGATCGAATTCCCGCTGACCGACGTCGTTTCCGAGATGGCGCAATCGTTTTTTGCCGTCGCAAAATCGCAGAACAAAACGTTTGACGTATCCCTGCAGCCGATGCTGACGCTTTCCGGCGACGAGAAGGCCATCCGCAAATGCGTTTCGGTGCTGCTCGATAACGCGCTGAAATATTCGCCGGAGGGAGGCGTGATCCGCCTGAGACTCCAAAAGGAAGGCAAGCAGATACGGCTGTCCGTTTACAACACGGCGGAACAGGTCCAAAAGGGCAATGCGGATCGGCTGTTTGACCGATTCTACCGCGCTGACGCGTCGCGCAATTCCGCGGCGGGTGGATTCGGGCTTGGGCTTTCGGTGGCAAAGGCGGTCGTGGAAGCGCACAAAGGGAAGATTCATGCGTTCTCTGAGGACGGGGCATCGCTGACGATTGAAGCGTCGCTGCCGCAAAATTGAACGAAAAAAACAGCCCGATCCGAACGGATCGGGCTGTTTGTGTCCAAACGAATCAGTTGCTGTGCTTGCCGAAGACTTTGATGAGAATCTCCAGGATCCACTGGATGACACGGAGCACTTCGAGGATGAAGTCGCAAACGTACGAGATGATGTAGGTATCGAAGACCTTCTTCATCACCTTCAGCTCATCGCCGGTGGCGAGGCCGTACTTCTCGATCATCTCCAACGCGCGATCGTTGGCTTTCTTTTCGACCGGAATGTTCAGAAGCGTGACGATAAAGCCCGCAACGAGCAGCAAGCCGCTGAGTACCAGAGCGATCGAGGAGAAGACCATGCTGCCCTGCAGCACGACAAAATCGATGATAACGCCGATCAAAAGAACCGGGATGAAGAGCAGCGGGCCGAAGACGCCGATGACCGACAGGCGGTTGCGCGTTACGGTTGCGGGATCGCCTTCCTCACAAAGCTTGGCAAGGCCGGCCTTCTGAACGGCAAGCGCGGTTGCGGTGACGGATTTCTTATCGTCGATCTTGAACAGGATGCTGCGAAGGTAGATCGTCTTCGTAAAGATGTTGTAGTAGTTGCCGAAAAGCGCGCCGCGGATAAAGCCGGCTTTTTTGACTTTGATGTGCGTGAGCCCGTCCTTATCGAGCACATAGCGCGCCGCGTCCGCACCGGTCATACCGGTGGAAATCGGCATCTTGTTCGCTTTCCAATAGCGAACCGCGATTAAGATCTTCATGACCAGCGCAACGATCGCCATAACGACGACGAGGATGCTGACGATGATGTATGCAACGACAAGCCCGATCGGCGCGCCGTCGAACAGTTCCGAGAGAATGCTCGCAAAATTTTCCATGATTCTGGTCCTTTCTGTTTTTCTTCCTAAATATTATCATATTTGAAAAAGATGTCAAGAAAAAAAACTGCGATCGAAAAAAAAGGACGGGATATTGCATTCGGGGGAATCACGATGGTATAATAAATTGATTAATTATTCATAAGGAGACCAACGCATGAACATCCAATCCACGAAGAACGGAACCGAACGGGTGCTTGCCCTCAAAGGCAGACTGGATACAATCAGCGCACCGGTGCTTGAAGCGGAGCTGAAGGACGCGCTAAGCGGCGTGGAAACGCTTGTGCTTGACTTTGAAAAACTCGAATACATCTCATCCGCAGGGCTTCGCGTGCTGCTTGTTGCAAAAAAAGTGATGCAGCAGCGGGGCGGCATGAAACTTCTGCACGTGAACGAGACGATTATGGATATATTCGAGGTTACCGGGTTTACAGATTTTTTGACGATCGAGTAACGGGGAGGCACCATGGAAACCATTCTTTCTTTGCTGGAGCGGTATACGGCGGAGCATGCCGCAATGCCGATTTTGTTCGACGAAGCGCATTCCAAAGGCATTTCGTACGCGCAGCTCGATGAAATGACCGGGCGCGTGTACGCGTATCTGAAAGCGCATGGCGTCGGCAGGGAGGATTTTGTTCTGATCAATCTGCCGCGCGGCGTTCTGCCGGTCGTCGCGATGATTGGCGTATGGAAAGCCGGCGCGGCATGGGCGCTCGTGGAGGATACGTACGCCCCGGAGCGGATTGCGTATATTCGTTCCGACTGCGGGTGCAAACTGGAGCTTTCTGCGGCCAACTGGGACGAAGTGATGAACAGCACTCCACTTGCGGGGTACGAGCAGGCGGATCCGCATGACGCTGCGTATGCGATCTATACCTCCGGAACGACCGGGAACCCCAAGGGCGTGCTGCACGAATACGGCAACCTTTCCCGCGCGATCGATTCCATTCGCGTAAACGGCGTGACCCCGTTTGACGGGTCGGACCGGCTCGCGCTGCTTGCGCCGATGAACTTTGTCGCGTCGGTCATCGTCGTGCTCAAAACGCTCAGCATCTGCGGCGGGCGCATGTATATCGTCAGCTACGCAACGATCAAGAACCCGATGGCGCTCAAGATGTTCTTTATCGAAAAGCGCATCACCATCACGTTTTTGACGCCGTCTTACGTCCGGATGCTCGGCAACCAGACCGGACCGTTCCTGCGGATGCTGTTCGTCGGCAGTGAACCGGCCAACAACCTGTACAACAAGAATCTTGAGCTGATCAACATCTATGCGGCTTCGGAGAGCGGGTTCGCGGTCGGCGTATTCCCGATCGACCGGGCCTATGAAACCTGCCCGATCGGCAAGCCGGAGGTTGAAACAAAGATCTGGTTGATCGGCGAGGACGGAAACGAGGTGGCCGACGGCGAGATGGGCGAGCTCTGCTTTGAGAATCCCTATGTGCGCGGCTATATCCATCTGCCCGAGGAGACAAAGAAGGCATTCGTGAACGGCGTCTATCACACGGGCGACCTTGCGCGGCGCGATGAGAACGGAAACTTCGTTTTGCTCGGCCGCAGCGGCGATATGATCAAGATCAACGGGAATCGGATCGAGCCTGCGGAGATTGAGGCGGCCGTGAAGCAAACGCTTGGGATCGACTGGGCGGCGGCGCGCGGCTTTGAGGAGAACGGCAAGAGCTATCTTTGCGCGTACTACACGGCCGATGTTCCGGTGGACCCGGAGGCGATGCGCCGGGAGCTGATGAAGCGACTGCCGTACTACATGATTCCGGCCTACTATATCCATATCGATCAGGTGCCTTTGAAGGCAAACGGCAAGCTCGACCGGAAGGCGCTCCCGAAGCCCGACACGAAGGATTTCAAGACCGATTATGTCGCGCCGACGAACGAGACCGAACAAAAGCTCTGTCATGCGATGGAGACGGTGCTCCGGCTCGAGCAGGTCGGCATTCACGACGACTTTTACGAGATGGGCGGCGATTCACTCGGATCGATCCAGGTCATCGTGGAGAGCGAGCTGCCCGGTCTCAACGCGAGCGAGATCTTCCGCGGTCGCACGCCCGAAAAGATTGCCAAGCTGTATGAAGCGTCACGCGCGAACGACGACGGCGAATCGCCCGAGAGCAAGAACGCAAGCGCCTTGAAGACCGAGCATCCGTTGACGACGGAGCAGCTCTATATGGTGGACTATCAGCTCTACACGCCGAAATCCACGATGTACAACCTGTTCTCGATGCTCAAGATCGATAAAGAGCTGTTCGATTTAAAGAAGCTGGCGAACGCGCTGCAGACGGCGATCCGGAATCATCCGGCAATTTTGACGACGTTCCGCTTCAATTACGACGGCGAGATCGTGCAGCGGTACACACCGGAGAACCTGGAGGAAATCCGGGTTGAGAAGATCAGCGAATTCGAGTTTGAGAGCATCAAGGATACGCTCGTACAGCCGTTCAAGATCATCGGCGGGCGGCTCTATCGCTGCCGGGTCTTCGAAACGGAGAAGAACGGGTACGTGTTCTTCGACGTGCATCATACGCTGTTCGACGGAACGTCGCTGAAGGTGTTCATGGGCAACGTCGGAAAACTCTATATGGGCATGCAGCCGGATCCCGATTTCTATTACCTGATGCTGCAGCAACGGGAAGAGGCGGTGCATACGCCGTTCTACGAGGAGAGCAAACGCTACTTTGAAACGCTGTTCAACGGCGTCGAATGGTCGAGCCATCCGAAGATCGATCATCAATCGCGCGAGAATGAGATGGGCGAGCTGTTTGCCGAGCTCGGGCTCGAACAGGGGCAGATGAACGCGATCGAAAAGCGGTACCGCATCAGCCGGAACGAGTTCTTTATCTCGGTGGCCGCGCTTGCGATCTCGTATTACAATCGGAAAAACGACATCAAGCTCTCGTGGATTTACAACGGACGGGAGGATATGCAGATGATGTCCAGCGTCGGTCTATTGTTCCGCGATCTGCCGATCGGCGTTCGGCTGAACGACAACCGCACCGTGCGCGATCTGTTCGGCGACGTGCACGAACAGGTGCAGAAGGGCATTGAGCACAGCTGCTATCCGTTTGTGGATCTCAACAACCAGGTTGCAAACGGCGAATCCGCGTACCTGCTGTATCAGCAGGATATCCGCGATATGGGCGGTCTGGAGGGCATGAACGTTGAGACCGTCGAGATCCGGCAGAACCAGGCCGCGTCGCAGACGATTCTGGATATGGAAATCTTGGACGGCGCGGAAGGGCTCATCCTGATGATCGATTACGCGGCGAGCCGCTATGAGGATGCGAGCATCGAACGATTCAAGGACATCTTTGTGCACGTTGCGCAGGCGATCGCTACGAACACGTCTCAAACGGATCTGACGGTCGGAGAACTGCGGCGCAAGATTGAGGACAAACAGAATTTCTTCGCGAAAATTGTGGGCATGTTCCGCAGAAAGAAATAAGGAAGTCGATGAACAGAAAGCAAACGGAACGGGAACGCATCCGAAAGACGTTCGGCGTCAACAGGGCGATCTCGGGAGAATATGATCCCGCACTTGCTGCGCGGTGCCACAACGGAACGTTCGTGGGCAAAACGAACGGAACGATCGATGTGTTTTATGGCATCCCGTTTGCCGTACCGCCGGTCGGCGCGCTGCGGTGGAAAAAGCCGGAGCCTGTTCCGGAATCGGATGCCGTTTCGGAAGCGTACTACAACGGGCGATCGCCGATTCAGAGCGAATGGCCGACCGAGCGAGCTTCCTTTTATCCGCAGGGGGAGGATTGCCTGTACCTGAACGTATGGAAAAATCGTACCTGCCTCGATGCGCACAAGCCCGTGATGGTGTTCTTCCACGGCGGGGCCTACGGATGGGGCGGAACGGCGGATCCGATGTACGACGGAACGAACTTCGTGACCGAACAGCCGGGGATCGTTTTGATCACGGTCGGCTATCGCGTCGGGCTGATGGGATTTGTCGATTTTTCCGAAGTCCCGGGCGGAGAAGCCTATTCGGACGCGCCGAACCTCGGCCTGTACGATCAGATCGAGGCGCTGCGCTGGGTGAAACGGAATGCGGCGGCGTTCGGAGGCGATCCGGAGAACATCACGATCTTCGGGGAATCGGCGGGCGGCGGGAGCGTTTCGCTGCTGCCGTGCATTCCCGAGGCGAAGGGGCTGTTCCGACGGGTGATTGCCGAAAGCGGTTCGGTTGCGCTGACGTTTTCGAAGGAGGAGTGCCGGGAGTTCACAAGACGGCTTTTGAAAACGAGCGGAGCCAAAACGATGGACGATCTATGCGCGCTTTCGGAAGCGGAGCTGATGCGAATCAATGAGCCGCTGAATCCGTACAACAACTTTCCGCAGCGCGACGGCAAGCTGATCCCGGAGGACGCATACGAACCGTATCGGAACGGCGTGACGGCGGACGTGGACATGATGATCGGAACGAACGCAGACGAGATGAATTACTGGATCGGCGAGATCGGCGGAATCATTCCGTTTGGGTTTGGGATTCCGATCAAGTTTGAGAACGATCTCAAAAAGCTTCCGAAGGAGGATCGGGCACGCGCGAGGCGGTTTTTGCGGAGCGAAGCGGGGCATTGGATCTGGAAGCTCAGCGCGTTTTATACCGAGATGATGTTCCGGCTCCCTGCGATCGAGCAGGCCGAGCAGCATGCCGCGCATGGCGGGAAGGTCTTCCTGTACTACTGGATGCAGCCGAGCAAGCTATGGCAATACGGCGCCTGTCACGCGGCGGAGCTTGCGTACGTGTTCGGCAACACGGAGGATACGGTCTATACGGGGGAACCGGCCAACCGCGAGCTTGCGAAGCGGGTGATGCAGATTTGGGCGAAGTTTGCAACAGACGGGGATCCCGGAACGCCGGAGCTTTTGTGGCCGCCGTACGACGGAACCACGCGGGAGACGATGGTGCTTTGCAGGAAGCCGCGGACGGAACGGGACCTGAGGGGAGAACAGCGAAAGCTGCTTGCTCCGCTGTTGCGATACCGGATCAATCCGTCTTATGCGACGATGGATTATCGCGTACCGTTTGTGTACCGATCGATCGGAAAGGTGCTGTTGATCCTTGCGCTCACGGTCGGGCTGATGATCTGGGGCATACACAGTTTGTTTTAAAGCCGGACGGATTCCGGCAAGGAGGTTAGGAGGTTACTTGATGGATACGCAAAACACCGTGATATGGGTCGGCATTCTGCTGTCTGCTGCACAGGTTCTTTTCACATGGTTTCTGTTTTCGATTGGCCTAAGGAAAATCCTGAAGAAGCTGCATTGGAAGAACGTGTGGATGGCCTGGATCCCGGGAGCGCGCTTTTTTGCGCTCGGAAATGTCCTGGAGCACACGATTGACGGCATCCTGTGCGGCGTGCTCGACGTGCTGAATCTGGCAATTTCGTTGATCAACGTAGATGCGACGTCGCAAGGCTGGTCCGTTGCGATTATGCTGCTGCACTTTGTCGTGTATATCGCGCTCTTTGTGTTCCGCATTCGTTTGTTCATGCGGATTCTGCGGGTCTTTGAACGGAAGAATTACTGGATTGTGTTCTTCCTCCTGTTTGAATCGCTCACCATACTGATCCTGGGATTCGGGAAAAAATATCAGCCCAAGGCGGAGTTCTTGCAAAAGGCCGAAGCGGAACAGGCGGCAGAGGAACGGGCGGAAGCGGAGTCCAAGGCGATCGTGCCCGATTCGGAGACAACGGATACGATTCCGAAGACGGGTCTTTATGTGAACATCCGGGAACGCAAGGTGCGGGAATTCGGGAAAACACATCATCTGCTTCGCGATATCGCGATGACCGTGCCGAACGGTTCGATGGTGCTGCTGCTCGGCGGATCCGGCGCCGGTAAGACGACGTTTGTGAATGCGGTCATCGGCTACGAAAAAGCCGATGCGAAGATCGTTCTGAACGGCAGGGATGTGTATCACGACGGTGCGGATATGAAGTATCGGATCGGATTTGTTCCGCAGCAAAACCTGATGCGGGGCAACGATACCGTGCTGTACACGGTGGACGACGCGGCCGAGATGCGGCTTCCCAAATCGGTAAAAACAAAGGATCGGATCGAGCGGGTCAACGAAGTTCTGGCGCTTTTGGGACTTTCGTCCGGAAGCGAGGGGCTCGTCTCCAAAAAGTCGGGCGGTCAGCTTCGCCGGATCGCGATTGCGATGGAGCTCGTTTCGGATCCGGAACTGTTCGTTCTGGACGAGCCGGATTCCGGATTGGACGGCATTATTGCCCGGGAGATTTTCCAAAAACTGCGCACGATTGCGGACGACGGAAAGATCGTCATCGTCATTACGCATACGCCGGATCGCGTGATCGATCTGTTTGACCGCGTTATCATTCTCGGCAAGGATTCGCAAAGAACCGGCCGCCTGACGTTCTACGGAACGCCGGACGAAGCGAAAGCGTTTTTCCATAAGGACACGATGGAGGGAATCCTCACGTCGATCAATCAGAAGGAGGAGGGCGGCGAAGGCCTTGCGGAGCACTACGCGGAGCTGTTTGCCGCAACGCGGAAAGGGGGCGCTGCGGAATGAATACGGAACTGAAACGGAACGGAAGGCTCGCGCAGACACGGATCTATCTTTGCAAGCTGCTGCGCATGTTCGTTTATCAGAGCGACTGGAAGGTTATCCCGCTCGGCGCGGTGATCGCCGCCGTTGTGACGTTCGTTGTCGGCGGAAATCTGTTCAGAACGCAGGAGGGGACGACGAACGGCGCGTTCGCGCTCGCGTGCGCCTGCATCTGGAACGGGTTCTTCAACTCGATTCAGGTCGTTTGCCGCGAGCGGAAAACGATCAAGCATGAGCATCGCGCGGGGCTGCATATCTCTTCGTACATTGCGGCGCATATGATCTATCAGCTGATCCTCTGCCTCGTGCAGACGATCGTGACGCTTCTGATCTGCAGAATCGCAGGCGTATCCTTCCCCGTGCAGGGCGTTGTAACGCCGTGGGGCATCGTCGATCTCGGCATCACGATCCTGCTGATCACGTTCGCGGCGGATATGCTTGCGCTGATGATCTCCTCGATCGTCCGGACGACGACGACCGCGATGACCGTGATGCCGTTTTTGCTGATCTTTCAGCTCATCTTCTCGGGGACGTTTTTCCAGATGACGGGCTTTGCCGAGCAGCTCACGAAGCTGACCGTTTCGAAATGGGGCATTGAGAGCATCTGCGCGATCGGCCGGTTCAATGAGCTTCCGATGGTCACGCTCTGGAATACGATGTTCCGGCTGAAGGATGTGGAGTTTGCCGAAGGAAAGCCGGTGCTTGCCTTGATTCAAAGCATCGAACAACAGGGCAAGATGGATGAGATTTTGCAGTGGTCCGGCTCGATCAACCAGAAAGCCGCATACGCCAGCACGATCAACAATGTCCTTACGACCTGGGGCGCGCTGCTGCTGCTGACGGCGGTCGCTGCCATCGTATCGATCGCGGTGCTCGAGTTCATCGATCGGGACAAACGATAACACTTTTCGGGAAAACCTGCAAAGAACGCGATTCTTTGCAGGTTTTTTTCGAATCCATCCGACAATTTCCGCGGCGGCATTGAGAATCGGGAAGGAATATGGTATAATCAACTATCTGCCTTATGCGGGATCGTTCAAAGGAGCATAGCATGGAAAACAAACTTTTTCGGCAAAAAAATCTGGATCGGATTCAGTCCCCGGAACAGCTGCAGGATTATATGCGCGTCACCAATCCGAGCGTTTGGATGGTGTTGATTGCGGTGATCGTTCTGTTGGCGGGACTGATCGTGTTTGCGATCGTAGGACGGATTGAGACGACGGTTCCTGCGGAGTTCACCGTTCGGAACGGGATTGCCGTGGCCACGGTCCGATCCGACCGCGAGCCAGAGGTTTCCGAGGGCATGACGCTGCGCCTCGGCGGGACGGAAACAACGATCGATTCCGTGCTTTGGAATGCCGATCAAACCGCCGCGCTTTCGGCGCAGATTTCGCTGCCGGACGGAACGTATTCCGGAACGGTTGTTCTGGAAACGATCTCGCCGATCCGATTCCTTTGGAAGGAATAACGGCGCATGGAACAGCAAGCTTCGATCAAACGGAACCGGATCAGGCGTCCGGTTCGCAAAGGGGCGGCGAAGGTGCCGGTCGTGATGCAGATGGAGGATCTGGAATGCGGCGCGGCGTGCCTTGCCATGGTCATGGCATACTATCAAAAATGGGTTCCGTTGGAACAGGTACGGCTTGACTGCGGCGTTTCGCGGGATGGGTCGAACGCCAAAAACATGCTGCTCGCCGCCCGCAATTACGGGTTTACTGCGAACGGCTATCGCATGGAGCCGCAAATGCTGAAACAGCAGGCGGAATTTCCCTGCATCATCCATTGGAATTTCAATCATTTTGTTGTGCTGAACGGCTTTCGGAACGGAAAAGCGAGCATCAACGACCCCGCGCGCGGAACGGTACTGCTCTCGATGGAGGAGTTCGACCGTGCATCTACCGGGATTGTGCTTCGCATGACGCCCGGGGAGCAATTCGTTCCGGGCGGAAAGCCAAAGAGCGCGATTGCGTTTGCGAAAAAAAGATTGGTCGGCGCCGGCGCAGCGATCCTCTTTATGATGCTGACGACGGCAATCTCCTACCTGTTCGGCGTGATCAACCCGGTGATGACGCAGGTGTTTTACGATCGGCTTCTGACCGGGCTCAACCCGGAATGGCTGGTCCCGTTCATCGCGATCATGGGGCTGCTGTGCGTTCTGCAGCTTGCCGTGGAGATGATTCAGGCGATCTATTCGCTGCGGATCGACGGGAAGCTGTCCGTCATCGGCAGCACAAGTTACATCTGGAAGGTGCTGCGGCTTCCGATGGAATTCTTTTCTCAGCGCATGGCGGGGGATATTCTGGAGCGCGAACAGTCCAACACGTCGATTGCGAGCGCATTGGTGCAAACCGTCGCTCCGTTTTTGCTGAACCTATTGATGATGGTGTTTTACCTCGTCATCATGATCCGATACAGCCTTCTTTTGACGTTGATCGGCCTGTTGAGCGTCTTTTGCAATGCGTTCTTAGCCAATTACATTTCGGAAAAACGCGTCAACATCACGCGCGTGCAGATGCGGGATGCGGCGAAGCTGTCCGCTGCGACCTATGCCGGAATCGGCATGACCGAGACGATCAAGGCCGCCGGAGCGGAAAACGGATTCTTCTCGAAGTGGGCGGGCTATCAGGCGTCCGTGAATACGCAGGCGGTCCGGTACGCGCGGCTGAACGCTTCGCTCGGACAGATTCCGGCGTTTATCGGAACGGCGGCCAACTATCTGGTGCTGTTCTTCGGCGTTCGTCTTGCGATGGACGGCAACTTCACCGTCGGTATGATTGCGACATTCCAGAGCTACCTGGCACAGTTTATGAACCCCGCCATGACGCTGATCGACGCGGGGCAGACGATTCTGGAGACGCGGACGCAGATGGAGCGCATCGAGGACGTGATGGAGTATCCGAACGATCCGTTCGTTCGGGAGGAGCCGCTTTCGGAATCGGAGGACTATTCGAAGCTGCGCGGCGAGGTGGAGCTGAAGAACGTGACATTCGGCTATTCAAAGCTCGGGGAGCCGGTTGTGCGCGATTTTTCCATGCATCTGAAACCGGGCAGCCGGGTGGCGATCGTCGGCGCGAGCGGCTGCGGAAAATCGACGATCAGCAAGCTGATTTCCGGACTTTACCGGCCGTGGAGCGGCGAAATTCTGTTCGACGGGAAGCCGATCGAAGAGATTCCGCGCAGCGTGTTTACCGGTTCGCTTGCGGTGGTGGACCAGGATATCATTCTGTTTGAGGATACGATTGCCGAAAACATCCGGATGTGGGACCGCTCGATTGCGGACTTTGAGGTGATTCTGGCCGCGCGGGATGCGCAGATTCATGATGATATCATGCTGCGCCCGGGCGGATACGACGGCAAACTCACCGAAAACGGCAAGGATCTCTCCGGCGGACAGCGACAGCGGCTCGAGATTGCGCGTGTGCTTGCGCAGGATCCCTCGGTGATTCTTCTCGATGAGGCGACGAGCGCGCTCGACGCCAAAACGGAATATGATGTTGTCAACGCGATCCGCGATCGCGGGATCACCTGCATCGTGATTGCGCATCGCCTCAGCACAATTCGCGACTGCGATGAGATTATCGTGCTCGAAAAGGGGCGCGTCGTCGAGCGCGGCACGCATGAAGAACTGTACGCAAAGGGCGGCGCGTATGCCGACCTCGTGCTCAGTGAGTAGCGGAAAGGAGGCGGATTCGTATGGGATGGTTTGACGAACAGATCCGGCAGCGGATGGAGAGCGATCGGAATCTGTTTGACGATTCGTTTGTGCGCGTCGCCGCATCCGTGCTCGGGGGCAGGGTGGCGGACCTGATGCGGGATCGAATGACGATTGCGCGGGAAGCGCTCGACGATATTTTGAAGTATTATCGCTGCGCCCCGGTGAAGGTCCCGGATTCGATCCAGACGGCCGAGGAGCAGATGGATTACGTGCTGCGTCCCCTCGGCATCATGACGCGCGCGATTCGGCTGGAGCCTGGTTGGCAAAAGGATGCATTCGGGCCGATGATCGGGTTTTTGAAGGATGGAAACGATCCGGTCGCGCTGCTGCCCAACCTGCTGCATGGGTATCATTATCGCGATCCGAAAACGGGAGAAACCGTTCGGATTACGAAAAAAAAGGCGTCGGATTTTTGCGAGGAAGCCGTGTGTTTCTATCGTCCGATGCCGATGAAGAAACTCGGAATTCCCGATCTTTTGCTGTATATGAAGGACAGCATTTCCGTCAGCGATTTTGTGCTGATTCTCATTGCGACGCTGGCGGTCACGCTCGTCGGAATGATCGAGCCGCGGGCGTATCGCATTTTGATGGGGCCTGTGCTGAGCAACCGATCCTATTCGATGCTGATTGGCACGGCGATCTTTCTGCTGTGCGCGGCGTTCTCGTCCCAGCTCATCGGCGTCGTCCGAACCCTTCTGATGGGACGGATCCATACGAAAACGTCGATGGCGGTTGAATCGGCCGTGATGATGCGGATTCTGTCGCTTCCGGTGAGCTTCTTTCGGAGGTTCTCCTCCGGCGAACTGGCAAGCCGCGCCGGGTCGGTCAGCGCGCTCTGCCAGATGATGATCGGCAACGTTCTTTCGGTCGGGCTGTCTTCCATTCTGTCGCTGCTGTATGTGGTGCAGATTTCGCGGTTCGCGCCCGCACTCGTTGCTCCTTCGTTGATCATCATTTTGGCGACGGTGCTGCTCAGCACGATTGCGATGTTTGCGAGGATTCGCATTTCCCGGAAGCGGATGGAGCTTTCGGCGAAGGAACGGGGGCTGAGCTACGCAATGGTCTCCGGCATTCAGAAGATCAAGCTGGCCGGCGCTGAGAAGCGCGCGTTCGCCCGCTGGGCAGGCGTTTTTTCCGAAGCGTCGAAGCTCGAGTACAATCCGCCGCTGTTCTTGAAACTGGACGGCGTTCTTCTCACGGCAATCGGGCTGATCGGAAACATTGCATTGTATCTGATCGCGGTGCAATCCAATGTGAGTGTAGCAGATTACAACGCGTTTACGGCGTCGTACGGTCATCTGATGGGCGCGTTTACCGCGCTTGCGTCGCTTGCGACGGCGTTTGCGCAGATGAAGCCGGTGCTTGAGATGGCCGAGCCCATTCTGAACACCGAACCGGAGGTGACCGGGAGCAAAGAGGTTCTGACGAAGCTCTCCGGCGGGATTGAGCTGAACCACGTCTTTTTCCGGTACGATGAAAACACCCCGGATGTGCTGAAGGATCTTTCGCTGAAAATCCGTCCCGGGGAATACGTTGCCCTCGTCGGCAGAACGGGATGCGGGAAATCCACGCTGCTGCGGCTGCTGCTCGGATTCGAGAAACCCCAGCGCGGCGCGGTCTATTTTGACGGGAAGGATCTGAACAGCCTCGATCCGCGGTCTGTACGCAAATTTATGGGCGTGGTCACGCAGAACGGACAGTTGTTCCAAGGGGACATCTTCTCGAACATTACGATCTCCGCGCCGTATGCGACGTTGGACGATGCATGGAAGGCAGCCGAAATTGCGGGGATCGCCGAGGATATCCGGGAGATGCCGATGGGCATGCAGACGTTGATCTCGGAAGGGCAGGGCGGAATCTCCGGCGGGCAGAAGCAGCGATTGATGATCGCGCGCGCGGTTGCGTCGAACCCAAAGATTCTGGTGCTTGACGAGGCGACGTCCGCACTCGACAACAAGACGCAGAAGCAGGTCAGTGAAGCGCTCGATCGGCTCAAATGCACGCGCATCGTGATCGCGCACCGACTCAGCACGATCCGCAACTGCGATCGGATTCTGCTGCTGGACGGCGGAACGATCCTGGAGGACGGGACATACGAGAAACTGATTGCCCAAAACGGAGCGTTTGCCGAACTGGTCGAACGGCAGCGGATCGATCGCCCTGCGCCAAGCGCGTGAGAACCGCCTGAACCGACAACTGAAAAAGAGGAATTTACATCGTTTTCATATTTACAAACCCAATAGAATCTGTTAAACTGAACCTGGAGTGTATTCGGCGCGCGTTTTTGCGCCGAAAACGAACGAATTACGGGAAAATTCGGAAAAAGGGGGAATGAAACGGTGAAGGACACATTCCGCGGCGGCGTTCATCCGAGAGGGCATAAGGAGCTCAGTCGGGAAATGCCGCTGCGTGCATACAATCCGGTCGGCGACCTGGTCTTTCCGCTCGCGCAGCACATCGGAAAACCCGCAAAACCCATCGTCAAAAAGGGCGATCCGGTGCTTGCGGGGCAGTGCATTGCCGAGGCGGATGGATTCGTTTCCGCAAACATCATCTGTTCCTGCTCCGGGAAGGTGAAAGCAATCGAGAAACGGCGCACGATCGCCGGCACGATGCAGGAGTGCATCGTTGTGGAAAACGACGGGCAGTTTACCGCGGTCGAAGCGTATACCGAGCGCGAAGAGCTTTCCTCCTTATCGAACGAGGAGATCATTGCGCGCGTGAAGAACGCCGGCATTATCGGCCTCGGCGGCGCCGGGTTCCCGACGCACGTGAAGCTCATGCCCAAAGTGCCGCTCGGCATTCGGTTCGTCATTGCGAACGGTGCCGAGTGCGAACCGTACCTGACCTGCAACGATCAGCTGATGCGGTCGAGCGCCAAGGGCATTCTGGAGGGCATGGAAGTCGTTCTGAAGCTGTTTCCGAATGCCGAGGGGGTCGTTGCGATTGAATCGAACAAGCCCGAAGCGATTGCCGCGATGCAAAAGGCCGTGAACGGGCATCCGCGCATCCGCGTCCTGAAAATGCGAACCAAGTACCCACAGGGCGGCGAGCGCAGCCTCATCAAGGCGATTGCGGGAATCGATTATCCGATCAACAAGCTGCCGGCGGATGTCGGCTGCATTGTCAGCAACGTCGGAACGCTCTATGCGATCGGACGGGCGGTGCACTACCGGGAACCGCTGTTCCGCCATGTGCTGACCGTGACCGGCGAGGCGATTGCTGTGCCGCGCAATTTCATCGTGCGGGACGGCACGAGCTTTGCGGAACTGATCGAAGCATGCGGAGGCATCCGCGAGGGCAAGGAAGCTGTGAAGGTGCTTTCGGGCGGACCGATGATGGGCATTGCGGTCGGGACGACGGACGTTCCCGTGACCAAAACGACGAATGCGATCACGGTGCTGGCCGAGGACGCGGTGGAGCTGGCCGAAAAACAGATGACCGCGTGCCTGCATTGCGGACGCTGCACGACGGTTTGCCCGAGCGGTCTGATGCCGCAGATGATGGCGGACGCGATTACGGCAGGGGACATGGAGCGGTATGAAAACAAGCTGCATGGACTGGATTGCGTGGCTTGCGGCTCCTGCACTTACATCTGCCCGGCAAAACGCCCGCTCACACAGGCGTTTAAGCAGACAAAAGCGGAATTGATGGCGAAGAAGCGCGCAGCGGCTGCGGCAGGAGGCAAACAATGAACACATTGCATCTTTCTCACGGGCCGCACATTCGCGATCGCTGGACGACGTCGTTCATCATGCATACGGTGCTGATCGCACTGCTGCCGACGGCGATCGTCGGCGTCATCGTAAACGGTTGGCACGCGTTGTTTGTCATTCTCGCGTCGATCGTATCTGCGGTCGGGTCCGAGTGGCTGTTCTGCGCGATCACGCGGCGCAAGCTCAGCATTTTTGACGGCTCTGCGGCGGTTACGGGCATGATGCTCGCGCTGTCGCTGTCGCCGATCGTTCCGCTGTATATCCCGATCATCGGTTCGGCGTTTGCGATTCTCGTCGTAAAATGCTGCTTCGGCGGTCTCGGCAAGAACTTTGTGAACCCTGCATTGGCCGCACGATGCTTTTTGATGATCTCCTTCGGCAATGCCATGACGCAGTTCCCGCTTGCGGCGGACGGCGTGACTTCGGCGACGCCGGTCGCGATTCTGACGGCGGGCAAAACGGTCAATATCACGCAGATGTTCCTCGGCACGACGAACGGCGTTATCGGCAGCTCGGTGCTGGCGATGCTCGTCGGCGGATTGGTGCTTTGGGGACTGGATATCATTCACGGGGAAATCTGCTTCTCCGTGCTCGGCGGATTCACGCTGATGATGGCGCTGCTGGGCGGACAGGGCTTTGATCCGAAATTCCTGCTGGCGCATCTTTGCGGCGGCGGTGTCGTCATGGGCGCATTCTTTATGGCAACCGATTATACGACGTCTCCGGTCAGCCGGCTCGGGCAGCTCGTTTACGGGTGCCTGATTGGCGTACTCGGCGCACTGTTCCGGATTTTCGGCAAAAATGCCGACTCGTTCAGTTACTCGGTTATCATCGCCAACCTGTTTACGCCGTTGATCGATATGTATATCATTCAAAAGCCGTATGCGTATCGCAGGGCGGCGATCAAGAAGGCCAACGGGGAGAAGCGGGTTCCGCTCTGGCAGCGGATTCCGAAGCCGGTCATTGCGCTGACGGTGATCACACTGCTTGCGGGCGTTGCGCTGTCCGGCGTGTTCACGATGACCGAGCCGGCGATCGAGCAGAAGAAACTGGAGGCCAAGCGCGCGTCTTACCAGGTCGTCTGTCCCGACGCGAAGATGTTCGTGGAAAGCGAGGAAGCGAATCAGGCGCTTGCCGAGCTGAACGGCGGCGTGTACGGAACGAGCTTCGGACGGTCATACATCAATGAAGCATTGATTGGCGTCGACGGCAACGGCGACGTAGCAGGATACGTCCTGAGCGTGACGAACGGCAACGGCTATGAGGGCGACATCAAGCTTTCGGTCGGCCTCAAGCCGGATGGGACGCTGAACTGCATCTCGTTTACCGAGCTCAACGAAACGCCGGGCAAGGGATCGAAAGCGGCGGAGCCGGAGTTCCTCAATCAGTTCAATGACCGCGTGGTGACAAAATTGGTGCTCGGCGAGGGAGAAAACGGCATCGACGCCATCTCCGGCGCAACGGTTACATCCTCCGCCGTCGTGAATGCGGTCAATGCGGCGCTGGACTTCTTCCATAACGTCATGCACGGAGGGAATTGATATGAACCGTTATGTGGAACGGCTGTATAACGGCCTGATCAAAGAGAATCCGACCCTGGTGCTGATGCTCGGCATGTGCCCGACGCTCGCGGTTTCGACCACCGCAATGAACGGCGTCGGCATGGGCATCTCGACCACGGCGGTTCTGATCCTTTCGAACTTTGTGATTTCGCTGCTCCGGAAGGTGATTCCGGATGAGGTGCGCCTTCCGGCCTACATCGTAATCGTGGCATCGCTTGTTACGGTGACGGAACTGCTGATCGAAGCCTACTTACCTGCGCTGTACAGCGCGCTCGGCATCTATATTCCGCTGATCGTCGTAAATTGCATCATCCTCGGCCGTGCGGAAGCGTACGCAAACAAGCATACGCCCGGGCTCGCCGTGATGGACGGAATCGGAATGGGCCTCGGCTTTACGATCGCGCTGACGGCGGCGGGACTCGTCCGTGAGGTGCTCGGAAGCGGCTCGGCGTTCGGATTCAACTTCATTCAATATCTGCCCGGCGTGGAACCGATCGGAATCTTCGTACAACCTCCGGGAGCGTTCTTCGTGCTTGCGCTGTTCATCGCGATCATGAACGCCATCGGCATCAAGACCCGGCAGCGCAAGCTCGTCGAGAACACCACATGTGACGGGTGCTGCGCAACCTGCGCACAGCGCTGTGAGGATGCGGAGGAGGATGCCAAATGAAAGAGCTGATTCTGATTATGATCGGCGGCGCGCTGATCAACAATGTGGTATTGAACCAGTTCCTCGGCATCTGCTCCTTCCTCGGCGTTTCGAAGCAGATGAAGGCTTCGGCAAGCCTCGGTATGGCGGTCATCTTTGTTATGACGATCGCGTCCGCCGTGGCGAGCCTGCTCTATGATTTCGTTCTGAAACCGCTCGGTCTCGACTTTATGAAGACGATCGTTTTCATTCTGGTCATTGCCGCGCTCGTTCAGATCGTTGAAATGTTTCTCAAAAAGACGTCGCCCGCCTTGTATAAATCGCTCGGCATCTATCTTCCGCTAATTACGACGAACTGCGCTGTGCTCGGCGTTGCGCTGACGAACGTGCAGAACGAGTACAATTTCCTCGAGAGCGTTTTGGCGGGATTCGGAACCGCGGTCGGCTACACGCTGGCAATCGTGCTTCTGGCCAGTATCCGTACCCGGATCCGTGAGGAGGATCTGCCCGCGCCGCTGCGCGGAGCGCCGATCGTTCTCATCTCGGCGGCGTTGATGTCGATTGCGTTCATGGGCTTTTCGGGTCTTTCGTTCTGACGGAGGTGTGCGATGGAGATTATTCTGATTACCACCGCCGTCATTACGGTGATTGGCATCGTCGTCGGTGTCGGACTGGTCATTACCGGCAAGAAATTCCATGTCGAGGTCGATGAGCGCGAGGCGGCCGTGCGCGAATGCCTGCCCGGCAATAACTGCGGCGCCTGCGGATTCGCGGGCTGCGACGCGGCGGCTGCGGCGATCGTCGCAGGGGATGCGCCTTCAAACGTCTGCCCGGTCGGAGGCGCTCCGGTTGCGGAGCGGATCGGCGGCATCATGGGCGAAAATGCGGAGATGCCCGAGCGCAGGGCGGCGTTTGTCCGCTGCAAAGGCACCTGTGAAGTTACGAAAAATCAAGGACAGTACGTCGGAATTCCGGATTGCCGCGCGGCGGTGCTGTCCGGAATGAACCTGGCCGAATGCGATTACGGCTGCATCGGACTCGGCTCGTGCGTGCAGGTCTGCCCGCAGAACGCGATTTCGATTGTGGACGGCGTTGCGGTCGTCAATGACGCGCTTTGCGTCGAGTGCGGACTCTGCGTCAAAGCCTGCCCGAAAGGGCTGATCGAGCTGGTGCCTGTGAGCAAGCGCGTTCGCGTGCAGTGCTCGAACAAGGAGAAGGGACCGCTGGTCAAGAAGGTATGCTCGGCGGGATGCATCGGCTGCAGCCTTTGCGTGAAGCAATGCGCGTTTGAAGCGATCACGGTGGAGAACAACCTTGCGCACGTTCGCTATGAGAACTGCACGCAATGCGGCAAGTGCGTCCAAAAGTGCCCGGTTCAGGTCATTCTCCCGCCGAAGGCGGAGAAGGCTGAAGAGATTCCGGCATAACGGGAGGGGGATTCGATGGAGAAACGAAATCAGGCGGCAAAACTGATCATCGCAGGGATCGTCGTTGCGATCGCGGTGCTGTTCCTTTGCGGCGTGATCGGCGGAAAAGAGATTCTGTATCATCTGGAAAACCGCGACAGCCTCGGTCCGCTGACCCGTTCGGATATTTCGTATCAAACGGTCGAGGCTCCTGCAGCAACGAGCAAGGACGGAACGATCAACGCCGGGGACTGGGCAAAGGCGTATCCGTACATTGTGGCTACGATGGGCGACAACGCGAAAAACACCTATGTGATCGACTATCTCGAACAGGATCCGTACCTCGTGAATATCTATGAGGGGTATGGATTTGCGAAGGATTACGGCAGCGCGCGCGGGCATGCGTATACGCTTTTGGACGTGGATCAGACGCTGCGCCCGCATGCGAACGCAAACTGCTTGACCTGCAAGACGCCAAACTTCACCAAGCTTGTCAACGACCAGGGCATCGGCGTATATACGATGTCATTCGATGAGGTAATGGCGAATATGGAGGAGGCGATCAGCTGCTATACCTGCCACGGAAACGACGCGGGCAACAAAGGGCAGATCACGATCACGCACTCCTACGTGACGAAGGCACTTCAGGATGCAACAAGTTCGATCGATCCCGCCACGCTGTCCTGCGGGCAATGCCACATCGAGTATTACTTCACGCCGACCGATAAGGAAACGATGATGCCGTATCACGATGTTGCGTCGATGTCGCCGGACACGATTTTGGCGTATTACGATACGATGGTGCTTCCGGATGGATCCGTCGGCTTCTATGATTGGGTGCAGGAGAGTACGGGCGCAAAGCTTCTGAAGGCACAGCATCCCGAACTCGAGACGTATCTTGCAGGGCCGCATGCGAACCTGTTGAACTGTGCCGATTGCCATATGCCGATTGAGCAGGCGGAGGACGGAACGATCTATCACAGCCACTATATCGTCAGTCCGCTCGAAAACAAGACGCTGCTCAGCACCTGTGCCGAATGCCACGGCGATACCGATATGGTCAACATGGTGACGCGGCTCCAGAGCAGAGTTACGGAACGGGAGACGGAGGTCGGCAACCGGCTTGCGGCATTTAACGACGCGCTTGCGGATACGGTTGCGGCCGGAACGATGAGCGAAGAAGAACTCGACGCGGTTCGGAAACTCTATCGGGAAGCACAGTGGTACTTTGACTTCTGCTACGTGGAGAATGCCGAGGGCGCGCACAATTCCGAACTGGCATTCTATTGTTTGGACACATCCGACGCGAAGATTGCCGAGGGGATGGAACTGCTCGGAAAGTAAACTCGTCTGAACAGCGGCGGGGATCTGATGGATGGATTTCCGCCGCTCTTTTTTGGAATATGGAAGTCGTAAAGAAAATTTGGAAGTTTCTGTCTTCGATGACGTTTGCGATCCTTCTGCTGGGATTGCTGGTCGTCGCGTGCGCGGTGGGCAGCTTTGTTACACAGGGGCAGACGTATGAATGGTATGCCGCAACGTATTCCGAGACGGCGGCCGCATGGATCGTTGCGCTGCACCTGGACGACGCGTTTCACAGTTGGTGGTTTATCGCAATTACCGCTTTTTTGTGCGCAAACCTGCTGCTTTGCAACGTACTGCGGCTCGGCTCCTTGATCCGCCGGACAAAGGCGGCAAATGACGCGGCATCGTATCTCGGAACGGAACCGGATGCGTCGGCGTCCGGGATTTCCGACCCGGAAGGCGTTTTTCATAGGCTTAGGATGCCGAAGCCGAAGCGTGTGGAGGCAAACGGGAAAACGATTCTGTTTTCCGCAAAGAATCGGGCCGGGCTTTGGGGCGCATGGGTGTGCCATCTCGGCATTCTGCTGCTGATTCTCGGCTTCGGGCTCGGGCAGATGACCAAGAAGGAGTTTACGGTCTACGGCGTGCCGGGCCAGGAGAAACCGATTGCCGATACGGGGCTGACGCTGCGCATTGACGATTTTCGAGTTGCCCTTCGCGAGGACGAAACCGTAGAGCAGTACACGGCGGACATCACGGTGTTTCGCATGCCGCAGGGCAGTACAAGCGTGCCGGATCAACAGAGCGCGACGATTTCGGTCAACCATCCGGGCAGGCTGCTTGGCATGACGTTCTATCAGAACGCCACGGGATGGGCCGCACAGGTGGATGTTTGGAAAGCGGAACAGCCCTTACAGAGCGAAATCCTTTGCGCCGGGGAATATCTCACGGTCAGGGATTTGCCGGAACTGGTCGTCTTCTTCAATGCGTTCTATCCGGACTATGCGTTGGTTCCCGGTGAGGGCCCGAAGACGCTGTCAAGCAGTCTGAAGAATCCCGCCTATCTGTATTCGGTATACTACCGAGGGGAGATGATCGGCATGAACGTGCTGATGGCGGGGGAGAAGCTCACGATCGACGATTATACGGTGACGTTCTCTGCGCCGCAGAACTATACGCTGATTCAGATCAAGCGCGACTCGTTTACGTGGCTGGCATTTGTCGGAGGAATCGTGACGATGCTCGGTCTGCTGCTGGCGTTTTACCTGTTCCCACAGGCCGTATGGGCGGAGCAGGCGGACGACGGAACATGGACGGTGCATGACCATTGCCGCAAGCGCGGGACGCTGTATCGGGAAACATTTTTGCAAGCGGCTTCCAAGAACGAAAAGGAGTAAAAAACGATGCTTCAGGTGGAAAATACGCTGTTTACGATCGTCATGCTGCTGTACTTTGCGGCGATGATTCTGTACTTTACGTATCTTGCAATCAAAAAAGATTTGCTCAGCAAGATCGCGATCGGACTGCAGATTGCGGGACTGGTGCTGCATACCGCAGCGCTGATCTGCCGCGGAATCGGCGCGGGGCGACTGCCGCTCACCAATCAGTATGAGTTCGCGACGGCATTTGCGTGGGGACTGTGCCTGGTCAGCCTGATCTTCATTTTGCGCTTCCGGTTCCCGGTGCTCGGCGCGTTTGCCGCGCCGGTAACGTTCCTCGTGATCGGGTATGCGGCGATGCAGTCGAAGGATGTGCATGAACTGATGCCCGCGCTCCAAAGCAACTGGCTCGGGTTCCACGTTTCAACCGCCATCATTGCGTACGGCGCGTTCGGCGTTTCGTTCGTTCTGTCGATTCTCTTTTTGCTGCGCGATCGGGCGAAGGAAGGGAGCTTTTTCGATCAGCACATTCCGAACCGCGAAAAGCTTGATCTGATCAGCTACCGCAGCGTTGCCCTCGGTTTGCTGTTTCTGACGTTCACGATCATCACCGGCGCGATCTGGGCGGAGCGCGCGTGGGGAAGCTACTGGTCATGGGATCCGAAGGAGACCTGGTCACTGGTTACGTGGATCATCTACGCGATCTACCTGCACCTGAGGATTCGCAGAGGCTGGCGCGGCAAGACCGCGGCGATCTTCGCGATCGTCGGATTCGTCTGCGTGATTTTCACGTATATCGGCGTCAACACGTTTTTGCCCGGCGTACACAGCTACAAATAATTCGGTTTTCGGCAAAAGAATGCTCGCCCGATGATTCATCGGGCGAGCAAATATTTTTTGGATTAATCCTCGTAGGCAACGGCGCGATCGAACAGCGCTTCGATCTCTTCGGAAGGCTTTTTGGAAAGCAGCGTGACCAGCACCGCCGCAATTGTGCCGGCTAAGAACCCGGGGATAATTTCGTAAATCCCGGTGCCGGAGCAGAACAGCAGCCACAGAAGATCGACCGCTGCGCCGGTCACAATCCCCGCGATCGCGCCGGAGAACGTGAACCGTTTCCAGAAGAGGCTCAGCAGGATTGCGGGACCGAACGCGGCACCGAAGATGCCCCATGCGTTCTCAACGAGACTCATAATCGAGCCGGAGCCGGGAAAAGCCGCCAAAGAGAGCGCGGCAATGGCAATTGCAAGCACGACGAGCCGACCGACCCACTGCATCTCCCGATCGCTTGCGCGATGCTTCCGCAGGATCGGTTGATACACGTCGCTCGCCAACGCCGAGGCCGCCGAGAGCAATTGACTGTCTGCCGTGCTCATCGAAGCGGCAAGCACTGCCGACAGCAGAATGCCCGAGAGAATCGCAGGGAACAGCTGCCGAACCATCTGGATGAAAACCGTCGAATTCTCTGCAATCGCATCCGATGCGCCGAACATCATGCGGCCGACCACGCCGACCGCCGTCGCGAAGCCGAGAATCAAAAGCGTCCAACCGATACCGATGAATGCGGATTTTTTCATCTCCTTCTGTGAACGCAGCGACAGAAACCGGACAATGATGTGCGGCATTCCGAAATAGCCGAGCCCCCAGCCGAGCCCCGAAACGATGCTCTTCCAATCCGAAAACGGGTTAAAAAAGTCGGCGGGAATCGCAGAGGCGCTTTCGGTCAGGTTCAACGCGCCGAGCGCGAAGATCGGGGCAAGCAGCAGCGCGCCGAGCATCAGAAGCCCCTGGAAGAAGTCCGTCCAACAAACCGCGGAGAAGCCGCCGAAGAACGTGTAGGCGACGATGATTGCCGCGGCAAGGTACATGGCCGTGTTGGCGTCGATCCCGATCACCGTATGGAACAGTGTGCCGCACGCCTTGATGGAGGAGGCGGCATAAATCGTGTAGGCAAAGAGAAAGACGGCGGCGCAGATTACCTGCAGAGATTTCGATTTGGACAGGAAACGGTTCGTGAGGTATTGCGGGATCGTGATCGAGTCGTTGGCTGCAAGGCTGAATTTCCGCAGCCGCGGCGCTTCAAGCAGCCAACTCAGGCTATAGCCGAGCAGCAGACCGATCGGAATCCAGATCTGCCCGAGCCCGAGCGAGAACACAGCCGTCGGCAGACCCATCAGCACCCATGCACTCATATCCGAAGCGCCGGCGGACAACGCCGTCACCCAGGGGCCCATCTTCCGCCCGCCGAGAAAATACATCTTTTCTCCACCGTTCTTGGTGCGCAGGAAGAAGTAGACGCCGATGCCGATCATAAACACCAGATACAGAATAAATACGATCAGTTCCATGTCATTCCTCCAAATTTTGCTTGCAATGGATTGGAAAATATCGTATCATAGGTTTATCCATGAGAAAAGCGAAGAAATCGCATAATATCCATGAAAAAACGGAATCGATGAGGAAACGAGAATGGATACGGGCATGCAGAAATACCGGGCATTTTGGACTGCGGCGGAGTGTGGAAGTCTGACCAAAGCGGCGGAACGGATGAATTATACACAGTCCGGCATCAGCCGGATGATTTCCGATCTGGAGTCGGAATGGAAACTGAGCCTTTTGGAACGCAGCAAGAGCGGCGTGCGGTTAACGTCGGACGGAACGGTGCTGATGCCTCGGGTGAAGCGGCTTCTGGAGGATGCGGAGAAGCTGCGGATGGAGGTGGATGCATTGAACGGTCTGCAATCGGGGCTGATCCGGATCGGGACGTTTTCGAGCGCGGCGACGTATTGGCTGCCAAACATCATCCGGGAGTTTCAGAAGGATTATCCGAACATCGGGTATGAGATTTTGCTCGGCGATTATACGGAGATCGAGGCATGGGTGCAGTCGGGCGCAGTGGACTGCGGGTTCAATCGGCTGCCGACACTGCCGGATTTGGAGGAGATCTATCTCGAGCAGGATCGACTGGTGGCAATCTTGCCGGAACACCATCCGCTGACGGCGTACGAGCGTGTTCCGCTCGCATCGCTCTGCGAGGAACCGTTCATGCTGCTTGAGAAGGGGGCAAAGGCGGAGGTGTCCGAAATCTTTGAGCGAAACGGATTGAAGCCGAACGTCCATTTTACAACGTGGGATGATTACGCGGTCATGTCGATGGTGGAAGCGGGGCTCGGAATCAGCATCGTCCCGGAGTTGATCTTGCGGCGTGCACCGTACCGGATTGCAGTACGCGAGCTGGACGTTCCCGCAACGCGGCGCATCGGACTGACGCTGCGCAGCCGCAAGGATGTCTCGGCGGCGGTGCGCAAGTTCATCGAATACCTGCCGCTTCGGTAAGGACTTGACAAACCTTGAAAAGAAGCATACTATATAGTTTAATTTTGAGACGGAGAGAAACACATGAAAACCTTTGAAAAATCCACGAAACTGGATCATGTTTGTTATGATATCCGCGGACCGGTGATGGACGAGGCCAACCGCATGATGGAAGCGGGGGAGCGGATCGTCCGCTTGAACATCGGCAATCCCGCGCCGTTCGGATTCCGCGCGCCCGACGCGATTCTGGAATGCATGAGCCGGAATCTCCCGAATACGGAGGGGTATTCCGATTCGAAAGGTCTGCCTGCCGCGCGCGAAGCGATCCTCGGCTATTGCCGTAAGAAGGGGCTTCCGAACGTTACGATCAACGATATTTATACCGGCAACGGCGTTTCGGAGCTGATTCAGCTTTCCATGCAGGCGCTGCTGAACAACGGGGACGAGGTGCTGGTGCCTTCGCCGGATTATCCGCTTTGGACCGCGTCCGTCACGCTTGCGGGCGGTACGGCGGTGCATTATCTCTGCGATGAGGCGAGCGAATGGAACCCGGACCTGAAGGATATGGCATCGAAGATCACGTCGAAAACGAAAGCGATCGTTGTAATCAATCCGAACAACCCGACCGGCGCGCTCTACCCCGATGAGATTCTGAAGGGAATCGTTCAGCTTGCGCGCGAACACGATCTGATTCTGTTTGCCGATGAGATTTACGATCGCCTTGTGATGGACGGGCGGAAGCATACGGCGCTTGCGTCGCTCGCGCCGGATCTGATGACGGTTTCCTTGAACGGGCTCAGCAAATCGCACCTGATCGCGGGATATCGATGCGGCTGGATGGCGCTCTGCGGCGATAAGTCCCGGGCCAAAGGATATATTGAAGGGATCAATCTGCTTTCGTCGATGCGGCTTTGCTCGAACGTGCCTGCGCAGTCGCTGATCCCGGTTGCACTCGAGCATCTGGATTCTACGGAAGAGCTGCTCGTCCCCGGCGGACGCGTCTACGATCAGCGCGAGTACATCTATCACGCGATCAACGCGATCCCCGGCGTTTCGGTGGTGAAGCCGAAGGCGGCGTTCTATATGTTCCCGAAGCTGGATGTGGAGCGGTTCCACATCATAGACGATGAGAAATTCGTACTCGACTTTCTGCGAGAAAAGAAGATTTTGTTTACGCATGGCGGTGGGTTTCACTGGCCGAAGCCGGATCATTTCCGCCTGATCTATCTCCCGTGCATTGAGGATCTGAAGCTTGCGGCAACGGAGCTTGCGGATTTTCTGCAAACCTATCATCAGTAATGTTCAAAAAAACATCCACCGGCCGGTGGATGTTTTTTGCTGCATTAAGACGGTGCGGAAATCTCTTTGATCGCGGCGAGCGCGGCATCGATCTCGTCCGCCGTTGTGGCGGGGGAAAAGCTGAATCGAACGGCGCCCTGCGGAAAGGATCCGAGCGTTTTATGCGCTTCCGGCGCGCAATGCAGCCCGCATCGCGTCAGAATATGGAACGATTCATCGAGCCGCGCGGAAGCTTCCGCGTTATCGATCGTGAGAAAGTCGATCGCAAAGACGCCGACCCGCTTTTTCGGATCCGTCGGCCCGAGCAGACGAATGTTCGGAATCTCGCACACCCCCGCAAGGAACCTTCGGATCAAGGCAAGCTCATGAACGCGTGCGCGCTCGGGATCGAAGGAACGCATCGCGGCACCGAGCCCATAGATTGCGGGGAGGTTCAGCGTGCCGGGCTCAAACCGGTCGGGGAGAAACGGCGGCATCCGATCGCTGTGCGACTGCGAACCGGTTCCGCCGAATACGCTCGGCTGCAGCGCGTCTGCATACGATTCGGAGAGCAGCATCAGCCCGAGCCCCTGCGGTCCGCGCAGCCCTTTATGGGCGGGAATGCAGAGCGCGGCAGCGTGCAGCTGCTTAAGATCGATCGGAACATGACCTGCCGCCTGCGCCGCGTCGAGCACAAGCGGGACACCGTGTTTTTCGGCAAGCGCGGCGAGCGCTTCCGTATCCTGAAGGGTCCCCGAAACATTGGACGCCATGGTGCAGACGCAAAGCCGAAGCTCACGCCAATCGACATTCAGACGATCGAGCCGCATACAGCCGTCCGAATCGGAAGGAATGCGGATCAGCCGACAGCCCAGCGCTACGAGCGGGCGGAGAACCGCATTGTGTTCCATCGAGGAAATCAGAACCGAATCGCCGGGCCGCACATACCCTTGGATCGCCATGTTCAGCGCAGCGGTACAGCCACCCGTGAAGATGACGCGCCTCAGATCGGAGCAGCCGAACGTGTCGGCAACCTGCTCGCGCACGGACAGCACGGTCATCCCGGCATCCGTGCAGCGCGCGTAAGAGCTGCGGCCCACATTGACTCCGACCGTATCCAGATACTGTTTGACCGCGTCGGAAACCCCGTCTGCCTTCGGAAACGACGTTGCGGCATTGTCCATGTAAATTTCCGGTAAGAACAATTTCGTGATCCTCTCTTGCAAATAACGCTTCTATATGGTATTATATCATTATCACGTTATCCTTGCAAGCGGATAACGGGAGGGAGGAATAAAAATGGAGAAAACGAAGAGAGGATTTGCGGGCTTTGTGAAGGACAATTGGCTTGTCGTTGTGACCGGACTTCTGATCGGCGCAGCGGCGGTGGTGCTTTCCTGGCTCGGGAATCCGAAAAACATGGGTTTCTGTATTGCATGCTTTGAGCGCGATATTACGGGTGCGCTGAAGTTCCACCAGGCGGGCGTCGTTCAGTATTTCCGTCCGGAGATCGTCGGTATCGTACTCGGCGCCATGATTATGGCGATGCTGCGCGGCGAATGGCGTGCGCAGGGCGGATCGTCACCGATCACGCGCTTCATTCTCGGCATGCTCGTGATGATCGGCGCACTGGTCTTCCTCGGATGCCCGCTGCGCATGGTGATCCGCATCGGAGGCGGCGATCTGAACGCTGTAATCGGATTGGCGGGCTTCATTGTCGGTATCCTGATCGGCGTTATCCCGCTGAAAAAGGGATTCTCTTTGAATCGTGCGTACCGGCAGAATACGCTTGAGGGGCTGGTGTTCCCGTTCCTGCTCGCGATTCTGTTCACGATTTCGCTCGTTTCGGATCTGTTTGCAAAGAGCACCGGCGGCCCCGGCAGCATGCGTGCACCGTGGCTGATTGCGTTCGGAATCGCGCTCGTCGTCGGCGCGCTGTGCCAGCGTTCGCGCCTTTGCATGGCGGGCGGCATTCGCGACGTTGTGCTGTTCAAGGACTTCCATCTCGTGCTCGGCTTTGTTTCGATTCTTGTGGCTGTACTCATCGGAAACCTGATCACCGGCAACTTCAAATTCGGCTTTGAGGGACAGCCTGTTGCGCATACGGACGGAGTGTTCAACTTCCTCGGAATGGTTCTGGTCGGCTGGGGCAGCGTTCTGCTCGGCGGATGCCCGCTGCGGCAACTTGTGCTTGCCGGCGAAGGCAACAGCGATTCCGCGGTTACGGTCCTGGGCTTCATGGCGGGCGCTGCGGTTTCGCACAACTTCGGACTGGCGTCTTCGGCGACCGGCATCGGCAGCGGTCCGGTGCTCGGCGTTCTGATTGCGGGCTTTGCGGTGCTGCTCGTTGTCTCTTTGATGAATACCAAAAGGAGAAATTGATATGCTGGATGTACGCGGATTGAATTGCCCGATGCCGGTGCTTGCCGTGCAGCGGGAAGTGAAGGCGAATGCGCCGAAAACGCTTGAAGTGCTGGCCGACCATATGACGGCGGTTTACAACATCCAACGGTTTGCGTCGTCACAGGGGTATGCCGTAAAGACCGAGGAGACTGCGGAAGGCGATTATCGGATTCTGCTTTCGAAATGATCTATATTGCGACCTTCTATACCCATGCGGCAGCGCTTTTGACCCATCGCGCGCTGACGAAAAACGGCATCGAAGCCGTGATGCAGCCGGTGCCGCGCGCGCTTTCGTCCAGCTGCGGAACGTGCGTGCGCTACGCGGCGGATGATCCGTGCTTTCCGATTCTGGATCGGGATGCCGAACAGGTTGCGGAATGTACAACGGACGGCTATCGCGTGATCCGGAGATTTGACTGACAACAAAAAACGAACCGTCTCCCAAAAAGGAGACGGTTCGCATCGTTTTGGCTTACTCTTCGACCTTGACCACCGGGGATTCCGGCGCGTTGCGCTTGATGCTGTCAATCCCGTTCAGGCAGCCCGCCTTTGCTTTGTAGCCCTCGCCCGTGGCAATGATTTCGCCGTTCTTTGCCTTGAGACGGAACCGATATTCGCCAGCCTTATCGAGGTACAGTTCAAACTTCGGATGCTTGAGCGTCTCGAATCCTTCTACGGTCTGATCCTCAACCGGTGTTTCGGGGGCATTCTTACGGATGCTCTCCACGCCGTTCAGACATGCCGATTCGGTGGTGTAAACTTCGCTGACGGCGATGATTTCGCCGTTTCCGGCCTTCAGATTGAATTGATAACCGGACTTAACCTGCTTCACTTCAAATTTGCCCATGGGTGTTCCTCCTGCGTATGTCATTCGTGCGTATGCTATTTGCATTCGTCCTATTGATTTTACCACGTTTTTTCGCGTTTGACAAGTTTTGCAATGCAGAAAAATACGACTTTTTGCAGAGGACGTTTTTTGGCAGAGCGCAACGAAACGAAACAAATTACGATCGAAAATGTTCGGTTTCTTTGGTGGACAAGACTTGCGTTCACACCTATAATCATGGTAAAATCGGATACATCGGTGCGATGGGCATCCGATCATCCGATCCGGGCTCCATTCGCGGGATCCGGAAATCATTGTACGACGTTATGGAGGAACTATGAGTTTGCTGGAGGTGCGTGGGCTGACCAAGCGCTATGAGCGGTTCACGCTGGATCATGTTTCGTTTTCCCTGGAGCCCGGAAGAATAATGGGGTTTATCGGCAGAAACGGCGCAGGCAAATCGACGACGATGAAAACGATGCTGAATCTCGTGCACAAGGATGCGGGCGAGGTCTGGATCCACGGTCGCGATTTTACAAAGAACGAGACGCTTTGCAAGGGCGAGATCGGATTTGTCATGGGCGAATTCGATTGCTACAAAAAATCGACGCTGAAGACGATCACCGAGGTGACGAAGCGGTTCTATCCTTCCTGGGATGAGGACGCGTATCGCGGGTATCTGAAGCGCTTCCGCCTGGAGGAGGACAAAAAGGTCAGTGAGCTGTCCGCCGGTATGAAGGTCAAGTATGCGTTGGCACTGGAGCTGTCGCACAACGCTTTGCTGTTGATCCTCGATGAACCGACGAGCGGCCTGGATCCGGTTTCGCGGGATGACCTATTGGACGTGTTCCGCACGGTCATCGAGGACAGGACGCGCAGCATCCTGTTTTCGACGCATATCATCTCCGATCTCGAAAAGTGCGCAGATGATATTACGTACATTCACGGCGGGAAGATTCTGGCGACCTGCGATGTGGAATCGTTCCGGAATGCCTACCTTCTGGTCTCCGGAGACCGCGAGTGGCTCGACGCGTTGAAGCCTATTCTGGTGGGCTATAAGCCGAATGCGTTCGGGTTTACGGGATTGATCCGCGCAGAGAACCGGGACCGGGTGCAGGGATTGAAAACCGCTCCGGCGGATCTCGAATCCATCATGATCTATACGGAACAGGAGGGGGAACATGAGCAAACTGCTTTATAAGGAATTTCGGCTCTGCATGCAGCCGCTTGTGCTGATCTTTTTCCTGTTTGTTCTGATGCTGCTGATCCCGAGCTATCCCTATACGATCATGGGCTTCTTCATCTGCAACGGGCTGTTCTATTCGTTCACGCAGTCGATTGCCGACAACGATACGCTGTTCACGCTGCTGCTGCCGGTCTCCAAAAAAGACGCGGTGCGCGGAAAGCTGTGGTTTATGCTTCTCGTGCAGCTTGCGCTCGTGGTGCTGTGCGTACCGCTGATGTTCGTCAACCATGCGATGTTCCCCGAGGGGAACCCTGCAGGTGTCGATGCGACGCTTTCGCTGCTCGGCGGGCTGTTCGTGCTGTTCTCGTTGTTCAATGCATCGTTCCTGCCGAAATTCTATCGGAATCCGACGAAGAACGGAAGAAACTTTCTGATCTCCGCGGTGCTCTGCTTTGCGTGGATCATCGTATTTGACGGCGTCATGATCGCCGCAAATGCCGCGCAGGAATTCGTTCCGGCTTTTTCCTGGATCGAAACGCATCTGGATCGCTACCCCACCTGTGTCGAGGAGTGGCTGACGCAGGGAATCTTTCTGGTCGTTTGCATCGGAATCTTTGCGGCGAGCAGCGAATGGACGTTCCGCCGTTCCGTTCGCGCGTTTGACGGCGCGGATCTCTGATCGCAGCAAGGCAACGACATACACTTTGCCGCCGGTTTTTACAAAAATGCGAGAGGAATTCCCGGAAAGGGGATTCCTTTTTGTTGTTCTTTTGTGATATACTATACAATCATACGAAACGAGGGGAACGGGCATGAACAACGGCGCAAAGGGAATCCGGATCGCGTGGATCGGCGCGGCGATTCTTGCGGCTGCGTCGCTGTTCGGATGCCGGACCGCTTTACAGAGCCCGGAGCAGGAACCGCTTGCCGCCGCAACGGAAGCGCCGACGCCTGCACCGACCCCGATTCTGCTGGACGGAGGGGCCTATACCGGCGAAGAGACATCGCTGCAACTCGTTGCGATCGAGGCGGATTTTGCCCTGATCGAGACCTTCCCAAACCTTGAAACGTTGGACCTTTCGGGCAGCACCTGCTTTGAGCGGATCGCGGCGTATCGAGATGCGCACCCGACGGTGGAGGTTCGTTACACGGTGCCAATCGGGGACAGTCTTTTGACCGCGGATACCGAGCAGGCGACGGTCGCTTCCGTTCCCGATCCGACCCTTCTGCGCTATCTTCCGAGGCTGACCGAGCTGACCGTAACCGAACCGATGACGCCTGCCGATGCAAAGGCGTTGCTGCTCGCGATGCCGCAAGGGGAGCTGCATTACGCGGTATCGTTTGCCGGGATGACCGTGCAGAACGATACGACGGAGCTGGACCTTACCGCGTATCCGCCCGAGCAGGCGGAGGCGCTTGCCGAGGGGCTTGCGGCCCTGCCCGAGCTTAACGACGTTTCGCTGAATCCGAAGGACGGCGCGACCGATTGGACGCTGAAAGACGTCGGCATATTGCAGGCTGTGCGGGAGTCGCTTCGCGTTGACTATCGCGTTACGGCGTTTCGGAAGACGTTTTCGCTTACCGATGCGGTTGTGGACCTCAACAATACGCCTCTGAACCATCAGATCGAGGAGCTGCGCGCGCTGCTGCCGTACCTGAGAAATGTGCAGCGGCTCGATATGGAGAACTGCCAGATCCCGGATGAACAGATGGCTGCCCTCCGGGAGGAGTTTCCGACGCCGAAGATCGTTTGGCGCGTGAAGGTCGGACCGTACTCCTGCCGCACCGATGCGCTGATGATCCGCTTTTCCAACTATATTTCGCATCGCAAGCTCAACGACGACGACTTGAAGGCGCTCGTCTATTGCAACGAGATGAAGTACATGGATCTCGGGCACAGCAACATTACGCATCCCTATGTTGTGGCATACATGCCCAATTTGGAGGTCTGCATCGTTTCGCCCGCGAAGGTAACGGATATTTCGGGCATTGAGAACTGCAAAAAGCTCGAATACTGCGAGCTGTTCAACGGGAAGATTGCGGATATTTCCCCGCTCGCCGCCTGTACCGAGCTGAAGCATCTGAACCTTTGCATGAATCAGATTACCGATCTTTCGCCGCTGTACGGCCTGACCAAACTGGAGCGGCTCTGGATCTCACGCAATCCGATTCCGGAGGATCAGATTGCCGTGATGCAGTCGATTGTACCGGACTGCGTCATCAACACGACCGCCAAGGATCCGACCCAGAACGAATGGCGCTGGAAACGACATGGCGACAGCAATTACGCGATCCGATATGAATTGCTCCGCAAACAGATGCTTTACGACCATTCGCAGAACACGTACTCGGTCGAACCGGATTTTGATTGAAAGGATATTGGGAATTTTGATGCAACGCTTGCACCGCCGTAGCTTTGCAGCATCGAAAGCGCAGCAGCCGAAGGATTTTTCGAAAAATGCGCTTTCGGTGTTTCTGTCCTATTTTCGTCCGCACTGGAAACCGTTCACCATCGATATGCTTTGCGCAGCGGCGGTATCGATCGTCGATCTGATCTTTCCGATTATCTCGCGCCGATCGATGCAGGTTTTGCTGCCCGAGCGGCTGTTCGGAGCGTTCTTTGCCGTGATCGGCGCGCTGATCGCGGCGTACCTTCTGAAGGGTGTGCTGCACTATATCATCATCGTGGTCGGGCACGGCATGGGCGTTCTCGTTGAAGCGGATATGCGCAAGGATGTGTTCACGCACATCGAGAACCTCAGCTTTTCGTTCTTTGACAAGAATCGCACCGGCGTACTGATGTCGCGCGTGACGAATGATCTGTTCGACATCACCGAGCTCGCGCACCACGGACCGGAGAACCTTCTGATTTGCAGTCTCACGATCATCGGCGCACTCGGCGTGATGTTTTTCATCCGATGGGAGCTCGCGCTCGTGATTGCGGTGATTCTGCCGCTTCTGATGTGGTTCACGATCGCGCAGCGCAAGTCCATGCGCAACGCGTCCGTTGAGGTGCGGAAAAAGACGGCTGAGATCAATGCGGCAATCGAAAGCGGAATCAGCGGCGTTCGCACCGCCAAAGCGTTTGCGAATGAAGACGAAGAGGGCAGAAAGTTCGATCAGGCAAACGGCATTTTCAAAACGGCCAAGCGGGAATACTATAAGGCGATGGGCCGGTTTCAGAGCGGCATGGAGTTCTCGACGGGCGTATTGCAGGTGATTGTCATCGGCGTCGGCGGATTGCTGATCATGCTCGGACGGATGGATTACATTGACCTGATTACGTTTACGCTGTACGTCTCCGCGTTCCTGTCACCGCTTCGGAAACTCGTAATGTTCATGGAGCAGTATACGCAGGGCGCGGCGGGGTTTGAACGATTTCTGGATATCATGCGAACCGAGCCGGAGATTCAGGACGCGCCGGACGCGAAGGTATTGGAGAATGTGCGCGGCGAAATTCGGTATGAGAATGTTTCGTTCCGGTACAGCACCGGCCCCGAAGTGCTTTCGGACATCAATCTGGTGATTCAACCCGGGGAAAGCCTCGCGCTCGTCGGACCTTCCGGCGGCGGCAAGACGACGCTGTGCCACCTGCTGCCGCGCTTTTATGACGTGACGGCGGGCAGCATCCGCGTGGACGGGAACGACGTGCGCAGCGTCACGCAGGACAGCCTGCACCGCGCGATCGGCATCATTCAGCAGGACGTGTTCATGTTTGCGGGAACCGTGCGCGAGAACATTCGCTACGGCAGACCGGATGCGACCGATGAGGAGGTCGCGGAGGCGGCGATCAAGGCGGAAATCCATGAGGAAATCATGCAGATGCCGGACGGCTACGATACCTACATCGGTGAACGAGGCGTGATGCTCTCGGGCGGGCAGAAGCAGCGCATCAGCATTGCGCGTGTGTTCCTGAAGAATCCGCCGATTCTGATTCTGGATGAGGCAACGAGCGCGCTCGATTCCGTGACCGAGCAGCGCATTCAGGCGAGCCTGGATGCTTTGAGCAAGGGGCGCACCGGGATCATCATCGCGCATCGGCTATCGACGGTCCGGAACGCCTCGCGCATCGCTGTGATTGAGGGCGAGCGGATTCTTGAGATCGGAACGCATGCCGAGCTGATGGCGAAAGACGGGGCATACAAAAAGCTGCGCCTTGCGCAGCAGCTTGCCGAATAACCGAAAAAGGCTGTTTCCCACATTGGGAAACAGCCTTTTTGTTCTGCTTGGATTTTATTCCTCTTCGTCCGCTTCTTCGTCCCAAGCGGCCATGCGCTCTTCGGCGATTTTCAGCAGCTCTTCCTGCAGCGCCTCATCCTCAACCGGGAGGAACTCCTCAAGGTCTTCTTCTTCGTGCTGCACGATCTCCATAATGCAAACTTCGAAATACTCCGCGTCGTCCTCCAGATCCGGATCAATCAAAACGCCGTATTCCTTGTCGTTATGCATAAAATAGTCGATAACTTCCAAATCAAACTCGTTTCCTTCATCATCCACAAAGGTGACAAGATCCCGTTCTTCTTCCATGATGATTCTCCTTTCATGCTTTCGATGCTATTGTACCCAAATCGGATAGGTTTTTCAACCCCTTCCGCAAAATCCAAAAATATTTTCGAAAGCTAAAAATAATTTTGGATTTCCCCTTGCCACGGGAGGAAAAAGTTCTTATAATAGAAACAGGAATGGTATGGGGAAAGGGGAACGGAGATGCAATTGGAATTCTACAAACGGCTCGCTTCCACACTCGCACAGCAGTTCGGGAACAACTGCGAGATCGTCGTTCACGATCTGAGCGGGGAAGACATGGATCACACAATTGCGGTGATCGAGAACGGGCATGTGACGCACCGGAAGGTCGGGGACGGGCCGAGCCGCATCGTATTGGAAGCGTTGCATACCGAGCATCCGGAGGAGCTGCAGGACAGCGCGGGGTACCTGATGAAGACGCACGACGGCAGAATCCTCAAATCCTCGACGATGTATTTGCGGGATGCGGACGGGAAGCTCGAAGGCGTTCTTTCCATCAATTACGATATCACGGAGCTGTTGATGGCGGAGCGCGCAATCGATTCGATTCTGCACCACAAGAACGAGCCCGCAATGCCGGAACGGATTCCGATTTCGGTCAACGATCTGCTGGACGATCTGATTGAGCAGGCGGCGGCGCAGGTCGGCAAACCCGTCGCGATGATGACCAAGGACGATAAGATCCGCGCGATCCGGTTCCTCAACAAGGCGGGCGCATTCTTGGTCACGCGAAGCGGCGATAAGGTGTCGAAGTATTTCGGCATCAGCAAATACACGCTCTATTCCTATATTGACGCCAAAACTTCGGATGAACAATAAATTTTTCGATGCAGAAAGGAAAGACGCTATGGATGTACATGCAATCAAACAGGCTGCAGCCGCATATCTTCCCGACATGACCCGGTTCCTGCGCGATCTGATCGCCATTCCGAGCGAAAGCTGCGAGGAGGAAGGCGTCATTCGCCGTACTATCGCAGAGATGGAAAAGCTCGGCTTTGACAAGGCGGAGATCGATCCGGAGGGCAACGCGCTCGGCTGGATGGGAACCGGAGAAAAGATCATCGCATTTGACGGGCATATCGACACGGTCGGCATCGGAAACCTTGCCAACTGGGAACAAAATCCCTACGAGGGGTATGAGACCGACGAGCTTATCTACGGACGCGGAGGCTCCGACCAGGAGGGCGGCGTCGTCAGCGCGATCTACGGCGCAAAGATCATGAAGGACCTGAATCTGATTCCCGAGGGGTATCGGATCCTTGTCACCGCCACCGTGCAGGAGGAGGATTGCGACGGACTCTGCTGGCAGTACATCCACAAGGAGGACGGCATTACACCGGAGTTTGTCGTTTCGACCGAGCCGACCGACGGCGGCATCTACCGCGGACATCGCGGAAGAATGGAGATCCGCGTGGACGTGCGCGGCGTTTCGTGCCACGGTTCTGCGCCGGAGCGCGGCGACAATGCGATCTACAAGATGGCGGATATTCTGCGTGAAGTGCGTGCGCTGAACGAAAACGGCGCGTCCGACGACGAGGAGATCAAGGGCCTCGTGAAGATGCTCGATCCGAAGTACAATCCAGCGCATTATGAAGATGCGCGCTTCCTCGGAAGAGGCACGATTACCTGCTCGCAGATTTTCTATACCTCGCCGTCGCGCTGCGCGGTTGCGGATTCCTGCGCCGTTTCACTCGATCGCCGCATGACCGCAGGCGAAACGTGGGATTCGTGCCTTGAGGAGATTCGGAACCTTCCGTCCTGCAAAAAGTACGGCGACGATGTGAAGGTTTCGATGTATCTGTATGATCGGCCGGCATGGACGGGACTCCGGTATGAAACGGAATGCTATTTCCCGACATGGATCAACAAGGAGAACGCTGCACACGTACAGGCGATTACAAACGCGCACAAAGCGCTGTTCGGAGAGCAGCGCATCGGCGCGCCGAGTGCCATGCACCTGAGAAACCGTCCGTTGATCGATAAATGGACATTCTCCACGAACGGCGTTTCGATTCAGGGCCGGTATGGGATTCCGTGCGTAGGCTTCGGCCCCGGCGCGGAATCGCAGGCGCACGCGCCGAATGAGATCACGTGGAAACAGGACCTGGTCACCTGCGCCGCAGTCTATGCGCTGACGCCGCATTTCTATCTTGAAGCGGACAAGAGCGTCGATGCCGCCGAGTTCCGCGCGGGCAGAACGAACACCAAATTTGCGAACGATTGAGGGGGTTTCATGAGCAACGTCAAACAATTTACCGATAAACTCGATACGCTGAAGTTCGACCGGATGTACAACGGGGACTTTTTCCTGACGTGGGAGAAGACCGACGATGAGATTGCCGCGGTGTTCACGGTTGCGGATGCGCTGCGCCATCTGCGGGAGAACAATATTTCCGCGAAGATCTTTGATTCCGGCCTCGGCATTTCCCTGTTCCGCGACAATTCGACGCGGACGCGCTTTTCCTTTGCTTCGGCGTGCAACCTGCTCGGATTGGAGGTACAGGACCTGGATGAGGGCAAGAGCCAGATTGCGCACGGGGAAACCGTGCGTGAAACGGCCAATATGATTTCGTTCATGGCGGACGTCATCGGCATCCGGGACGACATGTATATCGGCAAGGGCAACACGTATATGCACAACGTCGTTAACGCCGTGACCGAGGGCAACAAGGCGGGCGTCCTCGAACAGAAGCCGACGCTTGTAAACCTGCAATGCGATATCGACCATCCGACACAGTGCATGGCGGATATGCTGCACTGCATTCACGAGCTCGGCGGGAGCGAGGACCTGGATGAGGCCATTCGAAACCTCAAGGGCAAGAAGGTCGCAATGACATGGGCCTACAGCCCGTCGTACGGGAAGCCGCTGTCCGTTCCGCAAGGCGTTGCGGGACTGTTTACACGGTTCGGCATGGATGTGACGCTGGCGTATCCCGAAGGATATGAGATCATGGACGATGTCGTGAAGGTTGCCGAGGAGAATTGCCGGAAGAGCGGAGCAACGTTCAAGATCACGCACGATATGAAGGAAGCGTTCCGGGACGCGGACATTGTGTATCCGAAGTCATGGGCGCCCTATCAGGCGATGGAGGAACGGACCGAGCTGTACGGCAACGGAGACCTGGAGGGGATTCGCGCGCTGGAGAAACGACTGCTTGCCCAGAACGCCGAACACAAGGACTGGGAATGCACCGAAGAGATGATGAAGCTCACCAAGGACGGCAAAGCGCTGTATCTGCATTGCCTGCCCGCGGATATTACCGACGTTTCCTGCGAGGCCGGCGAAGTTGCCGCGTCGGTCTTCGATCGGTATCGCGATCCGCTGTATAAACAGGCGTCGTTCAAACCGTACATCATTGCGGCGATGATCTTCCTTGCGAAGGTCAAGAACCCGCAAAAGACGCTGCTGGAGCTCGAAGCCCGCGGCCAAAAGCGCTGGGAAGGCGGCGAAGCATAGAAGCAATTCCTTTGTGAACAGGCCAAATCCGTTTCGGCCTGTTCTTTTTTGTGGGGAAAACCGGGAAAGCAGGTTGAATTCCGATTGGTTTTTTGATATGATACCGACATACGGATAGGCGATGGGAACCGAATCCAAAGAAGGAGACGATCAGGATGCTGCCCAAAAAACAATACCGCATGGCGGTCAATATCATCGGAGCGATTGCGTTTACGCTTGTGCTGTTCGGCATGGTTGTCAGCTCGATCGGTCTTATGAGCTTTACCGACGCATTTCAACAGGAGTATTCGACCTCAACCTTCCATATGGCGCAAACCGCGGCGGTGCTGGTCAATGGGGATCATCTTGCTTCCTATGTTTCCGGGGAATATGCCGAGGAGTATGCGCAAACCAAAGCACGCCTCGATGTGTATTGCGGAAAGATGAACGTTTCGCTGATTTACGTGATTATTCCCGATACAAGCGATTACGGACGGTTCGTATCCGTTTTCAATTTGGTGAACAATTCGGTCGACAACACGGAGTATACGCCTTGGGAACTCGGGCATCAACGCGATACGACCAATGCAGAATACCGGCAAAAATACGAAGCGCTCTATCGGAAGGAAGCGGCGTATGAAACCATCTATCGCACGTATCCGACGGACGGGCAGCATCCGCATGTAACAACTCTTGTGCCGGTAAAGGATTCGACGGACTACGTTGTCGGCATTCTGTGCATCCAGCGGCCCGCGCGGGAACTCAACGACGCGCGGCGTCCGTTCCTCGTGCGGATTGCAATCTCCACATTCCTGATGGCGGCATTGGCGGGAGGATTCATCGCCGTGTTCCTCAACAAACAGGTGGTAGGGCCTGTTAAGCGCGTTTCCGATGAGGCGACTCGGTTTGCAAAGGAGAACACCAAAGAAGAACCGCTCGGAACGATCAGCAGAATCGAAGAGATCTCCAATCTGGCCGCATCCATCGATAAGATGGAAACGGATATGGTGCATTATGTGACGAATCTGACGACGCTCACGGCCGAACGGGAGCGCATCGGTACGGAGCTGCAGCTTGCGACCTCGATTCAGGAAAGCATGTTGCCGCATACATTCCCGCCGTTCCCCAACCGGAACGAGTTTGATCTTTATGCGTCGATGGATCCTGCGAAGGAAGTCGGCGGGGATTTCTATGATTATTTTTTGATCGACGAGGATCATCTCTGCCTCGTGATTGCGGATGTTTCCGGGAAAGGCGTTCCGGCTGCCCTGTTCATGATGGCGTCCAAAATCATTCTGCAAAGCTGCGCCCGGCTCGGGCGCTCCGCTTCAGAAATCCTGTATCGGACGAATGAGGCGATCTGCGACAGCAATCAGGTACAGATGTTCGTTACGGTCTGGGTGGGAATTCTGGAGATTTCTACCGGAAAGATCACGGCGGCGAATGCGGGCCATGAATACCCGGTCATCCGACAGCCGGATGGCGCGTATGAGCTGCTGAAGGATCGGCATGGATTTGTTGTCGGCGGAATGGAGGGCGTTCGCTATCGCGAATATGAGCTGACGCTGCAGCCCGGCGCGCGGTTGTTCCTGTATACCGACGGCGTTCCGGAGGCGACCGATGCCGAAGGGAATATGTTCGGAACGGATCGGATGCTGCAAGCGCTGAACCGGGAGCCGCAAGCGCATCCGCAGCAGGTGCTGAAAAACGTTCGCGCGGCGGTGGATGGGTTCGTTTTGGACGCGGAACAGTTCGATGATCTGACCATGCTGTGTTTGGAATACAACGGAAAACAGCCGGATGGAGCGGAGTAACAGCGATATGAACGAACCGGAACAACTGCAGATTGCGTTACAGGATACGGAATGGCCGGACACCGGGATCGACCATGACCGGCAGATCGTGCGCGCGATCGTCGTGGACGAGGAAGGCTCCTATTACTTTGTTCGCGTGGAACGCGACGACGCGTTCGGAAGGGCAACTTTGATCGAAACGTCCGGAGGCGGGGTAGAAGAGGGGGAGGATTTGCACACGGCGATCCGACGCGAGCTTCGGGAGGAGCTCGGCGCAAGCGTGGAGATCCTCTGCAAGATCGGAACGGTCAGCGATTATTACAACTTGATCCATCGCCACAATCTGAACCATTATTTTCTCTGCAGAGCGGTTCGATTCGGGGAAACGCATCTGATGCAGGATGAAATCGAATGCTTTCATTTATCGACGCTGCGACTGGGGTATGAGGACGCAGTGAAGGAGTATGCGCTTCGGGCGTGTACGCCGCTCGGCCGGCTTCTTGCCAATCGGGAGCTGCCGATTCTGAAACGGGCCAATGCGCTGTTACAGGCACAGAACAGGGAGGAGCGGAAGTAGGGAACGCAGTTTTCCTGCTCGGAAGGAGATCGGATGTTTCGAACAATGCAGCGTACAAAGCAACAGCTTCCGGAGGCGGAATGCGTTGCGATTTTGCAGCAGGAGCTGCGCGGCGTCCTGTCGGTGCTCGGGGACGATGGGTATCCGTACGGAATGCCGCTGAACCATTACTATTGCGAAGCGGACGGCAAGCTGTACTTCCACAGCGGTAAAATCGGCCATAAGATCGACGCGATCCGACGCTGCGATAAGGCGTCGTTCTGCGTGTATGACCGGGGTGTCCGGGAGGAAGGCGAATGGGCGCTTCGTATTCGCTCGGTGATCGTATTCGGCCGTATTGAGCTTATAACGGACCGGGAGACGATCATCGATATTGCGACAAAGCTCAGTCACAAGTTTACCGATGATGAAGCCTATATTGAGAAGGAGATTGCGCAGCATCTCAAAAGAACGCTGCTGTTTGCGCTTGTGCCGGAACAGATCACCGGAAAAATCGTGACCGAATCGTAACGCTCGCATCAAAGAGAACAACGGACGCGGAACCAGCCGCGTCCGTTGCTTTTTTGTTCAGGTGCTATCTTTATGCTTGAGCGGTTTCGGTATTTGACGCGCATGCGTACTTCCAAAACAGCGCGATCAGAATCATATAACAAATGGTTTTCGGCAACATCAGCATACCGAGCATCGGCACGAGGCTTGCCGCAACGGCAACCGGAATGTAGAAGAGAAACGACAGCGTAATCAGCAGCCAGACGAAACGGAACACAGGAATCTGTTTTCTCGTGCGGAAGAAGAGACAGATGACGAGGATCCCGAGCACGACAAACGGGATGTTGCGAATCGTTCCCCAGAGCACGGAGCTGCCGTTCTGCAGCCAACCGTTCTGCGGCAAAAGGCAAAGAAGAATACGGATCGCCACAAGCGCATAGACGATGCTGCTGAGCGACTTGTTTTCCTTCCGGACGTAAACGCGCAGCCAAAGACGGTACAAAAGCAGATAGAAAACGGTCATCGTAACGGACGTTACCAGTTTGCCGATGCCAAGCCATGCCGTAAAATCGGCATCTATGAAATAGTTGAGTACGCGGGGGACAAGATGAAAGGCATCTCCGCATCCGAGAATCAGAACGGCAGAGCCCATGAGCGCTCCGATGCGGTCCTTTCTTTTACAGAGGATTACGATCCCTGTCGTGACGGCAAAGATCAGATACAGAATATCAAAGGTCGACTCTCCGTATTTCATGCTTGTACCTCCCGATCGTGCATCCTTCGAAGTTGCTTCTGCTTTGATTATACGATAGATACTGCACCCCGTCAAACAAAAAACGAATCTTCTTTCGATTACGATCAATTGCCTCTATGCCCGCACGATTTATTGCTCGCTTCGCTTGTTTTGAGCATCTTTCCGGATGAAAAAGCAGACACAATGTACCTGCATATAGGATGTTACGCTCGGCGATATGCGCTGTAAGTAAAAGGATTCCGATGTTGGTTTTCTGCGGTCGGTCCGGGACTTTACAATTTGCCCTGCAGCCGGATGACGTTATTGCAGAGACGATTGACATGGAACGGCGAGATGGATTTCATGACACGAAAAAAGACCTCCGTCCGGAGGTCTTTTTTTCTATTACGGTCAGTCGCCGAAGACCCAGGGAATGCCTCGCTTTTTGAAGACATTTTGGATGTCGTATGAGAGTGCATTCTCGCTGACCTCTACATCGACGATTACGGGATTCCCGTCCACCGTAGAGATAAACCAAGGAACGCTTGCCGTGGAGCTGAACGAACCGAGCTCCTTGCCGGTGGCGGCCTCCAAAACCTTGACCTTAATCGTTTCGAACGGTATTGCTACTTTGCCGACGTCGTTGTATTCCGCAGTGGCACTTCCCCATGTGCTGGAATAGGAGAGACCGTACTGCCATCAACTTCCTCAATAGGACACCAGGTGTCGATCAATGCGCTCAGATACAGTCCGAACAACTGAACAGGCGCCGCCTCTTCCAATTCCACGCTATCCGCTTGACCTTTATAGAACGAAAAATGGAGGAATGCGCCGATTTCTTCAGGCGTTTGGGCGCGCAGCTCGTCCGGCAACCAGGCCCCATGGAAGGAATACTGAAATCCGTCGGGGACAGCTGTGATCACAGCAAGCTTGTCGCCTTGAGCAAAATCATCTGCCTGCATGGCGTCCCGGATCAGTCGATCCTCCTCTTCCGGAGGGAGCGGTACGGGCGTTTCCGTAGGGACGGGCGTATCCGTCGGAACAGCGGTCGCTTCTTTCGTTATGTCTGCGTCGGTCGGCTTCGCGCTCGCTTCTCCGACGGAGGATTGCAGGCGTTCCCTTGTCTATACGCTTTATTGCGCATTTCACGCACTTTTTTCGTTTTATGCAGAAAAAAAGAACGGCGTGCTATGGACTTTTTCCAAAAGATATGATAGGATATGGTTAGTTAATACTAACTAACTGCCGTTCGGACGATGTGGTCCTTGAACCGATTTCGATCAGGGCGGCGGCCAGGAGGAACAAACCTTTATCAAACGGGAGGCGACCGATGTCCATTCCATATGCAATTCTGAAGCGGCTTGTTCAGGCGGCGGGAATCAAAAACCGTTGGCTTTCCAAAAGCACGGAAGAGCTTTTGGAAAACCGCAGAAAGCAAAACGCAAAGAACCGAATTCCGCTGTTGAAGGATGACGCGTTCGAGATCGATCGGATCGAGATACAGGGCTGTCCCGTGCTGAAGCTGATTCACAAACAGAAGACGGATCGGGCATGCCTTTTCATCATCGGCGGGGGAATGATCTCCGCGCCAAGACCCGGTTCGGTCAAGAAAGCGCTGCGCTTTGCAAAGGAGACGGGGCTCGATCTGCTCATTCCGTATTACCCGCTTTGCACGGACTATCCGCTGACGAAGGCGTACGAGATGATTTACGCGACCTATCTTGCGATGCTGAAGGACTATGATGCGGATCATATTTCCTTGCTCGGTACCTTCTCCGGCGGGAACCTTGCGCTCGGTATGGTGCCGTATATCCGTGACGGACACCCTGCGCCGATGCCGCACTATATCATGACACTGTCTCCCGGAACGTGCGTTGCGACCGAGGAGGAGTGGGCGCGGATGCAGGAGCTCGACAAGAAGGATGTCGCAATTCCCGCGCAGTATATGAAAACGGCGGAGGAGATCATGCGGCACGGCGACGACAGCGTTCCGGAATACATGATCTGGCTGCAGAAGGGGGATTTTACCGACTGTCCTTACGTGACGTTCAACTACGGAAGTGACGAAACACTTTACGCCTGCGCGCCGTCGTTCGAAGCGGCGATGCAGCGGTACGGTGTCGAGTATGAAATGATCGTCGGCGAAGGGATGTTCCATTGCTATCCGGTGTTTCCGATCGTGAAGGAAGCGAAGGATGGCTGGGATTGGATGGTACGGAGGATGAAGGAGGCAATGGGGTGACAAAGATCAGGATTGAGCACAACACGGTGCAGGAAACATTGGTGATTCCGCTGTATGGGCGCAAGATGTGCACGGAGCGTTTCCCGAACCTGTTTCGGGACGATAAGGCGGTGGAGCTGATCGAACGGATCGACTATGACTTTTCGGGGCTTGAAAAGCAGGCGAATCGCATGGCGTATCAATTCGGCGCGTTGGAAGTCGCCATGCGTGAAAACGATCTGATGACCGAGATGAGAGACTATCTTAAAAACCATCCGAACGCGACGCTTGTGAACCTCGGCTGCGGACTCGATCAGACGGCGGAGAATGTCGACAACGGGCTGTGCCGCATCGTCAATATCGATTTGCCGGATGTGATCGCGGTGCGCAATCAGGTGCTGCCCGAAAGCGAGCGTGTACGAAATCTCGGTTGCGATCTCAATGATCCGTCCTGGATGGATACGATCGATGCGGCAAACGGCGTCTGCCTGATGGCGGCGGGTGTATTCTATTATTTCAAAATGGACGATCTCAAAAAGCTGTTCCCTGCGCGCTTTCCCGGAGGGCGGCTTGTATTTGACACAGCGAACAAACGTGCGGTGAAGATCATGCTGAAAACCTGGGTCAAGGATGCCGGGATTACAAGCATTTCGGACTATTTTGCAGTGAATCGGCTTGATGATCTTGCGTGGATGAACGGCGCAGCAATCACAAGCCGCGGCTATATGCTGGGGTACAACGATCTAAAGGATCCGTCGGTGCCGGGGGTATTCCGGCTTTTGGCAAAGCTCGGCGACGGATTTATGAAGATGCAGATTGTTCGGATGGAGTTTGATAAGGAGGATTGATCCTTTCGAACGGCTGACACAACAAAACTGCACCGATCACGCAAACCGCGCGGTCAATGACGTTCTGTCAAGGGGTATTTTTAAAAGCACAGACGGTTTTGATCGTCTGTGCTTTTTCGTTGCTTCTCAGTCGGAATTGTGATAAAATAAATCATACAAATCGGGATTTGTA
>JAEEGL014183842.1_pt1 | contig 57535 bp, 49 predicted proteins | sample 9134231 | NCBI WGS metagenome assembly JAEEGL01 (sample SAMN16246548, study PRJNA631951) | gut metagenome | biome: gut microbiome; feature: rumen; material: fiber-attached | host: Bos | place: Iran: Karaj | collected 2018-10
AGCTCAGGCTGTTCGTCCACGTTGATCTTGCAGACCTTCACCTTGCCCGCCTGCTCCCGGGCGATCTCTTCCACCACGGGGGCAAGCATCTGGCAGGGCCCGCACCAGGTCGCCCAGAAATCCACCAGTACCGGGACGCCGGATTTCAGCACTTCCTCCTCAAAATTGTTTTTTGTCAGCGTGATTTCCATGAGATCGTCCCTTTCTTATTTTTCCTTGTAGTAAAGCATGCAGTGGCAGAAGCCCTCGAAATCCGGATCCTTGATCTGATCGCGGAATTCTTTGCACATGCACCTGGTGTCCTCGGTCATCTCCCGGCGGCAGGGGCAGTATCCGCCCCGTTTTTCAAGGCCTTCCCTGACGACCCGGACGATTTCTTCATTTGGATTCAGCGTAATCTTCATTTTCGTCTCCATAACGGGAATCGGAATTCTTTATCTGTTTCTTAGTATACCACGTTTTCGGAAAAAAAGAAAGAGGTTCCCGCTTTTTGCCTGCCGCAGCCGGAGACAGGCCGGTTCGTTCTGTCCCTCCGTCGTTTTCTTTCCGGCGGCAGGCCGCCGCCCTGCCGCTTTACATGCCGCAGGCCGCCTGGCTTCCGACGCTGTTGTAGCCGGTGGCCATCAGCTTCTGCATGAAGTGCAGATAGGGTTCCCGGTAACGCATCTTCATGATCGCGCCGTCGGCGGCGTCCGCATCTCCCCAGATCTCCACAGAGCGGCGGTCCTTTCCGACGCCCATGATCTGCTCCCCCGGATGATCCGTCATTTTGCCGATGCGGATGCAGCCGACGGGAAGATGATCGACCGGTTTGCCCTCCCGGTCCAGGATATCGCCGGAGCGCTCCTCTCCCTCTCCCACGAAGAACTCGTGGTAGCCGTCGCCGTTCAGGTCCACGGGGTAGAGCTTGTCTCCCCGGACCGCCGGATGGAATTCCACGGGCTCCCCGGTCAGGGCGTCGAAATAGAAGACGCCGTCCACCTCGTGATTGAAGCCCGTGTCGTCGGGAACGAAGTGTTCCCGCATGGCCATGGCGACCTTGCGGAAGCCCGGCAGGATGTTGGCGCCCCAGCCGGTGTGCATGTGTCCGTGATCGACGGCAGACCAGGCGACGCCGCCTTCCGCGCGGAAGGTGTAGACCCGCTTCTGTCCTTCGGTCTCGCCGCCTTCGCGGCAGGTGTAGATATACTTTTTGCCGGTCTCGTAATCCAGGAAGGGGGTGATCACGTCGGAGTGCCCGTTGTACTCGGGCGCGTAATTCAGGACCTCATGCCCGTCGTCCAGCGAAATCAGCCGTTCTCCCCAGAACAGCTCGTCCACGCCGTCGCCGTTGACGTCGAGGACCGGCGTCATATGGCTGGCGCGCGGGCCGGGATCGTCCGCGGCGATGACGGTTTCCCACCGTTTTTCCATGCCGCCGCTCCATCCCTGGAGATACATGTTCCCGTAGGTGCCCTGACACGTCACCAGGACCGGCTCCCCGTGCGCGTAGCCTGCCACGATATAGAAACGGTAACAGAGCGAAAGCCTTTCGTTGAAGGTGTTTTCCGGCCAGTGCCAGACACCGGTCACTTCTCCCGTCAGGCCGTCCAGCCGTTCCAGCTTCCGGTGCATAAAGGAGAACGGCGCGCCTGTGTTGTTCACGTAATAGATCTCGTCGATCCCGTCGCCGTCCATATCGAAAGGCACCGCCGGCACGAACCAGGGACCCGCGATCACGCCCCAGGGAAGCGTTTTTTCCCACAGGCGCGTTCCGTCCGCGGTAAACACGGCGAGCCTCACCGGCTTCAGTCCCCGGTAATCGAACAGCTCCTCGCCGGGATCTGTGGCCGGTCCGTCGGAATAGAGAAACAGCATCCCTTTCCGGTTTCCGAGATCGGCGTTTGCGGAGCGGACGAATCCGAGGGGCATTCCCAGATCATAGCGATTGAGCGAGACGAGGCGCATGACGATTTCCTCCTTTGCGGGCGCTTTCGGAGTTCAGGACCCCGCCGTCCGCGGTTCTTTTCGGCGGCACCATTGTATCACGCCGGTTTCCGGAAGTCAATCGCGCACGGCGCGCGGATCACTCCCTTCCGCGCGCCGTGCCGTTTTCCTGTTCATAACGATCAGTCGAAGCGAAACTCGTCGGGATCCAGCCCCTCGTTCCAGAGGACTTCCTCCCGTTCCTCCTCGTCCATATCCAGAAGGTCGTCGTAGTCGAGCCCGGCCTCCCACAGCCTTTCGCGCATCGTCTCCTCGTCCGGCTCCTCCTCTTCCGGAATGCCGGGATAACCGGAGGAGGCGGCGTGGGTCTCTCCGCAGCCGGGGATATAAAAGTCCTCTTCCTCGTCCTCCTCTTCCTCGTCCTCTTCGTCCGGAAGCACAAAGGTGAAAGCCGCGCGGGAAAGGCTTTTCATGAAATCGTCCTCTTCGTCCCCGTCATCTTCCTCATCTTCTTCCTCATCGTAATCGTCTTCTTCCGGATCGTCCTCCTCGTATTCTTCCTCTTCTTCCGGGACGAAGAAGCCTTTCCGGCGTCCGCCGGAGCGGTCCCGGAAGATCTCGCCGGCGCTTCGGAGAAGGCTCTCCGCTTCTTCCCTATCCTCTTCGTCCTCCTCTTCCATCTCCGTCAGGAGCAGGAAGTCCTCCCAAAAATCGAGATCGTCGCCATCGAAGAAACCGCCTTTCCCCATGGCTGTCACTCCTTTCTCTTTTCCGGCGCAGAAGCCGTCTTTTTGCGACAGAAAAAAGAGCAACCGTCAGAGACTGCTCTTTGAAAACACGCTCAGTCGGGCAGCTTGTAGCCCTGATGGGCGGCGGCGAACTCCTTCCGGAATTTCGCCTTGGCCGCTTCGGAATCGTTCAGGAACTGCTGCATTTCGTTTTTCATGGAGATTTCACACTGAGCCAGCGTCTGCCTCGTCTGGGCAAGCTCGGTCTGGTGGCGCGCCATCTCCTGTTCGCTGTTCCGGAGATAATTCTTCTCATTGCCGGGATACAGGCGTTTGTTCCTCGTAAAGGCCTTGATGAAGCGTACGAACATCCAGATGATCAGGATGATCAGAAGCAGGGCGGCCCCGAGGAATCCGTATGTACCGAAAGCACTGGCCGCGGTCGGAAGGCCGAAGACCGCCAGGACGATGATCAGGGCTAAAAGGAAAAACGGGAAGATCAGGCTCTTCAGGACAGCGCCGGTGTAGCGGCCTTTTTTCCGGGATAGATTCAGCCGGTCGGTCTGGACGCGGTTTCTGTCATAAGCCAGGCTGCTTTCGAGAGAAGAGACCCGGTTTTTCAGCGAGGCAAGCAGTTCTCCGTGCTTCGTTTCCATCGCGGCTTTGTCTCTGGTGAAATCGGCGCCGAGCTTGTACACGCCCACTTTATACAGATGGTCGGGACTGTTGACCCTGGCGAAATTGACGTGATCGTTGCCCACCGAGTATTCGAGAGCGCGGCGGTAATTGGAATCCCCGGAGAAATCCAGCATGCGGTCCTGCTCCAGCTCTTCCAGAGTCTTCGCCTTGTTGGCGCATTTCACAAGCCCCATATACGCCGCGGCGGATCTCGGATTGATTTCCAGCGCTTTGTCGAAACAGTTCTTCGCCGCCGCAAAGCTGCCGTCCGAAAGAAGGATCTCGGCGCGTTCTATCAGCGACGTTTCCGTCGCGATACCGGCGATTTCGACAATGATCCTTTCCCACGTGTGTTTCGTGCCGCAGTACGGGCAGTAATAGTCTCTGGGATTGTCTGAATCGATATTCAGGATCCCGCCGCAGCTTTTGCAGATGAGCGGTTGAAGTGCCATAGCGATCCTCCTTGGCGGTATTTTTTGCAGAATACACTCTTTTTCAACAAAATGCAAGAGAAAATCGTGAAACCTGCGCCGCTTTACGGATGGAAATACAGCGTTACCTTCGTGATCCTGCCGTTCTGCACCGTCACTTCGCATTCTTCCTTCACTCCCACGGCCGTGTCCCCGAACAACGCGGCAATGTCCTTTTCCCGGCGCGGGCCCGACGTCCCCTCCTGCTCCGGCGAGAGCCAGTTCTCGATCACGGCGTCGGACGGAATCAAGAGCATGACGCTGCCTGCGTTCCTGGTGTAGGGCGCGTCGCCCGGCCAGGCAAGGGTCCATCTTTCACCGTCCCCGAGAGGATAGAGCTGGTTCCCGTCCGAAAGGCCGATCCACGTCGGCGTGACTTCGATCACCTCAAAGGAACCGACTCCGTCCACCCGGAGCGTATCTCCTTTTTTGAGCTCCTTCACCCGCGAATCCGGAATCGTGACGTATTCGATCCGGTCAGCCAGGGTCTTATAGCCGCCGTCGGCCGGGAGGAGACGGTTTTTGTAAATCACGAACCGGTAGGTTCCGTCCGGAAGAGCCTGCGCTTCCTCCGTCCCGCTTTCCGATTCCGGGCCGCCTGTATCCCTTCCTTCTTTTTCCCCTGCGGGAGCCTCGTCGGGGACCTTGTCCATCAGGCGCAGATCCTCCGCCGTTTCTCCGCCGAAGATCAGCGCTTCCGACGGAGATACGAACGCCATGTCCTTTTTGTATTTGGCGTCGGTCCTGCCTGCCAGACCCTTGGCATATTCCATGGCTTCATAAAGCGTATAGTAGTTCCCGGTCTCCTTGTTGATCTCGGTCAGCGCGGGGAGAAAAGCGTCCAGGAATTCCTGCGAATACTGGATGGCGAGCAAATCGCTGAACGCCACCACGGCGGCGGCTCCTTTGTCCAGAAACGCCTTTGCCAGTCTGTCGTCCCGTCCCCCGTTGCACGTGGCGAAAACAAGCACCGAATCGCGTAAATCTCCGCAGTATTTCTTTACGTACTTTGCCGTGAAGGCCTTTTTCCCGTTCGCGATCACGAATTCCTTCCCGATCCAGCTTTTGAACAGAGACCAGTCGGAAAAGACGTCCGAGAGTCCGGTCCTTTCCTGCGTGACGATATAGGAATGCGCCAAAGGACCCCAGCCGCCGTGCCCTTCCCAGAGGATCAGCTGCCGGGAGGAAAAAGCGTCCACCGTTCCGAGCGTGACGGCGCCTCCGTCCATGTTATCCTCCGCATAGAAGGAATAGTTGGGAAACGCCGCGCTGATCCTTCCCGCATTCTGATCGACGTGCGGGCTGACCCGGACCCTGCCGACTGCTTCCGGGAAGGGTTCCAGAGTCGTAATCCTGACGTTTCCGCCGTCGCCGATGCTCCAGAGTCCGTCCATGAGCGGGCTGACGCAAAAGAGACCGCCGTTCCGGAACCGTATCTCCAGCGACGTATCGTCTCTTCGACATTCCGCAATAAGCCCGCTGGTATCCTGATTCACCGCGTCTTCGGTATACTGCAGGAGATTCGTTATTTCATCTTCGGAAAGAGCGGTCTCTTCTCCGCCATAGGAAGCCCATATCGCGTTCAGCGCGTTTTCAAGATCGTCCGCCGCCTTCGCTTCGGCCTCCGTCGGCATTTCGTACACGTTCAGCAGGAACATATCGGAGCGCTGCTTCCCGGACGCGGCGCATATCTTCAGGGTCTCCGCATAATCGTCGGACGAGATCGTGACCGATGCCGTATAGATCCCGTCTCCCGCCGTCTCATCGGGCGCCACTCCGTCGTCGCGCATCATGCCGAGATTGGAATCGTTCACCACGATGGAGATATCCCCCCGGCCGGCTTCGGAGCCTTTCACCGTGAAGACGACGTCCTCGGTGTCGTTGACGATCATGGCGTCGGTATCACCGGAAAAATCGGTCAGAACGATCGGCTTTGCGGCCGGTTCTGTTTTCGTCGTCTTTCCTCCGTCGTCTCTTCGCTTCACGAGCAGGCCGCAGCAGCCCGAAAAGAGCGCCGCGGCCGACGCCGCGATCAGTACCGCCGCCAGGATGCGGAAAAGTCTTCCTCCGTTACTCTTCATGGTCTCCCGTTCCTTCCCGGGAGCGGTCTTTCCGCGGCGCGGCGGCGCCGTGCGAAAACCGGTCCCGATATCATGTCCGCCGTGCGGATATGCGGCTCACAGCCGGTCTTTTCCCTCAATCTGCCGTCGGCAGTTTCTCGTAGGCGAGGCGCGGAGATCCGTCCCTCACCCGGATCACGCCGCACTCCCGGAAACCCGCTTCCGCGATCAGGCGGCGCATCGTCCGGTTCTGCCGGTGCGTATCGATGCGCAGATGCCCGGTATACCTTTCGGCAAAGGAGACGGCCGTGCGGAATATCCCGTGCCTTTCCCCGTCGCCCGCGATGCGGTGGATCACGCCGTACGGCGCGTCCGAGAACCACGCTCCGTCCTCGATCACCCGGTAGGTCGGTTCTTCGTCCTGTGAAAAAACGAAGACCCCGTGTATCGTTTCCCCTTCCACAAGGGCAAACAGCCTGCTGTTTCCGAGATCTTTCTCCAGGACCTCCCGGGAAGGATACCCGTCCTCCCATTGATCCGGATTCCCGCTTTCGCGCATAAAGCGTCTCGCGGACGCGTAAATCTCCAGGAGCCTCGGGACGTCTTCCGTCCGTGCGGGTCTCACGTCGAGCGCCATTTTCTGTCTCCTTCTTTCTGGCCCCGCGTCTTCAGGGCGTCAGGATCCGCCGGATGATCCCGCACTGCCAGCGTACGGGGAGCGCGTTCAGCAAAAGCAGGCCCGGATTGCGGTTGATCGCATACGTAAAGCGCGGCTTTTCGGCTCTGAGCGCCTTCATCGCCAGCGCCGCGATCCTTTCCGGCTGGACCCTTCTGGTTTCGACCCGGTCCACGATCCGGCGGAAGCGTTCCGCATGGAGCGGGTAAAGCTTCGTCTCCTTCACGAAACGGTCCAGCTTATCGGTCGAGACCCGCAGCAGGCCCGTGTCCACTGCACCCGGGCGGAGGACGATCACCGGATGTCCCACAAGCTGGAGCTCCATGCGAAGCGATTCTGCATATCTGTCCAGCGCCGTCTTCGTGATCCCGTAGATCCCGGTGAAGGGCAGCGGATGAAGCGGCGCCAGTTCGCTTGCGGTGATGAGGATCCTGGCGTTTTTGCGAAGCAACGGGAAAAACGCCTTGTTCACGCGGTAAACGCCGAAAAGATTGACGTTCCAGATCCGGAGGAAGTCCTCCTCCGGCATTTCCAGCAAAGAATTCAGATCGTAGAGTCCCGCCATATGCAGGATCGCATCAAAGGTCAGCCCCGCCTCCTTCACGCCTTGCAGCGAGGCTTCGACCGAACGCGGATCGGTCAGATCGGTCCGAAAAAACAGGATCCCCTCGCGGTCCTCCGGCTCCCGGACGTCAAGGCCTGCGACGCGCCAGCCTTCCCGGATCAGCCTTTTTGCCGCGGCAAATCCCATTCCGCCCGCCACGCCGGTGATCAGCGCAGTCTTCATGCAGGATCCGCTCCCTTCCCGGATTTCTTTCCGCGGGGAAGGGCTTTGTCGACCACGGCTTTGTAGGGCATGAGCATGCCCTTCGTCATATTGCCGCCGAGCTTCTTTTTCAGCTTTTCGTTCCGCATCATTTCGCCGACCAGATACATACCGACGACCGTCGCTTTTTTCTTCTGGGGAAAATCATAGAAGCCGTGCTCCCGGTAAAAGCGGTGATCCTCCCGCATCAGCCCCTGCATCTGATAGATCAGGTCGCGGAAGATCTTCATGCCGCCCACCCCGAAGAAATTCGCAGGCAGCGAATAGCTCCGGATCACGGCGTAGGAAAGCTCTCCTGCGAGCCGGTCGATCTCCCCGTCCGGATCGCGTTCGGAGGAGGCTGCTCCGGCAAGCATATTGCCGCCCACCTCGGCGCGGGCTTCGATCAGCATGCGGAGATTCTCCTCCCGGGAAAGACACCCGTCGATCAGATAGCCGACCGGTTTCCCCATGGTGACGGTGCGGTGACCGTTCATAAACTGGCGATCGTCGAAAAGCTTGAACCGGTATCCCATGGAATGATCGCTCACGCGGAACGCGTAGACCGTTGCGTCGGCGGTCTGGATCTGATTGCGGAGCAGTACGTCGAATCCGTCCCGATAGACGCACTCTCCCGCCGCGGCGCAGTGAAAGCATCCGAGACAGCCTCCCGCAAACGGGAAATCACGGAGGTTGACCACCGTCACCGGCCAGGGCGATCTCGCCTCAAACCGCGCGATCATCGAGGCAAGGACCTCGTTCCCCTCCTCCAGATCCGCGACCAGCGCGATCCTTTTCCCGGAGCGCTTCGCCGTTCCCCCGGCCGGGACCGCAGCTTTCCTCCGGTCTCCGTCAGGCGCCGCCGGCAGCCGCGCCGGTTCGGCCGAGTGATGCTTCACCGCCCAAAGAAGATGCCGGAACCATCCCTCCGCCTCTCGCCTGCCCTTTTCCTTCAGAAGATCCTCCATATCGGCCGAAAGGCCCCGCACGGCGTGCATGCCCGCTTCCTCCGCGTAATCCAGAAGGAACCGGTGCGCCGTCACGTCGTAAAAGTGCTTCGAGGTGGAGATCTGGCTCATCCACTTGCCGGCGAGATCCACGCCGTTTTCCCGGATCAGCTCCAGGAACCGGTACAACTGCGCCGGAATGAGAAAGGTATAGACGGGATAGGAAAACAGGAGCAGCTCCGCATCTTCCAGCGCGGCGCGCGCCTCCGCGAAATCCCGCTCGTACCCCCGGATCCGGCTTGCCGCCGGAAGGAAGGAAAAGCTCGCTTCGGGGAAGCGCTTTTCCAGATAACGGACGGTCTGCAGCGTGATGCTCCCCTCTCCCGCGGGAGAGCCGTTGAGAACGAGAATCTTCATAAACAAGCCTTCCTCTCCATCATCATAAACGGTCCTTTGCGCCGTTTACGCTTTCTTTTCCGTATCCAGGATCCCGTCAAGAAGCGCGCGGCATCCCCTCTCCACGTCGATCCAGGCCGCGCGGAAATCGCCGGTGAACCACGGATCGGCCACGTCGCGCGGCGTTGCGGTGTGATCCAGGAGAAGACTGATCTTTCCCTCCGGATCTCCGCCGAGGATCCTTCGCATATCACCGAGGTTTTCCCTGTCCATGCCCACGATCAGATCGTACTTGTCGTAATCCTCCCGGGTGAGGACCGCTGCTCTTTTCCCGTCCGGCGAGATCCCGTGCCGCATAAGCTCGCGTCTGGCCGGCGGATACACCGGATTTCCGACTCCGTTGACGATCTCATCGTCGGTCGTTGCGGCGGAAGCGATTTCAAAGCGGTCCGAAAGACCCTCCTTTTTCAGAAGATCTTTCATATAAAATTCCGCCATCGGCGAACGGCAGATATTGCCGTGACAGACGAAAAGGATTCGAAACATCGACGATCCTCCCCCATGCGTGCTTCCGGTTCATGATCAGGTTAACTATATCATATCGCGGCGGCAAAATCCAGCAAAAACTGCGCGGCCGGCAAATGCGCGGATCCCGTCAAATCTTCCGGGCGGGCTTTTCCTTCCTTGCGATTCTTCGAAAGCTGGAGGATAATGAAAAAAAAGCGCGGATTCCATCTCCGGCTGACGGAAGGGGGGGGGAAGAGTTTTGAGGAAAGAATACGGACCGGAAACCGACGACGGCAGCGAGCTTGCCGAAGAATACCCGGCTCCCGGCGATTATACCGCTCCGGGAGATGCGGACGAGCCGGAGGAACCGGAAGAATACTTCGTCCATGCGGATGAATACAACGAAGACTATTCCCCCGATCTGATCGAAGACGAGGACGACGACCGCGAAGAGGACGAAGCGGAAGAGGAGCCTTTCGCCTACCGCCCGTACAGAGACATGGAGACCGATCACCGCCGCCTGCCGCGCAGGAGTCTTTCCTCGGAGCGTTCGTTCCCCGCCGGCATTCTGACAGGCTTTCTGGTGATCTCTCTCGCGGCCGTGCTGTTTCTCATCTCCGGTCTGCCGGGATCCGCTCTCCCGCTTCTCGGTCCCGCCGGAAAACCCGCGGAAACAGAGCCGGATGCTCCGCATCAGCATACGATCCCCTCGAAATGGACCGTCGATTTCCTCCCCGACTGTCTCAAGCCCGGCAGGCGGTACAAGCTCTGTGCCGACTGCGGCAAGCTCGTCGCCGAAGAGGAAATCCCCGCCCGCGGTCACACGCCTTCCGGCGACTGGATCGTCGAAAAAGAGCCGGACTGCGTGAATCCCGGCATCCGGCGCAGGATCTGTTCGGTCTGCGGCGAAGAGTTGTCGGAGGAAGAGATCCCGCCCAAGGGCCATATCATGCCCGCGGAATGGACTTACGACAGCGACAGCACCTGCGTCACCGGCGGACACCGGATCAAAAAATGTGAAATCTGCGGCGAGCTCCTGGCCGAAGAGGAGGTTTCCCCTCTGGGACATGCGTCTGCCGGAGAATGGACTGTGGCGGTCGAGCCGACCTGCGAAGAGGAAGGGAAAAAGGTCCTGACCTGCCCGATCTGCGGAGAGGTCCTGGAAGAAGAAGCGATCCCTCCGGCGGGACACCGGGAAGCCGACGAGTGGGAGACGGAGAAGGAACCGACCTGCGAAGAGGAGGGCAGCCGGATCCTTGTCTGTGCGGTGTGCGGCAAGATCCTGCAAAGAGAAACGATCCCCGCCGCGGGACATAAGGAATCCGACGTCTGGAAGATCACGAAGGCTGCATCCTGTACCGCCTCCGGCACAAGGATAAAGACCTGCACGGTCTGCGGCGTCACCCTGAAGAGCGAGACCGTCGCCGCCCTCGGCCACAGCTACGGCGCCTGGAAGGTTACAAAGGAAGCGACCTGTACCGCCTCCGGCACAAGAACGCGGACCTGCGCACGCTGCGGCGCGGCCGAAACCGAAAGCATCCCCGCGAAGGGACATACCGAATCCGCCTGGAAGGTGACGAAAGAAGCGACCTGTACCGCCTCCGGCACAAGGATAAGGACCTGCACGGTCTGCGGCGTCCCCCTGAAGAGCGAGACCGTCGCCGCCCTCGGCCACAGCTACGGCGCCTGGACGACGGTGACCTCTGCGACCTGCACCGATTCCGGCAGCGAAAAACGCACCTGTTCGCGCTGCGGTGCCTCCGAGACCCGGACCGTCGCCGCCCTGGGGCATGACATCGTCTGGACGACTCTGTCCGAAGCCACCTGTGAAACGGCCGGCGCCCGCAAAGGCGAATGCTCCCGCTGCGGCAAGGCATTCAAGGAAGAGATACCGGCGCTCGGTCACGATTATCACCTCAACGACCCGCCCTCCGATATCGACCCCTGCCTCGATCTGTATATGGCGTCGCAAACCTGTTCGAGATGCGGAGACACGCAGGAGCTGTACTCCGTCGGCCCCCCCGGGCATACCTGGCAGCAGTATGAGTCCACCGCCGGACCGATGGCGAACAACCGCCGGCTTGACGGCTATTCGAGTTATTATTACTGTTCCAGATGCCGCGGGTACGCCCTTTCGGACGACGGCGCGCCTCATCCTTACGACACGCCGCACGGCTATTACCCAAGTTAGCCCCCCTTTCCCCGTGCCGTTCCCACTCATACATAAAGGAGACGAAATCATGAAAAAGAACACCGTAAAATCGCTGATCGCGCTTCTGATCTTCGCCGCGCTGACGGCGGTCGTGATCGTGATCGGCCTGAAAGCCGGTTTATACGCGCCGGCCGCGCCGGAAGAAGGCGCAGCCCTGAGCGTCGGCAATTGGCTGCCGGCGATCCTGTGGTTCGTCACCGGGCTCCTTGCGGCGCTGACCGTGATCTCGTTTGCCCGGCTTCCTCTGCGTAAACCCGGGCTTCCCGCCTGGCTCAAGCTTCTGATCTACGGCGCCGCGGTCGTCGCCTTCGTGACGGGGCTCGTGCTGGCGGCGTCCGATCTCGGCGTCGATATCAACGCCATCGTCATCGGACTCGGCGTGGTCGGCACCTGCGTCGCCATCGGATGCGAGCCTCTGATGTACGATCTGGTGGGCGGACTCGGCTTCATCTCCGGACGGGATTTTGAAGTGGGCGACATCATCACGATCGACGGATTCCGCGGCACCGTGACCGATATCACTCTCCGCTGCGTCAAGCTGCGCGACGCCGGCGGCAATATCAACATGATCCGCAACAGCGAGATCGCCTCGGTGGTCAATCTTTCGCGTCATCCCTCCGCCGCCGTCGTGCGCATCCCCTACGATCCCGAAGCCGGCGATCTGGAAGCCTTTGAAAAGCGTCTGAAGGCGGGCTTCGCAAAGCTTGCAAGAGAAAACCCCGACGTTTTCCCCGCCGCCCCCGTTTATCAGGGCGTCGATTCCTGCGACGCCGACGGCGCCGTTCTTCTGGTGACGGCGGAAGTGCCGGAGGAGCGGCTGTATGCGGCCCGCCGTCTGATGAACCGCACCGTGATCCTTCTCGGCGAGGAAGAAAAAGAAGGACCCGAAGAAGCCCTTTGAACACAGGCGTCCCGGTGAACATGCCACACCCGGAATGGAAAAGGAGGTATCCATGGAAAAGATCCGCGTCATCAAAACCGATATCCGTCAGAACAAGTTCCTCTCCGAAGAAACCCCGCTGAAATTCAGGAAGGACCGCGACGTCCCCGACGGCATCGAGCTCGAGCTCGTCAACGTTTACGACGAAGTCCGGTACCAGACGATCCTCGGGATCGGCGGCGCCTTCACCGATGCGGCGGCCGTCAACTACGCCAAAATGACCGACGAACAGAAAAAGGAGGTTTCCGACGCCTACTTCTCCGAGAAGAAAGGGATCGATCTGGACTTCTGCCGCATCTGCATCAACTCGTCCGACTACGCCGCGGACTTCTACACCTGCGACGACGTGGACGGCGACAGCGAGCTCATCCATTTCAACATCGATCACGACAAAAAAGAGATCATCCCGATGATCCGCGACGCCCTGAAGCGCAATCCCGACATGCGCATCCTGGCAAGTCCCTGGAGTCCGCCGGCCTGGATGAAGACCAACGGCAAAATGGAGAACGGCGGTTATCTCAAAAAGGAATACCGGGCGGCCTGGGCGCTGTTCTTCGCCCGGTTCATCCAGGCCTACGCCGCGGAGGGCGTTCCCATCTACGCCGTCACGGTGCAGAACGAGGCCAAGGCCGAGCAGTGGTGGGAATCCTGCCTCTACGACGCGGCCGACGAGCGGGATTTCGTCACCGGTTTTCTCCGTCCGACACTGGACCGGGAGGGTCTCGGCGACGTCAAGATCTTCTGCTGGGATCACAACAAGGAGCGCGTTGTCGACCGCGCTCTGGTGACCTTCGGCACCAACACCGGACGCGTCGCCTTCGACGGGATGGCGCATCACTGGTATTCCGGCGATCACTTTGCCGCTCTGGACGCCGTACACCGGCTCTTCCCCGAAAAATACCTCATCGGCACCGAGAATTCCAGCAGCGCCGTGGACGCGATCCCCTATTACGGCGGCGAGAAGATCGCCCACGAGCTGATCGGCGACTTCAACAACCACAGCAGCGCCTATATGGACTGGAACCTGATCCTCGACAAGACCGGACATCCCTATCACTGGGACAAGGAGCGCGCGGAGGCGCAGAAGAAGCGGAACAACGCCTTCGTCAACCAGAGCATGCAGATCAAGCACCGCCCCTCCACCCCCATCATGCTCTGGGGCAAAGAGCTCCATTACGATTACAGCTACTACTATCTCGGCCAGTTCTCGAAGTTCCTTCGGAAGGACGCCGTCCGCATCGCCAGCTCCGTCTATTCTCCCGATCTGGAAAGCGTCGCCTTCCTGAATCCCGACGGGAGCCGCGTTCTCGTGGTGATGAACAAGGGAGAAAAGACGCTGCCCGCCGTCCTGCGTTTCCGGAACTCGGTCGCGCCGTACGAGATGACCCCGCATTCCATTGCGACCTTCCTTTTCTGAGCTGCGTCAGATGTTTCCCGTACGAACCGGCCGCCCGGCGCGTTTTCGCGCCGGGCGGCCTTTTTCTTTTGCCGTCTCCCGATCCCGTCAGTCCCAGTAATACATGTATTTTTCAAAGGCGTCCATCAGCGCCTTCACGTTTTCGAGCGGCGTGCCTGCGTACCAGCCGTAGACCATCATCAGTCCTCCTGCGGGGCTCGACAGCTTTTCGACCTCTTCCCGGATCAGATCGTCCACCTCGGCGGGCGTGCCGAAAACGGTGATCTTCTGCCGGTCCACGTCCAGATCGATCGCATATTTCCCGAAGAACTTCGCGCGGATCCAGTCGATCCCGTTGACCAGATCCTGAATGTTGAGGACGTCCACGCCGCCGTCGATCAGATCGTCCGCCAGAACCTTCACGTCTCCGTCCGAATGCATATGGACGACGGCGCCCGCGTCCCGCGCAGGCTTCATGAGGCGCTGATAGGACGGCTTGACGAACCGCCGGAAAAGATCGGGCGAGATCATCGGTCCGACCTGCATGCCGAGATCCTCCGGGAAGGAAAGCATGTCGTAGCCGCATTTCGCGTAATGCCCGATAAACGCCGCGTTATACGCCTCAAGCCGCTCGATCAGGAGCATGAGGTCTTCGTCTTCGTCCGCCATGCCCATCAGAACGTTCTCGAAGCCGCAGAGATCGGTCAGCCGGAGAAAGGTATGTCCGTGCGGAAGCCCCGCGGACGTAAACCTTCCCGCCTCCTTCGCCCGGGCGACCGCCGCGCGGTCCTTTTCCGGATCGAAGAGCGGAAGGGCCGGGAAAACGTAATCCCGGATCTTCCGGAAATCCTCCAGCGGACGCCTCTGGATCACGCCGCGGATCCCGTCGATATCCCTTTTCCATTCCACGCCGAATTCGTCGTAATAGATGTGATCCTCATCCACCTTCTGTCCCTCCTGCGGGACAAGATCCCATCTCATCTTCGCCTTTCCCGCGATGACCGGATGGGATTCCAGAAGCTCTTCGACGGCGTGCGGATCATAATGGCTGAAAACGGAATCGTTCACGGCAAAGTTGACCGGAATGTATTCCGGTCGCTCGAACCGGATCACGCGGTACATATTCTCGCGTTCGGTCATCCCTTTGTCTCCTTAACGGCGCGGGCGATCTCCCCGCCGATGAGGAGACAGCCGGAATCGTTATAGTGATAGCCGTCCGTGCTGCGGATTTCCGGTTTCCCGGCGACCTTTCCGTAGAGATCGTTCACCGGAAGCGAAAAGCGCTCCGCGATACGCCGCACGGCCTCGTTCCGTTCCAGAACGACCCGGTTCTTTTCATCGAACTCCGAAGGATCTCCCGTCCTCGTGATCGGCGTGGAAAGCGCCAGGATCAGGCGCGCATCCGGGCAGACCTCCAGAAGATGCGACGTCGTTTCCGCATACAGCCTTTCGTATTCCGGCGCCGAAAGATGAAACCCGTGAAGCCCGTTGTTGAAATGGATCACGTCGTACCGGCTGCGTCTCAGGAAATCGTCAAGCTCGCTCCGGAACGAGGGATTGTCCAGCGCGTGCGACGTGGCGAGCATATCCAGAAGGATCTCTTCGCCGAGAGCCTCCTTTGCCCTGGCGCGCGCGCCGTTTGCAATGGAATCGCCCACCAGAAGCACCCGGAGCTTATCGCTTCTTCCCGTTTCCTCCGCCCAGGTATTGGTCCATTCGATCTTTTCGTAAATCGCCATGCTTCTCTCCTCTTTTCCGGTCATGAATCGTATTCGCCGTATTCGCACCCCACATGGGTCGCCTCGATCTCGTCCACCGCCGCAAGTTCCCCGTCGCGCTTTTCATAAAGTCTGACGATCCCCCGTCCGGTGCCGCCGTTCCAGAGGCGGTTATGCCGCTTTTCTCCGTCGGGAGATTCGTAATTCACGAAGATCATTTCGCGTTTCCGGCAGCGGATCTCGCTTTCCATCACGGCGTAAAGGTTTTCCTGCCTGACGCGCCAGACGACTTCCTCTTCCTCCTCTTCAAAGGAGAAATCGGTTTTGACGCGGAGCCAGGCGTGGGAGAAATTGAAATCGTATTCCTTGCCCTCGTAATAGAAGACGCCGAGAAGCCGCCGGTCCAGAGGGACAAAATAAATCTTCGGCCGTCCGCCGCCGATGTCGAAGACGCTGTTTTTCAGCTCCCTGCCCGTGATCCTGCTTTTCAGGCAGTTGGAGGAAAGCCACACCCAGGGGCTGGTGAAATCGCGTCCCCAGTTTTTGTCGGCGTAGCCGAAGCTCTTCTCCGGCGTCACGAGGTATTTCCTGCCGTTGAGCCGGATCACGCCCTTGTACCGGCTTTTCATTCCCTCCGCATGCCAGTACATGGCGAAGGCTTCGGCGTCCCGCAAGGGCTTGCTCGCGCCGTAGCCGACATTGAAGGCGATATCCTTGTGCAGCCGGAGATCCCAGGACATCTTCCCCGCCCCCGACATCCACTCGGGATGCGCCGCGGCTTCCTCCTCCGTGACCGACACGCGCCCCTTCAGCGCGTTTTCCGAGGCGAGGCAGTCCCCCGCCTCGATCCGGTAAGGCGCGCCGTGAGACAGCGCCACGTCGTTCCAGGCGAAGAAGCGGTGCAGCTGGACCGGGTCTTCTCCCCAGGCGCCGGCCTTTACCATCAGATAGGAAGGCTTCCTGCCCGCTTCTTTATTCTCCGGGAGCTGGCCGAATACAGGCTCCTCTCCGCCGAGCGCGGGGTTCACAAGATAGTATTCCAGAAAAAAGGGTCTGTCTTCGCCGGTCTCGGCGTCCTGAGCCGTAAAGGAATGCCACCACCAGTCGTATCCCTGATGCGCGAGCGGCCCCTTGAGCATACAGGCGTCGCGGGTGATGTCGTGATGATTGAACGCCATCGTTATTCGCTCCTTCCGGTTACGTCCCTGCCGGTGAATACGGCGTACGACGTCCTGTAATCGCCCCGGATCTCCAGAAAGGCCGGCCTTTTTGCGAGGATCCCGTGATTCCAGCACCAGGAGAACCCGCAGTAGGAGATCAGAGGACCGTATACGCTGTCGACGGGGAAGTGATTGTGCATGCCGTTTTCCAGGAGGATCACCTGGTGCAAATGATACGCCCTGATCCGCTTCCCGACGGCTGCGTACCAGTCCCCTATGGGATAGACCGACGCTAAAGACGCGTTGTAGCGCGCGTGCCCCACGTCGAGGACGAGGCCCGCCCGTTCCCGGCCGAGCCTCGCGTTCACCTCGTCGGAAAACGCCAGACACTCCGAGGGGGTATATCCGAAGCGTCTTGCCCCGTCGTCCTTCTCCTGTGTGGTCATATGCAGGTTTTCGATCCCGGCGGCGCACCCTTCGGGCAAAGCGCGGATCCATCCGGCAACGCTGTCCGCGAGGCGGTCTTTCCAGGCTTCATACTCCGCGACCGGGATGCGCGGCACGTGGAAGGTGACGCCGTCCGTGCCGATCTCTCCCGCGAAGGAGACCGCCCGGTCCATCACGGCCGGATCGCAGCCGGAGCCGAAATCCGGCAGATGCAGCGAGAGATATCGTCCGCCGCTTTTCCGCCAGGCATCCAGCGCCTCGCGAAGCGGCTCCCTGTCCCAGTCAACCGATCCCGGCCGGATCTCGATCGACGGGACTGCGTTTTCCGCCGCCCAGAGGATCGCTCCGGTGTCGAAGCAGGAAATGCCGGCGTACTCTGCGATCTCCTCCGGTGCGAAATCCATACACGGTTCGTATTCTGTCCGGATCCCGTCTTCGCCCGCTTCCAGCCACAGAAGCGACGGGGGGCCGCCGATGGCTTTATCCGGGTCGAGAGCGCGCACCGCGATCTCGTTTTCCTCTCTTTTCCCGTAGTGCACGTGGCCGTATACGACAGCGGGGAAGCGGTCGAGCCGTTTCTTATCCCGCCCGCCGCAGACTTCGGATGGCGCGTGATGCAGAAACACGACGGACCGTCCGGGATCTCCCTCCAGAAGGCGTTTGTCTTCCTCCCGGAGCCTTCCTTCCGACGTATCCAGTCCGATCAGCCGCCACCCTCCGACGTCGAGGATCCTTCCCTCCGAAACGAGTTCCCGCACCTCTCCGGCGCCCGCGCGCAGATCGGAATTTCCCGGGAGGAAAAGCTTCGGGCAGGGAAGCTCCGCCGTTTCCTTCCGGAAGAGCAGGGCGGCTTCCTTCGTTCCGAAAGCCGTCGCGTCGCCGAGAGATACGGCGGCGTCCGGCCTCTCCTCCCGGATGCGGCGCACCGCATACCGGAGGGCTGCAAGCTGGCTGGTATTCTCGTAAGAGGAAACGTGCGCGTCGGCAAATACTGCAATCTTCATGGGATCCTCCTTGTTCTCAGACGTTTTCCGTTCCTCAGATATCGATGGTCTTGGATTCGTAGGATTCTCTGAGTCGGTCTTCCTTTTCCACCTGCAGCCTTTCCACCCTTCCTCGGGACAGCGGATACCACAGGAAGAGGACCAGCGCCATCAGGAGAAAGAGGACCGCCGGGATCAGGGTCGCCAGATCATACATGATCTTCAGATTCGCGAGCGTCTGGACCGCCCCTTTCTCATATTTATAGTGCATCCCGAGCAGCGCGCCGTTCACGCACACCGCGGCCAGCACCTGTCCCAGTTTCCGGAAGAAATTGAAGAACGAATAGGCGGTCCCGTCGTCCCGGCTCCCGGTGCGGACTTCGATATCGTCGATGGCGTCGGTCGCCATGGCCCAGAGCTGCATCACCACGGTGGTAAGGCCGATCCCGCTGACAAAATTCAGAGCGAGAAAGATCCAGATCAGAGTTCCCGGGTCCATCCCCCGCAGGAAAAAGAGCAGGAGATTGGCCGCGGCCGCCGCGGCGGTCCCTACGGCCGAAACCTCCTTTTTGCCGATCTTCCGCGCGGTTTTCGGAAGGATGAACATCATCAGGAGCATCGGCGAATAGGTGCAGGCCTGCGTCGCCAGATTCATCCAGTTCGCATGGAAGTAATCGTTGAAAAGGTAGGTATAAAAGCTCTGCGTGAACATCTGTCCCGCCAGGAGCAGCATGGCGCAGCAGCTGACGGCGACAAAAGCCCGGTTCCGGAAGAGGATCTTCACCGCTTCCCGTCCCGCGCCTTTTTCCGCGGCGCGCGGTTTTGTCCTGACGCGCTCCTTGTTCAGGAAGAACGCCTGGAAGAGCATCAGGGCGGAAACCGCCGCCATCACGATCACCCCGGCCAGGACGGGGCCGTACTGCATATCGGTGATCGGTTTTCCGTTTTCACCGAGCACGGGAGCGCCTGCGGCGTCCAGTCTCGTCTTATAGGCAAAGCTTGCGATGAGGAGCACCGGGATCGATCCGAGCGCCGCGCCGATCGAGCGGAAGACAGAGAGCTTGTTCCGTTCCGCATCGTCGGTGGTCACCACCGACGCCAGAGAGCCGTAAGGGATCTGCAGCACCGTGTACACCATTCCGAAGAGCACGTAGGTCACGGCCGCATAGACGCACGTCACGACCGTATTCCCTTCTTCCCCCACGCCCGGCCAGCGCACGAACATCAGGATCGCCGACAAGGCGAGCGGCGCCGCCACGTACAGGAACCACTGGCGGTACCTTCCGAAGCGCGAAGGCTTCACGGTATCGCAGATCCGGCCCATGATGGGATCGTTGACGGCGTCCCATACCCGCGCCGCGATGAACATCAGCATGATGAAAAGAGGGCTCAGATGAAACACGTCGGTATAGAATTTCTGCAGAAGCGTGGTGACGAGACTGAAAACGAGGCACCCCGCCGCATCGACCATCGCATACCCGAAATAGTCTTTTCCCCGGAGACCGCTGGTGCGCGCGATAAAGCTTTGCTTTTCCATGATTCGATCCTCCGCCGTATGAATCGGTTCCTTCCCCGCTATTATATCAAAAGAAGCCCGCAATTTCCAGACGGGCCGGCGGAAAAGTACGGCGTCTTTTTGCCCGGAAAGCAAAAACGGATCTTCCATGGAAGAAGATCCGTTTCATACGCCGTTCGCCGTGCGGAAAGCCGGGGAGGGTCCCGGGCTTACCAGATGAAATTCGATTTCAGCATTTCCCCGTTGTCGATCAGGACGTCCTCCCCGGTGATCGAGCGGTTGACGACCGTCAGAAAATACGCCAGATCGGCGATCTCCTCCGGCTCCGCCCATTTGCCGAGAAGGGTCTCCGCCTTCACCGCGGCGTAAAGCGTCTCGCTTTCCAGGATATGCCGGTTGGATTCGGTGATCACGCCGCCGGGCGAAATGCTGTTGACGGGGATCCCTCTTCCCGCAAGCTCCAGAGCCAGATTCTTCATATATCCGACAAGCCCCGCTTTGCTTGCCGCGTAACGCGGGAATTCCGCGCCGTTCCGCGCCGACGCCGAGGCGATGAAGAGGACCGACCGCAGGGATGCGCAGTCCTTGAGACGGCAGTTGAAATCGATCGTCGCTTTCAGATTGACGTCGATCGCATCCTTCTCCTCCGTCGTCCCCGCCGCGTGGATCAGGATCCCGGGGTCCGGCAGATCGGAAAGCCCCGTTTCCCGGATATCCTTCCGGACGTGCCGGTAGCCGGGACGCCCGATCGTGTTTTCGAGGAGATCCACGCCCGTGACGGCGTATCCCTCCCGGAGAAATCTTGCCGCGATCGCTTTCCCTATGCCGCGCGAGGATCCCGTGACGATTACGTTCATACGCCTATCCTTTCTGATCCGGAAGAGCGGTTTGCCGCTCCTTTTCGATATAACGGGAGATCCGGTAGCCGAGAGGAGAAAAAAGCACCTCGAAAAGCAGCTCCGCGACCGCCCCGGTCAAGGCGCAGGTAAAGCATTGAAGAAGCGACCAGCCGAAAAAGATCTTGCTGACCAGGAGCGCGAAGACGAGGTTGTCGGCAAACTGCGCAAGAAACGTGGAAACGTACGCGCGCAGGATGAAATTCGCAAAGCCGTCCTTGCGTTTCAAAAGCTTTCCCACGCCGTAATTCAGGAAATTGTTGAGCACAGCCGACGCCGCAAAGGCGACCGAGCTTCCCAGAATGATAAACCAGGTGCCGCCGAAGGTATTGTCCAGCGCCCGGTTGAGGAGCGCTTCGCTTCCCTCGACGAAGCTTTCCCCCCACACGCCGGGGATCCGGCTCGCAAGATAAAAAATCAGGGCCATCAGAAGGTTCATCGCCAGAGCCGCAAAGGAAAGAAGCGTCGCCGCGCGCGGACCGTAGGCGTGGGTCAGAACGTCCATGGAAAGAAAGGTCATCCAGGAAAAAAGGATCCCGCAATCCAGCGCCAGCCAGTCCACGCCGGTGTCAACGCTTTTGTTCGCCAAAAGATTCATGCCGACGACCGACAGGAACAAAAACGAAATCAGAAGAGGCGGGACGCTGCCGAGAAGACTGCGGAATTCGCGAAATGCCTTGATCATGATAAAAGAACTCCTTGTTTTTTTCAGGTGGTTATCAAGAAACACCCTATTCGATTCTCCGCTGTCCGGCGGACGGTTGATTATACCACGGAGCGGCCTTTTTGCCAAGGGCAATGCAAAACGGTTTTTTCTTCACATAGCGCGTTTTTTTGTGCATTGCGACGGGAAAGACCCGACTCATTCGGTCAAAACCGCCCCGATTTCGTCTCTTTGCCCTTTGTTTTATACCGCGAAGTATGATATACTGAGATCGTGATAGAAGGAATCCCGTGTTCCAAAGACTCCTCAAATCATCACCGTTTCCGGCCGCATACCGCCGGAAACACCGAATCTGAAAGAACGGAGGGTGATCTGATGATCAAAAAAACAGAGAATGCACGCATAGCCCGCGTTCTTGCCGCAGCGCTTCTGATCTGTTTCCTTCTGGCGATCCCCGCTTTCGCCGCAGAAGGAGATCTGAAATCGAAACTTCTGGAAAGCGACAACACGCTCGCCGATTATGCCACCGAGAGCATCAACAACGTTCTCGGTCCCTATGCGCTTCTGCCTCTGGATCCCATGTTCAATCTTGCGATCCTTTCCGGAGTCTCTCTGCTCAACCACGGCGGCATGGCCGTCAATACCAGTATCCAGTCGGCCATCGATTCCAACGTGCTTTTCAGCAACCAGGTGATCTGCTGGATCATGCTCGTGATCTGCCTTCTGATCGGCATCGGCCATCTGATCCTGAAACACGTTCCGGGGATCTCTGCCGCGACGGAGTCTTTCATCTCTGAGGCGATCGACTGGCTCGGTATCGCCGTGCGCCTTCTCCCCTATGCGATCCTGATCCTGCCGACAGCGACGACTGCGGCGTCCGTCATCCTGGCGCCGGGCTTTTTTCAGTCTGCCGCCACGCTCAGCGGCAAAATCGTCATCGGCTTGCTTGCTGCCATCGCCGGCATAACTCAGTACCTGGTGATCAAATTCGCCCGCATCTTCTTGGATCTGATCGTCTCCATTTCTCCGGAACCCGTTACCACCATCGTCACGGAAACCGTCAAAAAAGGTTACGTCCTGTGTATGTGGGCGATCGCTTTCTTCGCACCGGAAGTACTCTTCGTCCTCAACATCATCCTTTTCCTCCTTGCTCTGATCGTAGCGCGCAGGGGCTATCTGCTGAACAGATACTGCCGCGGTCTCTACTGGAAGAGCCTGAAGCATACGATCCGGAAAAAGCGCGGAAGCCTGAATCCCGAGACATACTACGCACGGGCGCCTTTCGCTCCCGAATCCATCAGGCAGGAATACCCCGACGCCCGCCGCATCCTTTTGGCTTACGCCGGCACCAAAATGGGAAAAATACCTCAGAAAGTCCCGAAGTACATGAAGGGGTGGTTCATCGACACCGGATCCGAGCTCCTCTTCTGCTGCAAGACCTTCTTCTTTTTCAAGAAGAAATACAGGCTGACCGGTAAATTCACCCTCCTCACGAGGTGGGACAAGTGCCAGATCCAGTGCCATTGCACCGACGGAAAGACGCTCAAGATCGATCTCAGCACGCATTACGAGGTCGTCCTCCGCGTGATGGCCGAGGAGTACGGATGGCTCAATGTGAAAGAGGAAAAACGCCGGCGCAGGGAAATGAAGAAGGCCATGAAGTCTGGCCGGTACATCCCGCAGTAAAAAAGAAACACCTGTCAGGCAAAACAGGCTGAAAACGGATCTCCGTTTTCAGCCTGTTTCGTTTTTCCTTCCGCCGCGGTCCTTTACGGCGTTTCGCCTGCCACGATATCCCCGTCCCAGTCGAGGATCCCGCCGAATTCATATACGGCGGTATATCCCATGCGGAAAAGCTTCTCCGCCGCCTGCTTGCTGCGGTTGCCGCTCCGGCAGTAGACCAGGATGGTCTGATCGGTGTCCGGCAGCTCCGCGGGCCTCTCTCCCTCTGCGATACTCTCGCTGGGGAGACAGACGGCGCCGGGGATGTGTCCCTCGGCATATTCGTCCGGCCTGCGCACGTCCAGGATCACATATCCTTCTTCTTCCGCCATCATGCGCTTCGCCTCTTCCTGCGTGATCTGCGTGTAGTCACGGGCCATGCCGTTCCTGTCCGGAGCAAAGAAGAGGTCGGAGCATCCCCCGAGCAGTACGGCAGCCGCCGCGAACAGAAGAACGATCCTTCTTTTCATTTGTCATTTCTCCTTCTCTGCCGACTGATTTCAGATCCGAAGCTCCTGCCTGTCAAAAACATGTTCCCTGCCTCGGAACGACACAAAGAATCGGCTCCCCTCATACCGGATCACCGGGAGGGTCTCGCCCCGCTCCACCGGGAACAGGAGCGTATGGAACACGTGGTCCCGTGCCGGAAGAGACCGTCTTCCGACCGTTGTGGCGGGATGGAGCGTTTCCTCGTTCCTTCCCACATACCATCCGCGCATCGCCGGTCCGGTCCTTCCGGAAACGGCCGTCGGAGCTTCCTCTCCCTCCGGTGCGGCCGGGACGATCAGGACGTCATACCGCTTTCCGAAATCGGAGAGGACCGCGCCGGGAATCGAATCCGGGTATGTGACCCGAAGCGTATTCAGATGGAAGAGCACCTCATACGCATGTTCCCTGCCGTCCCGTGACGTCAGTTCGTCCCGGACGCAGAAGAAATCCGGTTTTTCAAAGAGGACCCGCCTCGTATGGACCGCCAGTTTCTCCCGGTCGGGACCGAAGCCGTCCCGGTAGGTCCCTTCCGCGTAATCGCGATCTTTCCCGGTGATCCAGCCGGCGTCGATCGCCTCTTCGGCGACCAGAGGTCCCTCCCGGTTCTGCGCGAGTCCGTCCACCAGGACCGTGTTGTGGTCGTATGCCGAGATCCCGTATCGTCTCGCTTCCGAGATCTCGTACTGTCCTCCTCCGTCGTCGAACAGGAGCTCCTCGCTGCCGCGGTAAAGATTGATATTCAGCTTGTCCTGATGATGATGGGCCCGTCCGAGCGGCCCGACGTCGAAACTGAGGTATACGGCTTCCTCATCCCACCCGGAACGCATGATGCAGAAGCCCGCCCAGGGCAGGAACGCCGACGCCGTGACGTTCTCCGGGGGGCTCCCCCGCTTCCGTTTCGAGTTGACGTAATCGTACTCGGGACGCGGCGGAAGGACGCGCGAGGCAATATCCGTGAAGCAGGACGTGGGGATGGTATAGCAGTCGTTGGTGCGGGGCTGAGTCAGCGCAGGCGTCGTCCGCAGGACGGCGGCAAGCGTCGTTTTCTCCGCAAGCTCCGTGAACCGGGCCGGGAATTCGTTCCGGAAGCCCAGAAGGCACGCCATCTCGTATACCCGCAGGACGCAGCCCGTGACCACGCTGTGGTAATCGGGCGAAAGCTCGTAATGCATGCCGTCGGGGAGCGTCTGCCCCTCCATTTCCGACGTAACGCGCCCCGCCGCGAGCCTTCTCAGTTCCTCCGCTTCCCGGAATTCGGGATAGAGAGCCGCGAAAGCGTAGATCCCGTTGCTCTCCATCATGATCCAGTTCGCGCTCTGCGGATGTTCCTTCAGATGAAGCGCCTGGCGCCGCATCGACGCCAGCATCAGAAGGAGCGCCAGATCCGATACTTCCCGGGACCGGCGGAAGATCTGAAACGCGCTCTGCCAGGAACCGAGCAGACGGATCCCGCACTCGATCGTGCGCCAGGCGCTGCCCGGCTCGTTCCAGCCTTCCTTCGGGCATTCGGTCTGGGCGATCCAGAGGAGCAGCTGTTCCTCGAACGCCTTCGCATACGTCTCGTCGCCCGTTCCGCGGTAGGCAAAAGCCATATCCTCCCAGTAGGAATGCCTGTTGAACTGCCAGAGCCATTCGTGATTCCGGGGGCCGCGGACCGAGGTTGGATCGAAGAGAAAGTCGATCTTCCCGTCCGGGAAAGTCCAGTCGACGTTGATCTCCCGCATCTCTCCCCGGACGGCGCGGTCCGCCCTCTCCCGGTCGAAAGAGCCCCGTCCGAAAAGATCCGGCAGCGGAGCGTCGGGCTTCTCACGGAAGTACGCCGCGCTGGCCTCCACGGCTCCGCATGCGTCTTCCGTTCGGAGCGCTTCTTCGAAACCGTATCCGATCTTTTCCGGATACAGCGAAAGAAACAGTTCCTCAAGATGAGCGGCATATTTATCCCTGACGGCTTCATCTTCGCTCAGACAGGATACGAGCCTCACGATCTCTTCCCTTTTCATCATGGTCCTCCGTTTATGTGTTCTTGCGGGTCTTCCGCCCGGGACTCCTCTTGCCTGTGTCACATGACCGGAATGCCCTTCTCTGAAGAAGAATGATTCTCGGAGAAGGGCATTGCCGTACCATGCTTACGGATTATTTCGATACACCGTTTTCATAATCCAGAAGGATCTGCAGATCGACTCTGTGATCCGCAGCCTTCCCGTGTGCGTTGACCAGATGCGTGATCCCGGGCTTCTCGGTGAGCATGATGGTGCAGATGTGATGGACCTTCACGCCCGGTTTGTCCGGGACTTCCATGGCTGAGAAGAGTTCCGCCGCGATCAGGCGGTTGACCAGATATACGCCGAGGCCCACGGCAAGGAAATCCTCCGCGCCGTCTCCTACCTTAAAGGAAGCGAACCCGTTCACCGTACCGTCATGGCTCTTCCAGAGCGCCTGATCCGGCACATCGTAGGGGATCTCGCTCTGATACATGTAGACCCGCCCGCCGTTCCCGTTCCAGACCGTCTGGTAGCCTTCGAAGTGTTCGACCATCAGAGCGTACATCACGACGTCGTTCCCGTCGACGATCATGCCGTTTTCCGCGTAATTCTTCTCCCAGGCCACGTGCGTTCCGTGGTCGGCTCTCCAGATCCAGAAGTTGTCGCCGATCACATGATCCGCCGAGACGCGCAGGCAGTTCTCGGTCTGCGTTGGCGCGGGCGTGGGAGCACCGCCGACGCGGAAATACAGATCGAAAAGCGTGATCGGGATCATTCCGTCGTTTTTTACGGGAGAAGAGACCGTCATCAGGTCTTTGCTTCTGACCATGCCCGCATCAAAGAGGATCCCGGCCGCGGACACGTCTTCCGTCGCCTCGATCTCCAGGCAGCTGTTTCCGTTCACCGCTTCCAGTGTCGCGAGACCGAGCCCGAGGACTACGGTATGATCTTTCAGTACCCTGATCGGTTCGCCGAGCTTGTATATGCCCGGCGTCAGGATCAGGTTCTTCCCTTCCCCAAGCGCCTTGTTGATCGATCCCGCGTCGTCGCATTCCGGTTTTGCCACATAAAAGAGATCGAGTGAGAGAATGTATTCGTCTCCCTCGCCGGAAGGTCTTTCCTCCGGGCTGAAGACCCACGGTCTTCCTTCCTGTCCTTCTTTCCAGGAACGCCCCGCGCTGTTTCTTCTGACTCCGGGCATATATACGCCGTAGCCTTTATCCCTGTCAAATACCAGGAAGGGTTTTTCCCGGGATACCGGGCTTTTGTCCACCGACGTGTATTTTGTTTCGGGCCATGTCCCGGCGGGAGCTCTGCCGCCGCCGATGCCGACGAACACCATATTCCAGTTCGAACCTTCCCATCTGTCCCAGTCGCAGTTCCGGGAAAGCCACTGCTGCTGCGATCCGGAATCAGTCGTTCCGGTGATCAGGGAGTCGGACATAAAGCCGCCGCTGCACCATCCATGCTCATCATGCAGGTAAAGGTTTCCGTCCACTTGGATGCGGCGCACGTCAGTCGCCTGTGAGACCGCCCATACCGTATCGCTCCTGAGTTCCACATTCTCGAGCCCTCTCCAGAAGTTGCAGCAGGCGTTATGGTTCTGCGGATTGTTCCCGAGCCATCTTGCAAGAGACCTCAGCCCCTTGATGCTCGTATCGGTCGGGATCTCGCCGAGGCCGGCGACCTGGGTATAGAAGCCGACGTCGAGCGTAAGAGAATCATCATAGACGCCCGGTTTGAAGAAGAACGCGTACCGCTCGCTTCCGAACTGATTTGCTTCCTGCTTCAGATAGATCTTATGGATGATCTCAGCAACTTCTCTCGGATCATCCTCCGGAGAGAAGACCCATACGTTCTTTCCGAACAGTGCGAGATCCTTTTCGTTTCTCAGTTCCTTCATCGTATTCCTTCCTCCCGTGCGGCGGATACAATCCGCCTCATTGTATTTGCTGTTATTCTATCACTAGTACACATCTTCCGTCAACCACTCATGTTTTTTCAGACTTTCCAAAAACACATATGCATGATATAATGGCCGAAGGATACAAGAAATCGGTACCGAAGGAGAGGTTAAAGCACTATGTTTGAAATTCAAGACGGCAGGCTCGTCTACGGATTCGAGCGTGAACGGCTCTGGGTGGAACCCTGGGGCGAGAACTCCGTGCGCGTCCGCGGCGCAAAGGACGGCGTGCTCCGCGAAAACGAAGTCGGCGCTCTGGATAAAGCAAAGCCTGTCACCGCCGAGATCCGGATCACCGAAGACGGCGCCGTGCTGAAAAACGGCCGGATCGAAGTCCGCTTCAGGGGCCCCGAGATGACCTTCTATAACGACCGAGGCGAGGAACTGACGGGCGAACACTGGCAGGGGATCAGTCTCCAGAAACCGGAGCCGATCCATGACCCGCTCCTCTACCCCGCACGCGTCTGGCGGAGACTTCCCGGCGGCGGATGGCGCCTTCAGTACCGCATGAAGGCCTATGAGGGGGAAAAGCTCTTCGGCATGGGACAGTACGACGACGGGATCCTTGACCGCAAAGGTTCCTCCCTGGAGCTTCGCCAGCGCAACAAGCAGGCAAGCGTCCCCTTCGTGATCTCAAGCCGCGGATACGGAATGCTCTGGAACAACCCCGCCGTAGGAAGAGCCACCTTCGCCGAAAACGGCACTATCTGGGAGGCTGATTCCACCGATACGCTGGATTACTGGATCACGGCAGGAGATGCTCCTTCCGATATCCTTCACGCATATTTCGACGCCGCCGGGCATGCCCCGATGATGAGCGAAGCCGCCATGGGCTTCTGGCAGTGCAAGCTGCGCTACGCGACACAGGACGAACTGATGGAAGTCGCGAGGGAATACCACGCGCGTGGCATCCCCCTCAAGGTGATCGTGATCGACTTCTATCACTGGACCGCGCACGGCGACTGGAAATTCGATCCCGCCTGCTGGCCGGATCCCGAAGGCATGTGCCGCGAGCTCAGGGAGATGGGGATCGAGCTCGCCGTCTCCATCTGGCCCACGGTGGAAAGAAAAAGCGAGAACTATAAGGAGATGCGCGAAAAAGGCCTCCTGATGGAATCCGACGCCGGCGTCCCCTGCTGCATCCTCTTTGACGAGAGCCTGACTGCCATCGACGTCACGAATCCGGAGACGCGGATATTTGTTTGGGACAGGGTGAAAAAGAATTATCTGGACAAGGGCGTGAAGCTCTTCTGGCTCGACTGCGCCGAGCCTGAAGTCTCCATCCCCGAAGATATGTTTCTCTATTCCTACGCCGCGGGTCCGGTGGAAAAGATTGGGAACATCTATCCCCGGGATTACGCGAAGCTCTTCTACGAAGGCCAGAAGGCCTGCGGTGTTGAGAATCCCGTGAGTCTCGTACGCTGCGCCTGGGCAGGCAGCCAGAAATACGGCGCCCTTGTGTGGTCGGGAGACATTTTCACCACCTGGAAGGCTTTCCGGGAACAGATCGCGACGAGTCAGAGCATGGCCATGGCCGGCATTCCCTGGTGGACAAGCGACATCGGCGGCTTCATAGACGGCGATCGGGACGATGAAGGCTTCCGGGAGCTTCTGCTCCGCTGGTTCGAGTGGGCCACATACTGTCCTGTGATGCGCATGCACGGAGCGCGTGCCGGAAAGCGCGAGGAGGGCAAGGATCCTCCCAACGAGATCTGGAGCTACGGCGAAGAAGCATACGGGATCATGAAAGCGCATATAGAAAAGCGCGAAGCCATGCGCCCGTATATCCGGAAGACCATGCGCGAAGCAGAAGCGGGCGATCCGCCGGTCCGTCCCCTGTTCTATTCCTTCCCGGATGACCCGAAGGCATGGGAGACCCCGTTCGAGCACATGTTCGGAAGCGATCTTCTCATCGTTCCCGTGCTGGAGCCCGGCGCGAGAAGCGTCACCGCCTATCTCCCCGCCGGATGCCGGTGGGAGGATACGCGCGACGGCGCTGTCTACGAAGGAGGGAGCACCGTGGAGCTCGCAGCCCCGCTGGAGAGCATCCCGGTCCTGAAAAAGATCTGAGAAGGCGCGGACCGGTCCCTGCTGAAGAAGAGACCGGTCCGCTGCATCATCTTTGCAAATAAGAAAGAGCAGGCCTCCCGCCTGCTCTTTCCCGATGGGCTCTTACGAGCCCTTTTTCTTTTTCTGCCCTTCCTCGGGAACCGTGATCACGAGTTTTTCGCCTTCCACGTTCATGGTGACGTTTCCCTTCCCGAGCAGGCCGATCTCCTTCATGATGTCGGCCGGGATCTGCATTCTGCCGAGGCGGTCCACCGCGGCGTATTCCACGTGGCTTTCCTCCAGACCGACGATGCGGTTTTCGGCGATGCGCTTCAGTTCCTCTTCGTAGGCGTCCTGGCGCAGGAGCTCGCTGGAGATCCGTCCGTCGCGGATGTTGACCACGCGGTCCACCTTCCGGGCGATGGTGCGGTCGTGGGTGACGATGATGATCGTCACGCCCATTTCCTTGTTGATCCGGCGGAACAGGTCGAAAATCATATCCGCGGTCTTGTTGTCCACGGCGCCGGTCGGTTCGTCGGCCAGCAGGATCTTCGGCTGGTTTGCCAGGGCGATGGCGATGGCGACGCGCTGCTGTTCGCCGCCGGAAAGCTGATTGAGCTTGCTCTTGTAGCGGTGAGAGAGTCCCACCATATCCAGAAGCATCTTCGCTCTCGCTTTTCTTTCCTTGCGGTTCGCGATGATCATGGGGATCTGCACGTTCTCCAGCGCCGAAAGATACGGGATCAGGTTTCTGGCGTTGTTCTGCCAGACGAATCCGACTTCCTTGCGCTTGTACTGAACGATCTGCGCTTCGGTCATCTTGGCCATGTTGTTGCCGGTCACGTAGACCATGCCGGCCGTCTGTTTGTCCAGTCCGCCGATGATGTTCATCAGGGTGGATTTGCCGGAACCGGAGTTGCCGATGATGGCGACGATCTCGCCGGGATCGATCCGGAGGTCCAGGCCCTGCAGGGCGATAACCTCCACGTCCTCGGTCTTGTAGATTTTCACCACGTTGTCGCAGTAGACGGCGGCCTTTTCAAAATCGTCGTCAAAAAGATCGGTCGTGGTACTGGCCACCGCATCGGCGATGTCCTCTTCCTCGCTGCCTTTCTTTCTTTTGAAAAGCTTTTCCCAAAGGGATTTCTGTCCGATCTTTTTCACCGACGTGCGGCGGCCGTAACGGACCTTCGGTTCCTCGGCGGGGGCGGTCACGGTTTTGTTCTCACTCAACGATCTCACCGTCCTCTAACGTATAAACTTTGTCCGCGACGGTGAGAAGGCCCATATCGTGGGTGGTCATGACCACCGTGATACCGTGCTCCTTCACCAGGTTTTTGATCAGGTCAACCACAACCAGTCCGGTGTGCGTGTCCAGAGCCGCCGTCGGTTCGTCGGCAAAGAGCAGCTCCGGTCTGTGGGCAAAGGCGCGGGCGATAGCGACGCGCTGCTGTTCGCCGCCGGACATTTCGCCGGGGCGATGATTCATGCGCTTCTTCAGGTCCACCATCGTCAGGCATTCCATGGCGCGGTCGCGTCTCTCCTTGCCGGGATAACCGGCGACCCGCAGGGCGAATTCGATGTTTTCGTACGCCGTCAGGAAGGAAAGCAGCGCCAGCGACTGGAACGCGAAGCCGATCTTTTTGCGGCGGTAATCGTCGCGCTTCGCTTCGCTGATTTTCGTCAGGTCGGTTTCGTGGAAGAACACCGAGCCGGAGGTGGGCATATCCAAAGCCGAAAGCTGGTTCAGGAGGGTGGTCTTGCCCGAGCCGGAACGCCCGCGCAGGATGACCAGTTTCCCCTTTTCGACGGTCATGTTCACGTGTCTGACCGCATGGACCGTTTCGCCCGCCGTTTTGAAGTCGCGGCAGAGATCTACGGTTCTGAGAATGACTTCTTCCATATGCTCTCCCCCTTTCTCAGTCTTCGCCGATCTTCAGAGCGTTGTTGATCTTGATCTTGCGGATCAGATTTGCCAGGATCACGCAGCCGACCAGGAGAATCACTCCGAGGATCACGTAGAGGCGGATATAGTCGCTCGTCTCCGATACGATGCGGAAGGGAAGCTTCAGGCTTTCCGCGCTCTGCGTCATGCTGTAGATGGGGATATAGTAGTTGCTGGCCAGGAAACCGATCAGGACGCCGGCCAGGATCGCGCTTCCGGATATCATTCCCTGCTCCAGGATCAGCATGCCGATCAGACTCCTGACCCTCATGCCGATGGCGCGGATGATGCCGAACTGCAGCACCCGTCGGTTGATGGAAATGATCCAGTAAATCAGGAAGCCCGCGAAGCAGACGATGAGGCTCGTGATAAAGCACAGGGTAAGCGCGCCGTTCATGCTCTGCAGGGTCGGATCGTTCTTCAGGGCCACCGTGTCCTCGGTCAGGTCGCGTCGTTCGTCGATGGGAAGATTCTTTTCGCCGATCTCGGTATAGACCTGGTTGGAGGTGACGTCAGGCGCTTTCCGGATCCAGATCTCATAGGGCTGGACCGGGATCGGGTCTTCTCCTTTTTCCTTGAAGATCGTATCGAAGGCCACGATGGCAAAGAAGTGCGATCCCTCTCCCGTGCCGGTGGTATCGTTGGGATCGATGCCCGGCCAGTAATCGATGAAGGAACCGACCACCAGAGGGATATAGGCGTCGTCGCCCATCACGGCCTGAACCTGATCGCCCACGTTGACGCCGTACTCCTTGAACTCGCTGGAGAGGAGAACGGTGTTTTTGTAATCGGTCAGAAGGTTCGCGTAATTGTACCAGTGATAAGGCGTCAGGTGATTGCGCATGCGCGCCGTACCGGCAAATTCGGAAGGCTCGATGGCCATGACCGCGATCGGCTGATCCGTGAAGACCGGTCTGTTGGCCCAGACGTTCCGGACGGTCCCCCGCCATACGCGGGTGGCCTGTTCTACGGTCTCGAGTTCCTGATATGGCTTGTAGCTGATTTCCTTGTAGACCGTAAAGCCGTGCGGCTTCGTCACATTGTAATACGCGTAATCGAACTTCCATTCGTTTTTGATCACGATGTCGGCGCCGTCCATATACTGCAGAGTCTCCACCTGATTGGTGTTGATGGTGCGGGCGGTGTTGGCCGAGAAGATCGAAACGCCGATGGTGAACACCAGGAAGAGCATCAGGAACTGCTCGCTTCCGCCGGAGCGGGAAACCTGCGTCAGGGACAGGTAGAAAACCGGCGGCCAGAAGCGTCTTCCGATCAGGAAGATCAGCTTGATGATATAGGGATAGATCCTGAGGAACAGAAGTCCGGCGCCCAGAATAAAGAGCGTGGAGATCAGGAGCATCAGGGGGTCTACCGCCGAAGAAGAGTCGGCCACCGTGATCTGCGCCATGATGTCCTTCTGATTGTAGTAGGAATACAGGCCGTAAATCGAAACGGCCAGAAGGACGACGTCCAGGAAGAGCTTGTTCCAGAGCGGTCTCTTGTTGGCGCGCGCGACCTGCTGCTTATGGGTCAGGATGGTTTTGCGCGAAGCGGAGATCGCCGGGAACAGCATCATCAGGATGAAAAACACCGCGGCGGCCAGCGCGTACAGATAGGCCGTTCCGGTCAGCTGCACCTTCAGGGCCGAACGGTTTACGAATTCCAGGAAGCCGTTCGCGCCGCCCAGGACGTAGCACATGCCGAGACCGAGAGGCGGCCCGACGATCAGCGCGAAGCCGCTGATCAGGAGGCCTTCCAGAAGATAGATGGAGAAGATATGAAGACGGGACGCGCCGCGGCTTTTCAGAACGGCGATCTCATTGGCTTCCTGCTCCATGACCAGCTGGGATACCATGAAGATGTAGAACGCCAGAAGAATGATGACCGGAAGCTCGATCACCAGAAGCGAGAAGTTCAGCTCCCGCTCTTTTTCTCCGAAGCCCGAAAGGACCGACACTACCGGCCATTCGATCTTCGCGCCTTCCAGCCTTTCCACCTCTGCGACGTCGGACTCATAGAGGGAGGCGATGCGCGCCGCGTTGGTAAGATCGATCTGGTAGTAATCGAGAAGCAGGTTCCAGTAGCTGCTTTCCAGATAGGTCGCCTTGGTGTCGATCATGGTCTGGAGGGTTTCCTCATCGGTAAAGGCGGCGCGGACATAGGGATCGAAGCCTTCGCTCCAATAGGTGTCCCCTTCGTCTTTGAGGGTGAAAAGACCGACGACCTGAATATCCATCGAAATATCGTTTTCCATGCGGAGCCATTTCTGCAGGCCGATCGTGTACGTCTTGTCAAGGATCATCCGGCAGTCGGCCATGGCCTCCGAGGTCATCAGGATCTCAATGACGCCGTCGCTCCTCTTTTCCGGCATCCTGCCGCGGAGGATGCTGATATGATCCTCCAGGCCGGATTTGTAAACCATGTTGATGCCCTTGGTATCCACCGCATCGTTGGCGTCATAATCGGTATAGACGATAAACCGGGTGGAAGACCGGCGGAAGACGTGTCCGACGGTATCCAGACCGTAATCGCGCTGTATGTGCTCCAGGAGATCGTTGACGACCTTTTCCTGTCTCTGGATCTTCGCGGCGGTCTTGCCGGAGCCGAAGGTGGTGGTCACCGTCATGATGCCGGGATACGCATGCGTTTCAGACTGGATCCTTTCCATATCCTTGATCAGCACGCGCTGCAGAACCCCCTGCGCATAGATCGGGATGCCTGCCAGAAGCGCGATGATCAGGATCGATCCGGTCATCATGCAGATCGTCATCCATCTGTTTTTCAGCAACTTTTTCAGTACGAAATTGAGCAAGCTTTCCTCCTCCTTTCTCTCGCTTGATTCGGAAAGTCGTCAATAATTGATGACGAGCTCGTCGCCGACCTGCAGGCCGGAAACAATTTCGTACTGAGACGTGGTCTGGATGCCCACTTCCACGTTGCGGATGACGGGCAGACCGTCCTCCAGGACGTAGCAGAAGTAGCTGACGTTATCGCCGTAGCCGGTGCTGAATACGTTGGCGGAATCCACCAGGATAACGTCGTGCTTCTCTTCCAGAATGATATTCATACCGCCGTTGTTGCCCATCTTGACGGTATCGGGAAGATTCGGGCACTTGATGTAAACGATACGGGCTTCTTCTTTTTCTTTCAGGATCTCCGGATCGATGTCGGCGGTCCCCTGAACGATCTCTCCCATCACGGAGATGCCGTTGACATAGATCTCGACCTCGCGGCCGGAGTAGAACTGGTTATACATGGTTTCGTCCTTGACGGTATAGACGAATATCAGAGAATCCGGATCGGCGATGGTCAGGACGTTCACGTCCTTGCTGATCATGTCGCCGACCAGGAGAGACGCCAGATAGGTGATCTTCCCGTCGAACGGCGCGATCAGCTGCGTTTCGGCCAGCTGCGCCTTGTATTCGGCCAGAGCCTTTTCGGTCTTCGCCCGATCCATTTTGTTGAAGGTGGTCTGCATGTCGTAATTCTGCTGATCCAGCGCGATGTTTTCGGTCATGCTCTTGATCTGCTTTTCCAGATCGGAAATACCGGTCAGGTTCGCGCTGTAAGCGTTCTTCGCCGCGGCGACTCTGGCTTCCGCCGCCTGCACCGCCGCTTTGGCGTTGTTCACGGCAGCCTCATATGCCGCGACGTCGGTCGCCTGAGCCGGAGACGGAGTTCCTTCGGGATCGGATTCCTTTTCGCCTTCCCCGGACGCCTCTTCGGCCTTCTTGGCCTCTTCGGCGGCTTTCTTGGCTTCTTCCTCGGCCTTCTTCGCTTCTTCGGCAGCCTTTTGGGCTTCTTCTTCGGCCTTTCTGGCTTCCTCCGCCTTCTTCGCCTCTTCGGCGGCCTTCTTCGCTTCCTCCGCCGCCTTTTTGGCTTCTTCGGCGGCCTTCTTCGCTTCTTCGGCCTTCTTGGCCTCTTCGGCGGCCTTCTTCGCTTCTTCCGCCTTCTTCGCTTCTTCGGCCTTTTTGGCTTCTTCTTCGGCCTTCTTCGCCTCTTCGGCAGCCTTCTTCGCTTCCTCCGACGCTTTCTTCTGCGCCTCGCTCAGAGCCTCTTCGGCTTTTTTCAAAGCGGCTTTCGCATCGGACAGCTCTTTTTCGGCTTTGGGAATATCCGATTTCAGCGACGAAGTCAGGTTTTTCAGATCGGACAGCGACGTCTTGGCGGCGCTGAGATTCGCCTTGCTGTTGTCAAGACTCTGCTTCAGCCGGTTCATGTTATAGGAATTCTGCAGATCTGTACGGTACAGATTGTCTTCCAGCTCGGCTATCTTTTCGGCGATCGTGGTATTCTCCGCCTCGGCCAGGATCTGTCCCTTTTTGACGATGTCGCCCTTTTCCACCAGGAAGCGGAAAAAGGTCCCCTGATCCAACTGAAAAGCCATTGTTTCCGTGGACGTGGACGTAAAATTGCCCACGCAGTATTTCACGTTCTGAATGTCGCCGGCTTCAACCGTCTTGGTCTTGTACACCGCTTCCTCCGGTTTGCTGATCGGAGGGGGCATAACGTCTTCTTCGGTCGGAAGGACCGAGCAGGACGCCATCAATCCGATGCACGCCGCCAGCGTCAAAAGCGCTGCAAGAATCTTACTGGTAGTTTTCAAGGCAGTCATCCTCCTGAAATTAATATACCTTGCGCGATTCTATTATAATCCCGCTTTCTCCGGTTCGCAAGCATCAATTTTGCGATTTGGTACGTTTTTTTATCAATAATATCGATTCGCCTCTGTTTGTTCATTATTCGTTCATAATTATGTAAAAAACTGTCCATTTTTAAGGCAAAAGCCCTTCCCGAATGGGAAAGGCTCTTGCTTCAGAAATCCCGTCCGTTCACTCCTTTTCCGCAGGGGATCCCCCGGGCGGAGGCTCCGGACGGTCGGTTTTCAATTCTTTCAGGAGTCCCAGCGTCAGAGGGATCGCCGCCAGAAGCGATACGAGATCGGCCGCCGGCTGGGCAAAGACCACCCCGTCGAAGCCGAAGAAAACGGGCAGGAGAAGCACCAGCGGGATAAAGAACAGTCCCTGCCGCGACATGGCCAGGAAGGACGCCCGGAACATCTTGCCTATGGTCTGGAAAAGCATGTTGCTCATGATGACGAAGGCGTTGAGCGGGAAGATCAGGCACTGCAGCCTCAGAGCCCTCGCCCCTTTCTTGATCACCTCCGCGTCGTCGCGGAAGAGCGCGATGATCCACGGCGCCGTGAACTCGGCGATCACCGCGAGGATCAGGAGAAAGGCGACGCCGCTTGCCACGCAGAAAAGGTAGGCCTTCCTTACCCGCGTGTATTTTCCCGCGCCGTAGTTGAAGCCGCAGACCGGCTGAAAGCCCTGTCCGAAGCCGATCAGGGCCGAAGTCGCGAACATCATCACCCGCGTCACCACCGACATGGCCGCGATGGCCGCGTCCCCGTAGCCGTGGCAGGCGAAATTGAGGCAGACCGTCGCCAGGCTGTTGAGTCCTTGGCGGCAGAGGGACGGAACGCCACCGACGGCCATATTTTTCAGGTAATAGAGGCTCGGCGTGAAAAGCGAAAGCTTCATGCGGATATTGTCGCTCCGCATCGTGCCGAGAAGAAGCAGGACAAAGGAAACCGCCTGGGAAAGGATCGTCGCAAGAGCCGCGCCGGTGATGCCCATCCTGAAGGTGAAGATGAAGAGGGGATCCAGGCCGATGTTCAGGATGCTTCCCGCCGAGATGCCCACCATGGCGTAAGCGGCGTTGCCCTGGAAGCGAAGCTGATTGTTCAGGACGAAGGAGGAGCACATCCATGGCGCGCCGATGAGGATCACGGTCAGATAGCTTTCGGCGTATGGATAGATCGTATCGGTGGAGCCGAGCAGATAAACCAGGTCCTTTCGGAAGATCAGGCCGACCGCGCCGATCAGGATCCCCGCCAGGATCGAAAGGAGGAACCCGGTCACCGCCATCCTGGCGGCCTTTTCGTTTTCTTTCTTTCCCAGCGCGCGGGATACGAAATTCCCGGATCCGTGTCCGAAAAAGAAGCCGAACGCCTGAATGACGGCCATCACCGGGAAGACCACGCCGACGGCTCCCGTGGCGGAGGTCCCGATCTTTCCCACGAAGAAGGTGTCGGCCATGTTGTAGATCGAGGAAACCAGCATGCTGACGATGGCCGGAGCGGCCATGGAAAGCACGAGCTTTTCCACCGGCGCTTCGGTCATGCGCTGATACTTTGTGCCGTACGTTCTCTTCTGCAAGGCGTCCTCTCCCCCTTTTATGCGCCGCGCGGGCTTTTCGACTCCTCCCCGCGCAGAAGGCGTCTTGCGGACCGCGGCGCCAATTTCCGCTTTTTATCATATCACAACCCGCGGGAAAACACAACCGAAGCGCGGCGGCGTTTCCCGGGGCGTCCCTCTCTCTCCCTGCCGGAAGGTCTGTTTTTCACGGCAGTCTATGGACAACGCCGCCGGAGTATGCTATACTCTCCTTCGAGAGGAAAGGAGGCTTCGTTTCCATGACGTACGCCGCAGGAAAGAATGTCGTTGACCGCACGCAAAAAGAAGTGCCGAAAATCGACTGCCACACCCATATCGTTTCTCCCGAAATCCGGGACGAATACTTTTCCCGCACCGACGGATGGGCTTTGGTGATGCAGTTTCCCTCCTCCATATTCCCGAATCCCCGCTGCGCGGAAACGGTCCGTTCCGACCCGCGTCTTTTTTTATGCGCGGCGGTGGATCTGAAAGCGCCGATCGCCGGGCAGCTCGAAAGGATCGAGCCGCGCATCGAAGAAGACAAGATCGTCGGCCTGAAGATCTATCTGACCTATCAGAAGGGGCGGGCGTCCGATGAGAAAATGCTCCCCGTCTATGAATTCGCGCGGAAGAACCGGCTGACGGTGACCTTTCACACGGGCCTCTGCTCTCTGGTGCTCCCCACCGACAAGGACCTGGAGGGATCCAGCGCCGCCTATATCGAGCTTGCGGCCCGCGCATTTCCCGACGTGAATTTCGTGATCGCCCATCTGGACGATCCGCGTTACGAGGAATGCGTGGAGATCCTTTCCCGCAACGAGAATCTCTTTTCCGACGTATCCGGCGTCTACGAAACCGGCGCGAAGGAGGCGACCGACGTGGAAGGCACGATCAGGAATTACGACCGTATCCTCCATTCCCGCCCCGGCATGGAAAAGAAGATCCTCTACGGCACCGACTTCTGTCCCCCGATCAATCTGGACAGGATCCCCGAGTACGAGTACACGATGGACAGCATCTTCCCCGCGGAAACCCGCGCGGATATCTACCGCGGCAATTGTCTCCGGGCCTTCCCGCGGCTCCGGGACGCATATGACAAGAGGTAACAAATGAAAAGCTTTATACATTCGCTGAAGGCGCTGTTCCGGTCCTTCACGCTCTACCAGATCCTTTATCTTTCCACCGTCGTCGTGATCGTGACTCTCTTCGCCGTGTTCTTCCCCGACCTGATGCTGGAAGACACGTCAAACGCTTTCGTGTTGGTCTGTTCGGTGATCGCGGTCCTGGCGAATCCCGTCTGCGAGCTTCTGATTTCCAAACAGAGCAATCTCAACTTTTTCGTCGATATCCTGTTTATCGAGATCCCGGAGTTCTTCATTTGTCTGGCCAACGGCTGGTACGCCGTCGCGACGGTCACTCTGCTCTTCTGGATCCCCATCGATATCATGAGCATCGCCCGCTGGCTCTGCCACAAGGATGAAAAGCGTGAGGAGCTGACGGTGGTCAGGCGTCTTTCGCCGAAGCAGGATATCCTGATCCTTCTCGCCATCCTCGCCTTCGGCTTCGGGGCCGGCGCGCTTTACAGCCTGATCCCCGGCGCCGCGGACAGCTATCTGGACGCCTTTGCGGCGACCTTCGGCATGGCGAACGGGATCCTCCTGCTCCTGCGGTACAACGAGCAGTGGTACGCCTGGTTCATCACGCTGATCTTCTACGTGGCGCTCTACGTCACCGGCGGCGCCTATATCATGCTGGTGACCGTGGCCGCCATGCTGGTGAACACCTGCTACGGCTACGTCAAGTGGCTGAAATACGCGAAGGAACGGGAAAAAGAGCAGGCGGAAGCGGCCGCCGGAAGCGAGTGAGCCCGTTTCCCCCGGAAGGAAGAAGTCCGGGATGCGGATGCGCGGCTGTTTTTTGCCGCATCGGCTGACGGCATGCCGGATCCGCTGTCTTCTGCGTACAGATCGAAAAATACCGGGATTGCAGCGATGCAGTCCCGGTATTTCTTGTGGATGCGGACCGTTCCGCACGTCAGAGATCCCTGCCGTCTCCGCCCCTGAGATCCCTGCAGTATACGAGCAGCATCTCCTCCGTCACCGGAACGCTCTGTCCTTCCAGTTCCCGATAGACCAGCCTTGTCAGATTCAGAAGACTCGTCCACAGACTTTCTGTGTCTTCCCCTGTCACGAAAGTGCTTCTGATCGCTTCCTTTTCCTCTTCCGGCAGTCTGTCGATCTCGCGGTTCAGGCCGCTTTCCAGTCTGTACCGGTCGCCCAGCAGGTCGATATACAGCTTTCTGACATACTCCATCTCACCGACCGCACGAAACGCATCGCCTCTGTGAATCGCCACGGCGGCGTGCATCAGATGGATCCAGCCCGTTTCCCGGGCAGAAGCAATATCCTTCTTCCTTTTGCCGCCGTAAATGCGGTCGTCCATCCATTCCCTGGACCGGATCATCTTTTCCTCGACGGTGCCGGTTTTGTCATAGAGGACTCTGAACGCCGGTTTCCGGGCGGCCGCGTTTTCATATCCGCCGTATCCGATGTCGATCTCCAGCAGATCGGACAGGACATAGCACTGAAGATGCCTTTCTTCATCCTGCCTGAAGTACAGGACGCCATACTTCTCATCGATCTTCCGATGCATGTAATCCATGACTTCCGGCATGGATCCGTCCGAATCCAGCGCGATCACGAAATCCAGATCGGACCGGTCGTCACGGTAGCCCGCAGCCCCGGATCCCACCTGGACCAGTGCGACGATCCTTTCGCATTCCCTTGCAGCCGACAGAACGAACCCGAAAGCATTCTCCCGATCCTGAACGCAGAATACCTTTCCCATCTTGACGCATCCTTTCCTCTGATCGCTGCCGTCTCCGCACATCCTCCGGCTCCGTTCAGCGCAGCATGATTCCCGGTGTCAGTAATTGTTCGTTTTGAGGGTCTTCAGATTGAGGAGGATGAAAAGCGGGAGAAGGACGTATCCCGCGCTCTGCGCCCAGAGGAGCATCTGCACGCTGGTGAAGGTCAGGCCGAAGAGCTCCACCGTGCGGTCTCCGCACCAGGCGACGAAGCCCGTGCCCGCCATCATGCCGAGGAAGGTCGCCGCGTTCACGGCAATGGTATGGAAGGAGAGATAGTTGGTCTGATCCTTCGGAGGCAGATTGGTATAGACAAGATTGGCGTTGGCAAGGTTGTAGAAGGTCCCGAAAAGGTGCTGGATCAGCCGTACCGCGGCGTAGAGCCAGAGATAGTTCGACGCGGTGACGCAGGAATACATCAGCCACGTCGGAAGAGAACAAAACGTGAACAGCGCAAACGTCTCAAACCATCCGTGTTTTCTGACGTATTTCTTCGCCACCGGCAGGAGAAAGAGCTGGACCAGCGGATAGGCCATGTTCAGGGCGTAAACGAAAGTATACTCTATCCCGACGTCGTTGATCAGATAATAACTCAGGGAAGAAGACGGGATCGCGTTGAAGAAGGTGAAAAGAACGATCACCGCCATGGTCATAAGGAACGGTCTGGAATGAAAGGGAAGCGAAAAGATGTCGCGGAGTTTCGGCTGCTTGGAATGCTCGTAGGCAAATTCCTTCGGGAGGCACAGAAGGATCACGTCGATCATCGCCAGAGCGAAAGCCGTGTAGCGGAGGCCGATGATGGCCGCGTCGGCGTAGGGCGAGGAGGAGAGCGCGTCTGCCACGACGCCGGAGATCAGGGACGCGCCGATGCCGATGGTGTTGGCGACCAGCGACTGGATGGAAAAATAGTCGGCGCGCATGCCGGGCGGCACAAATTTGATGTGCCACAGGGTATAGCCGCTGCCGGTGATGGCGTTGATGACGTTGGCCAGAAAGATGATGACGATCAGGGCGACGATGCGCATGTCGGGATCCTTGATGATCACCGGCGCAAGCGTCAGTCCCAGGATCTGCAGGAGATAATAAAGCAGGCGGGTGACGGCGAGAAAGACCCTTCTCTTTTTGAACCGTTCGAGGACCGAGGGCGAGAAAACGCCGAAGAGACTCGCGATATACGGGATGAAGGTGATGATGCCCACGTTGACGATATCGATCCCGTAGATCATCAGGAAGGACGTGTAAAACATCCCCGTGGTCAGCCACGTGATCACCTGGTTGATTGCCACATGAGCCAGAATGATCGTACGGCCCCGCCCGTTTTCGGTCTTCAGCGTATAGATTCTTTCGGGGCTTTCCGCCCGGTCTCTATGGAAAAGCCGCATTGAGCTTCCTCCTCGGTACGATCATTGTCGCCGTCCTCATCATACCACAAAACGACCGCGGCGGGAAGCCCCGAAACGCCCGAAAATGCGCCGCCTTTTGATGAAAATACGCACGTTTTCTCCAAAGGCTCCGGTTCCGCTTCGTTCTCTCTTTTTTCGTCTCCGTCTTGCATTTTCGGGGAAAGCGTGATAAGATGATGCCGTAATCATTTACGGAATAAGGAGATGCGTTATGAAGAGAAGCGAAATCAACGCCATCATCAAGGACGCCATGGCGTTTGCGGACAGGTTTTCCTTCCGTCTTCCCCCCTTCGCCGACTGGACGCCGGCCGACTGGGCGACCAAGGGACACGAGTGCGACGAGATCCGCGACAACATGCTCGGCTGGGATATCACCGACTACGGTCTCGGGAAATTCAGCGAGGTCGGTCTGGTCCTCGTGACCATCCGCAACGGCAACCAGAACAATCCGAAGTATGAAAAGCCCTATGCCGAAAAGCTCCTGATCTCCGACGAGGATCAGGTTTGCCCGATGCATTTCCACTGGAAGAAAATGGAAGACATCATCAATCGCGGCGGCGGCATCATGATGATGCAGCTTTACAATTCCCTTCCCAACGAGGATCTCGACCGCGAAAGCCCGGTCACCGTCGTCTCCGACGGGGTCAAGCTCACGATCCCGGCGGGCACGATCCTGGAGCTGAAGCCCGGCCAGTCGGTCACTCTGACCCACGGCCTCTACCACGCCTTCTGGGCGAAGAAGGGCACCGGAAAGGTCCTGATCGGCGAAGTCAGCCAGTGCAACGACGACAATACCGACAACCGCTTCTACGAAGAAATGGGCCGCTTCCCGAAGATCGAGGAGGACGAAGAGCCCTTCCGTCTTCTCTGCACCGAGTATCCGGCGGCGGAGTAAGCGGGAAAGAACAGAAGAAAAGCGCGGACCGAAAGGTCCGCGCTTCCTTTTTTCTTCTTTCAGCCGCGCTGCTTTTCCGCGAAGACGACCTTCTTCCCGTCCGGGTTCTCGATCCCCGTGTAGGTCAGGTTGGTCACGTTGTTGTGCCGGATCTCCAGCGCCACCTTCGCGTGGGAATCCACGTTCCGGACGTGGATCCGGTCGGTCTCCCCTTCCGCCGCCGCCCGGATCTTGTAGTAGTGATCGTCGCCGATCACCACGGTCGCCCGCGCCTGCGCCTTGCCGGGGAGCATCTCGTCGGTGATGTCATAGATATTGACGTCATGAAGCTTCGCGCCGTCGTGATTGAGGAGACGGACGGTCTGATGTCCGCCGGAAATATAGGTGGAGACCCGCATGATATCCACGTGATGGATATCCGGATCCTTTCCTTCCACCTTCATGGCCGCGTCGCTTTCGGGGAGCGCCGTCAGGGCGACGCTGTCGTCCCCGGTCCAGCCGGTGATATCGCCGATATCGAAATAGGAGCAGCCGACCCGGAGGTCGATCCCGTCCTGGTTGGGCATGGTGTTCGCGGCGAAGAAGTGCAGGTCGGACACCTTCCCGTTTCGGCAGTAGTAGAACGTCGCGCCCCAGTACCTCTGGTTGGTGATCGTCAGGTGTTCGACCGTGATCCCTTCGACGTTCCGGAAAAGAAGCGGACAGTTACGGAGCACGGACGGTCTCCCGTCCCGGCGCGCGGTCTTTTCGGTCAGATCGTTGGGGTTCCCGCCGTCCAGAGTCGCCTTTCCGATGCCGATCACATGGATGTCGTGCAGTTCGTCTCCGGCGGTCATGTGTTCGTCGAAAACCCCCTCGGACACGATCATGTTGGAGTAAACGCCGTCCATCAGGACGAGCGTGCAGTTGTAAAGAAGCAGGGTAAAGCCGGAGGGCAGCACGATCGGCGCGTCAAGATAATACTTTCCGTCCTCGCTCTCCGGGTTTTTCGCGGGAATCATGAGTTTTCCCGTGCCGCTTGCTGCCGCCTGCCGCACAAGCTCGTTGAGGCGTGGCGAATCGCTTTTCCGGCCGGATGGATTCATAGACTCAGCTCCTTTGCCATCTCCCCTACCGAGGGGTAGACGAAATTTGCGTGAAACTCGTTCTGATTCTCGTAGTCTTCCCGGCTCGTCTCGCCGGTCAGGACCAGGGCGGACGCGATCCCCGCCCTTTCTCCCACCGCGATATCGGTATAGAGCCGGTCGCCCACCATGATCGTTTTCTCCCGTTCCCCGCCGGTCAGGGCGAGGACCGCGTCGATGATCGTCCGGTTGGGCTTTCCGACGATCAGGTCGGGGCTCTTCCCCGTGGACGCCTCCAGAAGCCGGATCATCGCGCCTGTGTCGGGAACGTCCCTGCCGCCCTCCACCGGACACACCAGATCCGGATGCGTACAGATCCAGGGGATCCCGCTCTTGATAAACTCATGCGCCAGGAGAAGCCTGCGGTAGGTCAGGTCCTGATCGAACCCCAGGACCACCGCCTCGGGATCCTCCTCCGTCAGGAGGAAGCCCTCCCGCGCAAAAAGCGCGCGAAGCGGAGCGGTGCCCATGACGTAAAGGCGGCGGTATCCCTTTTCCCGCAGGACGATCGCCGTGGCGTCGCCGGAGGAAAAGACGTCGTCTTCCCCCGCCCGGATCCCCAGCCGGTTCAGCTTTTCGGCGTAAGCCTTTTTGTCCCGGGAGGAATTGTTCGTGAGGAAAAGATAACGCGCACCGCGATCCCGGATCGCCTTCAGAAAGCCCGGCGTTTCGGGAAAGAGATGATTGCCGAGGTAGATGGTGCCGTCCATATCCAGGAGGAAAAGAGTGAAATCCCGGAGCGTTTTCATCAATCGGTCACCGAAAAAGGTGCGACGCGGGTGCGCAGGAGCCGCATCAGGGTCAGCCTGCGCCGCATATAGAAGGCGTATTTGACGCCGGCTTCCGCCATGTCTTCCGGTACGCCGGCTTCTTCCGCCGTCGCGTCTCCTCCCGCTTTCCGGAGAAGGGAACGGATCTCCTCTCCCGTCGGGATCTCTTCCCGGACGATACGGGCGATCCCGTCCCAGTTCCGGGCGATCGTTTCGTTTTTCACACCCTCCGCGGGGTCGGGAAGGCTTTCCCGCATGATGCTTTCGTAAAGGGGATCGAACGCCCTTTCGAGAGCCTCCTTCGCGGGAGTATGCGCGAGGAAGACCGGCGGGGTTTCCACAGCCCGGTGATACACGTCCGATACCAGGGCGGCGGCGACGCCGACCTTCGTCCCGTGATAAAGCGGAGCGAGACCGCGCGCGGCGTAAAGGATCTCCCAGAGATGAGAGATGTGATGCTCCGCGCCCGAGGCCGGACGGGAGGAGCCCGCGAGATAGATCATCAGCCCCGAAAGGGTCAGGGCTTCCATCAGAGCAAGCGCGTATCCCTCGTCACGGGCGGGATCGGCTCCTTCCCGGATCGGCTTCACGGCCTTTTCCACCGCGCCGCGCATCAGCCGTGCGATGGACGGGCAATAGCTCTCTCCCGTCAGGAGCGACGCGATCTTCCAGTCGGCCAGGGCCGTGTATTTCCCGATCAGATCGCCGAGTCCGGCCGCCTTCAGTTCGGCGGGAGACGCGGCCAGGATATCCACGTCCGCCAAAAGGACCTCCGGCGCCTTGGCGTCGAGGGTCGTTTTGTAACCCTTCACCGTCAGGGGCGCCTGACCCGACAGGAATCCGTCCATACTCGGCGCGGTGGCGAAGATCGCAAAGGGCAGGGAAAGCCGGAACGCGGCGTAGCGGCATACGTCGTTCAGGGAGCCGGTGCCTGCGGAAAGGATCAGATCGGTCCCCTCCGCCTCTCTCATAACCTCTTCCGAGACCTCCATCGCGGCTTCCCGCAGGTTCTCATAAGTCAGTTCCTTCACCCGGTATCCAGCGCCGGTGAGCGCCTCCCGGAGCCCGGGCGAGGCTTTTTCCGTGTTCCGGTCCCACACGAGAAGCAGATCCTTCCCTCCGAGTTCTTCCCGGAGGATCGCGCCGGTATCCGCCGTCAGTCCTTTTTCAAAGGAGACGAACGGCGCCCTGAGCGCGTGCTTTTTTCCGCAGGGGCAGTTTTCAAGGCTTTTGATCAAAGCCGGAATGTCCAGGGACATTGCGTTTCCTTCCTTTCTTCGGCCGGGATCCGCCTCTTTACGGGTTCAGGCGGTTGGGGCCGCGGAAGATGAACATCGATTCCTTGATGCCGAGTCCGAACAGCAGCATGGTCAGCCGGTCGAGTCCCAGGCCGAAGCCGCCGTGCGGCGGGCAGCCGTAGCGGAAGAAGTCGAGATAGAACTTCACGTCCTCGCCGAGGCCCTTTTCATCCGCCTGCGCCTTGAGCGGTTCGTAGCGGTGTTCTCTCTGGGCGCCCGTGGTGATCTCCACACCGCGCCAGATCAGATCGTAGCCCATGGGGATGCCGTTTTCGTCGCGCATATGATAGAAGGCGCGCTTTTCCGGGCCGAAATCGGTGACGAACAGGAACTCGTGTCCGTATTTTTCCATGACCCACCGATAGGAAAGCTGCTCCGCCTCGGTGGTCAGGTCGTTCTTCTCGCTTTCAGGCAGGATATAGCCGTAATTCTTCTCCAGCTCGTCGTAAAGATCGTGAAGCTTCACCACCGGGAAGGGCAGCGTCGGCACGACGACCTTTTTGCCGAAAAGCGCCTCGATCTCCTCCCCGTATTTTTCGGCGACCTTTCCCAGCGCATAGGTCAGCAATTCCTCCTCCATCTTCATGACGTCCTTCACCGATTCGATGTAGGAGAATTCCAGATCGAACCCGGTGAATTCGGTGGTGTGGCGGGAGGTGTAGGATTTTTCGGCGCGGAACACCGGCCCGACCTCGAAGATGCGTTCAAATCCGGCGGCCATGGCCATCTGCTTGTAGAACTGCGGGCTTTGCGCGAGATACGCATTCCGGTCGAAATACTTCACCTCGAACACGTCGGCGCCGCTTTCGCTGGCCGCGCCGATGAGCTTGGGGGAATGGATTTCCAGAAAGTCTCTCGCCAGAAGGAATTCACGCAGCGCGGCTGCCAGAGCCGTCTGCGCCTTGAACACCAGCTGATTTTCGTCGGTGCGCAGATCGATCCAGCGGTAATCGATCCTCTGGTCGATGTTGGAGCGTTCCAGAGCGGCTTTCTTCTTGGTTGCGGGGATCTCCTTGCGCACGATGGGAAGCGCTTCCGCCAGGGAATCGATCCGGATGCTCTCTCCCTCCGCGGGGATCATCTCAAAGCCGTTGAGCTTGACGAATTCGTTCGGGAACACCGTTCCCTCACAGGTAATCACCGAATCGGGCGTGATCGCGTCGAGCGTTTCCAGAAGGGCGGGGAATTTCTCCTTTTCCACCGTGATCTGAAGCCTTCCCGAAAGGTCCTTCAAAACGATGAAGGCCATGCTTTTCCCGTTGCGGATGTTGTCCACGAAACCCCGCACCAGGATCGGCTCGCCGGTCTTTTTGACCGCTTCTCTGAGGATCGTTCTTTCCATTTTCATAACTCCTTTCGGCCTTCCGGGCCCGTTTCCAAAAAAGAAAGCTTCCGCCCCGTTTTGGGGCGAAAGCTCTGCTTCCGCGGTACCACCCAAATTCAGCTTCCTTCCGAAGCCCTCTGAAGGTCGGTATAGAACTGTCTTTGCGCTCCGCCGGCCTGTCACCCACGGCGTCATCACGCAGCCTCATTATAACCGAAAGGGACTTCGTTGTCAAGGAAAACTCCCGGGCGTTACGATTTTTCCCCGTAAAGCTTTTCATAGGTCACGCCGTTTTTCTTCGCCTCGCCGCGCCAGAGAGACGACCTGGCGGGAGAGACTGGCGACGAGACCTCGAGGACCGTCCCGCCGCATATCGCGCACGCCAGGACGTTGTCCCCCTCGAACGTGAGCGACGTCGCCTCCGGCTCGGTCCCGTCCAGGCTGACGAAAAGCGCCGCGTACGCGTTTGAAAGCGACGTCAGATTGATTTCCTTCTCCGGTCCTTCGTAAAAAACGACGTCGAGATAACGCCTTTCCTCCGCGCCGGTGAACCGGCGGTGAAGGTCCGGTTTCCCGTCGAGGATCGCCTTTTCCTCCCGGCTTTCGCGCTTTTCCAGTCTGCACGGCGCCCCGTCGAATTCCGCGCCGATGAGCCGGACCCCGATCCTCCGTCCTCCGTCCGCGAGGGACGCCGCGTCGTCCTCGATCATCCAGTCGCCTTCCAGCGCTCCGCCCGCCTCCAGGCGGATCCGGAGATCGTAAGCGTTGATCCTGCCGTTTTTTATCATGTCCAGATTGATGTGCGTATCTCCAGAGTCGCTCCGGAGCGACGCCAGGATCAGGGCGTGTCCGCCGTCCTGGGCGATCGTGAACATGCCGGATGAAAAATCGTAAAGATTGTGAAGCGCCGCGAGATTCAGGAAACGGGGCCTCTCCCCGCCCCAGAAGGCCAGGAATCCTCTCCTCTGATTCCAGGCGGAGACGGCCGCGAAGGAGCCGAGCGCGAAATCCTTCTCTTTATGGAAGACCGCGACGGCGGCCGGGGACGTGCGGAGATCCGCCTCGGTGCGGAAGACGACGTTGACGTCCTTTTCTTCCGGCTCGCAAAACGCCTTGCGGTATTTGTCGGGACAGCAAAGATCCACGTACGCCCAGCCAAGGCTGTAGGAAAAGGGCGGAAGGGACTTATCCCCGTTGAAATCGGTCAGGGATATCCCGTGCCCGGTCGCCTGTTCCAGGAAGGAAAGCGTGCCCGGAGCCGTGAGCCAGGTGTAGCTTCGCGCGTTGGGGCCGCACCACTGGCGGGTCGGCGCGTGAAAATGATCGGCAATCGTCCGCCAGGCGTCGTCCAGCATCTCTCCGGCCATCGCGTGCACTTCCCCGTCCCGGATATGCGTATGGATCCGCGTAAGATCCTCGATCGCCACCGACGTATAGGTGGCGCTGTTGTATTCCGCGAACGCGCCGTGATTGCCGCGGGTATACCGGACGAACCCCCTGAAGCGCTCCTTTCCGTAGGAGAAAAGCCACGGCCATCCGAGAAGCTGCCCCGCGTGCAGCGTGACGTAAGAGCCCATGATCGAGATATTGGTATAAGCCGCGTGCATGTTGCGCCGGAAGATCGAAAGACAGGCGTGCCGCAGCGCGTCCTCCAGTTCGGCGCGGAGATCCTTCGAGATCCGGTCTCCGTGGAACGCCAGGACCTGCAGGATCTCCTTTCCGCAGAAATCCGCCCAGTTCCAGTCCGGCGGGCTCATTTTCTCCAGCGGCTCCTCCATATACCAGCTCCAGATCCCGTAGGTCGCGTTCGCCGGGTTTTTGTCCTGTTGAGCGGATACGTTCCAAAGGATCTCCTCCGCACGGGAAAGATCCTCTTCCCTCCCGGAAGCGAGGAGCGCCGCGGCGTATCCGAAGGCGTCGCGGGTGGAGTGTACGGTCTGACGCGCAAGATTGGTGTGATAATTGGCCTTGTCCAGATACCCTGCCGGCGCCTTCCATTCCTCGTCATAGACGGCGTTCGCCTTTGCCAGCGCCCTTTCGAAGGGCTTCCTGTCTGTTTCCCGCAGTGTGAACATTTTCCTTCCTCCCCGAAGCTTTCTTCGCCGATGCTTTCCGGCATTTTATCATATTCCCCGCTTTTCTGTCAATCAGATGCCGGAGGAAAAACGGTTCTCTCCTTTTTTCTGTTTTCGACCGGAAGAGCGCGGCAGATTCAACCGTATTTCCGAAAAAAAGCCTTGCAATTTCGATCGGCGTATGCTATACTCTTCACGATAAAGGATGATTTCATCCTTTGGGACGTAAGGTAAGGAGCTTGAGTGGGTTTTCGCCCGCTCTTTCTTTTTGACGATTGACGGACGTATGAAAGGAAACAATCTATGGCAATGAACCGGCAGGCTGTGGCCGCTCTGGTCCGTCCCTGGGCCGAATCGGCCTGCAGAACGGCGGGCTGTACGCTCTGGGACGTGGAATATCTCCGGGAAGGCGGAGAGAATTATCTGCGCGTCACGATCGACAAGCCCGAAGGCGTCGGGATCAGCGACTGCGAAGCGGTGTCGCGTCTGATGAACGATATCCTGGATACCGAAGATCCCATCGACGAAAGCTATTCCTTCCAGGTTTCCTCTCCCGGTGTGGAGCGTGAGCTGAAAAAGCCCGAGCATTTTGAAGCGTATCTCGGCGAAAAGATCCGCCTGCGCCTTTACAGGGCCGTCGACGGCTCCAAGGAGCATATCGGCGTTCTCCGGAAGGCGGATGAAAACGAGATCGTCCTCTCATCCGACGACGGAACACCCGTCTCCTTCCCCCGCGAAAACGTGGCGAAAGCCAAAGCTTACTTTGATTTTGATTTTTGATTTTGATTTCGGAGGTCTGTGATCTATGGCTCAAAGCGCATCCAACGTCGAGCTTTTTGAGGCTCTGGACGCTCTTGAAAAAGAGAAGAATATTCCCAAGGACTATATGCTGGAAAAGATCCGCACTGCGCTCCTCACCGCCGTCAAGCGCGAAAACGCCGTGGTGGACATCGACGAGGTGAAAAAGACCTTCCGGATGTACTACGCCATGAACGTGGTGGAGGAAGTGGAAAACCCGGCGCTTGAGCTGACGCTGGAGCAGGCGAAGCTTTACAACAAAAAAGCCGCCGTGGGCGACGTCGTGCAGGTGGAAGTCGCCACCAAGGACTTCAACCGCATCACCGCCGCCACCGGAAAGCAGGTCATCATTCAGGCCATCCGCGAATCGGAGCACGGCACCATATACAACGAGCTTTCCAGCAAGGCCCACGAAGTCCTGACCGCCGTCGTCTCCCGCATCGACCGGAGGACCGGCGACGCCTTCCTGGAGGTCGGCGGAAGAGAAGACGCCAGCGAAGCGATCCTGCGCGCCGACGAACAGATCAAGGGCGAAGTCCTCACCGAGGGCGAACGCATCAAGGTCTACCTGGTGGAGGTCCGCAAAGGCCTCCGCGCCGTGCAGATGATCACCTCCCGTACCCATCCCGGCCTTGTGAAAAGGCTCTTCGAGCTGGAGGTCCCCGAGATCCACGACGGCACCGTCGAAATCAAGAACATCGCCCGCGAGGCCGGTTCGCGCACCAAGATCTCGGTCTGGTCCCCCAACCCGGACATCGATCCGGTGGGCGCCTGCGTCGGGCCGAAGGGAACGCGGGTGGAGACCATCGTTTCCTATCTCGGCGGCGAAAAGATCGATATCGTCCGCTATTCCGAAAACCCGGCCGAATACGTGAAGGCCGCCCTCTCCCCTTCCGACGTGGTCTCGGTCACGCACCTTGCGCCTGAAAAGATCTGCCGCGTCGTGGTCCCGGACGATCAGCTCTCCCTTGCCATCGGCAAGCAGGGTCAGAACGCCCGGCTCGCCGCCAAGCTTACCGGCATGAAGATCGATATCAAGGCCGAAAGCAGCGCTTATTGATTGCTCTCTTCGATCCGAAAGGAGGTGGACGCCGTGCCGCCGAAACCGAAAAAAGTCCCCATGCGCATGTGCGTCGCCTGCCGGGAAATGAAGCCGAAACGCGACCTTCTGCGCGTGGTCGTCCCCGCCGGTTCCGGGTCGAACGAGGCGGAATACGATCCGCGCGGCAAGACGTCCGGCCGCGGCGCCTATATCTGCCGGTCGGAAGAATGCCTGAAAAAGGCGGCGAAGACCCGCGCGCTGGAACGCGCGCTGGATTGCGTCCTTCCCGAAAGAACGCTTCTCGCGCTCACAAAGGAGGCGGCAGAACGTGCCTCAGAATGATTACATGACCCTTCTCGGACTCGCCATGCGTGCCGGAAAGATCTCCTACGGCGAGGAGTCGGTGCGCGAGGCCTTTTTCACAAGACACGTGGCGCTGGTGCTTCTGGCTTCCGACGCCGGGAAACGCACCGCCGAGAGCTTTCGCCGGCTCGCGGAAAAAAACGGGGTCAGGATCATGACCCTTCCCGAAAACAAACAAGATCTCGGCCACGCCATCGGCACAGGGCTTTGCGCCGTGGCGGCCGTCACCAACAAGGGCTTTGCGGAGTCTTTCGCCGCCAAAGCCGAAAAACACATCGGAGGTGTCCGCATTTGAGTTTAGTGAAGTACCGTTTGGCTGAAGTCGCAAAGGATTTCGGCGTCCCGAGCAAGGAGATTTCCGCTCTTCTGACCGCTTATGCCGAAACGCCCAAGAGCAATCAGAAGGTCCTGGAGGATCACGAGCTGAACGTCGTGTTCGACGCCATGACTCTGAAAAACCAGCCCGCTGATTTCGAAAGCGCCATGAATGCCGCTCTGCGCCCCGTGGATCCCGCCGTGGAAGCCGAAAAGGCAAAGAAGGCCGCCGAAGAACAGGCGAAAAAAGAAGCGGAAGAAAAAGCGAAGTCCGAAGAAGCGGCCCGCCGCGAAGCCGAAAAGGCCGCGTCCGAAAAGCCCGCTTCCCCCGTTCCTCCGGCAGGCGAAGAAACTCCCGCCGCAAAACAGGAGAAGCCGGCGTCTCCGAAGCCGGCCGAAGCGCAGAAGCCGCAAGCTCCGATTCAGCCCCGTCCTGCTCAGCAGAAGCCCCGGGAGCCGCAGAAGCCCCGTGCCGAGCGCAAGACGATCGTTGTGGATACCCGTTCCTCCGGCGGGAAAACCGATCTTTCCAAATACGACGAACGTCTGGACGTCCTGGCGGCCGATCACGTGACGAAGCCGGGCGCATCCAAAGAAAAAATCAAGAATCAGCAGACCAGGCGCAACGCGCCGATGTCGCAGAAGCGCCGCGCCGAGGACGCCGAGAAGTTCCGCAAGCTCAGAGAGCAGCAGGAAGCCGCCAAGCGTCAGCCGCTGAAGGTGTCCATCCCCGACGAGATCTCCGTGGGCGAGTTGGCGTCCCGTCTGAAAAAGACCGGCGCCGAAGTGGTCAAAGCCCTGATGAAGCAGGGCCTGATGGTTTCGCTTTCGCAGACCGTCGATTACGATACCGCCGCCCTGATCGCCATGGAATTCGGCGCCAAGGTCGAAAAGGAAGTGCATCTCACCATCGAGGAGCGCCTGATCGACGTGCACGAGGATAAGCCCGAGGAGCTTCTCCCCCGCGATCCCGTCGTCGTCGTCATGGGTCACGTGGACCACGGCAAGACCTCGCTTCTCGACTATATCCGCAAAACCTCGGTCGCGGCCGGCGAGGCCGGCGGCATCACCCAGGCCATCGGCGCCTACCGCGTGGACGTGAACGGCCGGAAGATCACCTTCCTGGATACCCCGGGTCACGCCGCCTTCACCTCGATGCGCGCCCGCGGCGCCATGTTCACCGATATCGCGATCCTCGTGGTAGCCGCCGACGACGGCATCATGCCGCAGACCATCGAATCCATCAACCACGCCAAAGCCGCCAAGATCCCCATCGTGGTCGCCATCAACAAGATCGACAAAGCGCACGCCAATCCCGAGCGTATCATCCAGCAGCTGACCGAGCACGGTCTTCTCTGGGACGAGTGGGGCGGCGACACCACCATCTGCAAGATCTCCGCGCTGACCGGCGAAGGCATCCCCGAGCTTCTCGAAATGCTCGTTCTTCAGGCCGATATGCAGGAGCTGAAGGCCAATCCGAACCGTCTTGCCTCCGGAAGCGTCATCGAAGCCCGGCTCGACAAGGGCCGCGGCCCCATCGCCACCCTTCTGGTGCAGAACGGCACCATTCGCTCCGGCGATATCGTCATCGCCGGCACCGCCGTCGGCAAGATCCGTTCCATGACCGACGACCGCGGCGCGCGTATCGCCGAAGCGGGTCCCTCGGTCCCGGTGGAGATCGCAGGTCTTTCCTCGGTCCCCAACGCCGGCGACGCCTTCAACGTCGTCGAAGACGAACGCATGGCCCGCGAGCTTGTGGAAGAAAGGCTGGAAAAGGAACGTCAGCAGGCGGTCCATCCGCAGAGCAAGATGTCCCTGGACGATCTCTTCAACCAGATCCACGAGGGCGAGCTGAAGGAGCTGAACATCATCATCAAGGCCGACGTGGTCGGTTCGGTCGAAGCGGTCAGATCCTCCCTGGAAAAGCTTTCCAACGACGAGGTCCGCGTCCGGGTCATCCACGGCGCCGTCGGCGCGGTCAGCGAATCCGACGTCATGCTCGCCGGCGCATCCAACGCCATCATCGTGGGCTTCAACGTCCGTCCCACCGCCGACGCCAAACGCTCCGCCGAACTGGAAAAGGTCGATATCCGCCTCTATCGCGTCATCTACGACTGCATCGAGGAGATCGAAGCCGCCATGAAGGGCATGCTGGCCCCGAAGTTCCGCGAAGTGGAGCTGGGGACCGCGGAGGTCCGCCAGATCTTCCACGCGTCCGCCGTCGGCACCATCGCCGGCTGCATGGTGCGTTCCGGCGTGATCCGCCGCGGTACGAAGATCCGCGTGGTGCGCGACGGCATCGTGATCCACGAGGGCGACCTCATGGGCCTGAAGCGCTTCAAGGACGACGCGCGCGAGGTGGCGCAGGGTTACGAGTGCGGCATCACCCTGGAGAAGTTCAACGATATCAAGGAAGGCGATATCCTCGAAAACTTCTTCATGGAAGCCTATCAGGATTGATGAAGCGACGGATGCGGCTTCGCGCCGCATCCGTCTTTTTTGAAAGGAGTCCCCCCATGTCCAAGGTCCGCATCGATCGCATCAACGAGGAAATCGCCAAGGCGATCGCCGAGATACTGCCCACGGTCAAGGATCCGCGCATCGCGTCGGCCGGGATGATCTCGGTGACGCACGTGGACACCACGGGCGATTTGTCTCTTTCAAAGATCTATCTGAGCGTCTTCCCCACCGACGGACAAGTCCCCGACCGCAGGGAGATCGCCGCGGGGCTGAAAAGCTCCGCGGGGTTCATCCGCCGGGAGCTTGCCATGAGAGTCCGTCTGCGTCTTTCCCCCGAGCTGCACTTTATCCTGGATGATTCCATCGCCCGCGGGGCGAAGATCCTCGATCTGATCGAAAAAGCCAACGCAGAATCCTGAAAGCCATTCCGGGTTACCGGGAAAGGAAATCAACGATGCCCGAATCTGTCTTTCCCCCGCATACCGACGCCGCGCGCACCGCCGCGGAATTTCTCGCGGCGCACGACGGTTTCCTCTTTCTGACTCACGCCCGCCCCGACGGTGATACCGTCGGGTCCGCCTTTGCCCTCTGCTCGGCTCTGCGCACGGCGGGCAAGCGCGCGTGGCTCTTCCCCGATCCTGCCGGCGGAGGCAAATTCCGCCGCTATTACGCCCGCTTCTCTCCGTCTTCTCTTCCGGAAGACGTCACGGTCGTGGCGGTGGACGTGGCGGACCCGAAGCTTCTGCCGCCGGAAGCGGCTGCCTACGGCGAAAAGACCGCCCTGGTCGTCGACCATCACCGGAACAACCGGTTCGCCGGGGGGATCCGCGCGGTGGACGCCACCGCCGCCGCGACAGCCGAGATCGTCCGGGACGTCATCGGCCTTCTCGGACTGTCCCTGACGGACGAAAGCGCCGAGGGGATCTATCTCGGCGTGATGACCGACACCGGCTGCTTCAGGTTTTCCAACGTCACCTCCCGCACGCACCGGGCCGCCGCCGACGCCATCGACGCGGGCGCCGACTCCAGCGGGCTTGCCAGGGAGTTTTTCATCAAATCCTCTCCCGCGCGCATGGCGCTGGAGGCCTATCTTGTCTCCCGTTTTCTCCCCCGCGCCGGCGGGAAGCTGATCCTCGCGCCTCTGCCCGCCGAAAAGGAAGCGGAATATGCGGCAAGCGAAGACGACACCGCGGGACTCGCTTCCCTGACGGTGGCGCCCGAGGGATGCGAGATCGGGATCCTGCTCCGCGAAGTGCCGGAGGGGATCAAGGTTTCTGTCCGCACCGACATTTTCGCGGACGCCGCAGAGATCGCCGCGGCGTTCGGCGGCGGCGGACACGTCCGCGCCGCGGGCTGCACCCTTTCCGGCGTTACGATGAACGAAGCGATAAAACTGATGGAAACCGAGGCGTTGAAACACTTATGATCCCCTCTTCCGGCCTGATCCCGGTCAACAAGTGCGCCGGCCTCTCCTCTCACGACGTGGTGAACCGTATCCGGAAGCTTCTCGGTCTGCGCAAGGTCGGTCACACCGGGACCCTCGACGAAATGGCCACCGGCGTCCTTCCGATTCTCTTCGGCCGGGCGACCCGCGCTGCCGATTACGCCCAGAGCGCGGACAAATCCTACCGCGCCGGCATCCGTTTCGGCATGACCTCCGACACGCAGGACGTCTGGGGAAACGTGCTTTCGCGCTCCTGTGCGCGCGTGGCGGAAAGCGATCTTCGGGACGCGCTCGCCTCTTTCCTCGGCGAGCGGACGCAGATCCCGCCCATGTATTCCGCCATCAGGAAAAACGGCGTCCGTCTGTACGATCTGGCGCGCGCCGGCGTGGAAGCCGAGCGCGAGCCGCGCCGGATCACGGTTTTCCGCGCCGAGCTCCTCTCCTTCCGGGAGGACGTTCAGGAAGCGGAAATCGATTTTTCGGTTTCCAAGGGGACCTATATCCGCACGCTCTGTCACGATCTCGGCGCGTTTCTCGGTCCCGGCGCCGTGATGACCTCTCTCTGCCGGACCGAAAGCGGTCCCTTCCGTCTTTCAGAGTGCTTCACGCTGGAGGAGCTTGAAAAGAAAAAAGAAGAAGGGCTTCTCGCATCCTGCATCAGGCCGGTGGAGACTTTATCTGAAGCCTTCCCGAGTATGATCCTCTCTCCCGGCGAGGAGACGGACTTGCGCTTCGGCCGGCGTTTTCCCTCCTCTCTCCAACCGGGGCGCGCGGCTGCCTTTTCGGGATCCGGCGAGTTTATCGGGATCTGCGAGATCCTGGAAGGCGAATGCCGGCTGATCAAGGGCTTTTACGAAACCGAAAGGAGGATCGCGCCGTGAGTACTCTTCTGACCATCGGCTTTTTCGACGGCGTCCATCGGGGACATGCGGCGCTTCTCCGGTATGCCGACGCCCGCGCCGCAGAAAGAGGGCTTTCTCCTGCCGTTTTGGCCTTCGACGGTCTTCGTGCCGTCAAGGAAGCCGGCGAGCTGAATCTTCCCGAAGACCGGGACCTTCTGATCCGGCGCGTTTCGCCGGACGCCGGCGTGTATTCCCTGCGGCTTGACGACGGCCTGTGCGCGCTTTCGGCGGAACGCTTTTTCCGGGAATACCTTCTCGCCCGCTTCGACGCCCGCCATTTCGTGGTCGGTGAAAACTTCACCTTCGGCGCCGACCGGCGCGGCGCAGAATATCTTTCCTCTCTCGCGGCAAAGGAGGGCCTGTCCGCCGACGTTCTTCCCCTTTCGGGCGACAAGGACGGCGTGTTCTCCTCCTCACGGATCCGGTCCCTGCTTCTGGAGGGCCGCATCCCCGAAGCGAACGCCCTTCTCGGGCACGCGCATATGATCCGCGGGACTGTGGAAGGCGGAAGACAGATCGGAAGGACCCTCGGGTTCCCCACCGTCAATCTTCCCTATCCCGCGCGGCTCGTCGCGATGCCTCTCGGCGTCTACGCGGCGAGGGTCCGTCTCTCCGGCGGCGAACGCTTTCACGCGGTGCTCAATCTCGGGAGGCACCCCACCTTCGGGGAAAGCGACGGGGTGATTCTGGAAGCGCACCTTCTGGGCTTTGAGGGAGATCTCTACGGCCGGACCGTGGAGATCGGCTTTGAAAAGCTATTACGGCGGGAAAGGCGCTTTTCTTCCCCTGAAGAGCTCCGGGAGGCCGTGGAGCATGATAAAGCGACCGCTGAGATCTATCTTTCGAAACAGGACGAGGAAAGGATGAACCGCCGTGATCTTTGAGAAACAGATTCTTGCCCGTTACCGCGCCTCCGCTTTTGCCCGGTACGACGATACCGGCGTCGCGCGCTACTTCGGTCCG
>JAEEGL013102674.1_pt1 | contig 57529 bp, 56 predicted proteins | sample 9134231 | NCBI WGS metagenome assembly JAEEGL01 (sample SAMN16246548, study PRJNA631951) | gut metagenome | biome: gut microbiome; feature: rumen; material: fiber-attached | host: Bos | place: Iran: Karaj | collected 2018-10
ACAGCCAGTATAAAACCTGTAACCTTCGTGAGTGTCAGAAAGGCAAATCCCATGAACGAAGCATATTCGTAGAACTTATCCTCATACTTTCTTGCCTTAATATACATGCACACAATATATGCCATGGTAACACCCATGACAAAATCATTCTGCAATACAAAGTATACTTCTCTTATCTTAGTGCTAAGTGGGAAAAGAACTACAAATAAAGCAATAAATACGTAGTGAAGAATAGACTTTTTATCCTTAGACGAAAAAATGGCTATCATCATTCCAGTACATAACATAGCTACTGCCCAGAAAAGAACGCCATCCGAGAAGACTCTCCAGAATCTCTCAGACAAGTACTCCCACATCATCATTCCTGGGATATAGTCAAATCTGTATATTTTACCAGCGTGATAAAAATCTGATACGTACTTGGCATATACCTGAAGATCATCCTGTTCTCCTACCATCCTGCCTCTTGATGCAAGTGCATAGTAGGCTCCAAGGATGAGATATAATATACCTCCAAATGTAAAAAAGCTATGAAAAGCATGCTTTTTAATAAGCCCCCAAACGCTGATTCCAAGGCCAGCAACAGCCATAGCTCCAACCACAAATGGTGATACCGTCAGGATTCCAAATAGTCCGCATAAATACGTCACAAAAGAAGCTATAAACATAGCTACCGGAATGCCTTCTTCTATTTTTTTGTCAAAAAATGTTGCTATAGCCCCCGCTATAGGCAGACACACCAAAAAGGCCATGCATTACTCCCACGCTTTAATCTTCTTTTTCCCACTCTTCCTGTTCTTCCTATCAGAAAGAGTATTTATAATTCCTGCCACTCCCTGCTCTTTGACAGCTTTACAAAGCTTATCAAATCTATAGCTCCAAATGCCTCTTAGCTTGAACTCAACATTCTTATAAGGAGACATCATGTAATACTTGTACCACTCTTTAGCCCATGGCTTGAAGGTATACTTCCATGGTTTCTCACCAGAAGCATAGTGAATAATTACTGCTTTATCCACCACATTCTGAAGGCTAGTATAACTGCTGCCATACAGCTCATTTATCTTAGCCACGTCACTTTCCTGCATCGCAAGAACTCTTGGTGGTACGCAGTTATAGCGAATATCCACGTATTTGTAGTTTTTGCCAGTGGCAATATTGTAAGTCTGCTGATCCATTGATGATCTGTCACCGAGACTTCGTCTTATCTCACGCATCTTGATATTGAGCTTCTCATCACGGATACGCTTAGCATTGAACAGCATTATTCCTGCATTCACATTGCCTGTAGCCTCTGTAATATTACCAAGCTCTTTAACGCCAGCAGCGTAGCTATCCCCAAGCTCCGTATTATACAGCTCACTCAAATCACCACGCACTATGATGTCTCCATCAAGGTACAGGAGCTTATCGTAGTTAGGAACCAGCTCACTAACATCGAATTTCAGAAGACACGCTATCGAAATATGCGCCAGCTGCTTAATATCCCTGTACTCATCAAGAGATGCTCTTATGAGATTAACAGGTGTTCCAAGTTCATTCAGCTCCTGAATCTTGGCAAAAGACTCATCGGAACATTCAGCCATAACAATATATATGTCGTACTCAGTCTCTGGCGCCTTGTTAACTATAAGAGAAGTTATAGCCACACAGGTAGGCATTATGAAATTATCGTCACTAATCAGTACTACTGGTATCTTACTATTCATTACTTAATTTACTTCCAATCATCTGAATAAAAGAGCTACACTCTTAAATATATTCCTTACAGTATCTTTCAGAGTATTCTTAAATACTACAGAACCTGCTGGTTCCTGGTAAAAGAGCTCTGCATACTGGCACTTCTTATCAAAGGTCTCAAGTACTCTGTAAAAGTCTCTGGCCTTGATTCTAGCGCAGTAAGGAATCCTCTCTTCCTGACTCTTATAGCACAGCATCAGCTTTTCTTTCTCATCTATTACATCTGATATATCCAGATAATGAGTAGCTCCTGACAACGCTCCCCACATCTCATATTGGAGGATTACTGCACTCTTTCTTAGTGTCTTAGCCTTTTTAACCGCTTTTATGACACTGCTGTGATCCGGATGGATATCTTTTCTATTGGGAACAAAAACATAATCATACTTGGAATAGTCCAAATCAGATATCTGTCTAAGATTCTCATCAACCTTCTTGTTGGGAATCCCAAGCTCAGCAACGATTGTAGCTCCAGCCATCTCCATAGCTGTTCTGAACTCGTTACGTCTTACACGAAGTGTCCTGTCCTTGGTCCAGTTTGGATTACCTGTCTCACCATAAGCAAGCAGTACTACATCGCACTGTCCACGATGTTTAAGAAGCACTCCGCCACAGCCATAAGTCTCATCATCCGGGTGAGGTGCAATTACCAATATTCTGCTGTCTGAACTAATCTGTAGTTTTTCCATCACTCACCATAAAAAAGATCTTCTACTGACATGCATTTAACGCCGATTTTATCCAGTTTCTTACTCCACTTTGTAAATCTGGAAATATCTGTAACCAGCACCAAGTCTGCACCTGAGCAAGCCTCTACCTCAGTCTCAGTTCTATAGGACACACCTGCCTTATCAAGCTTACTCTTTAGCACCTGGGCAACAGGATTATCCCCAAGAACAACAACTTCCTTATTTGCATTCTTCACCTTCGAGGCGATAGAATTGCCCTGTTCCTCAGCTTCCATCCACTTTCCCATGAATTTAAAGAGCCTCTCAAACTTATCATGCTCTTCTCTTTCAAGCTCAAGCTTCTGATGTGTTGAACTATAAGCTCTAACACCAGCTATTACTGATACCAACAACAGCAATATTAAAATAACTATGATAACTATACTTGTATTCATAATTGTTATTACCTACTGTGCATTATTGTCGAACAGCTCACTCTTATCCTTCAGTTCAATCTTACCTTCCCCAACTTCATAGATATAATCACAGTTGCGAATAGTTGATATTCTATGTGCAATGATGATAAGAGTTGTCTTACCCTGAAGGTAATTAATTGACTCCATAACAGCGTTTTCTGTCTCTGTATCAAGAGCAGATGTAGCCTCATCCAAGAACAATACAGAAGGCTTAGTATAAAGAGCTCTCGCAATGCCAACACGCTGTCTCTGTCCGCCAGATAACTTAACGCCTCTATCACCAACAACAGTATCAAGTCCCTCTGGAAGTGATCTTACATATTCTTCAAGTCTGGCCTCGCGAAGAGCTTCCCAAACCTTATCGTCATTGTTCTTATCTTTACTGAAGGAAACATTTGTCCTTATTGTATCATCTATCAGATAAATATTCTGTGGAATATAGCCTACCGCCTTGTGCCAAGCTACATCATTTTCGAATACATCTTTGCCATCTACAGTAACTGTTCCCTGATATGGCTCTAAGAGTCCCAGAATAATATCTGCCAGAGTTGTTTTACCTGCACCAGACTTTCCAACAAAAGCCACAGACTTGTTCTTCTCTATAGTGAGATTAGCATTCTCAAATACGCTCTTAACGCCCTCTGGATATTTGAAAGAAACATCTTTTACTTCAATTGCGTTCTGAAGTTCGAGTCTCTTAACATTATCATTATCTGTAACAGTTCCAATATTAAGCTCTTCAGTCTGTCTCAAATCCTCGTAAAGAGCATCCACAGAAGCCTTTCCATAGAACACATTGCCAACATACTCTGTAAGTCTATTGAAACCTGGCAGCATTCTGATAGCAGCAAGTGCAAATACAGAAAGAGTAGCCGCAAATTCTTTTACATTAACTCCCATCAGCATTCGAACGCAAATTGTAATAAGAAGCCCAGACATAGCCAGCATCTCAGTAATATACTTCGGTCTGAATATAAACAGTCTATAATTCTTATTGGCATTAGCATTTACATCAAAGGTTCTGCTGTAGTTATCAAGGAAAAACTTCTCAATTCCAAGAACCTTAAGCTCCTTGATTCCACCAAATGACTGAACAATCCACTTGTTCATCTCAGCATAAGATACACGTTCAATTTCACCGGCTTCGACCTGTCTCTTCTTGTTGATCTTGTACATTATTACAAAGGACACACCAAAAAGAACACCTACCATAACCGTGGTGAAAACGTCATTAACCAGAAGAAACACCATCATACAAGCACATGTAAATGCTTCTACAACGATACTGATAACCGCTGAAATAACAGACATAAAGTTTCCTGTGTCGTTATGAACATTTCTCTGCAGATCAAGCGGATTATGATTAACATGGAATAGATAATCCTGCTGAAGATAGCACTCCATAAGCTTGTAGGACAATTTCTTACGATTGCTGTACATGAAATTCAGCTGAATTTCATATCTCTTAATAAGATACAGATTCTTAAGAACATAGAGGATTATCAAAAGCACCGAAAACATTACCACAAACTTGGTAATAGAATGCGCATCAAATGTATCTGCAAACAAAGAATAATATTTATTAGAATCAATTGCTGTCGGATCCAGTATTACATTAACAAGTGGCAAAAGAGCCGACACTCCCAAAAGTTCAAATAAGCCTGCAAGAAGCGCCAGAACAATATTGATGCACAACTCAAATTTCTGTTTTCTATCAAAAATATAATTAAGCTTTTTTAACATTTTCTAATCATCCTTGGTAAATAGTATAACTTGCTTTGGTAGCCCTGACCGTACTGCCATCGGGCACATCGAAGTTTACAAAACTTCCTGCACCTATATAAACATTGCTTCCAATGCTGATTCCACCCGCAACTACCGCATTGGGATAGATTACAACATTATCTCCGATCACAGGTCTCTGCCCCTTGTGATCATCACCTATTGTTACGCCTTGCAAGATAGATACATTCTTACCTATCTTCTCAGCATTTATAACACAGTATCTATGAGGAAGCCAGAAGTTCTCGCCTATTTCACTACTCCTCACATAAATCTCAACCGTACTCTGCTGTGGATATGCTTTATTCAAAAACTTTAACCAAAGTTTTTTAGTCGCATAAGTAGTAGTGTCATGCTCTACTCGCCATACATAAATATTTCTAAACTGTGGGAAGTCTTCCAGTCTCGACTTCAATAAATCTTTGGTGAATTTTTTCTCAGATTTGTGAATAGTATCTTTCTGTATAGCATTTTTAGTGACATCAGAACATTTTGAGTATAGCTTCCAAAAAGCCATATTCCCCACAAAATTCTTAATTATCATATATAATTCCCCGCATGCTTATAGCAAGTCATTCTCCCTGTACAGTTAGTTGTAACATAGCTTCAGCTCTGGATTTCCAGCTATATCTGATTACATCAGCCTTTGCTCTATCAGCCCTTTTAGCAGCATGGCTGTCATCACACTTAATATTGTTGATACATCTAACCCAATCATTTTCGTCTGATGCATCTGCAAGATAAGCATTATCCTCGCTTAACACTTCCCTTATAACTGGAAGATCAGAAGCGATAATCGCTCTTCCACTTGCCATATATTCGAACAATTTAAGAGGCGAAGTGAATTTGCCAATATCCTCTCCCATGTTCATGAGCTTTTCCTGATTAGGAAGTATCAGCACATCCATATCGCACATAATTGCAGGTATTTCCTTGTTATTAACTCTTCCATGGAATACCACATTCTCAGGAAAAGAACTGCCAGTTTCTTTCTCGGCCTCTTCCAACGTTCCGCCATAGATATCATAAACATCATCAGGATCTGCTATAGCTATTCTTCTGATAAGGTCTATGCCCTTACCAACTAGTATTTTACCAAAATACCCTATATGTAGGCTATCTTTATTTAGTTTGAGCTCCTTCCCAGAATAAGGCTCAAAATCCGCAAGATCTGCGCCATCCGGAAGTACAGTTATACGATTAGCCGTAAGGCCATAATTTTGAACATAATAGTCCTTAAGTCCCTGCGATATCGTCACGAGATGGAATCGTTTGTTATCAACAAACCATTTCCATTTCAATATGCGATAGAATCTGCCTGTCAGATGCTTGATATCACCATGCAGATCCAGTACAGCATCCATCCCTCTTATAACAGCTACTACTGCACAGAAAGGATCCCTTGTGACAATCGCGTTACAGCCCTGCTTCCTAGCTAATCCCACAGCTCTCCTAGCCCATTTAATCTGACTAAGTCTGGTATCTGCTCCCTTATCTATCCTATAGATTGGAAACTCATTTCTGATACCATATACCTCACGCAAAGTAGCCTTTGTACCTCCTTCGAAGACTATCAGTCTAAAGTCTTCAGAAATCGATGCAAAGGCGTCCGCTATCTTAGCCACGTGTATGCTGTTAGTTGAGCCAGAAGGCACTGTAGCTCTGGCTATATATGCAATATTAGTTTTCATATCTTCTTTTTGCTATTATACATAATAGCAGAGCCAAGCCACTCAAGTCCAGAAATAGCAATTATGATAAACACCGGAATAAATACGATAAGATATCTAGCTCTTGCCTCAAAAATCAGCACAAACAGGAACATTCCTATCGCTGCAGTTATAAGTGCAGTATTAAGCTTATTCTTCTTAATAAACGCACACAAGCTCATAAGTATAAGCGTACCAAGCCACAATATCTGCTCTACAAGTAACAGATACTTGTAGTTATCACCCGTATGGTAAAAGAGATCTCGTAGTCTAGGACACATTTTACCATTCTTCTCTTCTAGTACCACGTTGTAAAAATCGCCTTCAACTCCCCAAGCAAAAGAGCCGTCATTAAAATCCACCATTGCTTTTCTAGCCAGATGCCACATGAATCCCGCAAAGCCATAGCTATCCATACGCTCTTTTATAACCTGTATCTGTGCTGCCTTCCTCTCATCAGGATCAGCAATAGACTTGGACATTTTGACATCATCCCAAAGATATGAGCCGTCTCTGCCATAGTTAAGTCCCATCATTACCATGTGCATGGCTCCCAGATTCTTACTGTCATCCACAACAATTCCAGTTCTGGCAAATGCCTTTGTAAAAAGCGATGATGAGATTGCGAAGATCACTATAAATATCAACGCTACAGAGGCAACATCCATCAGCCTCTTCTTAGCCTTACTCTTATCAAACTCCCTAACCAGGTTAAGTAATTCTGAAATCACAATAGCAATAGCTGCTACTAATATCATAGGCTTAAGCTTGTAGCCAAAGTATGACAGCGCTGCAATTGCACCCCATCCAGCGAAACGAACAGGTTTATTTTTTTCACTTATCACCTGATATATTCTGAAAATAAGTACAGGGAAAATCACACCCAAAGCATCTGTATACGGCACTACTACCCAACCTGATATAGCAAACATCAGACAATAAATCGCCCATCCAGCCCATGCTAAATATACATTACCAAACATATCACGGATTACAGCATAAAGAATTCTGCCCGTAGCAGCAAAGAGAATACACTGAAACAGAACTATCATCATAAGTCCATCTCTACTATCAAGAACACCAAAATAATAGTTCACTCTGCATATAAAGTACTCAACTAGTAGAACCATCCGCTGATTAGGATAAATAGAATAATACTCGCCATCCGGTATAACACCATATATCAACTGCTTGGCGTGATCCAACACTCCTCCGGCATCCCATCCAGGAATAAAATAGATGCTCAAAGAAATATACAGAAGTAAAAGAAAAAGCAATACTGATGCTACATTGATCCACTTGTTACTCTGGTTTGCTGAATTTCTTGATCTTAAGAAGAAAGCAACAAGAACTATCACAACTGCAGCCATGATAAACATCACTATCTCAGGCAAAATAAAGCTCTTTTTAGCAAAATAGGCCACTCTCTCCGCCACAAAAACATCGAGAATAATCGCAATGAATACCATTACTGCAAATAGAATATGTATGAAGTTGGTTAAGGCATTCGAAACTTTTTTCAGCAACCTATCTCCTATCTAAAGCATCTCGTATCAAGATGCCAGCGTATAGTAATCTATTACGCTGGCATAGGTGATTTGCAAGTCTTCAATCTGCTTCCTTGAATTTGACTACAATATAATTATCAACTTTTTTAACGCTGCCATTTAATGGATAATGGGGCATATCAGCTATAGCTTCTTTAAGCTTAGTATCATTAGCTGAGTCTCCTTCGCCATAATACATTACTCTATGATTACAGCCTAATACATACTCCAAATACTCTCTTAACGTGGAATCATAAGTAAAAGAATTCTGGTTAGTGTAATTCGCATAAGGAACCCCATCTAATAGTTTCTCAGGTCCCCTTAGTTCTCTTTCACTCACCTGATAATACTCAGAATCATTGACGCCTCCAACCAAGAGAACCTTCTCATCTCCAACAAGCCCCTCGCAATCCTCCACTCTATATATAACTCCGCTCGCTATTCTTTCAGTTATCTTCTGCAAATTGTGTAATCTGGATGCAGCAAGATTAGTAACTAATGCTCCCCTATATATTGCAAAAATCAAGCCAATTGCTATAATGCTAGCTGCTACTGTACGCAGCTTTCCTTCATCCACAACTTCATCTGCCAGCTTAATATATGCCATATATATTCCAGCAAATGAAAACAGCATCAGGAAATGGACATTATTGAAGGCCAAAACATATATAAGTCCTGCTGCCAGCGGAAAAACAACTATCAAAAACGCTAATAAAGCCTTAGCACCAACATCGTGCAGCTTGTCCTTGTTTTTAATAATTTCCATAGCAAAAACAATCATAAACACAATGATGAGCACAACGCTTAATGCAGAAGGCATCATAACATACCCTGGATGCCAATGAACAAATATTCCAGTAAAATACTGGAAAGCTTTCTTGTATGCTATAGCTATAAACTGAAACAGCTCCCCAATAGTAAACCCAGTCACAAGACGATCTTCGCCCATATATGCCTGAATCTGTTCTCCTGTAATAACCATTAGTGCTCTAACAATGGCATAATAGATACCCATTCCAGCAAGAAATGAGACCAAATACTCTAACCCTCTAAAGAATAATTTCCTATAGCTTTCCCCTTTAAGAAGATTTGTAACCAAAACAATAATTACCAATGTAATTCCGAAAGGAGTATATGATCCATACGCGCTTAATGACAACGCTATGAGTAGAGATGTAAATATAACTCTCGCCAATAACTTATGTTTTTCTTTATACCACACAACTACAGAAGCACATGTTATCATAAGAACAATTACAAATCCAAATGGATAATAGAAATGTGCAAAAAAAACCGATTCATGAATCACACATACTCCAGCTACTAAAAAAAAGCTTAACTTTTTCCTTAATTGCAAAACTTCGCAAATAAAAGAAACAGAAATAGCTAAAAAAATTATCGTAAGTCCTCCATCAAGCCATTTTATATTTGAACCAGCTGTTAACCAATTAATTATCCCCGCCAACCATCTTGCACCACTAGGAATATATATAAATTCCTTGTGGTGAGAGTAAAAAGTGATATCCCCGAAAAGAAAGTAGTTATTGTAATATGCCCCATATGCAAAAAAGCATAGCAACGCTGTGACAGCAAAAACGTATATTTTTTTATTATCATTACTCATCTTTTCAAGTTTTTTATATAAATCCATATTCTTCGTCTCCTAATATATATGATAATGGCTATTTATTTTTCATCCGCAACACAATACAATATTGTTTCGGCAATTCCCATGGTATGAGCCCTTACATACATCCTATATTCAGGGACTATACTATGTATATACTCTGGTATATCCAGCATATCTTGGTTGCTATGATAAATACTTATAGCCAACTTAGGATGATGTTTTTTTATCGTTTCCTCAGCTCCTCTTAGCGCCTTCATTTCCGCGCCTTCTATATCCATTTTTATAAAGGTTACTTCATCATTTATCTCTGAATCAATCCTTGAACATTCAACTTTTACCGCATCTGCTTCGCCATTCTCTACTATATGACTTCCTCCAGAAACTTCTTGTTCGCAAAAAAATAGAACTCCGTCATAATCGCAACAGGCCTTTTTAATTATATCTATTCTCTCTATGTGTCTATTCTCAAGCTTTTCTATATTTTTCTTATCAGGTTCGAATGCATATATCTTGCAATAGTTTGCCACTCTCTTTGAAAAATCAATGCATATATCTCCAGAAAATGCTCCACAGTCAACAAACACTTCTCTATCCCCCCAGTTTTCTGAGAACTCTGGCAAATCACTAGGAAAATACTGATCTTTATAATTATAGACTGGGATATCTTCTTTCCTGTAATATTGCCTCATACTAATAAGTTTCCTGTAAACATCCACTGATAATTCATCGCTTAAATAATTACATATTTCATTAATACGATCTACATTTTTAGAAAAGTAATCTCTCGCGTCACACATCTCGTAATCGTCTTTATTTTTTCTCTTTTTATACATGTAAAATAAATTGTATGGATAATATAATCTACAAGAAATAAGTATGTTTTTTATCATCTCAGATATGTTTGTATTGCCATATAAATAGCCTACTATATTTTTCATAACTAGTTTCCTAACCTCAATTCTCTTAAGTCCTCAAGTAAAGATCTATCAAATCGGCACAACCGTATATAATTCTTTTTAATTAAATCTTCTGGCCATTCCCACCATTTTAGTTGCTGTAAAAATTCTCTAGTTTCCTCATCAAATCTCCATTTTATGAACTTAGCAGGTACCCCTCCTACAATAGAAAATGGTTCTACATCTTTGGTTACTAAACTGCCTCCAGCAATTATCGCTCCATCTCCTACCGTAATACCAGGCTTCATAGTAACATACTCACCTATCCATACATCCCCGCCTATATATGTCCTTTCACCTATGATTTGATTTGGTTCGTGTTCTCCATCTAAGCTGTTTTTTCCTCTAATACGTTCTGGAAAAAAATCATTAATTGAAAAAGCTGTATAATCATGGCTGCCTGTATACATTCGAAAATGTTCTGCAAATACAGTATAATTCCCCACTTCAAGATTACTAAAAATACTTGAACCAGCAATTCTCACTCCTCTTCCAAATTTTACATTACCATAATAATATTTCCTTCCGCGAGTAATAACCATATGTTCACCAAATTTTGGTTTGAACCATATTTTAGATAAATATGCTTGCAAACCTGTTGGCAAACATACAAAATAAACACGCCTTAGCCATTTATATAAGGTGCTCTTCATAAACTTCCTCCAATAAACCTTTTTACTACGCAAACCATTAATAAGTACCGCGTTATTAATAACTACAATACTTATATAATATTCTTCATTTTATCAAAACAAAACTTGATTAATCCGCTTTGGCTTAAAATAAACTATATATATTATTGGAATCAAAATAGATAACACCCCGCCCAAAACAAATGTCTGCGGTAAATTATTCATTTCTATAATATACAAACCTATGATATGAAGCACATATACATATAAGCTATTTTTTCCAAGCCATTTAATCATCACGAATTCATGAGTTATTGCATACTTCGAAAGAACATCTGCCAACATACAAAGAGTAAAACCACCAGCTATTCCTCCTGCTAAATATATAGACAACCTCACACCAGAATTTGTAGTGATATCATATATCGTTATTTTCAATGTCATAAAACTTATCACATTAATAGCCAAAAATAGCACCGGTACAATAAAGCTATACTTGATTTTCCCAGAAATCTTAGACAAAAAATATCCTATAAATATTTGGAGGAAAGATGATAGTATTTTACTTATCATAGATGAATGCCATGAAAACACAACCATACCCATGAATAGCATTACAATGATTATCATCGTATTCAATCCTCTTTCTCTGCATAAAGCAAGAAGAAGTAAGCCCAAATATAATACAGGCAAAAACCACAATTTATTTATGGCATCCATAAATGAATCATAAACCGAATTTTCTGATAACACAAAAGTCAAAGTAGCATATATTAGAGACCATATAATAAACGGATATAAAATATGCCTAGTTTTTTTTATGGTATACTGTCCCAATGCAATTTCATTATCTTTATTACAGTGCCCAAATAAGAACCCACTAACAATATAAAATGTAGGGTTATGGATCATACCTATAACTATCAACAATCTATCAGGATGCACTTCTCCATATAAATGCCCTAGTACAACTATAATAACTGCTATGCCTTTCGCATAATCACACCATTCCAGCCTATCTCTTTCATGACAATCTTTATTAAGCATCTTATGTTCATCCACCCTCAATATATTATAAAAAGAGTTTTTAATTTTCTTTTTTAATCCTTTTAAGTCTTATTTTTTTTCAAAAGTAATGATGGTTTAACTATGAAAAGCATTCTGTTGGCAACTAAAACTTTCTTAATCAATAATGAAAAGGCAATACCGCTCATAATAAATACAAGCATGCTCCACGCATACTCGCGACTATCAAGCACATGATACAAAGCTAGAATAAAGAAGTGAAAAATATATATATATATAGTATCCCTCCCAAGAGAAGAGATAATCCCCCTCCCTTTGACAATATCACCAACAGAGAATGCGAATACAGCCCCAAATATTTTCAACACAAAAACCCCTATCGTCCTTGCTATACTATCAAATAAATTAGTCGTATTTATTCCCAAAACAAAAATAGTACATCCCATCAGTATAGTATAAACAACTATACCATACCTGGATATTTTGGACAGATTATCCTTTGCAGAATATCCCAGAAAAAAAATAGCATAATGTAATATTATTTTACACAACGAAACACTGTAGAAACACAAAAAAAAGAATAAGAATATCAATACTCCCCAAACTATTTTCTTGGAAATCTTTAGATTTTCTATAGTGATTGTAACAATATAGCAAAAAAACAAAAAACCAAAGTACCAAAGTTGATTAAACGAATAAAATATATATTCAAAAACTGATTTATCCAATGCATCAAACAAAAAATCACATCCATAATTAACAGCTAACAAAACAACCGACCAAATTAACCAAATCAACAAATCATCCAAAAGCTTAGTTTTTATAATATATCTATAATGGTATTTTCGAATCGTATTAGAAAATAGGTATCCACTGCATAATAAAAATGTTGGTACGTGGATAGTATATGCGATAAAATCAAGTGTCTCACCGACTCTTCCTGGTAAAATAGTCATTTCTAAAAAATGACCTATAACAACTAACAATATAGCCAGGCCCCGCATATAATCCAAATTTTCCATTCGAGTATTATTCAAGCACTTATTTCCTTTCTAACATGTCCCATCAGCTTCATCCATTGATCTATCAAACGCACACAATCTGTCAAAGTTATCGGCAATCTTCTCTTTATTCCACTCCCACCACTTAATTCGACTTAAATATTCTCTTGTTTCTTCATCAAACCTCCATTTAATGAATTTAGCAGGACACCCACCAACAATTGCAAATGGAGGAACATCCTTTGTAACTACACTCCTAGCTGCTATAACCGCACCATCACCAATATGAACTCCACCCTTAACTGTAACAAATTCTCCTATCCAAACATCATTACCAATAATAGTCCTATCATATACTTCTATTTTTGGCGCAAGAGCATTTTCATTTCTATAATCACAGTTAACAAGTTTGGCAAGATTTTGATTGATGCTAAATGCATTATAATCATGAAAAAGCCACAATACACGAAAGCCATCACTTATAAGGCAATAATTCCCTACCGAAATATTGGCAAATACACTCTGCCCTGAAGTATATGTTCCTCGTCCAAAATCACATTGGCCATAGTACATTTTATATCCAGGTCCAAACCAACATCCTTCACCAAATTTTGGTTTCCAATAAATTTTAGAAATAAATGCTTGAATTCCGATGGGAAGTTTAAAATATATTCCTCTCAAAATCTCGTAAATGGCTATCAAAAAATCACCTCTATTCATACACTCAAACACATTCGCGTCACTTTGAATATAATATTTTATTTTGCATCTTCTGAACTATGTTGGGAAATGCGATTAGAATAACCTTTTTAACATATAGAATTACTTCTTCAAATAAACTAGTCTTCTGCCGCACTGAATAATCCAGACAATAATGATTGTTTTTACAATGCTTCACTCCCACCCTCATCCATTTACCTTTTCTTACCGTTTCAATATATGGATACTCGTATTCCTTACTTTCTAGTATTAATATATTCTGATTATTGGCCTCCATACTACCAACCCTCTCAAATTCCCAAGCTGACATATCATCTTTCAGATAATTGATCAAGAATGTGGAATCCCATATCCCTACCTGAGTTGAGAAGCAGTAGGCAGTACCCAATTCTATTTTGTAGTATTTACTATCGTTCTCAAAAACGCTCTTTTTAAATGGAGTTTTCCTTAATCGAATGTTTTGAGCATGATGCTTTTTTATATCGTCAACAAACCTGTAGAGATCATTATATTCAACAAAATCATCCAAAAAGTAATCATCCATAAAAAGCATTACGTATGGAGTCCCGGCCTTAATTATTGCAGTTCTGATCATTTTTGCCCAACTATCATCTATTTCTACAATCTCATCAAATACATACTCTTCATTAGGCTCATATTTATCAGTAACTAAAAAAATCTTGCATATAGGATCCTTACAATATTTTTTGTAAAAGAACGAAAAAGCCCCCCACATGTCCCTATTCTTATAGCATGAATATACAATTATTGCCAAATCTTTTTTACAATCATACATTTTCATTAACCAACTTATCAAATAATATAGTACACGCAACTGATAATATCATAACTACAGACATTCCTATAGGAATAACACTAATATCAGGTTTAAAATATAGTATTCCAACACCATAAAGAATTCCTATAAAAGAGGTAATTACTGAAAAACTCTTAAGTAATGATGTCACCACTACATATTGGTAAAATACCCAAAATTCCCCAAGTACAATCGAAAAAATAACACAAGGAAAAACATATTTATTAGCTCCAAGATACGCTTCACCATATAATACTACTATCAGAAATTTACTCAACATTAAAAAAACCATTCCATAAGCCACTGTTAATACTAATGTAATAATTTCTGCTTTTATCAAAATTTGTCTGCGAAGCGTTGCTTTTTCGTAACATTGCGCCATTTTAGGCATAATTACTGTCGCAATAGGCGCCGCTATCAGGAAGTAGCTAATCTTAGCTAAATTAATCGTCACAGAATATAATCCTATCTGTTCCTCACTGCAATACATATTTCCTAAAATCAAATCTCCATTATTTAAGTACAGTGAAACAACAGCATATAGAATCAGTGTCCATCCAAAATATGTAACGCCTTCCTTATAAATATAGAATTTATACTTTAAGTCAGTGTCATATACCCCCTTTAATCTTGCTAAAATATATAGTATTGAAAACAATTCTGCTATCAACATTCCTATAATCACAGCATAATATCCATATCCTATAATTCCAAATACTGTTCCCAGCGCCAATTTGAACAGGTACAGAATTATAGTACAAAAACCTAATTGTATAAATAATTGCCTGCCCTGCAATACGCCATTTAATAATACAAATAGATTATTAACTAAAACCAAAATCACAAATGCACCATAAACCATTACACCTTTAAAATGCAAATAACCAATTAGTGCATTCGCACCAACCAGCATACCAAATATAAGTATACAATTAACAATCAAATATAAACTGATAGCATTATTAACTTCCCTACCTCCGCTTTTTCCTTCTGCAATATTTTTACAGAGAATAACCTGTAACGGAATAACCAACACTCCTAGATTTGTAACTACTGCCTGAAGCGTTGTTATAATCCCATAATCTTTGACGGAAAAAACTCTTCCAAAAATAATAAGTGTAGCAAAATTAATGGCAGACGAAACAGCCACTAACACATTATAAGTCAATGGGAATTTTCTAATAAATTCTTTGATCTTGTAAAACATTCAAAAACACACCCTATCCCAAGAAAAACATCATCCATACTGTTGGTTTTCTTGTTTTCTCCCACTTACCTTCAAAAGAAGCTGAACAATAATCTGAATCATAACATACCAAGCATAGACCGGATGAAGTAAAAAACTTAAATCTTTATAATAAAAAGTCATCCTGACTGCATCAATAACAGGTAATACTATGCTTATACAATAAAATGGATACCCGTACTTACGTTTACTAAGCGCATTATTATGCTCAGCTACAGCAGAATACCCTGAACCATTCTTATCAAAAACGTTATTAATAACTCTAAATTTCAGTTTTCTTAAATAAGTTCCAAAGCTGGATGAAGTATAATGCAATATGTCATCGCCTTCAATATGACCTACAAGTCCTGTATCATTTACAGTCATCTGAAAAAGTACAGTAGTATTGACCTTATCAAACAACTCACCATACTTATCCCTTAAATAGTCACCACGAAACAATGTGCAACTATCACCTATAGGAATAATATCATCCTTGGAAAAACTACCAATATACTCTCCCTTTATGGTTCCGATATTTGCCTTTTTAATAATTCCCATATTGCCATCAATAAACCACTTATAAGCAAATGCAGTAAAAGGATCTCCCACTGCACTAATGTATTTACCGCTAATCCCTGTTCCCTTGGGTGGTATATATCGTGCCAGCAAGCACATAACGCTTGTGTTTTCATCCATAAATCCAATTCGTTTTTCAAGCACTTTATTATCAGGGAGTACCTCATCAGAATCCATGATCTGAATGTATTTTCCTGTACACTTCTGCATGCCAATTCGCTTTGCTATTTCTGGCAATCTATCCGGATTATCCAATATAATACAATCATATTTGCTTGCTATTACCCTTGTTTTATCAGTTGAACCACCATCAATAACCAGGATTTCAACATTTCTTCCTATGCTCTGATTTCTAATACTTTTCAAAGACCATTCTATAGTGCTCTCTGAATTATATGTGGCCATTATTATACTGATTATTGGCTCATTAACAGAATTATCATTCACTATTATCATTCTCCAATTACACAACTAGCTATTCTTGATCATATTCAAAAAATCCATTAATACATTTGAATAATCACGATATAGATATCCCTTAGTAAAATCGTAGGCTGCAACACACATTTCCTGATATTTTTGCTTGTTATCTATCACATCCTTCATGCATTTCGCAGCGCTCTCAGCCGTTTTATCCTGGGTAATATATCCCGCCTTTCCAAAATCCACTGCATCTCGCAATCCCGCACTATCAAAAACTATACTAGGGGTTCCTACATAAGCTGCTTCAGAAATTGGTATTCCCCATCCTTCTCTGATAGATAAAAAAAGCAGTGCATATGCGCCACCAAGAATTCTTATCTTCTCTTCTTCAGTCACAAAGCCTTCACAGCTTATATCATATTCTTCCTTTTTGTCATACCCTATAGTCATTCCATATTTATTACATATAGGTACAAGTTTATCCTGAATATAGTCTATGTCATATTTTCCGAGAATAAACATACGTGCATCTACATACTCTTGCTTTATAATTCCAAATGCTTCCACAGCTAAATCTATACCTTTATAGGGAATAAATCTTCCAACATAAACAAATGAAGGAAATTCAGTTTTGGCAGGCATCTGCTCCTGTGGCAAAGGTCTCTGTCTGAGTATTTGAGGAATGATCAGAATCCTATCCTCGCTAAATCCATAAAACATCAAATCCCTTTTTGTAGATTCAGACACTGTTACGGTATATCCTTTTTTGTACAGTCTTGTCATATATTGCTCAGCAAATTCGCCAATACTACTAAACGGCTTTTTAAGATTAATACCCCAAATTTCTTTTGTCATTTGATGTATATAGAATACACGCTTATTACGCGGAACATAAAATGGCGTAAAAAATCTATGTGTATTACACTGATCAATAACTATATCGATATAATCTTTATTATGCCTGTAAAAAACAAATGCCTTCCAAATAACAGAAAAAACATTACCAGCTCGATAATAGTGAATATCATCAATAACATTTTCTTCCTTCATATTGTCATATAATGCAGAAATATGTAGTATTCTATATTTACTGCTAGGCAACATCGATAGCATTGCATGAGTCTGTACTTCCGCGCCTCCTTTATTAGGAGATTCTATATCTCTCCATGACAACGCTAAAATTGTAGTTTTGTTCTTGTCTTCTGTTATTCTAAGTTTACTAATATCCATACTAATTTATTTTATTATCTTTTTTCGAATCTATATTGCTATATTTGGTGATATAAATCGGTCTTCCCTTTAGTTCCATGTATATTCTAGCCATGTATTCACCTATTACTCCCAAGAGAGTAATAATAACTCCCCCAATTAACATCAATAATAGCAATATTGTAGTAGTGTCTTGCCATTCTCTCCTACCTGACAAGGTATCTTTTAATAAGATAATTGCATAAGCCAATGTTACCAAAACCAAACATATCCCAAGCCAAACAGCCGCTCTAAGAGGTGTAGTGGCAAATGAGACAAACCCATGCCATGCGTATTTTGCCAATCCCCAGAAAGACCACTTGCTATTACCTGCAAATCTCTCTACATTATTATACTCAACCCATACTGTATCGAATCCTACCCATGACATAATACCTTTAATAAATCGTTCCCTCTCCGAAAGAGATACTATTGCATTTGCCATCTGTTTAGTCATTATGCGATAATCTGACCCACCTGGGACAAGACTCATAGATGTTACACGATTAATAACCCTATAGAACACTCTAGAAAAAAGACTACGAATTACTGGCTCGCCTTTCCTACTTACTCTCCTTGCCCCACAGCAATCGTGCCCTTCCTCAAGTTTGGCTATCATATCAGGCAACAATTTAGGGGGATGCTGCAAATCAGCATCCATAAGCGCTATATAATCCCCGCTGCAATTCTCAAATCCTGCATATATTGCAGATTCCTTTCCAAAATTACGCGCAAAAGATATATATCTTACTTGATCATCCCCATATTTTTCAGCCAGTTTTTGTATTTCTATTAAAGTATCATCTTTGCTTCCATCATTTACATACAATAAGGAGAAGGTGTAATCTGTCAATCCACCAAACACCCTTTCAACTTCTATATAGAGCTTTTCTATGCACTCTTGCTCATTATAACAAGGTACAATTATTTCTACGTGTTTCATGCAAAAATGCTCTCTCCTATAATCCCTTTTTAAATAGCCTTAACTTATAGTTCTTCCCATTTACGTAACACAGCTTTACCATCTTTGATCTCATATATCTTATCGCATTTACTGATTGTAGTAAGCCTATGCGCTATGATAATCATCGTTATTGTTCCATAAAGAGCCTCTATTTCATGCATAAATGTTGCTTCAGTTTCAGCATCTAATGCAGATGTTGCCTCATCTAGAACAAGTATCTGTGGCTCCCTGTATAGTGCACGCGCAATTGCCAGTCTCTGGCGCTGTCCACCGGAGATCTTCACTCCACGCTCACCGATAATTGAATCAAGTCCGTTTTCCTGCTCTTTCACATACTCGTCAAGCTGTGCCTGTTTAAGAGCGGACCAAACCTTTTCATCATCGATATCTTCGGGGGCAACTCCAAATGCCACATTTTCCCTGATAGTACCTTCAAACAAATACAATGATTGAGAAACATATCCAATAATTCCACTGTACGAATATGGAATATTCGCTATATCTACGTCATCTATTTTGACCTGACCAGCATTAGGAATATGTAATCCTAAAATAATATCTGCAAGAGTCGATTTACCTGCTCCAGACTGGCCAACGATTCCTATCGACTCACCCTTTTTAATCTTCAGATCAAGATCATCAATGATATAATGATCACTGTCCTCATATCTCCACTTTATATGATCAAGGTGCAATTCGTTGTTAAAGTCTCTAACTGATTCGCTATTTTCATCCTTCTTGGCAAATACGTGTGTAGCTTCATATTCCTCTATAGCCTTCATATTATTGTATACAGATCCAAGAGCAGGTCTATAAAACGGAATATAATTCATCGCTGATGCTATTCTCCCCATGGAAGGAAGTATTCTAACACCTGCTACCATAGTTGCTGCCAGAACTGGCAGCATCTGAGAAAAATTACCATTATTTAACGCACTAACTCCTATAAAAATAACTAATCCTACAACAAATATCCCCTCTATTGCATAAGTAGGAATATTTGAAACAATTATTTCTTCTCCCTTCGGTTTTTGCTGTAAGCCTTTCTGCCTAGCATAGGAGTGCAAAAAGAAATCCTGCTTTCTCATAACCTGAACTTCTTTTATTCCGCCAATAACATCCATCAGGATTTGTCTAGTTTCAGCCATTCGCTTTCTATACTCTTCTCCGCTACGCTTCATCCATTTTTTCAAAACCTTGAACATCAGAATAGCGCACAAAACAGCAAGTATTCCCATGCAGATAGCTATCTGCCAATAAGTAATAAATATATACACAAGTATAAAAAGGACAGTGCATCCTTCTACAAAAACTGTAACAAAACATCTGATGAGATCATTAACATGAGATGCATCATCTTCAATATCTCTCATGACTTTTGATGTTCCATAGTTCAGGAAAAAGTCATAATTCCTTTTAAGATAACTATTCAAAACTCTTTGGGAAAGATCCTTCTCTATTCCTAAAGAATATCTCGTGCTATACCAAATATAAAAAATACAGAACACTTCCTTGATTACGTACAATATGCCTACAACTAAACAGATGACGGAAATATATACCCCGACATACCTGGAAGCGCCCATAAAATTCGACAATATCTTACCAATTGTCCCATTCATAAATGTATCCGGCGTAGTAATTATATTTACCAGAACAGAAATTACCGCTATACACATAGTCTGAAGGGTTGCATTTATTAGGGTTAACGCAATCAAAACTACTGCCAATATCTTTTGTCTTCTCGTAAGGACATAAAGAAGTTCCCTGACAATAACTCCTATACCATTGATTCTATCTCTCACGTTTCCTCTCCTAAACAAATCTATATACTCTTATATAACTAAAAATATAACTATAGCCAAAGCAAATAAGCTGATCAGCAACGATATTCTCTGAAACAACGTGCCTGTATATCTTACAATCACACTACCGACTTCATCTTCCGGAATAGTTATTTGAACATAGCCTTCATCATCAGCCATCACATCATAGTATTTACCACTATCAATGTTATATGCCGAATAGCCTTCGTACATAATAAATGGAATATGCACATATGACTCTTCCGGGTTCTCAGATATATCCACTATTACCTGACCATTAGAATCATCGATTTCGTACTCTAATTCAAGGCCATCACCATCAGCTATAACTGTGCGCTTTCTTGCAGAAATGCTCTGTGGCTCAATAGTCTGCGGAATATACAGAGTATCTGTCGTTTCTACTTTATACTCATAACCGGAAGATTTCCTGCCCATAATAACAGGCATAGTATCTCTTGCAAAAAAATAGCCAAAGCAAGTAAACAATATGTACACAGAAGTAACGATGGTAATAGCAAACACTGCCTTTGTAAATCCACTATCATTTTTCCGCCATATTATTTTGGCTATAAAAGCTGTTCCAGCAAGTGCTGCTATAAAGTATATTCTCCAGGTAAATTGAATGAAGCCCAGGATTCTTTCAAATGGGACCCACACTATGCCTACACTCATCAGCACAACAAGTATACCATATATTAAGAGAAGTGCCTTCTCTGTACTGGTAAGATTACGTATCATCCCTCTTGCTATAAGCAAAATGATCATAGCAATCACAATGATTGGTGCCCCACCAACCTCTGACAGAGGAACACTGCGTCCAGTTATTACTGAAAGCGCTGTAGATACATGCATAGGAATAAGTAATGCAAAAACATTCTCTGGTGCATGAGACAATGTATTTCCCACCTGCACATGATATCTATATTTGAATAGTTGCTCCAGCATTGGCAAAACATACCATGAGGACAAAAGCAAACACAATAATGCTGATACCACTGATCCCACAAATAGTTTATTCCTGTTGTCGCCTCTTACCATATCAACAACAAACACTACTACCAAAACAAAGACCACCATAATAGAGGATATAACATGTGAACATACTACGCTGTTAACACCTACTGCTAAAAGAATAATCCCAGTCTTAAAACTGCCCTTGTTGTCACTTCGTCTGGATACGAGGAGATATCCCAAAACTATTATCGGAACAAAAAGAAATGCGAACGCCTCACCAATTGATGCTTTCACAAACAAATCCATCAAAAAATAAGGCTGAGCAGCATATATAAACGCTATTCTCATCGCATTTTGTCTATCTTTACTCCAATACAGTACGCAAACTCTACAAATCACAAAAGTGGCCCATAATAATGTAAGCACCATTATCTTATAAGCTAATACTGGCTGTATTCCCAATAAAACTAGAAGCGCAAATGGATAAAGAAATGCTGTACAATAAAAAATAGGAATTGGATAACCATAGTGGTAATACACATTTCTATATATGTATACAGGAAAATCCCCTACGCTCTTAATTCTACCCAGTTCTCTTCCAAGCTCTCCTATACGCATGACATGAAAATCCATATCAACACCAATAGGAGCACACACCAAATAAGCAACGCTGATAAATACTAAAAACAGCGTTGCTATTATAAACTCTATACTATATTCTCTATTCACACTTTCTTCTGAGTGCATATCTTTCCCCTAGCAATTTCTGATAAGGCAATCGTAAGTACCAATGATATCAGACACCAGACATATATATTTACTGTACCAAATCTTTTGTACACTCCATGAACAAGATTGATCACAGGCACATGAATCAAATACGCATAAGCAGACAAATCGCCTAATACCACAAGACTTCTAAGCACCATTACTCTTCCTATAATATCAGCTATACGATCATTAATCATAGTCAAAGACACGATCAGAAGAACTGCTGGAATAGTGAAATAAAATCCACTATTTATAAACCATCTTATAGGCGATTCAGTCACTTGTCCTAAGCATAATAGCACAATAGAACCAACTATACCTAGTATCAGCATAACCCTGCTCTTATCAACACTTGTATTATATATCTCTTTGTCACCATTCACAGCAAATAAATAGCCCACTTGTATACCAATAATATAATCACTCAGCCTAAACAACGGGCACTCATAAATATACCAAAACGCTCTATCTGTTCCCATATAAGTGACTAATAAAACATCAATGATTATAGTCAGCACATAAGAGATAATCGCTATCAAAACTGGTTTCTTAATCTGCTTGGTCAATTTTACTAATAAGGGTGTCAATAAATAAAAAAAGAAGCTCGCAGATAAATACCATGACACTATATTATACTCACTAAATACCAGACCTATAGAGCCTTCACTCGGCAAGAAGTCTGATATCAACAACAGATTTGTTGCCAATTTTAATATCGATAACATAACTTCCTTGACCATATCAGCAAGATATTTATCTATATTACTAACGCCCCAAAGAAGTATCGCTACAAATGTCATAATGACATGTAGTTTATATATTTTTCGAACCTTCCTTATACCATAAAAAAAACTATTCTGTACACTGACATCATCATCCTTGTCAACATCATGCAATGCATTCAAGAAACCACTGAGAATAAAGAAAACAGCGACTCCCCATCTTGAAAAAACATCATCAGCAATAAGGACATGCGATGCAAATACACTCAGAAAAGCAAAAGCTCGCAGTAATTGCAATGCTAAATATGTTTTTTTTCTTTTACTACTTATTATTTGCATCGATAAACACCGCTCCGCTAGTTCCGCCTATATCTACGCTAAAAGTACTTGTAATATACGGCATAAGCACCACCACGTCCGGATTCATCTGAACCACATAGTCCGAGCTAAAGCCGCCTGGATAGTATTGAAAAAGATAATCTTCATAAGCCAGCTTCAGATAAGGAGCCATAGCTGTGGCATACGAATCTGAAACGAATAAAACAGAAATATCTTGACTTGTCGTCGATACTCCATCCGGAACATGTAATGCTCCATCATACGTATATCTACTCTTAGCATCTCTCATTAAAAAAATACTTGGATTAACCGCTTGTTCATAAAATGAATGCCAAGTCTCTTCTTCATCCACAAATGAAACATCAAATGCAGGAGTGATCAAGTCATAGTCATCAATACCAGCGAAATACTCTCCTACTCTTTGCCCATACGAGCCAAGATGCCATTTTGGATATGTAGTAATATTATACTTATCAATATCTGTAACCTCAGGATTCACAGAAACTCCTGTTTCACTTTCAATCCATTCAGTAATTTTTACAAATGTATAGAAACACGCTTCAGTAGTCCAGTGATGATCAGTAACGTATGTATAGTCATATAAGTCCATACCATCTTTTTTCATGCATTTTCTTATATCAATAATATCTATTCCAGCATCACTTAAATACCGTAAAAAAGCATTAACATTCTCATTACTATAATCTTCAACTCCAACTGGCAACTGCTTATTATCTTCATCAACTTTTAAATTAGGTTGAACAAATAAAAATGGCTTTCCTTGAGCTTTGCAAAAAGCTGCAAATTTTATAACCTCATCTGCACAAGCCTTTATCTCTTCATTATTCTTTTTTTCCTCTGGAGAAATCAAATGTCCATTCATAAGCTTTACGATGCCATTCATTTCTCTTTGACCGATAATTTTTCTAGCAGCGCCATTCATATTGATAAATTTAAACTTTTCAAAAAATGTCGTTGCTTCATCTGTTTCGAATTTATTACCCAAATCGGCAGTCCATTCGTTATAATCCACCTCTTCGTCAACATAAAATCTAACAAGATTAGTAAAACTAATAAAACCAATAACAAAAATAACTAAAACAAGTACAAACGTATTTGTAATCAATGCTACCTTTCGGCTATTCACTTTGCTCCGCTCCTCTAAAAGTTGAAATATATAAATGGATTATGTGCTCCTAAAATAATATATGAAACTGCCCACAAGAACACACTTCCACATACGAGTGGTGATACAACCGCAGCGATATATGCAACCTTAGTATTTGCTATCTTTTCTTCTATCCATTTCATAACAGGAGTAGCAAATAGTAATGCAACCAAAATAAAGAATCCATATTCCCTTAAATACCTCATTATCGAAGCATCAATATTGGCTTCTACACCATATCGCCCCAACATCGCCAAGCAATATCTAATTCCACTCTTCCAACTTGACGAATTAAACATTACCCATCCAAAATTTACTACCAATAAAGTAACTGCTCTCCAAATAATTGAAGCAAAAAACTTCGAGCGTGAGTCAGGCTTAACAAAATATTTTTCTATTACAAGCATGACAAAATAGCCTACGCCCCACAGAATAAATGTGTAGTTTGCGCCATGCCATATTCCAGTAAGAAGCCATACAACAAACATGTTGAAAATGTGCTTTAATACTGAAGTTCTTGATCCTCCAAGAGGAATATACACATAGTCTCTAAACCACTGTCCTAAAGACATGTGCCATCTTCGCCAAAACTCCGTTACTGACTTTGAAATATATGGATAATCAAAGTTTTCTAGAAAAGAGAATCCAAATATTCTTCCTAATCCTATTGCCATATCAGAATAGCCCGCAAAATCATAGAAAATTTGCAGACTAAAACAAACAGACCCCAGCCAAAGCATTAAGGGATTTGTCATTCTAGCATCCATTGAAAAAATCTCTGTTGCAATTATAGAAAGGTTATTTGCAATAATTACTTTTTTAGAAAAACCTATCAAAAATCTTTTGCCGCCTTGCGCAAAGCCTTCTAAAGTACACTGTCTATTAGTAATCTGATTTTCTATAGTAGAGTATCTAACAATAGGGCCTGCTATTAACTGCGGAAAAAACGAAACATACAATGCTACAAACAAGGGATTTTTCTGAACTTTTACTGATCCTCTATATACATCAATAACATAGGACAATGCCTGAAAAGTAAAAAAGGATATTCCTATAGGTAATGCAATTCCTACTATCTGAAAATTGGTCTTAAAAAGCACGTTGAAGATACTTATTCCAAAGTCTAAATATTTATATATAAATAGAATTCCTATATTCAAGCAAACATCAGCTATCATAAACGCTGTTGATAGTTTATTATCTCGAAACTTATCCACCAATATCGCCATTAGATAATTAGTCAAAATAGAACCACTCATCACAAATACAAATTTAGGTTCTCCATAGGCGTAGAAATATAAACTGGCTGCCAATAATATGTAGTTCCTATACTCTTCCTTTGAGAGATAATATAGTATTATCACTATAGGCAAAAACATATAAGTAAAAATCAAACTAGAAAAAACCATATTTAAATCCTTAATTATTTAAAAAATACAAGCTGTAACCCTAATATAATCAAAGGCATTAAATCTCACTACCAAGTTTAGGAAAAATATCAGTATAACGCATTCTAGAGCCTCTAACAATACTTCCACATTTTTATTAAGGAAATTTTGATTTGAAAAATCTTGTAGAATCATAGCTTATAACAATATCCGATTCAGTTATTATGTTTTTTATCTTTAAAAAAGTATCGTGCTTCTTTTATTGGACCTTATCTTTCACTTGATAATCCATATGATAGCATTTCTTGTTCTACAGCTGATGTTGCATTACTTATTTCGAATAACATTCCAACTTCATCTACACCATGACCTATATGATGCGACGAAACTGCTGATACCACATAACAAATATAGAATTTCCATTTATCTCTTTCATCCTGATCTTATGTATTAGATTATACCGATGCATATTCGATCCCAATAATATGCTTTTTCTGACTCCCCCTAAAATATATTTCCCCCAAAATGTGGAAAATGAATTTTGGCTCAAAACTATATCTTTCTGACTTTACTAATCACCTTTTCGCAAAGGGAATATGCCACATTTCTTCCCTATAATACTATTACTACACAAGTTTCTTTACAAATCTCGCAGGATTGCCTGCCCACAATTCATTATCTGGTACATTATTAGTCACTACAGAGCCTGCACCAATAACAGCATTTTTCCCGATATGTACGCCTTTTAATATTATACAGCTTGCCCCGATGAATGCCCCTTCAGAAATTACAATATCGCCACTCTTAATATTAGCGATATTGTTCTCTTTTCGATCCAATATGCTCAATTGATGAAAGTCTGTGGCATATAATTTACATGAACCGCCTATCAAAACATCGTTTCCAATAGTGATGCTTCGATTACCACAACAAAGCGATGAATTTGATATTCCAACATTTTCTCCAATCGCTATTTTACCACCCCCACTTATAAAACACTGTGCGTATATCTCCTCCAATAGGATTATGATTTTTACCAGAATTAATAATAGGACCCTCTCCTATATAAAAATTTCCCTTTCCATAGATATGAATTCTTCCATTGATTGTTACATCTTCTGCTATTACCAATTTATGATGATGGTAATATAACCGTGAATATACTTTTTGTAATAAACTCAATAATCTAGATTGCATATTATCATATCCTTTACAAATTACTATTATACCCATCTTAGTAAAACGCATACATCGCATCACTAAAATAGTCTGTATAAGCTACAAGGACTATATCAAAATCATTATTCTTTATATATTCATACAAACTATCCTCATGCCCTCTCACGTCCCACATGTTCACTTCACCACATCCAAGTGCCAAAAACGGGGTAACAACTATGGAAAATGAATCCTTAACAAGGAGGACTTTGGCGCCATCCTCAAAGTAATTATTTCTTACTATTGTGTTAAGACCTGCATACGGCATGTAACTATAATGAAGGCTTGTGGTATACAAATCATAATCATTACCGAAATTCGATTCATCGAGCAGAATTGAGAAGTCTCCGCTTTTCTCGAAATCATTCTGGACTATATACTCTAACGATGTATCATATGTAGGTTTGATTACTGTAAAATCATCCAAGCTTCCAACCCAGGTTACAGAGTACTTCCTTCCGCCTTCACCCAGCCAGCATTCCTGGTACTCATCATAAGAGAACTGATCCGCATCCAATAATTCAGGTTTGGTATTATATCCCTTGTCACACAAAAATTGCGTTATAGATCTGGCAGCAAACAGTCCCGACTTTGTGTTCCAATGATGATCAGTTTTATAAAATACATCCTTCCTGTTAAGCCCTTGGGACTCCAACTGATTTCTGATATTAAGAACCTCAACACCATATTCATCAAGCTCTTTTAGGAAATCAGCTCTTTTTTCATCCACATTCGAATCGATTCCATATAATCCTGTCCTGTCACTGGAATCGCTCTTAGATGGATAACTGACGTAAGCAAAGCCAACATTATTATCCACGCACACATCCCTTAGTTCAGCGAGCTTTCCAGCTGCATGAGCAGTATTATATCCGGTATACTGCATAGGCATCAGAAAGCCGTCTTCATCTTTTACCACTCTGTCCAGCTCACTTGGTGATAAAAACTTATTAGCCCATCCATATAATTCCTTGATATTTTCTTTATGCGGAAATGAAGTCTCAATAGCTTCCTCTACGTCGGTTTCTCCCAGCTTTATAAAAGTCTGAGTATCAATTATATTCTGAGTAAAGCTAACAAATACGCATATCATTCCCAAAAGAAATACGAACATATATGATTTCTTGGCAATCATACTTCATCTCCTAAAACATAAAATACAAGAATGGGTTATAACTTCCCATGTAGATAAATGACACAGAAATCAGCACACCTATCATCAAAACAACTGCTGCCCCAAACTGTATAATCGCATTACCTGAAAACTTTTTCCTGATAGCAGGAATAATAGGAACAGACAATAACGCAGCAAGCACTATTACCAGTAAATAATTCTGTGCCAGGAACAAGAATCCGCTATCTATCAGATTCTTATTCCCCATACCAATCATGTTCTTAAAGAAATCTTTTGACTGCGCTATATCTTTGGCCCTAAAAAGGACCCACAAGAAGCACACAACAACCATAGTATAAACATGCTGCAGGAATCCGGTTATTTTATTACCATGCTTCCATTCCGGAATAAAACTCTCCGCTATAATAATAATTCCGTATATTACGCCCCATAAAATATATGTCCATGAAGCGCCATGCCAGATTCCGGTAAGGAACCATACAGCCATCATATTTAATAGCCATCGGGCTTTACTACATCTGTTACCGCCTAAAGGAATATAAACATAGTCTCTGAAAAACTGTGACAGGGACATATGCCATCTTCTCCAGAATTCCTTAATTGTTTTTGCAGAATATGGATAATTAAAGTTTTCCTGGAATTCAAACCCGAACACTTTGCCAAGTCCGATAGCCATATCTGAATATCCCGAGAAATCATAATAAATCTGCAAGGTATATGCTATTGCGCCTAACCAGGTATACAGAACAGAATGTGTGTATATATCCGTAGCGCCGAATACAATATCTGATAATGTTCCCAAATTGTTAGCTATAATGACCTTTTTACATAATCCGATTGAGAATCTCCAGATTCCCTGTGTGAAATTATCAAAATCAAATTTCCTATATTCCGCTCCCAGATATTCACGTATATCATGAAATCTTACAATAGGACCTGCTATCAATTGCGGAAAAAAGGAAATGTACAAAGCCATATCGATCGGATTCTTAAGATATAGTTCTCCTCTATATACATCTACAACATACGAAATTGCCTGGAACACAAAAAATGAGATTCCGATTGGAAGTACCATGTTTGCCAATGAATAGCTAGTATGAAAGAATGCATTTATATTGTCTACTACGAAATCATAGTATTTAAAATATGCCATAGTAAATATCATCGCTGACACTGATGCTGTCATGATGATAATTCTCATCCATTTTTCTTTAAACCATGCAATCAACAGCCCGGAAATATAGGCTAGTCCAATTATGAGTAACAAAAGTTTTAAATAATTCTTTGCTCCAATATAGTAAAAGATCAGACTTGCCCCTAACAGCCAGGCATTTGAATATTGAGGTTTGATGAGAAAATATCCCAGCAAAACTATCGGCAAAAAGAAGAACAAAAAGTGCAGAGAAGAAAAAACCACAACAACCTCCCCAAAATGTATGTTCTTTTTCAGAAAAAATCAACAAAAGAATATTGCCATCGCGACAGGGAAGATAGCTAAAACCCGCTTCTTCCCAATCATCTTACATCACCTTCAAATTGATAAAACCACAAAATTATTTTGAAAAAATACTATTTTCTATATGCCCATAATTTGTTCACAAGAAAGTTAATTGGTACAGTGATAACTAGGTTTATCAATGGAGCAATAATTGTAGATACCCCCAACCCATCTATCCAAATAAACAACATAATATTACTCAGTATAATTCCAGTCCCTGCATATGAAATGTATGTCTTTATAAATGTTTTCCACCACACACGACTATCATTGCTTGCAAAAACATACTTATTATTCCAATAATATGAATTAAAAACACTTACTGTAAATCCAATAATGTTTGCAGGGGTATAATGCATCCCCAGACTGACAAGAATCAGATATATCATGTACGAAATAACATTATTCATAAGGCCCACGATTCCAAACTTCACAAACTGGACAAGACCATTCCATGCTTCTTCTCTGAGTTCTATCCTTAGTATCTTATAAATCATCAAATGCAATACTAGCTCTACACATTTCCAAAATTTCTCTATCACTCTCTCCATTGGAGCTTACTCCACTACTACATTCTTCATTATATCGATAATAATACTTTTGCCTTTCTGCAAAATCATTCCCAGCACAACTGGTCCGGCTATAATAAAAACCAAGCAAAGCCATCTGTTAATTTCTGCTATTGAAACCTCCAAATATCCCGTATATATTGATAGAAATAACATGTGGTACAAGAAAATATACAGCGTAAAACCACCCAAATAATCAAATAGTCGGACTAGTATCTTCGACGCTTTAACCATATTTTTTTCTACTATTTCTACTGAATATTTAAACCAAAATAAGATCAAAACAGTTTCTAAAGCATTTGCCCATGTCATTCCTACCTGTTCCCCATGGTACATGCTTCCAAGTTTAAGATTCAACCCTCTGTTCACAAAGAAATATTGCCACACAGCAATAAAAATAGATAATACGACAAAAAACACATATTTCACTCCAGGCTTTAAGCTTACGTGCTTTTCCATATTTTTTATGCACATTCCTAAATACCAAAATAATAGCCATGGTCCTGCAAACAAATATCCACCGCCAATAATTATATCAAAGACATTAGTATAACGAGTGGAGAGATATCCACATACCAACAATAACGCCCAAGAAATGATAAAAAAGTATTTCTTTCTATCACACACATTAATAATGCCAATTAGTATTGGACTAATGAACAACAGTTGAATGTAAACCGCTACATAATACAGCGGAGCAGATGCATTGAAACGGAGTAACCTTTGTAATACCGTCGATACATCAAAATAGCGATCATTATATATCACATAAATCACTGTTGCGAAAAAATAGGGAATAATAATCCCCAAAAGCTTTTTCTTTATCAAAAACTTCCCACGCCTTTCGTAGGAAGAGAATGCGTTATAACCACCTATCACAATAAAGAGGGCCACCGTCCACCAAACACTGTAAAAGATATAGTCATTGGAATACGCATACCCTCTTACATGCTGGAGTACCACTCCCCCGATTGAAAACGTTTTCGCAACATTTATCCAACTTTTTTTATCATGTGCATATGTTGTCATTTTTTTCTACTTCTTTCAAAAAAACATCATAGTCTCTAATATATTCGTCCGGATCATAATGTTCACTTGCAAGGCATAACAATACTGAATCTTCTGAGAAATCATACATTTCCTTCCAAATCATATGAGGTATGTATATGCCTGTATTCGGACGATTAAGTGAATAAACTATTTCATTACCTTTTCCATCCATCATTTTCACTTTTGAATGACCGGAAACATTAATCAATACAAAATCTGTTCTCCTGTTAGCATGTCTACCACGAACAACATCTTGCGTAGATTTATAGATATAAAAGACTCTTTTAGGAATAAAAGGAATATCCTGTTCACCTTCACAGATGGTAATAAGCCCTCTTTCATCTCCAATCGCACCAAAATCAAGAACACTAACATTTAACTTCTCATTCTTCACAAAGTATCCCCCTCAATTCCATTAAATTAGTAATGCAAAAATCTGTTGCTACATTATCTCCAGCAAAACTTCTTTCCCTACATATCAGAACGCCGCAAATTCCTAAAGCAGCTGCAGCTTCCATATCCTCTTTACTATCACCAACAAAGATCGCATTTGTAATATCTATTTCAGAAGATAGTATTGCCCTATCTTTTGAGCATTTCTGATATGTTGTAATTACTTCATCAAAATACTCACTAATACCTATTTTTTCTAATTCCCACCTAAGATTATCATATGATTGACGATTTGTAACAATAATCATTCTTATTGAATTAGCTTTGGCAATTTCCAGCGTTGAAAAAACATCATCAAAAACATCATCAAAAGAAAGTAAATCTTGTCTTTCTATTTCTTCTAACCATGTTTTCTTAAATAATTGATGTCGGAATTCATAGCCAACTAATTCCAGCATCTGAACTTGATTTAACCCTTCTTTCTTGTATTTCCAATACTCGTCATAACTAATATTGCTACCAGATAATTCTGTAAAAAGCTTATAAAGTCTTTTCTTGGGATTCACCAAAGTGCCATCAAGGTCAAAGAAAATGGTATCTATCTTTTTACTTATCAATTACAAGTGCCTCCGGATATAAACTCATAAATTCATTCCAATTTTTGACGTAAGTGTCTATAGGAAGCTTACAATCAATAATTGCCGCCTTATCAGAGTCTAATATTTCATCAAGATTTGTAAACTCAGTTTCAGATGAAACTGCTATATAATCCATATCATATAAAGCTGCAACTTTTTTCAGATCAACACATGCAAACTCGTCCGTATTACTTCCAACGAAGTTATTGTTATAATATATCCTTTGGACTTCACGCATCATACCCAAAGTATTATTGTTAAATACAACAAATTTTATATTCAATGATCGCATCTTAACAAATTGTAATTCTTGCAGATTCATCTGGAAACCGCCATCTCCGTTAAAAGAAACGACTGCGCAGCTGGGAACAGCCATTTTAGCTCCAATAGCTGCTGGTAACGAAAAGCCCATGGAAGCGTATCCGCTTGAAGTAAGAAGGCGTTGCGTTCCCCTTGGTTTCAACCCTTGACATACCCACATCGTATTTTGTCCAACATCATTGGTAAATACAGCATTTTCTGGCATATGTTTCCCTATGTACTCGACAATATTTAACGGATCAATACCATTTGGATTGGCATGTAAATAATCAGCATACCTTACTCTCCATTCTTGTATACGTTTTTCCCATTCAGTGTAATCAGGAATTCTATGCTCTTCTATAGACTCATTTAACCTTTTTAATACCAGCTTAACATCAGCGATAACAGGCATATCGCACGGAAGAGTCCTGCCAAATTCCTTATTATCAACATCGACATGGATGATTTTAGCCTCTGTATATGACTTGGCATATTTACCTGCCTGTTGCTCACCAAATCTTGTTCCAAGAGCAAGTAATAAATCAGCATGTCGCAATGCCAGATTTGCTTCCGGCAATCCATAAAAACCGCTAGATCCAAGTGACAGCGAGCACGCGTCATGTCCATTAAGAGTTGTAACCATCGGAATTCCTGTTTTCGATGCAAAATCAAATAATTCCTTGTCAGCATCGGCAGTATGAATTCCCCCACCTGCAATAATTACTGGTCTGTTAGCAGAATATAACTCTTCGCATATCTGTTCTATCTGATAATCATCTATATTATCATTATTTATGCCTATTTCATAATGCCTTAATTCCTTTGGTATTTCTTCAAACTGAATATCCATAGGCACGTCAACTAAGACAGGACCTTTTCTGCCATCTAACGCAATATGCCATGATTTTTCCAGTTCATATGCAATATCATCTGCTTGCTTTATCTGTACTGCATATTTTGTAATAGGCTTTGCAACATTTACAATATCCAAATCCTGAAAACCATTTAATCTAACTCCTGGATTACTGGCAATGTGAGAAAGTCTATCCTGACCTGTGATAATAAATAAAGGCACAGAATCAAGGCATGCATCAGCACATCCAGCTAAAGCATTGATTGCACCAGGACCTGATGTCACAAGCAATACCCCTGCTTTATGTAATATTCTTCCATAGGCATCAGCAGCAAAGGATGATGCTTGTTCATGAAAGCCCTGATAAAAGTCAATTCCTGGAGTCAATGAAATCTCGTCTGCTATTTTTAACATCATACTTCCATCATAGCCAAAGACGTGTGTAACTCCTTTATTTTTCAGAAACTCCGCAATATACTTAGCAACGATCATTCAACACCCTCACCTTGCGATCTATCCCCAAAATTAATGGCATCTCTTACAACAAATAGAGGCCTGTTTCTTGATGCTTCCAACGTTCTCCATATGTATTCTCCTAAAATACCAAGCGTAAACATGATTATGCCTGAAGAGAACAAAACAACTATAATCAATGTCGCATACCCCTGAATCGGTATCAACCCATTTATCTTAGCTATGGCAATTCTAATGCCATATATCACTGTAAAAAGGAAGAACAGGCATCCTATAAATGACATAATTCGCATAGGAACGTATGAAAAAGCTATCAGTGAATCCACAAATAGTTTCATTTTTTTGGTCAAAGTCCAACTTGATTTACCAATTTCTCTTGTTCTTCTTACGTAATATAGCTTTTTAGGATGAAAACCAAGCCACATGAGTTGAAGTGCAATGTTTGAATTCTTATCATTCATCTGAACAATCTGATTTTTAACATCCTTATCAATCAAATAAATATCAAATCCGCCTTTAGGCATGCTACTATCAACCATTTTGCGCATTACCCAATAAAAAGCATTTGACATCATGTCACTAAAAAAGCCATCATTCCTTGCCTCTCTTACTGCAAAAAGAACTTTTTCGCCAGCTTTCCATTCTTTATACATATTTACTGTAATTTCAGCCGGTTCTTGTAAATCACATGCCTTTACAGTAATGCAGTCACCCGTAGCATATGAAAGTCCCGTAAATGTCGCTGAAATGGCTCCAAAATTTCTTGAAAGTCTAAGCAATTTAATATGATTATCTTTTACAGCCAAAGCTTTCATGATTGACCAGGAATCGTCCGGTGAATCATCATTAATCATAATTAGCTCATAATCGTCACCTTCAGCTTCAAAAGCAGGGACTATATTAGCCATAAAATCCTCATAAAAAGGAATTATATTATCTTCGTTTTTATACACAGAAACTAATACTGATACCTTACTCATCCTGTTCACCCAACCAGCTCAGCAAATCCTATTCCTTCCATTCCGTATCCGTTTCCGGAATAAAACAAATATGTTTGTTTTCCTATTTTTATTATTTTGGCATAACACATCATTTCACTATCAAAATCGCCTGGTGAAACATCCAAATTCAACACGTCATCCATACGAGAAAAATTCTTGCCGTCCTTGGATTCAGCATATCCCAACCTATAGCCTTTAGACAAAGATCTTACGCTATAAATGCATTTATATATTCCATTGTCTATCCAGATGCTTCCTATCGACAGTCCATGTTCATCCTCTGATTCAAATTCAAGAACGTTCTGTCCCTTTCCATTCCAGGAAAGAAGATTATCGGATTCTAAATATCTCTCAGAATAAATTGGCTGCATTTTTCCAGATTCATTAACTAACCATGTTGATTGTTTATAACTATCAGCATGGTACCACATTTTATATGTGGTTCCTTGCTTAATAATGTTTGGAACACACCTAAGATTTTTTTCCGTAGGAATCCTATCAAGCATAGGTACCTCTTTATTCAGTTTTGTAAAGCTTTCACCTTTATCTTTACTCAATGCCGCGCCCGAAAAAATCATATAAGGTATCTTTTTCCCAAGCTGATACCCTGAGTAAAACAAATATAGATCATCTCCATCTTCAAAAAGAGACCCTGTCACCACTCCATTATCGTCATACGTCCCCGCTTCGCCTATATCTATTATTGGCTCAGGACTAAATCCTAGTATACTTGAAGGATTATTAATATCCAAATCGACATATCCAACTCGCCCTATATTATTCTCATCACATAATGTAACAAATATCCTTAATGTCTCTGAATCCAGAATATAAGGCAACGGCATCATTGCATTTTTCTTAAACCATTCAAGATTAAAGGTAGTATGATCAAAAATTTTTCCTCGCTTGATCCATTCCATAAGATACTTTTATATTTCCTTCCAGTCTATAAGTGCTTTCTTCATATCTGCTTCTGTAGTCAAAATAGGTCTATCATCCAGTGAACGAAGCCAAAGTAAACCGTCTTCCAAAGGATTGCATATTTTATTCAGCGAAGGTTTCCTGCCATACAAAGCCAAATCTTTAAATATAGCTGGCATATTCAATCCTGCTTTTTCAAAAAACTCTACTGTTGCAAAAAACCTTGATATATTAATCTCTGTAGGGTTTGGAACACCATTTCTATCACACTTTAAATCAACTCCAAAAATACCATGTGGTTTCCCATTTGTAGCAACAGCTTTGCAACAGTTAATAGATATTTCATCTAACTGTTCTGAAGAAAAAGTAGTTCCAATCTTCGTTATTCCTGTGACACCACTTAAACTCATTGAACTATAAGCCCATCCTCCGCGCTTTCTTCCCTGAGCAACAACTAATTCTCCGTTATCCCATATGGATAGCCATGTCATATTTTCACCAGGAAGATATTCCGCGGCCATATAATTTCCCCAGCCTTCAACTGCATCTATATTCTCTTTTGCCTCATTTATATCGTTGGTAACAAAAGACCCCTTTCCCGCATTACCAATAATCATAGGTCTAAACCAAATAGGTTGGGTTCCATCAGTTAATTTTTTATACGCCTCTTCCAAGTCTTTCATATCCTTGATAATTAAGTTCTCAGGCACTTTTATTCCTGCCGCCTTAAACTTCAACCAAGACTTATACTTATAGACGCAAGTATCTATTGTCTCATAATCAGGAACAAATAATTTGCACCCCCTAGCACGTATTTCGTCCTCAAATTTCAACGCAATTGCCATTTCGACGTCATGCTGAAAATGTACTATATCTGGTTTTTCAATATCCAGAATCTTCAAAAAAGTCTCTTTATATTCCGGTTTAGTACTGTGCGGAATAAGATATCTCTTATGAGCTCTACAAAACATCAAATCATATGGATCTGAACCAACTCCTACAATTTCACAGCTCTCTTGATCATCCAAAAGACAATTTACAACGCCATTTGTTTGTGCGCTTCCTGCGCCAGTAATCAAAATTTTATACATAACATTTACCTTCCAATTATAATTATTTCACAGATACGTTAACATATATTCCGGCTCCAAACTCCGGCATATACTTAATCACCCTTTCTAAACCAAATATAACTTTATCATCAATAATTCCTGCATCCAAACACTTCTGCATCTGAGCATGTGTAAATGGCTTAACAAAATAGGAACCCTCATTAAGTATCTTAAATCCAGCTTTCTCAACTTCCTCTCTAAGGAGTGCCATATCATAAGTTCTACGCCTTTGCATCTTCTGCATCTGTGCACTCTGCTCATGAACGTCTTTTATCAATCCTGCTTCTATCGCTATAAGTCTATGTAACGAATTAGCGTTTGGAACATTAATATGTACAACTGTATCTTGGGCGCATATACTCTTAATTGCTTCTAGCATTTTGCCTGGTTCATCAAGCTCATGGAGCACCGAACTAAGTATAATGAAATCTAATTTTGTATCCAAAGCCTTTATTCGTTCAGTCTCATTTTCGAGGAAACCTCTTACCACGTCCACCTTAAGATTTTCACTTTTAGCAAGCTCTTCCGCATTATCTGCGAACAATTCACCTGGCTCTGCTATAACCATACGTTTATAGTCCTTAAAATCGCAAAAAAAGGGATTCATACCACAGCCAATCTCTAAAATATTGTCATGCTTATATTTCATGCACTGCTCAATAACTGTCTTTTTCCTTATTTCTACTATGGTAGATTCAAATGGTTCATCTACATATTTGTCCGTATAATCTTTAATATCACGCATCTAGTTTCTCCCTTTCCCAAATATAGCATCTATTCAAATAACTATCCGTATTAAAACCCTCTTTGAACATTCCTAGAGATTGATTATATACTTTACCATGATTCAAACTCGCTGTACCATACGAAAGATATTGATACCCTTCATCTCTCGCAGCTTGTATAAGATTTGTATATAAATATTCATTAGGACAATAATCAAGCGCATCGTGCCTACTTGCAAGATACTGTGTGTGAAATACCTTTTTATCACAAAAGTCCCACACCATGCTTCCAGCAATAATACTATCCTCATGAAACACGCCATAAAAAGATGTAACGTCCTTGAGTCTGGCATTCTTAAAATCCAAGATTTCATCTCTGGTGTGAATGGGCACCGTGTCAAATTTCTTCATATTGTCACAAAGTACATCATAAAAAGCTGATACTTCTTCGTCAGATTCTAATCTTCTGAATATAAGATTTGCCTTATTTGCCTTATTTAATTTTCTTCGCTTCAATTTTTCAAAGTTTGTCGTAAAGTCATCTTTAAGATGCTTAAGATCTATATAAAATCCAACTTCACTTCTTATAGAAAAGCCATTTAATTGGAAATAGTAATCGCAAAGTTCATTATGTGTATCTACTGGTGAATACAACCAGTTATGCATTCGTAGTTCGACCTTTGAATACTTTTCTTCAATAAAATATGACACCATTTCCTCAAAAATCCAGTTGTAATTTGTGGTATTAGCATATTCTCTGCCAATAACTAGCCCTCCATATGTACTTCCCGGATGAGCTATAAGTAACAGCCCTTCACCAATTACTGCTGCTGGTAGAACTGCTGCCAAATTGCCTTCCTTAAAAAACAATAATGATGCATCCTTAAAAGTTCCCGGTGGATGATAATTGTAAAAATTTCTGGTCTGCAAAAAATTGCCATTTATACTTTTATTGAGGACAAAATCATCCCATTCGTCTTCATACTTATCCTCATAAGTTACTATCATGTGAACCTCCGAAATCGTTGATAATACTTATAACATAATCCTGTTCTTCATCTGTCATTCCAATGTATAACGGCAATGATAATACTGTATCCGCATATTTCTCTGTTATTGGAAGCATTCCTCTGCTCATTCCCAGGTACTTATATGCTTCTGAGAGATGTGGCGGTATAGGATAATGTATAATTGTTCCTATATTTCTTTCATCAAGATAACGCATTAACTCGTCACGTTCATCACACCTAACCACAAACTGATGCCAGATATGTGTAGCCCCATGCCTTATTTCCGGCAGTTTGATTTTCTCATTTTTAAGCTCTGATAAATACCTCTCTGAAAGAGTTCTTTTCTCTTTTTCTAGCTCGTCCATATGAGACAAACGGACGCGAAGCAAAGCTGCCTGCATTTCATCTAGCCTGGAATTGGTTCCAACCACTCTGTTAAAATACCGCTTTTCACTACCGTAGTTTCTAAAAACTCTTACCTTCTCGGCCAATTCATATTCGTCAGTTACAATAGCTCCTGCATCTCCAAACGCTCCGAGATTCTTAGATGGATAAAAAGAGAAGCATCCTATATCTCCAAATGTTCCAGTCATCTTTCCATCAAACTTTGCTCCATGCGATTGAGCGCAATCCTCAACTACCCTAAGGTCATGCTTATGTGCGATATCCATAATCGGCTTCATATTTGAAGCCTGACCATAAAGATGCACAACAAGAATAGCCTTTGTGCGCTCAGTAATTTTATCCTCAATCTTCGAAGCATCCATATTGAAGTATTCATCCGGTTCAACAAAGACAGGCGTGGCACCATTTATAGTTATTCCCATAACACTTGCAATATAGGTGTTGCCTTGAACAATAACTTCATCTCCTTCTCCAATTCCAAGAATACGAAATGCAATCCACAGAGCATCAAGTCCACTGGCCAGGCCCACGCAATACTTACTGCCAATATATTTTGCAAACTCCTCTTCAAATGACATGACTTCTTTTCCAAGCACATACCATCCGCTCCGAAGCACCTCCAAAGCCTTACTCTCAAATTCTTCCTGATATTTATAAAAACCCCGATCTAAGCGGTTTGGATTTATTCTACTATCAACCATATTTCAACCCTTTTCTAAAGCTAATCATAGATAATTCTATCTTTCATGTAGCGATAAACATTTATTATTTACTAGTCAATAACATATAGTGTAATTTACCTCCCCAATTTTCCAACGTCTCTTCTAATGCAACATTATAGTCATTGCTAATATCTTCTTTTACCTTTTCAGAATTCATATTTGAGAAATCAAAGTAATACAATAAATATGCTTTTTTATCCGATTGTTCTATATTAAGCATTTCACTGTATGAGATTGCATCTATGCGATATGTATCTATATTCGAATCATTATATATCACTCGCTTCTGGTTATTCTTATCCCATGCAGCATATAGGTGGTTGCCCTTTAACGTGTCCAATGCCATAACATCAGCTCTATTTATCACATCCTCATCAGCATAAACGATCATGTATTCTTCAGAATAATTCACTTTTATCATCATCTCATCTATAAGCTCATCTATATATGAATACGTGTAATTATTTATAATATTATCTCCCAAAATCCCTTTTTTCATCTCAGATGCAACAATATACCCTTTCCCAGTCGGGTATCTGTTAAACATGAAATCTGAAACCACATCTGTATTATAAAAAGTCTGTATAGATAATATTAGCATAATGATAGCATTACATATGATAAGCATTCTTTTCTTTTTTACCACTACGGCCAGAAATATAAGGCTTATGAACCAAAATGTCACCACCCAAAAGACGTTGTAGCGATATAACGCAAATGTTATATAAGTGCAATTAAAAAGTGCATATACAATCATAGTGCCTATTAAAGGGCATAACGCATTCCAATCATATGTAGATAGCAAGTGATGTTTGTACATATAAAAAAAACTAATAGTAACAATCAATGAAGCTATCCAATTATAATTTAATCCAAACATATGAATCAGCTTGCATATAATGTATTTGGGATAAAACCCAAATGCAGTTACGTCAGTACCTTTTTGCAAAACCTCGCTATATCCAACAATCCATTTATGGCTTCCCTTGTCAGGAACTTCCCATGTCAAGACATCTCCCTGAGCCATAAATATAATTATTTCTGCAAGCGCAACCAAAATGCATACTAAAAAAAATGGATCAAAAACAACACTCTTTACTATACTCTTAACGCTTTCCTTATGAAATAAAGCAATTATTATATAAGAAAATGCATATCCAAACAATAATATACTACCTGTCTCTTTTGTCTGTAGCATGCAAAACATCCAAAAGAAACATAAAACATACTTTTGATTTATATGTGAATACCACATATATACAAAAAAGATAAACAGCATATAATCAGGATTAACATGTGAAAATGTTCCCCAGAATATAGGAACACACTGAAGTGTTATACATATCGAAAAGGCAACTTTTTTGTCTATTCCCAGATTATCAAGACATATCCTATAAACACATACAACGGCGAAGGCGCTCATGATTGTATTAATCACGCAATAGCCTATCGAATTTCCTAAAGAAAAAAACTCCCCTATCATGCTAAAAAATGCAAACATAATAGTAGGATGTCCCCAAATTTTAAAATTCTCCCAGATATATATTAATGAAAACTCAAAATCCTTGGCACCTTTATAAATATCCCCCCAATATATTCCACCATCATATTTTTGAATATAGTGGAATAGCGGAATTCTTAACAATACTACAAGCGCAAACAAAAGCACTTCCAATATAATTTTTCTATCCCAAGATATCCTCTTTATACTAAGTATTTTTATTATACTCCATGCCAGCATTAGTATTATCATTGGCACGAGCCAAAAGAACACTGCTCGAGGTACATTTTTCCCAAGCAAAACATACCTATAAATCGCCGCAAGCATAAAACACACAATAATTGCGACCATGACAACAGCTTGGTCTACTAAACAAGCTAATTTATTATTTTTCATATAAACCAACCCCTTCAGTGAAGTCTTTTTCCTGTTTTCCCACGCAACACATATCGAATTATCTAGTCCATCATTCATATCACTTTTATCTTTTACGCCACATTGTCGATAATGCTATCATAAGCAACTCCGTCACCCTTTTGTTGGCATAGCGCTATTAGCTTTCCAACTAAATCTGTAATGCATTAATCACAGTATCATATCTGTTTTTCCACCTATGATTTACTATTACATATTTATAATTCTACTCAACAATACGATCATATTTCTGAAGATTATTTATAAAATAATCGATTTTTTCAGCAAAATCTTCTTCTGTTACTTCTATCATCGCATTTTCATAGGGAAATAGGATATCAAATAAGTTCTTGGGCTTTAAACCCAACCATTAGGCTCTTACAAGCCACAGCCTCATAAAATCTGGCAGTACCTTCCGATATTTCTCCCGCCTTATACTCATTATCAATATTTTGCGGAGCTTGCAAAAAGAATCTAGATATCGCTATTTCTTTAGCGAAATCATTAACATCCGATATAGTAAGCATCGCGTTTCTCTTGTATTTCAACAACCTTATTCCCTATGATACAGGATGTTTTATAAAAGCCTTTCTATATTCACCCTAGCTTTTCTAGTAAAGGTAATTCTTATCACTAACAAGCATTTTATTAGTTACCAAGTAGTTTTTAGCCCATTTATATAAAAATTTCAGATTTTCTTCCAAGCCGGATAAATATTCTGCTCTTACTTTCAGAAAATGCATTTATACAAATTACTTTATTATGCAAGGAATACCTATATTCAATACTTATAGATTATTTCCTACGGCTGTATAGCTGATTATTAATAAATTGTAATAGAGTTTCATAAAATCTGTTAAACATCAATGGTACCAAAATTCCTGTAAAAGCATAAACAAGCCACCATATCCCCACATTTCCTTTCAAGCAAGGAAATGCCGCCACACAGAATCGAGGTAATCTATAATAATACGAAACAAAATAAGCCACTATTTTAAATGAAAGATAATGCAACACAAGAATTACTCTTGTTCTCTTTCCAATATAGCACAAGGTATCGTTCATCCATTTAGGCATGTATATCACAATAGCTTCCGACAAATAATAAGTAAATATCCATCCGCAAAGTGACACCAAAATAAAAAACAAAGGATTAACGTAACTATTATTAGAAAGAGATATAGTTTGTATTCCGCTTTGAATAAATAAGAACACAGTGCTTGAAATCCATAATGTAAGCCTAACTAGGTTAGGTATTTTATCAAAAACTCCCTTATATTTTTTTATTATTACACCAGCGAGAAATAGCCAATAAAAAGAGCACGTCTGTGGTATTGCTGGGACAATTACGTTATTTACCGAACAATAATATCCAATCGATAACAACACTATAGAAACTACTGCCTGTACCATAATGGTATTATTTGGTAATATCCTTTTTATTAGCCATTCCATCAGACAATAGCATATTGAAACAGTAAAGAGAATTTTTAGAAACCATAATGCCACGCCAAGTTGTGTGTTCATCCTAAAGCTCAATCCTTTAATTATTTCTCTCATCATTTCTTCTTTTGTCATATAGTCATGCACTAAATCATGACCATAATAAGGCACATATTCCTTTATACGTTCATCATTCGTATAAACATTTATTACGATAAAAAAATTATGCAGTATGGTAAAAACACTATTCCAAATGAAATATGGCAACCATAAATACTTAATCTTCTTTAATACAAAAATACCTACTCCCTTTAATGAATCCGAATACTTATCTTTAAAAGTGAAGCCTGATGCCATAAAAAAAATTGCAACATGAAACAAATATAGGAAATTCATGAAAGGAGCCATCGTGTGTCCAACTACCACCATAATAATTGCCAAAGCTTTTAATACATCTATTTCTTTATTTCTATACGAACCATCAGTACTATACAGCATGCTCATCTTAATCTAACAATTCTCTCTTTCCTATTTGCAATCTATCAAACTTTCTTTCATCCTTGATATTTAACCACAGCATATCCTTCTGTAACAATTTCGCAATTTTGATTAGTAACGACTGTATTCAGTTTATATATCCCCTTTTCAGGATTAATGATATCAGACACTTCGACACACACTGTAACTGTATCATTTATATAAACCGGTTTTTTAAACTTAAGATTTTGCTCGAGATATATTGTTCCTGGCCCAGGCATTTTAGTACCTAGCACAGTTGAAATCATACTTCCAGAAAGCATTCCATGAGCAACTCTTGTTTTAAAAACAGATTTCTTAGCGCTTTCTTCATCAATATGTATTGGATTAAAATCTCCAGTTATTCCAGCAAATAACGCCACATCAGTTTCAGTAATTGTTTTTGCAAAAAAAGCTTTTTTCCCTATTTCTAACATCATTCCCTCTTTATACATCCCTAACAACTTTGGCCGGAACGCCCATAACTACTTTATTAGCAGGTACATCTTTGGTTACTAACGCAGCTGCTCCAACAATAGAATTGTATCCAATTCTAACCCCTGGTAGTAATGAGGCACTAGCGCCAATGGTAGCATAATCTTCAACTATCGGCCCCGCAAGTTTCTCTGCGGCTCCTTCATCTCTCGCCATACTATTATCATTGGTTGAAGATACCATAACACTAATAAAACAATGATTACCAATTACCATATTGCCAGTAATATGCGCATTATCCATAATCCTTGTATGGTCACCTACTGTAGTCTCATAGTTTACGGTAACATTCCTACTAATAATGTCATATGCTCCTATCCTACATTTCTCTCGAATAGAGCAATTATCACCTATCAAAGTATTATTCTTTATTACTGTATCTGTATAAATAACAGCCCCTGGACAAAGTATACAATACTCACCTATTTCAGTATCGCCATACTCCTTTCCATATATTTTAGCTGTGCTCCCCGGAGATGTCGGTATTTTTCCAACAACTACATGATCATACAATTCTGCACCTTTCCTAATAATAGATCCTGGATATAAAACCACATAATCATGTATTATAACCCCCTCTTCAACGACAACATTTTCATGTATGATGGCTGTCTTTGCTATTTGGGCTTGTTCACTAATCTTATTCATTACAAATCACTCCTCTGTTTCAACATCATTTTATAGTTACAAAAATCTCATTCAGTACACATTTTATAAAATCACCCATTAGTCTGTTTATTCAAAACCGAACGTTTTAACCATCCAAAAACAAACGTAAACATCTTTGGAATAGAAGTAAAATATATTCCCTGAAAAAATGGTTTCTTGTATCTCTCAGGAATAGAAGCTATTACCTTCTTGTAATCATCCCTATCACTACTGATCACCATACTAAGGAATCCTGTTGCATATACGCCAGCATACCATCCAGAAAAATCTATCTCATCCGCCCATCTGCTACTCATTCCATTTAATAGTTCGACATGATGCTTAAATTTCTCAAATTTGGAATATCTTGAGTTATAGTTCTTCTTATCCTCTGTTGAGCTAACAACTCTGTGTGCATCTGCAACAATATCCAATATGTACACGGGCCCTTTTCTTAGGATCAGAACCTCATCTACTGCATCGTCAACATATTGACTAATCTCTTGTGCCTGTCTAAAGTATTCCCTACCTTCTTCTGTAAGAAAGAAGTTTCTCATAAAAAAGCCATGAAGCCCTAGTGGAATACATTTTTCATAATCCTTTATAGTATATTCCCTATTTAATAGACTCTTATCGCTTGGAACTATACCATATGCTGTTTTCTCATTATCCATTCTTAGTTCTACAGCATTAAACACAGCAACATATTGCGGATTTTGATCCAAAAAACTAGCCTCTTTTTCTATCTTACTATCATCAATCCAATAATCATCCCCTGACAAAACAGTGATGTATCGCCCACGACACATAGAGCGAGCTTTATACATATTTGAAGGTATTCCTATATTATGATCATTTAAGTTGACTCTAATAATATCCGGGTATTTCTCTGCATACTCTTTCAATATATCTCTTGTCGCATCTTGGGAAAAATCATCAGATATTACTAATTCATATGAATAATGCGTATTCTGAGCTAATACACTCTCAATTGCCTGTCTAATATATTTTTCATGGAAGTATGTAAGCATATAAACACTTACATCTATTTCTCTATTCATATTTCTTCTTGTATGATCATTTTAGAAGCTAAATATCATACTTTCCCTTCACTTTTCTCTATATAGTTCATTCGACTTTAAACATATTAAAAATGTACATTATTTGAATCCATTATGACTTATTTAGTGGCGGCAGCTACCCATCTAAATATTTAGCGCATACAACAATTAACTTACACACTTTATTTGCATAGTCAAACGGGTCTGGCATATTCACCGATATGATTATTTAACATTTCTTTTTTGGCAGTTAAAAATCGGGATTATTATATCATACCAAGCAGCAATCCCTAAAACGAAAACTAAGATGATATATAAACACCTTGTTCCCAGGAATTTCAATCAATTTCTTTGGCTATAGTATATGTTGTTGCCTTTACTTGCTATTAGTCCGATAGGCAATTACATTTTATTATTTTATATGTGTCAAAAATGTGATAATCCTCATTTGGACTATCCAGCGTAAGCGGCCATTTTTTCTGGAGCGATGGAAAAACAAGATCAAAAAACTCCTCATACTCCTTCTTTTCAAATAACAAAAGTAGTTCTTTTAAAAGTTTCTTATATTCACTCTCAATTTGACATCGCTCTCTTTTGGGATGATGGCCATGTATAAAGTCTATATTCTTTTTAAAGCATTCTGTCTCTGCTAATAGCTCCACATACTTGTCAGCACTTTCAAGATGCTTGGTCAATGCTATTTCTTCCTGCATTTGCTTGGAAATATTATTATCTAGAGCAAGCTCAAGCATTAAATTCTTAACCATATACTTAGATTTGATTCCAGCAACTATCGGAGTTGCCAATGATTCATACCCTTTTGGCACTACTATGCATCTTTTACCTTCGAATATAATAGTAAGCATTTCCAAATATAGAAGAACTCTAGATATATCTGTTCCACTTTTATTATTCTCACCCAGCAGAGTCTTGACCTTATAAACATGCACCTTGGTATTATTTACCTCTGACAAAAACTCAGATTCAAGTGTAAAGTATAGCAAATGCTTTTCACTGCTCTTTATCTTTATAATATATGCATCTGCCATATCATCTAGCGGAGTCATTACCGCTTTCCAGGTCTCAGGAGATATCTTATTGTACTCCTCGTCCAATTTAGCATAAAAATATATATCCTTATGTCTAATTTCATTAAGTGGAATCATTTCCTCATCAGTACTTGATTTCCAAAAATTGCTGATATTTACATCATTTATCAAACTCTCAAAGCTTTTCTCTATTTCATCAACTCTATACTCCGAATACTGTGCCATGAGATATAGCAAGAAACCAAAGACATTTCCAGCCTTCGATTTATCCCATTTTGTGTCTTCTCCAAGAAATTCATCAATCAAATTGTGGCACAAATCTTTCATTTCTCCCACCACAACATTACTTAGTTTTTCTCTATATGAATCTAGTACATTACACCTATCAAGCGTTAATACATCATCTGCCGCATCTGAAAATAGATTTAATTGATAATCTAATACTTTAAAAATATTATGCATATAGGACATCCCATAGCTAATTTCATGTACATCTACTAATACATTTCTATACAATAAGCTATGCTCATATTCGTGCCTAACTGCATCTAATGATCCAATAGCCATTTTTCCATCTTTAACAAACTCGGCCACCTGAGATTCATATGGTATTCTAGCCTCAAATATACAATTGCTATTGATATCTAGCTTTTTATACCATAAACTTCCTCCCATCATGGTAATATTGTGATGCTTAAGCAGCGAAGCAAAACCTATCTTCTCGATATCATCCTCTGATTCCCCCAAGATACTCATTCTATTGATAATCTCTTTTTCAGCTTCATAATCTGATTTTTTCCCAACAATAGAAAGGTTAAAATAATCCATTGTTTGTCTTTTTTCTTTATCGAGATAATAACGTGTTGCATCCCACTCCCTGTATAACCAGTCATTAATCAATTCGCATTTATCCTTAGTATTAAATACATAATCCGAAACAGATAAATCCGTCTGTGTGAACTTATTATCGTCTAGTGTAACAACAACTCTGGTTCCTCTTAGCATGTTTGTTGTGCAATCTTCAACGTAGATATAACCTGTTGTTCCAGGATCATCTATTGTAATTTTCTTAGTTGCTTCATCAGATGTCTTTGTGTAAAATTCTATCTTTTCTGCAACCTGGAATACTGACTGAAGACCAATACCAAATGCCCCAGATGGCCTAAGCATTTCTGGGATTTTTTTTATGATGTCCTTAAGTCTTTTGCTCTTGCCTTTTAGCCCAGCTATGACAGGAATTTCAGAATCTGATATTCCTGTTCCATGGTCAGTTAGTTCAAATATGGATTTGTTATCCTTTATATATAATCTTCCCTCAATATCATAGTCGTGGATGTTTATCTTGCCTTTTTCTATTAGAGACATGACAGTTTCAAAATCAACAGCCCCGTCACTTTTTTGTTCGCAATCCAAGAATAGCTGAATCAGTGATGCATCCATAGCATTTTGTATCAGCTCTCTGACAAAAACCTCTTTTCCCTGATAAATATTGCTGCCCTGCAGTAATTTGACTGCTTTTTTTGCATCCACCTGAATTTTTGTATTAGCATATCCAATCCATCTTGCATTATTATTGATCAAAATGTCGCATTGCTTAATTCTAGGGGGAAGTATAGCTTTATTAGGGGTAATCTCATCCCAGTTGCGCAGCATAAAATCTGTAACAGATTTCATCCAGTCCATCCACTGACGCATAATACGATAAACCTGTACAGATTCACAATTTGCCCCAATTTCAATTCTGCTTGTTTCAACCAGATATCTTGTAACGCTCTCATGCTTCTTTTTGTGAAGCTCAGACAACATAGGCATTCCAGAGGATGCCTTGAGAATATTCATATCAAATCTATCTGTATCCATATCCATCAGATCGCCAAGACACAGGAGAGATGCTATAAATCTGGGGTGGAAATAATCGTTAAAAAAGCCATTTTCCTTGTATGGCATTCCCATAATGTCATCAGGATTCTGATCGTGCATCTTGCAGATTGCTGCTAAATGCTTGGTGCAACGCTCTCCCAAAACATTTTTTATGGATTCAGACTTTAAAATATAATCAGAGCTTCTTTTTGCATGGTCTCTCCTAAAGACATTTTCTATAACAATGCCGACATCCGCATATAATTGGTAAGCATCTTTTGTTCCTTTAAAAGAATCTGGATAATTAAGTATACTGTCGACTATCTTTTGAACATCATCATAACTTGTATCCATGCTGCTCTGTAAAATATCAGCAAAATCTTCTTTAGAAAAAAGAGCGTCAATCTGCGCATGATCAATAGACATGCCAACATCGTGCGCATAACAAGACAGCGCTATCATCATCTTATCACTTGTCGACAGTAGCTTAAGATTCTCCTCCCCAAGGAGTCTTTCAATGTATTGGATTATCTGCTCAGAATGAGACTGATCATGCCTACTGAAATGAATGAAATAATGTGGCACTACTTTCAGCTTATTCTTCAATTCAAGAACAATACTGTTATACCCTGTAATCAGCTCCCCATACTTAGCATCATCTTGCTGTATTTTCTCTATCATACCCCTAAATCCCCTCCAACTGTCTGTCATATAATTTATTATAACTTCTGTGCCACGAAATGGATGCGGTATGGAAAATCCATACCGCATCCATTTCTGCTATTATACAACATCACAATAATGAAAGATAGAATGTAACTGCTTTCTAAATGTCATTTCGACAAAGATTGATACAAAATCCTCCAAGCAAATTGATTATCCCCAAAAACAACGCTGATAACACATCAATGTCATCAGCGTTGTAAATAGGTCGATATAAATGCAATCCCGTTTTTTGTAAGATCAGCCTTACACTTCCTTAACCCACATGCCGTGAAGATTACAGTACTCGTAAACTGCTACAGCTTTTTCGCCAGCTGGAAGTACGAATTCAGCAACCGGCTTCTCTGAAGGCTTCAGGTACTTGATCTGAGCACCAGTTGTTGTCTCAAGTGCAATGAACTGGATGTAGTGATTATCCATCATAGGATGTTCCACTTCGCCAATCTGAACCTTAACAGTGTTTCCCTCTACTGTTACAGCTGGTACATGCTTTTCTACTGCGCCATCAACAGCACCTGGTACAAGCTCTTTCATTGGCTGTCCACAGCACACTACCGGCACGCCCGAATCATTAAGCTTGGTGATAATGTTTCCGCAAGTTTCACATCTGTAGAACTTCATGAGAATGCCCTCCTTCATTGAGTTGATAAGTGTAATATCATTATATCATATCTGTTCTTCCATCTATGATTTGCCATGACATATTCATAATTCTTCTCAACGATACGATCATATTCCTCAGGATTATTTATAAAATAATCAATTTTATCTGCGAAATCAGCTTCTGTTACTTCGATCATCGCATTTTCATACGGAAAAAGCCTATCAAATGAGTCCCTGGGCTTGATTCCAACTATTAGGCTCTTGCAGGCCATAGCTTCATAAAATCTTGCAGTAACTTCGGAAATTCCTCCAGTCTTATTCTCATTATCAATATTCTGCGGGGCTTGCAAAAAAAATCTAGACTTAGCTATTTCTTTGGCCAGATCATTAGTGTCAGGCACTGTAAGCATTGCACTTCTCCTGTACTTAAGCAGCCTTATTCCATATGATATTGGATGTTTTATAAGAGCTCTTCTATATTCAGCCCAACTTTTCTGGTATAGATAACTCTTATCATTAACAGGTATATTCTTGGCTTCCAGATAGTCTTTGGCCCATTTATGCACAATTTCAGACTTTCTTCCAATCTGGATAAAAATTCTGCTCTTGCTTCCTGAAAATGGATGGAAAAACTCTGCATCCATTGACTGCGGAAGAGCTATCACTTTGCAGTCAAGTATTTCCTTAAAGTGCTCCTTGGCCTTCTCATACGCGAAGCAAACCATTAATGGGCTTATATCTTTAAGTACTTTTTCCTGATTCTCCCATGATGTTTCCCAGGAATCAAAGATATATATTATAAGCTTATCATGTATCTTTTTAAGCATTTCAAGGTGAATCAGCAAATCTGTTTCACACATAGTAGCAAAAAACACATACTTCTTGCCGTCTACTTTACCGAGTGCACTTTCATCAATATTAGATCCAACGCCTTTTTCTGAAAATGCCTGGATATTTTTATGGCAGACTTCTTCAGAGATACAAATAATCTCTGCTCCACGTTCTTTATTAAATTCGTTTTCCAATCCAAGAATCGTATCGTAAGAAACATGATGTTTCTTACAGCCTTCTCGGATTGATAAAACTGCGAAATCATTTTGAGTCATATTCTTCATCCAATCGATTATTCTAAATAATAATATAGCTGTTTTCCAGCCTTAATCCATTAACTCCGGCATATTCACCTGTGTGATTTTTAACTTTTCTTTTTTTCTGTTGCTCTTTGCTGCTCAAGCTCTTCAAGTTTTGGATCATCTCCTTGCATTTTTATTCCCCCAATTTACTCATCTTCTTCGGAAAGAGCATCTACCAATAGTCTCAAATAGTTATTTATTTCTCTTTGATTTTTGATGAGGATTCTATTCTGCTATCCCTCATAGCAACTCAAATGGTTTGAGTTCCTCCGCACATTATCAATATTTGTTTTGATATCTCTTCTGCAGAAAAGCGCTCTTTGCAATATCGGGATATCTTTTGCCCATCATAGTTTCCTATCGTATCCATCATAGTCTGCATAGCTGCTGCAAGTCCATCGACATCTTCTATATCAACAAGAAGTCCGTTTGAATCATTCACAAAATCCTCCGGTCCTCCGCATTTTGTTGCAATTACAGGAGTTCCTGTAGCCAATGCTTCTATGTACACAATACCAAAGGTCTCGGATCTACTTGGAAGTACAAAGCAATCACTATTTGCCAGCCTCTCCGCAAAGTCTTTTCGCACATAAGATCCAGTGAAGGTAATATTACCTATAACGCCAAGTTCTGAAGCTAACTCCTTGATTACTGGAATTTCTGGTCCATCTCCCATGATTGTCAAATGGCTATTAGTAGTTGCTGCATTTACAAATTTGGCATACGCCTTAACCAGAATGTCAAAACCCTTACCGTGGTTAGCGCTTGCTGCCGCGAGGAATTCAAAAACATCTTTTCTGTTATTGTCTGGCTTGCTGTACTTAAATTCACTCAGGTCTACGATATTAGGTACTACGACGCTGTCTGCGTCGTAGTTTTTCTTGATATCTCTGCCGAGGGCGTTGCTGACCGCAATAACAGCTTTGGCGCCCTTTAACGCTTTTTCTTTTCTCGCCTCTATCTGGTCACCTTCATTAAGAGGAGTGATATGCTCTGTAATAATGTAAGGAACATGCCGCTCTGCGCAGTAATCCGTTACAGAAATTGCCTGCTGACAGCAGTGGGCGTGGATACATTTGGGAGTTCCGAACTCTTTTTCAATCCTTGCTATAGCTCTTTTAAAAGAAAAATCCTGAGCCTTGTATTTAAGCGTTGGAGAAAATGGCCCCCACGGGAAGTTATACTCTATTACTGGAATTCCTGCCCTATCAAATCTATTGTATCCCCATTTACGACTACGCCTGAAAGATCTCATATCCAAAGCCAGAAAAACTATCTTTTCACCAGCATCATGAAGAGCTTTGGCCTGATCGAACTGGAATATGCCGTTTAATGGATATTTTTCCGACGGGCATCCCCAGGATACTTCTAATATATAATTACCGTTTGTAGTTTCATTCATATAATGTCAACTCTCTTAGTTTACTGATTATTAGGTATCACCAAGCACTTTAATCGCATAGGAACATGTCGCAGTAACTTCCACCTTATTACGCTCGGCTTCTTCCAACACTTTATATACCAAGCGCTTAGCTATTCCTTTACCTTGGTAATCTGAAGACACTCCTGTGTGATAAATGTTCCAAGTGCCGTCAGTTACCTGACAAACGCATTCGCCAATTTCCTTTCCATGGTCTGTCGCTACGCTTCGGCAGTTATCCAAATCAAGTGTTACATCGATATCATGCTTATACAAGCAGGAAAGTGCACCAGATGGGCACTGACTAATTGCTTGCCAGATTTCTTTGGTCTCCGCATTGTTAAGATTGATCCATGGCTTTTGCCCAGGGCAAAAGGTCTTGGGGCTGCCATTGACACATCTTCGTGCATGGAAGCATTTATCAGAATTCCAAAATACTACGATATCATCATTCTCATACGTTCTGTGCATAGGGTTCCTCCGATGCTCATTAATATAATAAATACATGTGAAGTAGCTTTTGACATCATTAGTCTTACATTTGTTTGCCTTTCAGAACATAACCCTTTCCGGCATACATTCCCTCAATCACCTCTCCTATCCCTATATGAACTTCAATTGAATGAAGTGGTGGCTCTTTTACCTCAGTAACATAAACGCTCTCTCCAACAGATGCAGATAAAATCTTCATCAGTACTGCTTTATCATTTTCATTTACTATACCATTTTGGATCATGGCCTGAACTGCAGTAAACATGCTCATAGCAGAAATACGTTTTCTTTCAGACATTAAGGAAGTGCAAATACTCTTGTTTAATCGAGCAATAGCCAACAAGTCATTTGTACACATAATATCAAGTCTACTGCTAGGTAGCTCCGCAAGCAGCATAATAGACAGTACAATAAGTTCCTCAGCTAGACTGTCTCCAGTTTCTTTCATTTCCTTGATATCAGTTATAAAATCCGCTATAAATGTAGCTTTATTAGGTGCAGCAAATCCAAAATCATAAACCTTTCTGGTAGAAGCATTGCTGTATACTATTCTGGATAGCTTTGAAAGATTCGCCTTGTTATCACATAGCTTTTTTACAAATGCAGTATTACGTTCAACTGTACTATAGTTTGTATATTCTGATAAATGCTTTGAAAGTGATTCTTCCCTCAAAACTATTATCTTGAATCCTTCTATACTAAGACTATATAGAAGTTTTTTCTCATAGATGCTAAGTTTATATGTAGTATCTCGCATCTCGTATAATACTAGACTTGATAGAACAATCGCTATTTTTCCATCGTTCCCTTTCTTACCCATCGATCTAAATAACTTTATGATCTTGGTATCATCTCCCAATTGCTTCAACCTTGATACAAAGCAAGAATCAAGAAACAGCGCCATAGGCGCCCCAAGAATTTCTTTTACCGCCAACGCCTGATCCGTTATAGCATATTCTGCAATCTCTTGTTCTAGCCCAATAATAATCTCGTCAATTCGCATATCAAGCCTCCCTAATAGCCTCATATGCTTTGTCCATACCATCTAATCGATATTCATAATCATCTTCCGACATTATTCCCATCTCAAGATTACGCTTCGCTTGTACTATAGCATTCTCTTTAAATATAGCATAATCGTCCTCTTTGGTAGGCATAATTATTGATGTTGCGCCTAGTTCAACAGCAACATTATTGAAAACCTTTTTAAACTTCTCTTCATCGTTATTAGCTAGTAGATAATTGATAAGTTCATTGTCATCTCTGTCCAATACGCCTGTTTCAAAGCATCTAATCACAACAGACATGTATGTAGTCTTGTAATATCCCATAAGGCCAATTATATTAGCTATTTCTCTGGCATATTTCTTATGACTAGGGTTTAAATGTTTGTACCCGGCATTTAGCATCGCTACTACCATAGTAAAGTCTTCTCTTGGCATAAGAATACTACCCGCAAAAGCATTGGCCAAGTGTTCATCTTCATTATCTTCATAGGTATCAATATATACGTCTGCACAATTGCTTGTCTTCTGGGGTTGCACCAGCAAATGATATATCTCATGAGCAATCGCAAAATTATTATCAGCCAAGCTCTTATTAGTATTTACCACAAGATAACTATATCCATTTAGCCTAAGCTGGAAAGCACCTATCTCATTACTCTTCATAGGAATATGAATAAGCTTATATCCTCTCTCCATAAAAAGAGATCTTGCCACAGCCTGAATATCTGGAATAACAAAAGGCTGCGTTCTCCCTAGTAAATCATAGAAAAAAGCGCAGCTCATCTGTATCTCTTTGGAATTAATTGTATTAAACTCAAGGATTCTATCAAATCTTTCTCTTTTCATCCTATTCCTCCAAAATAAAAAACTCACTGCCTAGACAGTGAGTTAAAAAATCATAGTTCCAAATTTACCAATGCATCATAATAGCGAAACATATCTAAAAGATTAGCAGCCACTTTCTGATCTTCCTTATCCAAGTGTCCTGCATAAAAAGCAAAGCTTTCCGATGCAGCAGCTTCTTTCTTAATCGTCTCTATATCTCCTAAGAAAAAGCTAATATCCTTGCCCAGAGAAGTTGCTAATGTTGAAGCATCTTCCATCTTGATATCCACATCACCATTTAGCACTCTGCTGACCTTGCTCTTATCCCAGCCAGTCATAAGCGATATATATGCATTCTTAATTTTCTTCTCACTTAAATATTCATTTAAGTTCTCTATAAATATATTCATACTAATCGTGTATACTTTTCGTCTATGTTTATTGTATCTGTTTGCCCTAAAATAAATATCTCTCTAATTTTACAACTATTGTCTCCGATAGCTATATTATATCACATAATTACCGAATATCAAGGTCGCTGTTTCTTATTTTTTACAACTAAACGCCCTTCCTTATCTTCCTTATCACATCCCCTACATAGCTCTTGATCGTGTAGAACAAATAATAAGAATACGGTATCTGCTTGTATTCCAGCTGGAGCTTCAAGGTCTCTCTATATCCAAGATTGGAGCTGGACATGCCTCCAACACGCATGTTGGCGATTATCTCATATATGGTTGTAAAGGTCGTCTTTCCTTCTGAATATCTTTTGAGCATCCAATCATAGTCTGATGATGATCTGTATTTGAGGTCAAAACCTCCGAAGTCCTCATATACTGCACGTGTAATAAAACATGAAGGGTGACAGATCATGTGCTGTAACATGAATTCATGGCTAAAATACTGAATTTCTTTGATCTTCTCATCCTGGAAAAGTCTGACCATTCCGTAGACAATTTCATATTTCTGATGCTGATATACGCTCAGGATCTTCTCTATGGCATCAGGCTCATACCAGTCATCGGAATTGATTATTGCAACAAGCTCTCCCGTTGCCATGCGGATTCCCTTGTTCATAGCATCATATATACCATTGTCTTTTTCTGATACGACTTTTACAGCATAGGGAACTCTGTTCTTGTATTCATTGACTATGTTTAATGTCTCATCTGTAGACATTCCATCGACAATGATATGCTCCAAATTGCTATAGTTCTGCTTCTCAACAGATTCTAATGTATCTCTTATAGTCTTTTCACTGTTAAAACATGGTGTTACCAGCGAAATTTTTACTGATTCTTCCATTTACTCATTTCCTTACTTTTTATACAAAAACCACACATATCTCTCGATATCACTAATATCGTAGCCGCCAGACGCTTTTACATAAGTAGCTAATTCTGCATCATCATTCAGATTGAAACGCTCATAACCATTCTTATCATAGAATCTAATAGCTCTCTGATTAACCGGATCAACGCACCAGTATACCTTATCAAGATTCATCTGACTAAGTGCTCTATCAAGTATCTCATGCATAGCAGCCTTGGAATATCCCTTACCCATAGCGCATTTTCTGATAGTTATTCCAAACTCAGCTGATTTAGTCTCTTTATCTATATTCTTAAGGCTGATTGTTCCCATATACTCATCGTTTTCAGACTCTGTAATTGCAAGATGCAGATCTTTATCCTGATTCTCCAGGCTCTTTCGTATAAAGTTCTCACAGTCATCTAACGTTAGTTTAGAAAAATCTCTATGCAGATCATGAACAACAGAATCATCATGCATCCACTCCAACATGAGCGGAGCATCCTTTGATTGTAAATTGCGCAGTATCACACCATATCCTCATAAACGATATTTTTAAAATTTTGTTACTTATAATCGTACATATTATGTAACTATATTGCGATTAATAGTTCACTAATATTTCACACATTAATTGTTGCATAGTCAAGTTTTGTGTGTTATCTTATAAAAGCTTTCGCGTCAGCGTTA